>MDTE01149310.1_pt1 | contig 24282 bp, 34 predicted proteins | sample 811231 | NCBI WGS metagenome assembly MDTE01 (sample SAMN05326651, study PRJNA326480) | marine metagenome | isolation source: seawater | place: Indian Ocean: Red Sea | collected 2010 | reverse complement strand
TGTGACCGTAGGGAAGGAAGGATGGATGGAAGGTTGGATTGTGACCGTATGGGAAGGAAGGATGGATGGAAGATTAACTGTTCTTAGTATAGGTAAAGTGTTGCAAAAATGTCACACATAAATATTAATTAACAGTTAAATTAAATTTTTTATTTTGACTTATTGAAATAAATAAACGAATATTCATTTAAATATTATGGAGTAAATTATGAATAGATTTATTATAGAAGATGAACCAAACAAAATCGCTAAATCATTATGTGATCAGCACATAGTTAAAATGCCATTAGAGGAGTGTCAGATGCTATGTACTAGTATTAGACACCATGCACCACAATATGCAGAAAAACACAACCTATACAAGTCAGTACATCAAAAGCATCCATGTACACTATGGGCTATGGAAACACGCAGTAATTTTGCATTTGCATATATGCTATACGTTGAAATGCTAAATGAATATACAAACAGATATAAAAAAATTCATGGTGCATCAAAGCATAAACAAGCTATTTACAATGCTATTACCTTGATACCTAAAGGTGATATGACACAACATCCACAATGTTTTAGTGGACATGATGATTTAAAAACAAATGAGTTTTTTCCAATTATTGCATATCGTAAGTTTTATAATGTTGACAAATTACGATTTGCAAAGTACAACTATACATCTAAACCTAATTGGCTAGGAGAAATCATATGAATGATACAGTAATAAATCTACAAGATTTTAAGGATGGTGTTGCAGATGGTTTGTTAGAAGGTAGACATGATGCTAATAGATCAGATGCCTACAAACAAGGTTATGATTTTGGTCTTTATTTATACAACGAACAATTAGAAAAAGAGGATTAGGCATATGAGAGTATTAAGTTTATTTGATGGAATGTCGTGTGGACAATACACATTAAACAAGCTAGGCATTCCTGTTGAAAAATACTATGCAAGTGAAATAGATAAGTTTGCTATTAAGATTGCTAAAAAGAACTTTCCAAATACAATTCATCTAGGTGATGTCAAAGATGTTGAAAATATAAATGATGACATAGATTTATTACTAGGTGGTTCACCGTGTCAGTCATTTAGTTTCGCAGGAAATCAGCTTAACTTTGATGATCCTAGAGGTAAGTTATTCTTTGAATTTGTTAGACTAAAAGATACACTAAAACCTAAATATTTTTTACTTGAAAATGTCAAGATGAAAAAAGAATATCAAGATATAAATACAAAATATCTAGGTGTTAAACCCATTGAAATTAATTCCAAATATTTTTCAGCACAAAATAGAGTGAGATTATATTGGACAAATATTCCTATTGAAACCAATTATTCTGATAAAGGATTGGTATTACAAGATATACTAGAAGAAGATGGTATATCAAATCCATTAATGAATAGTAAAGATGATAAAGCTCATTGTATTACGGCTAGGTATAATGGAGCAGTATGGTGGAATAGCATACAACGTAAGCAACGTACAATGGTGCAAGTAGGCGAAACAGATAATATAAAAGGTTTTGATATTATTAAACGTATATACTCACCTAATGGCAAATCACCTACATTAACAACGATGCAAGGTGGTCACAGGCAACCAAAGGTAGCTATAGGTAGGATTGTTAACCGTAGACTAGATGAACATGGTGTACGTAAAGATAATCAATTAGAGCTACCATTAAGCAAACAATTAGAGATCAGCGATAGTGATAAGTCAAACTGTCTTACAACTATATCAAAAGATAATGTTGTAGTTGATGGTATGCAATGGAGAAAACTTACACCTATAGAGTGTGAAAGACTACAAGGATTGTCAGACAACTATACTGAAGGTGTAAGTAATAGCCAAAGATATAAGATGATTGGCAATGGTTGGCAATGCGACACAATAGAACACATACTAAAATTCTTTACAGATGAAATGTGTCCTATATGTTTTAATGAGTCGCAAATGTGCGAATCAGAATATCAATCATCAGAGTGTGAATTAATTCAAAAACAAATGAAGGAGTGGTAAATGAAAATTAAAAAATTAATTAAACTACTAAAACAATATAACAAAAATCGTAGTGTCAAATTACAAACATCTACTTGCATTGAGGATATATTAAAAGTGGATCAATCATATGATGCAGATTATGACGAAGTATATCTAACAGGCAATTTAGATAATGGTATTACCTATGTTCATAGATATGATGATGATAAAGCATTGCAACACTCTGTATCACAAACTAATCAGATATTTAAACTAGAGCAAGAGGTATCACGATTAAGAGAACGCAATGCTTATCTCAAAGAACGTGTAGAAGAACTGATACCTATAAAAGCATATCCTAAATATGACTTTTGTGAGATACCTAATGACTGTGAGGGTCAAGAGTTTGTAGATAATGTAAAGAAGTATCTTAACACTAACAAATACAAGATACGTGTCAGAGGTCAGCACATCAAAGAAGAATTAAAAGGTAAAGGTTTGACATCTTACGGACAAAGCATTGACGAATCAACACACCTACGAGTTTACATAGAGGAGAAGTAAATATGAAAAGAGATAATACATTAGCAGATACATCTGCAAACCATGTGCATATATCTAATGTGGGTAGCCTTACACTAGCACAAATTATGGAAATGGACAATGATGGTTACTTTGATGACCCAAATCTAATAGATAATTTATTTTATTATTTATGTGATTGCAAAAGCATCAGAGAAAAAATGAATTATAATTGGGATTTAGATATAGAGGAGAAGTAATATGATACTATCAGAACATGATTATGTAAGAGTAAAAGATGGTAAACTTGTTGAGAGTTTAGACATAATTTATACTGCACCATTAGATGACTATGATATATATGATGCAAAAAGATGTGGAGATACATTTGTTAAAATGACGGAGTTACCAAAACATTTAAAAAAATTATATGAGGAGAAATAAATATGTATAAAATATATAATGATTTTGATGAATTAGTTGCACAAAGCAAACAAGAAATTGACGAATCTATATTAGAACTACTAGAGTGTTTAAATTATAGAGTAGAAGTAGAGGGTAGTCCATTTGATACAAAGGAGCAAGACAATGTATCATCGTAATCCTATGATTAAATTATTATACAATTCTATATTTAAACATAAGGTTTTGCCTAGTAAAAAGAAATATGACAGAAAAAAGGAAAAATCTAAAAATAATAAGCAAAAGCTTAAAAATTTGAAGGATTGAGAAAAAAAGTCTTGTTTTAAAGACCGTCAGATGGGTGTTTTCATACCTTCTAGTATGTTTATACCTAAAAAAATTAACCAAGTCCTAGTGGCTTTTATATAATGGAAGGAAGGAAGGTTGTCTATGATAGCTGAAATGTTAACGTGTTTAGCACTAAATGTGTACCATGAGAGCAAAAATCAATCAATTTATGGTCAATATGCAGTCGCACAGGTTGTTATGAACCGTGTGAAGGATGAAAGATTCCCTAACAACATTTGTGATGTAGTAAAACAAGGATTGACATACAAATGGAATCCTACAGTACCAATTAAAAACCGATGTCAATTTAGTTGGTACTGCGATGGCAAGAGTGATGTGCCAAAAGAGAAGGATGCATGGGATACTGCTATGATGGTAGCAAACCATGTATTTTATAGGAGAGTAGATGACTTGGTGGATGGTGCAACACACTACCATGCACATTACGTGCAACCAAGTTGGGCAGAAACAAAAACATATATTGTGAGAATTGATGACCACATATTTTACAGATGGGATATTAATTATGAATAAAGAAACTATTAAAAAAATAATTCAAGAAAATCCTAATCAAGGCTTTGACATTTGTTCTGTTTGCGATAAAACAGAATTACATGGACAAATGAATGATGTTAATGAGGTTGATTGGGATTTAATTTGTGATGATTGTGAGGATAAGTAAATGAATAAATTTATATATGATAGTTGGAATGTCGTTATGAATTATGAACGCAATCCATTAAGAAACATACAAGACCTACACGTAAGGCATATGGTCATGCAATTACTAGCATGGATGTGGTGTATAGCATTTTCATTATGGGTAGGTAGTATGTGGGTATTTGGTTTGACTGCCGTTGTACACCTTATACTCATATTTGCCATAGTAGTTACTGTGGCAGTATTTGAAACGGCTAAACGTAAATCAACTTACTTTGACCATTGGTATAAGGAACGTGGTCTAGGAAGAGGGAATGGTGGAGAACATGAATAAATTTATATTTCATATATATGACCATGATGAAGAAGAGACATTTCAAATCGTTGGTAAGAGTAACTTTATGCGTTGGCTAAATGATCACGCAGACCAACAGAGATACTCATTCTTTTCAACACACAAAAAACTTAAACAATTTTTAGGAGAAGAAGATGAAAAGTAAATTTAAAGTTAATATTGATATGAAAGATATACTTGTTACAGAAGAACAACGAATGAAGTTTTTAGATTTATATAATAAACTACATCATACATTACTATATGTGCATGATTGTAGTGACATAACTCTATCACAGATAGCAAGTCTAGAGGAACTTAAATGTCTTATGCATAGTGCATTAAAGTTTTCACCACAAAAGAATGAGGATGGTGAAGGTTCAAATTGGTATAATGATTGGGTTTTATCCTGTGACGAAACGGCATATAAAAATGAATAGTACACCTAGATATGTAATCAAATCATTACACGCAGATGGGTTGGAGCATTATCGTTTCAACCCACCTCAAAAGTATATTGATGAAGGTGTAGTCTACAGGAAACAGTTAGGCACAGATAAGGACAAGGCATTTAACAAGGCAAATGCAATGCTCATAGAGTTAGATGCACACGTAGAAAAGATGTCAAGGACTGTAAGCCTTAATCCTACAGTAAAAGGATTGTATGACGAATACTTACTATCAAATGATTTTAATATGCTAAGAGAGAAGACACAGAAAGATTATATTTATTTTTTAAATATAATGTTGTCTACAAACTACATAGGAAGGAAGGACTATCGCAAAGTAACAACAAAGCTATGCAAGTTATCCTATGAGGAATGGGTCAAGAGAGGTGTGTCTTTTGCTAATCACATACTATCTGTTTCTTCTAGACTGTATAGGTATGCAATAGAAATGGGATATACAGAACTTAATCCATTTAAAAATGTTACCAAAAAGACCCAAAGAAGTAAAAGGTTAATATGGACAAATGAAGAAGTAAAAACATTTTTAGATAAGGCATACTCTGATTATAAATTTCGCAGCATAGGGTTAATTGTACATATGGCATACGAATTTGGACAGAGGATCGGAGATATGCGATTGTTAACATGGGATAATATTAAGTTTGATATAAAACAATTACACTTAGAACAATCTAAAAAAAGGAAGGAAGTCTTTTTGCCAATAGAAGATAATCTTTTTTCTATGTTGCAAAAACAACACACTGATTTTGGTTTTCAGAAATATGTAGCACCTAACACAAGACCTAAAAATAATAAGTTTGTGCCTTATTCTATACATAATGTATCAGTTGTAGGGAAGGAAGTTATGCGTAAAGCTGAGATCAGGAGCGAGTTACAGCTTATGCACCTACGTGCTACAGCTATTACAGAGATGGATAAATCAGGTGTCGGTATTAATCAGATTATGTCTGTATCAGGACATTCTAATCCACAGAGTGTACAACCTTATTTAAAACATAATTTTAAAAGTGCTAACTACGCATTGACTAAAAGAAAAAATTGTGATACTTAACATTCAACTGTTAATCAGGAGTAAGCATGGATATACATAAATACATATATGATTTAGACATTAGTATGGATGAAACAAAAAGAATGGATTGTCCTGTATGTGGTGGTAAAAATACATTTACAGTTACTAATAATAAAGGTATGAGATTATGGAACTGTTATAAAGCTAGTTGTAATGTAGGTGGCAGTCTAAAGACTAACATGACTGTGGATGATATAAAAGTTGTTTATAGTTCTGTAATAAAACAAGATGATTTTACATGTCCAGAGTATTTTGTTCCATTTGAGGAAGAGGTTACTTTTTGTATGTCATATGACTTTTCAGAAATATATAATCATTTTTGTGTCTATGATGCTAAAGAGGACAGAGCAGTATTTAAAATATATAATGATGAAGGTTTTGTAGTAGATGCTGTAGGAAAAGCATTAGGTAAAAGGATACCTAAATGGAAAAGATATGGTAAAAGTAAAATACCTTTTATACGTGGATTGCATAATCCTATTACAGGAGAAGTAAACACTACCTGTGTACTAGTAGAAGATTGTATTAGTGCCTGTGTTTTAAGTTTACATGGCTATGCAGGAGTAGCTTTGTTAGGTACAAGTTTATTAGAAGAACATAAACAATTATTGTCATCTAAATTTAATAAAGTTATTGTGGCACTTGATCCTGATGCATTACCAAAGTCATTAACAATAAGAAAAGAATTACAAAGTTGGGTTGACACAGTAAAAGTATTGCGTATAAAGGATGATTTAAAATACGAAAATGAAATTGATATTGCTAACTTAAAGGAGATGATATGGAACTAGCATTAATCAGAAGTCTTATGGATAAAGAGTTTTATGATGATCATCGTGGAGCAAGATGTCCTAATAGACTATTTAGTAAAGACGTAAGAAAAGTAAAAGACATGGTTGACTTGGCTATTGATAAGTACAATAGGTCTGTCACACCTGATGAAGTAGAAGCTTTGTTTGTTTCTAGTAATCCGTCTATGACAACAGCACAGAAGAATGCTTACCTATCTATGTTTACCAAGATTAAGAAAGAACATCCTATGGGTAGCGATGTAGCACAAGATGTGTTAGCCAAGCTGTTTCAACAGATCATAGGCGAGGACATTGCTAATCTAGGCTTTGATTATGTCAATGGCACTAAGGCAAGTCTTGAGCCATTAAGAAATATATTAGAGCAGTATGGAGATGACTTTACACCTAATCTTAATATAGAATGGGATGACATAGATATTAAAACCTTACTTGATAAGAATGATCTTGAAGCAAGATGGTCTTTCAATATACCTACACTTGCTAGGAAGGTAGAAGGTGTAAATGCAGGACATCTTATTGAGGTAGGTGCTAGACCTAACACAGGTAAGACATCTTTCCATGCTAGTCTTGTTGCAGGTCCTAATGGTTTTGCTAGGCAAGGTGCTAATTGTATCATATTATGTAATGAAGAAGGCAGTCACAGAGTTGGTGCAAGGTATCTTACATCAGCTACAGGTATGACATTGCATCAGATAAAAGAGAATCCTTCTAAAGCTAGTGATCTGTATAGACCTATTAAAGATAAGATTAAGATTAAGGATAGTTCTATGCGAGATATGAATTGGGTTGAGTCTGTTGTTAAAACATCAAAGCCTGACATTGTTATATTAGACATGGGTGATAAGTTTGCTACACATACAGGATATGCAAGAACAGATGAAGCATTGAAAGCTTGTGCAATACATGCAAGACAGATAGCAAAGCAGTATGAATGTGCTGTATTTTATATGTCACAGCTATCAGCAGAAGCTGAAGGTAAGATTGTACTTAACCAAAGCATGATGGAAGGTAGCCGTACAGGTAAAGCTGCAGAAGCTGATCTTATGATACTTATAGCAAAGAATCCACCTGTAGAAGGACAGGATGAAGATGACATGCAAAGGCATTTAAATGTAGTTAAAAACAAACTGTCTGGTTGGCATGGCAATGTGCATTGTGAATTAAATTATCTAACAGCTAGGTATGAAGCATGAAAAACCAATCAGATTTATTTGGATATATAGTTGCTGAAGAACCGTTAGATGAAGGTATAGTGTGCATCAAATGTGAAGTGCGACAGCCTATCACACAGTTTTCAGTCATGCAAGCAGGAGAAATAAAACGTACATGTAAATCCTGTCGCAGTGGACACAGAGCAATATTGAGTAAACTACGTAAAGAAAATGCTTATCCTGACAAAGATTATAAATGTCCTATATGCAAAAAAAATATAGAAGAGTTAGGAAAGTATGGTCAGATTAGATTACAAACATGGGTTCTTGACCATTGCCACGACACAAATACTTTTAGAGGATGGGTGTGTCATAAATGCAACACCGGTTTAGGTGGTTTTGGTGATGACTTGACAATTACACAAAATGCAGTTACATATCTAGTGCGACACAAGGAGAAGATAGATGAAGACTGTACTTGACGTTGAAAATACTGTAACAAAAAGAGATGGTAAGTTACACTTAGACCCATTTGAAATAGACAATAAACTTGTCATGGTAGGTATACTAGATGAGTTTGGTAATGAAGAACTAATACGTTTTGACGATTATGTTTTTGGTAGAGGTGACGTATATTTAAAAACAAAGATACAAGATATACTAGATAAAACAACTTTACTTATAGGACATAATATAGCACATGATCTTATGTGGATTTGGGAATGTGGTTGGAAGTATGACGGTAAGGTATTTGATACCATGCTAGGTTCTTATGTACTACAAAAAGGAAACAAGAAGCCTTTGAGCTTAGAGATGTGTGCAGAGAGATTTAAATTAAATACACAGAAGCAGGACACACTGAAAGAGTATTTTAAGAATGGCTATGGTGTTGACGAGATACCAAAAGAAGAATTATCAAAGTATCTGTCAGCAGACTTACATGCTACACAGGAGTTGTATAATGAACTTAATAAACAAATTAACACAGAAGATAACATTGGACTTGTCAATACAATTAATCTTACTAACGATGTTTCCCTTACTTTGGCTAGAATATATCAGCGTGGTTTTTCTGTTAATACTTTTACGTTGGATTTGGTAAGAAAGGAGTTTACAAAAGAAAAGTCAGAGATAGAAAAATATTTAAATGAAAAGGTAAGATACTTTATGGGTGATACACCTATCAATCTTAATAGTCCTGAACAGCTATCATGGTTAATATACAGTAGAAAACCTAATGATAAGCATGAGTGGATAGACATGATGCCAACAGACTCATACAGCGATGGTGTTAAGAAATACTCTAGCATACTATATAAAACTAGAGCAAAACAATGCACAGCTTGTAAAGGGTATGGCAAGGTAAGAAAGACTAGGAAAGATGGTAAACCATTTGCAAGAGAAACTAAATGTTCTTCATGTAATGGATTAGGTTATTTGTTTACACAAACTAACGAAATAGCAGGTATGAAGTTTAAAGCACCTGATTACAAATGGGTCACAGCCAATGGGTGGAGTACAAGTAAGGTACATTTAAACTTATTAGCTAGTATAGCAAAGGCAAAAGGTATGACAGATGCAGAGGAGTTTTTAAATAAAGTTATAAGGCTGTCTGCTCTTGATACTTACATATCATCATTTGTAGATGGCATCAGCCATAATATAAAGAGCGATAATAAGTTACATGTAAGACTACTACAACATAGAACAGCTACAGGCAGATTTAGTGGAGCAGATCCTAATATGCAGAATATGCCTAGAGGTGGTACGTTTCCCATTAAGAAAGTTTTTGTATCACGATGGGATGGTGGGAAGATACTTGAAGCTGACTTTGCACAGCTAGAGTTTAGAGCTGCTGCATTTTTGTCACAGGATGAAACAGCAATAGAGGAGATTAAAAATGGTTTTGATGTACACAGCTACACTGCGAAAGTCATTACAGAAGGTGGTCAGAAGATTAGTAGGCAAGAAGCAAAAGCCCACACATTCGCACCACTCTACGGAGCTACAGGGTTTGGGAGGACACCTGCTGAAGCAAAGTATTATAAACAGTTCACGCAGAAATACAAAGGGATTAATTTTTGGCATTCTGTCTTGGCTAAAGAAGCTTTAAATACAGGAAAAATTAAGACACCATCAGGCAGAGAGTTTGCATTTCCAAACGTAGAAAGGAGAGTTAATGGTAGTGTTACATACTTTACACAGATTAAAAACTTTCCTGTACAGAGTTTTGCAACTGCTGATATAGTACCTCTTACACTTATGTCTATAGATAAGAAGTTAGCAGATAAAAAATCTTGTATCGTAAATACTGTACATGATAGTATAGTCATTGACGTTCATCCTGATGAATTAGATGACATAATAGAAGTGATAAACGATACAAATAATAATCTAAAAAACATAATAGATAAACAGTTTAATTTAGATTTTAATGTGCCATTATTATTAGAAGCAAAAATCGGTGATAATTGGCTTGACACCAAAGAGGTTGTGTGATATAACCTCACTTACCAAAAATAGGAGAATATTTAATATGAACAATATAGCATTAAGAGATAATAAAACAAATTTTGAATCACTAGCAAAAGCAAGTGGTTTAAATATGGAATCTAATAACAAAAATAATAATTCAATGTTAGCAAGATTAAAAATATCACATACACCTATCATGGGTCAAACTGAAATTAAAGGTAAAATAACTAAAGTTGAAGTTGTATCAGGTGGTATGTATAAGCTAGAAGATGTAGAGAATAGTAAGACATACTACTCTTCTAATGTATCTGTTAGACCTTTTTTACAGAGATTTATGTACAAAAAATGGGTAAAGCCTGAAGGTGAACATGGTCATTATATTAAAACAGTTATGAGTGATAACTTAAATAATGATCTAAAAGATAGTAGTGGTGGCTTTAACTGTGGAAAACCAGCAGGTTACATTAAAGACTACAATGCTTTACCTGAAACAACAAAAAATATAATTAAAGGTATCAAAAGAGTTAGAGCAATACTAGGAACTGCTACCTTTAAAGATATTGTAGATGATCAAGGCAATAGTGTTGAAGACAGTGCAGTCAACAATAAACCTATGATATGGGAAATAGATAATAGAGACGCTTTTAAAACTTTAAGTGAGCCGTTTTCAAAGTGTTCTAACTTAAAACATCTGCCGTTACAGCACACTATAGATGTAACTACAGATGAAATGCCACTACCTAATGGTAACTCTTTTTATCTACCAAAGGTTAAGTTTAATGTAAAAGAAGTACCTATTACAGATAAAGACGAGTCTCTTTGGGTTGATCTATTAGCATGGGTTGATAACTATAATACTTATATATTTGATCAATGGACTAAGAATGCAGACAATTTACAACAAGATAAACTTTCAAAAGAAAATGAAGACTTAGTAGATTCTTTTGTTGATGTAGAAATGCAAGAAGATGCTAAAAAATAATCCTTTTCTAGTACATAATATTAATTACTTGTCACCTAGCAGTATAAATACCTACATAAGCGATCTGCCTATGTGGGTAGCTAGGTATCTTTTTAAAGTAAAATCAGATATGAGTGCAGGAGCAGTTAGAGGTATTGTGCAAGAAGCTATACTAGCTGAACGATACCAAACAGGAAACTTTAACTACAATTTATTAGAAGTAAAGTATCTAACTATGTGCACAGAATCTCAATTTGATTTAGAGGATACTAAAGTAAAAAAAGAAAAGAGCTTGTTAAAAGACTTTGGCAAAGTCATTGATACAAATTTTAAGTATAAGAACCTAGAACAGTATCAAGAAAAAGTAGAAGTACAGTTAGAAGACTTACCTGTTCCAATAATTGGTTATATTGATTTTAGGTTCAAGGATACCATAGTAGATTTAAAAACAACAACAAGAATGCCGTCAAAACCAACGGAAGCACAAAAAAGACAGATGGCATTTTACTCTATGGCATATCCAAAAAATAGTGTAGACTTGTTTTTTGCTACACCAAAAGACTATAAAAAGTTTACACTTAAAAACTTATCTGCGTACCAAGAGCAACTTAAAAAGGTAGCTTTTGGTATACAGAAATTTTTGTCTATCAGCAATGATAAACATGAGTTAGCTTCTTTAGTACATCCAAACTATGACTCTTGGACATGGAATGATAATTTAAGAAAAGAAGCAGAAAAAATATGGGGAGAATACAAATGAAGAATGTAGACGAACTTGGAGAAATGATTAAGGAAAAAGAGAAAGAACTCTATGAACTTAGAAAAGAGTATCGTGAGCGTAGAACAGAGGGATTACGTCATGCACTAGAGCAGAAGAAAGAAGCTGAAAGATTAGTACGTGATGAAATGAAATCTCTTGGTTATGATACAACAACATATCGCTATTGGTTATAAATGTCAGCGTATAGTGCTACACAAATAGCACGTAAAAATGGGTATAGGAGTGGTTTGGAAGATACAGTAGCCACAACCTTAAAAGGAAGTAACACAAGCTTTATATATGAGAAGCTTAAAATTGAGTGGGAAGATCTTGCTTATCGCACCTATACACCTGATTTTGTACTGTTTAATGGTATTATAATTGAAACTAAAGGTAGATTTATAGCAGCAGACAGGCGAAAACATATAGAAATAAAAAGACAGCATCCTAAATTAGATATTAGATTTATATTTACAAACAGTAAAGCTAAACTAAGAAAGGGTGCTAAATCAAATTATGCAGAATGGTGCATTAAACACGGATTTAGATATAGTGATTTAACTATACCTGAAGATTGGCTAAAAGAAAAACCAAAAAAATTAGTATGGAAATGTGGTCATACTATACATTTTATACCGTTTAAAGGTAAAAAAAGAAAGAGAGGAAAGTAATGTTTAATCATGCAAACTTTACTAAGAACGATTATCTTATAAAAATAACACCTGAAATTAAAAACGATAGATGGTCAGGAGTTATAGGAGTAGATATTGTAACTAGCAAACATAATAAATTAAACTCATCTGATGACGGTGCTATAATGTATATGTGCAAGCTTATGTCTAGTGTAGTGCCGATGTTAGAAGAAAATGATGAGTTTGCATCTGTCGTAGAAGAATATGTAAAAAAATTAGATAAAAGAAATGAGCGTGGGTTGACAGTTATAGGTAAAGATGGTAATGTCCTAAAACTTGGATTCAATTCTGATACGGAAGGAAATGCATAATGAGTAGACCGACAATAAAAGAAATGATAGAGTTTGATAATGATTTACCTGTTAAAGGATTAGAAAAAATGTATCAAACAAATGCATCAAAAAATGATATGGTAAACCATCCACCACATTATAACCAAAGTGGTATAGAATGTATTGATGCTATTAAAGCAGCTACAGGTAATGGTTTTGAATTTTATTTATTAGGAAATATTATTAAGTATGTATGGCGATACCAATATAAAAATGGTGTAGAAGATTTAAAGAAAGCTGATTTTTATTTAGATAGACTTATTGAGATTAAAGATGAGAATAAAGGTTAAAGCATTTTTAGATTTAGATGTAGATCCTGAAGAGTATCCTATACCATCTGACGGAGATATAACAGAAGAAATTACGTATGCGTTGAAAGAATACTTTCACGACATAAATGGAATAAATATAAATTATATTAATATAAGACAGGGAGAAATAAATGAAGAATACGATTGAGTCCTTACCAACTGACTACCAAAACTTTATCGCACTTTCTAGATATGCTAGATGGATACCTGAAGAAAACAGGCGAGAAGAATGGTCTGAAACTGTAGATAGGTATCTAAACTACATGGGAGATCACCTTGTTAAAAACTTTAAATTTGATAATGTTGTTTGGTATGAATTAAGAGATAGGCTGTTTCATGCCATTGCTAACCTAGATGTTATGCCAAGCATGAGAGCATTAATGACAGCAGGTAAAGCGTTAGATAGATGCAATGTAGCAGGTTATAACTGCTCTTACCTTCCTGTAGATAGTCCTCGTGCTTTTGATGAATGTATGTATATTCTTATGTGTGGTACAGGTGTAGGCTTTTCTGTAGAAAGAGAAAACATAGATAAGTTACCTGTAGTCAACGAACACTTTGAGGATAGCACTACAGTTATTAAAGTAGGTGACTCACGTTCAGGCTGGGCAAAAGCATTACGTGAGCTAATAGCTATGTTATATGTAGGACAAGTTCCTGTTATTGATGTAGAAGACGTTAGACCAGCAGGTGCTAGATTAAAAACATTTGGTGGTAGAGCATCAGGTCCTGAACCACTTGTGGATCTGTATAAGTTTTGTATTGGGATATTCAAAGGTGCAGCAGGTAGAAGATTATATCCTGTAGAATGTCACGATATAATGTGTAAGATTGGTGAGGTAGTTGTCGTTGGTGGGGTAAGGCGATCAGCCCTCATCAGTCTTTCAAATCTTGGTGATGATCAAATGAGATATGCCAAGTCAGGACAGTGGTGGGAAACTGAATCTCAAAGAGCACTTGCAAACAACAGTGTTGCATATAAAGGTAAAGTGCAAATGGAAACATTTATGCGTGAGTGGCTGTCTCTCGTTGAAAGTAAATCAGGTGAACGTGGTATATTTAATCGTAAATCTGCTGTTCAACAAGCAGGTAGAAATGGCAGACGTAAAACTGATTATGCTTTTGGTTGTAATCCTTGTAGTGAAATTATACTAAGACCTTATCAATTCTGTAATTTATCTGAAGTAGTCATAAGAGCAGAAGATACTGTAGAAACTTTGTTAAATAAAGTAGAACTAGCAACTATACTTGGTACATTTCAAGCTACACTTACAGACTTTAAATACCTACGTAAGATATGGAAAGATAATACAGAAGAAGAAAGATTACTAGGTGTATCATTAACAGGTATTATGGACAATCCATTATTTAATGATTACAATACTATGTCCTTTGAAGATGGTCAGCAGGTATTTGATGACTCTCGTGTAGGCAGTATACTTAATGAGCTAAAAGAAAAGGCAATAGAAACAAATAAAGACCTTTCTGAAAAGTTAGGTATACCACAGTCAACAGCAATTACATGTGTCAAACCTAGTGGTACAGTTTCACAGCTTGTTGATAGTGCTAGTGGTATACATGCTAGACATAGTGAGTATTACATTCGTACTGTTCGTGGTGATAACAAAGATCCTATCACAAAATTTATGATGGATAGTGGCATACCTAATGAACCTGATGCAATGAAACCTGATAGTGTGACCGTATTTAGCTTTCCTATGAAGTCACCTAAAGATGCAACAACAAGAAATGAAATGTCAGCCATACATCAGCTAAATTTGTGGCAAGCATATCAAAACCATTGGTGTGAACACAAACCATCTGTTACAATCTCTGTAAAAGAAGAAGAGTGGATGGAAGTAGGAGCATGGGTATATAGAAACTTTGACGATATATCAGGTATTAGTTTCTTACCACATAGCGATCATACATATGCACAAGCACCATATCAAGAGATAACAAAGAAAGAATATCTTAAACTAAAAGAAAAAATGCCTAAAAGTATAAAGTGGTCTTTACTACGAGAGTATGAAAAAGAAGATAATACTACAGGTGGAAAAGAATTAGCTTGTACGGCTAATGCATGTGAAATAGTAGATATAGAAGGGAGATAAAACTATGGCTGAAGAAGAAAAAAAAGAGGGCTACACAGCCCAACAAATACAGGAAATGATTATAGGATCACCTGAAAAGATGACTTTATTAAACTTATTCAACGGTTTAATACAAGAAAACGCTAACCTTAAAAAGGAATTGGAGAAACTTAAAAATGATAAAACGTAGATTTGGTTTATCTAAATATGATGCACCATTAAGAATACAATTTGAAAAGGGTTATCATGCATTTAAAAGAGGAATAGTTTCCTCGCCTTTTAATCCTAATACTATGCAAACTCGTGAGTGGCAAAGAGGATTTAACTCTGCCTATTTTGCAAATTTAAAAAAGGTAAAAAATTATGAATTTAGAAGAAGAGGTAAAAAAGTTTATGTCTAGCAAAAACAAAAGCACTATGACTGCAACTGAGTATCAAGAACAAGCAAAAACAACTGCAATATTTCCTGCTAATTCAGCCTTAGAGTATCTTTCTCTAGGGTTGGTAGGTGAAGCAGGTGAAATAGCAAATAAAGTAAAAAAAATAATAAGGGATAAAAAAGTTGCAGGAACACAAAACGCTGACTATCTAGACTTTAGTAATGACATAGCTAGTGAGATAGGTGATGTGCTTTGGTACTGTGCCATGTTAGCTGATTATTTTGAAGTTAATCTAGGCAAAGTTATGGAACACAATATACATAAACTAAAAGATAGAAAACTAAGAGGTGTTCTAGGTGGTAGTGGCGATAAGAGGTAACTACCTTTTTTTCGCTTTGTTATATAAAGTTCTAGCAAGATCGGCAGCATATCCATAGTTACCTAACCTACTAACTGGTCTGTATACAAAGTACATATCATTTCCGTATATTTCTATATGATCTCTTCTTTGTAGTTCTAATAAGGCTTCTTCTGCAAGTATCTTAGCTCTTTTAGGAGTCTTATCCCATTTTAACTTATCAAAAGGACTAAAAGGCATAGCATCATATGAGTATTCACTTACTTTGTTTCTATTCTTATTAAATTCAAGTTCAGCTATTTCTTTTGCTTTTTTTCTTGCTATTTCTAATTGACCTAACAAGAAAGATTCTTTTTCTGTTGATGTTTTATTTTGATACACAGGAGAATTAATTGTTAAATCAGGAAAATCTCTTTCTATTATTTTTCCTAGTTCTGTTTTTACTAATGCATCTACTTGTCTATCCCCTGTAGGAATCATAACTTCCCAACTTTCAAAACCTCTTTCTAATAATTCTTCTTCTATAGGAGTTCTATACTCTTTTATTTTAAAACCAAAAAAAGATAGCATAGGAACTCTTTTAGTTATAGTTCCACTTCTTGTTGGAGATCTAAACTCAGGCAAAGTTTCTTTACTAAACTTTTTATTAAATGGTAATCCTAATCTATCTAAGTTTGGAATATTTTTCTTAGCAGAATTAAAAAAAGAATTTTTACCTCTTTCCCATGCTCCCCATCCTTCTACAACTTTACTATCTCTAACTATAGCAGACTCAGCACTGAGTGCATCTATAATTTCATTTAATCCACCCAACACTAGGTTATTTGTATAGCCACCTGTAAGCTCACCTAACCACTTTCCTGTAATTTCAGCTAACTTTTCTCTTTGTCTTAAATCTAAATATTTTGCACCTTTTGCTTCACTTTGAGTATAGTCTCCTACTTCCTCTGCTAACTTGTCAAACAATCCACTAATCACTACGTTAGCAACACCTGTTCTAAAACTAATACCTGATAATGCATCTATCATTGTTCTTAACTCAAACATCTCAGATGTATCTTTTCCTAAATGTAATTTAGCTAGTATATCACCTACAAATAAATAAGGTGCAGCAGGAAAAAATGGTCGCATATCCATAACACCTTCTTTAGTTTTATAGTCAAACCATTTAGTATCTTGATTTTCTATTCTGTATAAAGCCGCAACAAATGTAGCTGCTGTTCCTACAGCACCTTTTGCTATACTATCTCGCATTACAGCAAAATCTCTTTCATTTAAATTTTTAAATCGTTTATTTAACAATGTTTTAGGCACAGCAATAACAGGATTAAAAAGACTGTATTTGTATTGAAATGCTAAAGCATTTGCCATAAACCTAGCAAATGGAAACATAGCAGTTCCTACAAATGGTGTATTTTCTATCATTCTTATCATGTTTACTAATAAAGCAGGATCTCCTTTTCTAGTTGATGGAGAGTATGCAAAAGTTGCTTTTAATGCATCATCTACTCCCTTTACTAGTATTTCAATTGGAACATTTTTACCTTCGTATAAAGATCTAAATAATTTATTTTCTTTAGAAACACCTCTAAAAAATCCCGGCTGTAAAAAATCAAATTTTCCTTGAGCGTCATCTAAATCTACATCTACATTTGTTTTTATATTTATAGCATCATCACCTACGTTTCCATAAAATCCGGGTCTAATTTTATCTGTAGTTTGCATAGGTCCTTCTTTACCAGCAACTTTAGCAGTTCTTCTCATTGCTTTATCTACAGAAGCCATAAAAAATGCTCGTCTAAAAAAACTATCTTGCATCATATTTAGAGTATTTGAATATTTAGTAAACCACCAAAGCTGATCAGCATCTCCTGACTCTTGTAATGTTCTAAACATTTTTTTGTGTAAGTTTCTATTGTTTGCTAATAGTATATCAGCAGCTTGTTTACTAAAACCTTGCTCAGTAAGATAAGCAATAGTTCCAAAACTATCTCTAGCCATATCTACAAGACCAGCTTTAAAAGAACTAAAATCTGCTCTTCCTTCAGCCGCAGCTCTTATAGCTTTACCACCATAATATAAAGAAGCTTCCATAGTATCAGAAGCAGTTTGAAAACCTACAACTGCACCACCTGTTAAAATATTTCTTATGGTTGTGCTTACTTTTGAAACCATTAGTGCTCTTCTATTTCTATCAGCACCTTTTAATCCACTAAACCATCTATCAAAATAGCTAAGACCTTCAACAGACTCTTCACTTATTCCGTACAATTGTCTAGCTTTTGCAACAAATTCAGGATCTAATTTTCCTAACATATTTAAAGATCTTGACAAATTAGAATATGGTTGCATTAACTTTGCACCTTTACTAACACTGGCTTTCATATCATCAGATATAGAATCAATTTTAACTAGATAATCAAAAAATTGTTCAACAGATAAATCATTTTCTGCTAAAGCTCTCTCTAATACATCTTCGTCTACTACTTCAGATACTCTTAATTCTGATCCACCTTCTCTACCTGCTAGTTTTGATACTAATCTTCCTACTCTAGTTTGACCTTCATCTTGCATAGATTTTAAAAATTTAGATACAAAATCAGATACTTTATCATCAACATCTTTTTGTAATAAAGTATTTGGAGCTAAACCTGCGTCTACTAATTCTTCTTGCATTACTATTATATCATTTACAACATCTACCATTTTTTTAGAAAGCTTTGTATTTATAATAGCTTCGTAGTTATCTCCTAAATCTAATTCATATTGTGTTTTTAATGATGTATCTGCATCATCTAATAAATCTGTGTCTCTTTTTACATTTGTGTCACCATGAACTGGATTAAAATCCTCTAGCTCACTTTGTTGCTGTGCTTGTTTTTTTGCTCTAGGTAGTTTTTTAACTAAATCTTTTTTAGTAATTTCCTGCGTTTCTGTTAAAAATTTACCTTTTTCAAAAGGGCTAAGATTTGTTTTTCCTATATAACTAAGCGAGCCACCAATACCTGCACCTATTCCTGCTGATAAACCTACTTGTGACCAATTTATTGCTCTTTCTAAACCTGAATCTACTCTAGTTTTTTGTGCGGCATAATCAAAAGCTGCTGATTCTGCTCCACCAAGAGTAGTTCCTGTTGCTGTAGCTGCCATCCTAGAACCTATTAATTGTTTAATTTTAGATTTTGCTGTCTCTTTTCCTAATGTTTGAGCAACTAATTTTCCTGCTCCAACTGTAAGTAAATTAATAGGGTCACTAATCATACCAAATAAATATTCTGCTCCACCACCTCTTTGAAAAAAACCTAAACTACCTTCTTCTTTTTTACCCCACCAATTATAATCAACATTATCCCACACATTTAACAGTCTACCAAATCTTTCTCTTTCTTCTTTATTTGAGTTTCTAACATAATCTAATGTAGACAATCCATAAACGCTATTAGAATCCATTTGAGACATTGATGCTAAAAATCTTCCTACATATTGTCTGTCTGTTTCGTCAGGTATTTGACCACCTTCAGTTCCGTATCTGTTTTCTGCATAAATACGCAAATCATTCATAAAATCTTTATCGTTTACTAAAGTATCTACGTTAGTAATCTTATTAGATTTTTTAACAAATGCTTTTTCTGTCTGTTTTTTAACATCGTCAGTTGTTGTTGCATCATAATTTGGTAAAGTGTTATGATATTCATTTAATGTTTCTTCAAATGATTTATTGGTCATATATTATTCCTATTCTAATATTTCCATTATTTTATTCATAATATACCATCTTTGTCCGTTTACGTTATACCAATCCATATCATTAATACCTTGCATTATACTTCCTGTAGCTTCTTGTGTTATATCTACTACTTTATTAGATATATTTGAATTTTTTTCTTTTGCTAATAATTCTAAAACTTTATCTTTTTCATTATCAGGTATATTATTTAAATTATTTTTAATACTTGATATAAAAGTATTATAGTCGTTTATATTTAAATCTTTAACATTTATTGAATATGTTTTGTTAGCATTAAATGGATCTTTAAAAGTAGTTTGAGTTAATTTTTGTATATTATCTAAAGCATCATAGTTTGCTACACTACTAAATTTTTTAGTAAGATTATTTATCATTATAGATGTTTCAGTTCCTGTTCCACTAGAATTTAATAACATTGCTTTATGTGTTGGATTAAGAGTAGACCAATCTGGTGTTCCTGCTGTAACACTCATACTAGTATCTGTAGTAGGTTGTTCAGGAGCTTCTGGTATTATATATTTTTTATTTTCTGCATCAAATGAAAATCCATCTGGAAATTTGCCCTTCATCATTCCAAATATCATACCCTCTATATTACTTAATGTTGTTAAAGCAGAGGTACTTTTTGGTACTCTTATTTCTATACCATCTTCTGTTTTAGACGTTGTAAGAGCATCAGAAACTGCATTATATGCTCTCATTTCAACTTCTAGTTGTATTACTCTAGCTCCTTCTAATAAATTTTCATTTGCTAATGTAGTATAATCTTTTTTTAACCAACCTGTTTTAAGAGAGCCATCTGCTGCTGTATATGATCCTCTAACGTAATATTTATCAAACTGTCCTATACTAGCATTAATAATAGAGTCAACATTTTCTTGGTACATATCTCTGTACACTCCAACAAATCCATCTCCTTTTTGAATGTTATTAGTTTTTTCAAGTGCTCCATAATAGTCAGCTTCTAAATGATTTAATAGGGTTCTAGAATTATTTAATTTTAGCTTGTCTTCACTGCTTAATACACCATTATTTTGTCTTTGTTTAACAAGTAATTCAGCAATTGTAATATCTAATGTTTCTATAGTGTCTTTTAAACTCTTGTCTTGTAAGTTAGATAATTGTGCTTGTAATATTTTTTCATCATATTTTACACCTAATTCAATTTCATTTTGTAATTTTTCAATATTAAGGTTTGTTAATTTACGTGCTCGTATTGCATTCATAACGTCTTGTTCACTTTTTTTAGTATTATTAATTAATTTTTGAAACTCATAAGGTCTATCCAACTCTTTAAATTTCATAGCTTGTTGAACAGCTGCCATATTTACATTAACATTTTCTATATCTGTCAATGTTTTTATTATGTCTAAAGTTCCTGCTGTTGTGTCTGTTCCTAAGTTAACACTAAACGGAGACTGTCTCATGTCTAAATCATCTAATAAATCTACTCCACCTGAACCGTAAAAAGCTTGTCCAAATCTAGCATTAACGTAATCGCTAGGTACATTTTTAGAAAATACAGTATTAGTTAGTGCATTAGCTGTTCCTTTAACTTTCATTACAGTGCTTTTATATAAATCTGGATTTCTTTCTTGTGCGTATGCTCTAGCTAAAGTATTAATATCTCTAATATCAGGCAACTCTCCATCTGGTGAATAGTTTTTAGTAATAGTTTCATCTATAAATTTTTGTTTAATTGCATTTTCATCAAAATTTTTAAGAAATGGGTCTGTAGTTTTATTTTCAGAATAATACGCTAGTTTTGCTTTTTGTATAGCTGAAGTCATTTGAGTTTTAAAAACATCTACTTGATCTAAACCTCCACTTAATAAAGATTCTATAGATCTAGGGTCTGTAATTCCTAATTGCATTACTTTATTTGCAGCTTCAGTGTATTTATTTTCATCATTTACTCTATTTGTTCTTGTTTGAATAGAACTTCTTGCTGCTACTTGAGCACCTGTTTTAATAACTTCATCTACTTCTTTTTTTCTTTCTTTTAAATTATCTGCAATTCTTTGCCCTGCCGAACTTAATACTGTTAATCCAATTAAACCCATTATATTTTCTCCTGTTTTCTTGACATTAAACCTACAGAAACATCTTCAGGTATTTTTTCTACTCCCTCTTTTTCAAGAGTATTATTAACTTGAGTGTTTTGAATATTTTCTTTAATTACTTTATCTATTAAAAACTTTGATGGTTTTTCTTCGTCTGCTTTTTTATGTCCAAGATCATATTCAATTTTAGCGTTGTCAGCTATTCCTTTTAAAAACTCTACTAATACAGGATTAACAAGAGTAGCCACATCTATAGTATGCACACCTTGCATAACACCAGCAGTTGTTAAAGTTTCAGCTAATACTGTTATAGGTATTTGTAGTTCCATAGCGTCTAATAAACCGTCTATTGCTTTTTCACTACTCAATCTTGGTATATAATATCCTGCAGCTTCTTCAACAGTGCTTATTTCTGGTGGATTAAACCAAGGTCTAGATTGTGGTTCAGCAGTCATTCCTTGTCCCGGAACAGGACCTTTAAATTGTTGTTCTTGTAAAAAAGACATTATTCTATCCTCATGTTTTCTCTAATTAATTTCATTAATCTTAAAGAAGTTAATTCTTGCTGACTAGCATCTTTAATTTGTGGTTTTTTTGCAAAACCTTTTAAAGGATCTTCTATATTATTTTCTTGTCTATCTAACATATTACTTAATTTTATATGAGATATTCTTGCCGCATCATCTTTCATTATTATCTCCTTAATTAATTATCAGAAGGTGGATATGGTATATCAAATACTCCACCTAGCAAACTTCCTGCAAGTGGATTAGTTAATATTTCGCCAATTAAACTTCCAAGCCCTGCTGATTGTGTTTCTGATAATTTTAAATCAGCTTTATACTTTTCTATTTTAGCACTTATTTCTGCTATTGACAACTCTGTAATTCTATCTTGTTCATTTTCACCACTTGTCCATGCCCATTCCATCATATCACTCATATGTGCCCACATGTTAGCATATGCAGTATTTGATATACCTAGCAATGCTGTTGCATTAAACTGATTAGCTTGGTTAATAGCAGCCGTATCTGTTGTAGCAACTGTTTGTCTCCATTGTGCATTAAACTGTTCTATAACTAATTTATTTTGTGCATTAAATTGATCTCTTTGATTTTGCATTTGAGCGTTAAATTTAGCTGTAGAGTTAAGCTCACCTGTATTAAACTGTGTCATTGCATTTTGCTGTGCAGCATTAAACTCTGCAATACTCTTTGATAGATTAGCCATAAATTGATCTGTTTGCATTTTTGCTGTTGCATTAAACTGTTTAGCTGCATTGTCAGCCGCTTGATCAGATAACATAAAATCTTGTTGTGCTTTAGCATTAAACAAGGCTGTCTGTTGTTTAGTTTCTAAATTAGCTAAGTCTACCTGTAAAAATCTTTTAGAGTTTTCTACGGCAGCTTGTTGTCTGTTATTTAAGTTTGCTAAGTTAAGAGATGACAATGCGGCAGCTTTTGCAAGTGTAGCTTGTTGTGCATTTGTTGCATTAGCTAAACCATATTGTGCAAATGTATTTGCATCTGCCTGTGCAATAGGCAATTGTGATTCTAGTATTGCATTAAACACTGCACCACTAGCCATACTACTAGCACCTAATCCACGAGCCGCCATAGCTGACATTGCCGCCCTAACGGCTGCTGTAGCATATGATGGTATTTGTCCATCTTCAGCTTGAGCACTTAACTTTTCTAACTGTCCTTGTACTGTAGCTTCTTTAGTAACAGTTGCCTGTCCTGCTTTTAATGCGTCTGCATATGCTTGTGCTTCTTCAGGTGACATTTTACCTTGAGCAGCTTTAATTAACATTTCAGGTGTTATTTGTGTTGTAACAGCATCAACTTTAGGTGCATCACCAACTTTTGTTGGGTCAACTGTTTCTACTTCTACTTTTGGTACATCAGTTATTTCTTTAGTCTCTCCTGTTTCTGCTTCTACTTTAGGAGCATCACCAACTTGCCCTGTGCCTTCATCAATAACTTGATCATCTTTAGTATCAATCTTTGTTGCATCTACTGTGCCACCTACAGGAGCTACAGGTTGTGTTATTTGATCTCCTGTATAATCCATAATATCTTGTGTATTTTCATCAGTAGCAGGTTGATTTTCTTGTTGATTTTCTGCACTTGCATCTCCACCTTCCTGCATTTTAACAACACCACCTCTAGCCATTTGCATAGCTTTCATATTATAATTGTTCATTTGTTGATTCTTGTCAGGATTTTGAGCTAAAAAACTTTGAAACTGATTCATATCTCCTGAATAGCCCATTGAACGTGCAATACGTTGCATCGCTTCAGGTTTAAATGCTTTAAAAGTTGCCATAATTATTTACCTATTAATATCTTATCTAATTT
>MDTE01003276.1_pt1 | contig 24286 bp, 28 predicted proteins | sample 811231 | NCBI WGS metagenome assembly MDTE01 (sample SAMN05326651, study PRJNA326480) | marine metagenome | isolation source: seawater | place: Indian Ocean: Red Sea | collected 2010 | reverse complement strand
TTGGTAAGTGGTTCAGTCGGCGAAGGACTTGCCGTAAAGTTCATGGCGCATCGTAAGGTTGCTTCAAAACTTCCTAATCCAGTTGACATTTTAAATGGCAAGGTGAAGGAAATTGAGACCAAAGAAATCAGTGCCATGTATTCCTTAACGGTCTCTTTATGCTATGAACTTAAAGAAGCATGTGATAAAAACGATAAAAAGTGGGACTCTAAAGTCAATAACTTTTTACGTTTTGCTATGGACAATTTTGACACAGAATTGGTAGTTATGGGTATTAAGTTAGCCCTCACACAATACTCTTTACCAATTGACCCAGATGAGGTCGAGTGTTTTGATGAGTTCCATAATCGCTTTGGTAAGTATATCCAAGCCGCACAGAGTGCCTAAGGCACAAGGAGTTTGGGCGTTCTTCTTTATCAAAAACGCCCTTTTTCACTTGACAAATGATGTTAAATATAGTAATATATAAACATAATAAGGCACTGAACTAGGAGGCAACAATGACAATCGATACAAAAGGATTTGAACCTAAAGAACTTACAGATAAAGAACTTGAGGTTATGCGAGCCGATGTTCAAGATAGAATCATTGTAGCAAGAGTTGGGTTACTACTAAGACATCCATTTTTCGGTAATATGGCAACTAGAATGAAAGTTCAAAATTGCGATGACTGGTGTGGTACAGCCGCTACAGACGGAAAAAATTTATATTACAATACACAATTTTTTAATGCTCTTTCAAATAAAGAAATTGAGTTTGTTATTGCACATGAGATACTACATTGTGTATTCGATCATATAATTCGTAGAGAAGATAGAAATCCTATGCTTTATAATATTGCATGTGATTACATAGTCAATAATACACTTGTTCGTGATAAGATAGGTGATCCTGTTAAAATGATTCCTATATATCAAGATTGGAAATATGATGGTTGGTCTTCAGAAGAAGTTTATGATAAACTTTTTAAAGAAGCAGAAAAGAATGGTGAAGAAGCACTAAAACAATTAGGTGAATTGCTAGACGAACATATTGACTGGGAGAAAAAACCTGGACAAAAAGAAAGTAAAGGTAAAGGCAAAGGAAGACCTACATATACAAAAGAAGAACTAAAAAAGATTAGAGACAGCATTAAAGAAAATATGATGTCCGCGGCACAGGCCGCAGGTGCTGGTAATGTTCCTGGTGAGATAGAAAGAATGATAAAGGAACTTACAGAACCTAAAATGAATTGGCGTGAAATACTTAGACAGCAAATACAAGCCACAATTAGAAATGATTATACATTTAGTCGTCCAAGCAGAAAAGGTTGGCATACTTCAGTTATATTACCAGGTATGAATTTTGATCAACAGATAGATTGTGCTATTGGTATTGATATGTCCGGGTCAATAGGCGATAGTCAGGCAAAAGTTTTTCTATCAGAAGTCAAAGGTATTATGGATGAATTTAAAGAATACAATTTAAAGATCTGGTGCTTTGACACTAAAGTTTATAATGAACAGGATTATAATTCAACAGATGGTGAAGATATACTAGACTATGAAATAATGGGTGGCGGTGGCACTGAATTCATGTGCAACTGGGATTACATGAAAGAAAATGATATCGTTCCTAAAAAGTTTATCATGTTTACAGATGGTTATCCGTGGGAGAGCTGGGGTGATGATTCCTATTGCGATACTGTATTCATTGTACATGGAAATAGAGATAGATCTTTACAGGCACCATTTGGTGTAACTGCACACTACGAAGATGCCGCATAAATGATCAAAAGTAAGAAAAAAATTAGTCCACAAGAATACTTTGAAATTAGAAGATTAAGATTTCAACCCTCTCATTTAGAAACATTAGATATTCCCCAAACATATAATATCGAAGATGCCCTAAAAAAATGGATTGATAAAAATCTCAAAAAAAGATATTTTTTGGGTAAATCTATAGCACTAACAAAAGGTAATAAGGTAGAACCTGTTATGCGGGTCGGTTTTGAAGACCCAAAAGAGCTATCATATTTCGTTTTGGCGTGTCCACTTTTAAAATACAAGTAAATATAAAGTGCATATATATTAACATAAGGAGTGAAAAATATGTCCGAAGAACAAAATAAAGCACCAGAGCAACCAGCGGCGGCGCCACAAGGTGAGCAAAAACCTGTAGAACTTACAGTACAGGATCTTGGTGTTATCAGATCTGTAATTGATGTTGCTTCTCAAAGAGGAGCATTCAAAGCCAACGAAATGGAAGCAGTTGGTAAAACTTATAACAAACTAGATACTTTCTTACAACAGGTAGCTAAAGCTGAAGAAGAGGCAAAAAAGACTAACGAAGCTAATGCTCCTGCTACACCGGAAGCACCTAAAGGAGACAAGTAATGTCTGAAACAAAACATGTAGGTAGACTTAAAGCTAATCAACGTAAAGTGGTTGTAGCATATAGAGTCATTCCTGGAGAGGATACACCTACTAACTCACTAGTAATAGATACTGCGTCTTTAAGTGATGCAGATCATGATACTTTAATTAAAACAGTAGAAAGCAATGCTGGGCAAGAATCATTTGAATTTGCAGAAGTAATGGCAAGAACTACTTTATCAAATGGTGCTAACATGTTAGCAAACTTTCATACAACAGGAAAACTTACTAAAGTTCCAATGACTGAGGTTGAAATGTTACCTAATCCAAACTACACTATAGGTTTAGACGAATTAAACAAGGTCATAGCAGAACAAAGAGGCACTACAATAGCAGGACTGGCAATGAAAGATCCTAACGAACTACCTGAAGGTGCTACCCTTCAAGAAGTAGGAACTGTCAACGAAATGCCAAAAACATCAAACGTACAGGCAGAAGCACAGGCGGCTCGCATTCAGGCACCAGACAATGCGGCTCTCTCAGACGAAGATCTAGCGGCAAGCTATAGGTCTCAAGCAGATCGAATGTATAAAGAAGCAAAGAGATTAAGAGAACAAGCAGAAGAACTGGTTCCTACTAAGAAGAAAAGTAAGACCAGTGCCAAAGCGGCTTCCTAGTGATGTAGTCAGATATTGGCCAGAGGTTTTTGAAGAAATAGACGTTCATACTCTGCCCTTAGAATACATCACTGCAATTAAGGTATCTTTTCGTAAGGGTAACATCTGGGAAATAGACTGTAATGCAAAAAGGCAAACCGGTGCCAACCTAGAAAAATCTATTGAAGAGCTATTCGAAACCTACAAAAAAGACATCGTGCATGTAGATTTTAGACTAAACACTCCCAAATTAAAGCGAGATGTAGAAAAAAGAACTCGTGCATTTTTAAAAAATCCTACAAAAAAGAAGAAGTAGAGAATCTATGTTTTGGCATAAATATATATAACAATGAATTAGGAGCATTAGATGGGTACTCTCAGAATAAAACGTGGTACAACGTCAGCAAGAACTGGTTTTACGCCTGCTGAAGCTGAGTTGATATATGATACAAATACAAAAGAAGTATATGTAGGTGATGGCAATACTGCGGGTGGTATTGCAGTATCAGTTTCCACACAAAACTTAGAAAACCTAGGTAACGTACAATCAGTTACTCCACAAAAAGATCAAATATTAGTATACAATGGATCAAATTGGGCCGCTACAGATAATCCACAACTAGACTTAAGAGGTAATATATATGCAGACGATTCCACTCTTTTAGTTGATGCCATTAACGGCAAAATAGTAGGACCAGTACAAACATCTTCAGTAATAGCTACAACTTTAACAGGAACACTAACAGGAGATACTGTTGGTTCACATACAGGTTCAGTTGTAGGTAATGTAGTTGGAACTGTAACCGGTGATGTCAAAGGTTCAGTATTTGCAGATGACAGCACAACAATGGTTGATGCAAATAATAACAAATTATTAGCTGATACCGTAGAAGCAACTACAATAAATGCCTCTACAGTCAATAGTGCATTATTTAAAGGTAACTTTCAAGGAACATTAGTTGCTGATGACAGTTCCGCATTTATAGATGGCATAAGCAGAACTGTAAATGCAAAGAGCATTGCTACTGATCAAATTAGCTCTCAGTTTGGTTCACAAATATTAGTTCAAAATCCTAATGTTAGTTCATTAGATCTTGAAGTGAATGCAACAAACTTCAATATGTTTAGAGGTGTAACCACTCAGTTATCTAGTTTAACAATTTACTCACAAGATCATTCAGCAGGTTTTCCTAAGACTGCATTAAACGTAACAAATACAGGCAATGATGCTATCTCAAACGAGATAGGACTTTTAAAAGCAAGAGGTACAAATGCTAACCTCCTTACTGCCCAAGCAGGTGATTCAGCAGGTTCTGTATCCTGGTCAGGCCACGATGGTTCTTCAGCACAAGTTGGTGCAACAATGTCTGGCTCTATTGTAAGTATTTCATCAAACAATATTGCAGTAAAATTACAATGGAAAGTTAGAAACGGACTTATTGGTACGTTTGGAGTGAAAGCAGAACTATCAGAAACAGGTACATATAAAGTAGACAAGATAGAAAGTTTAACAACAAACACAGATTTAGATATATCAGCTAACGGTTCAGGTGCTGTAAATATTAGTGACGTAATTGTTAAATTACCAAACTTACCAACTTCAGATCCAGGTGTTGCTGGCCAGCTATGGCGTAGCGGTAACGATGTTAAGATTAGTACTGGTTAATTAAACAGTTCTTCATTATCATACAACTCAACAAGATCTTTGAATTCTAAGTCAGTAGTAAACTGACAATTAAATCTATAATCGTTTGTATCATTAACTGCATTATGGTATTCTTGTAGATTAAATATCACAGGCAAATTATGCTTATAATCTACACTACATTGTTTCTCAAATATTGCATTATCGTAATCACCGTATGAGCCTTCTATTAATTTAAAAAAATTAGTTGGCCCATATATTGACATATCAAAAGGATATATGGGGAAATTTATAAGTGTCACTCTTGGAGGAAGACCTTCAACTTTTCTATCAATATGTATTTTTCCATCAGTATAAGGTGTCTGTCCTAGTATTTCATAATGTACTGGAATTTTAAATCTTTTTCCAACTTCGTCCATAAGATCTGTAGGAATTAAATTTCTTGGACAAAACCAATTCCAATCATACTTTCCATACTTGTTATGCCTATAATTAGCACTCCTTATATAATCTTCTGCATTAGATAAAATATTATCTGCAAGTTTTTTTCTTGTTTCCTCAGAAAAATTAATTCCTTTTACATATTCAAAATAAGGTCTCATTGATTATTCCTTTATATTTTTATAAACATACTGAGCAAAATTCTTATGTGACTTTACTCCAGGATGCCTTCCATCCGATCCATAATCTAATAGTTCCATTTTATATTTTTTCTTATCCAACCAAAAGTAAGGACCAACATAATCAAAATATTTTATGTTTTTATTTTTAAAAAGCATTTTTGCATAACTATCAAATAAATCAAAATCATATTCTGCATGTTTTTTTGTAAACATTTCTTCATATATATTTTTTGTTTTTTTATCTTTACTATAATACCATATACCTATATGCTTTACTGAATCATCTTCTTGTATGCAACAATATCTTGACACTTCTGGCCAAAGAACTACAACTAGGTCAGTCTTTTTAAAATCAAATTTTTGCATTTTGTAAACTGCATATCTCGGACTGGACCCAGGATAAGATAAGTTAACACACTCATAATTTAACATTTTAGCTAAAACTGAAGGCCATGCTTGTTCTTGCGGGTTTTCTAATGCTTCACCATACGTATTGCTACAACCAAATGCTATTAATCTATGCATTCTTTTCTTCCTAAATAATACATTCTTCTACCCATATCCAATGCTACTACATCACCAGTTGGAAACCAATCGTCATAGATGCAAGTAGGTCCTTTAACATAAAGCTCGTGATTTACTATCTTCCAATCGCAATAGTATTCATTACCCATAATAGTGTAACCTTCAGGACATCGTTCCTTAACATAATTTACTTGATCCATTGTAGCAAATTCTATATTAATAGTAATAGGACCTATTTCGCTCATTCCCCAATTAGGTTGTACCACTGCACCTTTGCTTACGAATGCTTCTATCATTTCCCAGCTAACTGGATCACTTCCACCTAATATACGTTTTCCGTGCAAATCACATTCTTTAAATCCTTTTGTTTTAATAAGTGCTTTCATTTGTGCAGGTGCTAAAAATGTATGAGTGTAATGTTGAAAATTTTTTAAAAATGTAAATGGGTTGAATTTTTTTAAAACAGTCACTTCAGCACCAATACTAAATGCTGGCAAACTCTGTGCCAATAATCCGCCAGCATGAGTCATCCTAGTAACAGTTAAAATTTTACTGGTAGTAGATATCTTTTGGGCTTCTACTGCCACCTTATTTGCTTCTTTTAAATTTTGGGGATCACGAAATATGTCTTTGGCTGGTCCAGTTGTGCCACTGCTTGATATTGTAACGCCTTCATTCAAAATCTGTCCAAAATTTATCATTTTTCATATTTCTCCAAACTGCGATTTATAGTATTATTTACGCGAACAAACATAGAGGTCTTTTTAAGCTGGTTTATGTGTTCTGCGCCTGTATATGTGCATACACTCCTTAAACCCCCTTGTATCTGCTTTAAAACGCTTCTAATAGACCCTTTACAGGGTATTAATAGGTCTCTACCTTCGTTAGGTCTGTATTCTTGTTCAGTAGGTTTAGTTTGGTTATACATTTTGGTACTGCCCAAACCGTAAAGATTTACAAACTTTTTTCCGTCAACTTCAACTATATTATCACACTCTTCACAATGGCTAACCATGCCTGCTATCATAACCAAATCTGCACCGGCGGCAATAGCTTTACAGACATCACCAGGTTTCACACATCCGCCATCTGATATAATTTTTAAACCAAACTTTTCTGCTTCTGTATAACAATCCATAATAGCACTTAATTGTGGAACTCCTACTCCTACTTCAGATCTAGTCCTACATGCGGCTCCACTTCCTACACCAACTTTAATATAATCTGCGCCAGCATTATATAATTTTTCAATTAACTTTGGAGTTGCTATGTTTCCTGCAGAAATAGTAATATGTGGAAATTCTTTTCTATAAATTTGTAAAGTATCAAGCATACCTTTTACATTAGCATAAACATTTGCGATATCTACATTTATCATGCCTATATCTGGATATTTTTTTACTACTTCAATTGTTCTTTCCTTGTCCCATGACTGTACTCCGCTTGTTATTGCTATGTAACGTCTATCATTCATTTTAGAAAGTTCTTTTAAATGTTCCTCAACAGTATATTCTTTATGTATAAATGTAAAAAATTTCAGCGGTGTAAGAATATTTGCAATTTTATATGTACCGGTGCTTAACATATTACTAATCACAACAGGATATGCTTTGGTATCTAACCAATCTATTTCTATATCCACACTTTTTCTTGTAAGTGATTTATCGCTAGGAACAGGATATATTAACACATCTTCAAAATCTAATTTAATATCTTCTATTACTTTGTTCATGTAATACTATGCTTTTCTTTAATTCTTTCTATTGCTTCAAACGTTGGTACTTTAATATCTTTATAATAATTAAATGTTTTAGGTTTTTTAATAAACTTAAATCCAAGAGCTGTTTGGAACATAAAATATATATGTGTAGTTTTATATAAACATTCTAAACTTCCGTTTTCAAATAATTTCATTTGTTCCTGTAATTTTTCAGGTATAGGTTTTCCTTTTTGATCTTGCCAAAATTTTGTATCACTTCTTGTAGCATATCTATAATGCATAATTGTAAAATCTCTAAAATCTTGTACCATTTCGTAAACATAGTCATTATAATCATCTATTGTTTTATGTCCTTCTAATACCTTAATCAAGAAATCTGCACTATATATACTGCTATGTAAAGCAGTTGCTTCTAACGGTTCAATAAAACTTGCACTCAGTCCAATATAAGCATAATTGTTTTTTGCAATTTTTTTATAACAACCAGGAGTATATCTTACTTCCTTAATAGGTTTTACTTTATGTCCTAACCATTTTTCTGCTTCTTCTACGACTTCTTCTGCTGTAGTATGTTTACTACTGAAGTTATACCCACTTCCGCAATTATCTGTTTTAGGCACTTCCCACATCCAACCGTTTTTCATCGCACGTGAAACAGTATAGTTTTGCTTTTTTGTTGGGAGTAAAAAAGGTACGGCTCCATCTATATCTAACCATTCAGTATAACTTTCAAATTCATGTCTAAATGTTTTATCAAACAGCCTTGCAAATCCTGTGCAATCTATATAATAATCTCCCGCGTAAATATCTTCTTTTCCTTTTAAATTTTTTATTTGTCCGTTTTCGTGAACTACTTCCACAATAGTGTCTATAGCTTCAACAACTTTATTTGTTTCTAAACATCTATCTCTAAAAAACTGTCCTACATTTTTTCCATCAAAATGATAGGTATGTCGTTTTACTTCTGTATAATCATGTATACCATGTTTCATTAAAAAAGCATTTACACTATAATCTTCAATGTCTGCATCTTCTTCAAGCATTTTATACATTATGTCAATATCTTTTTTATGTTTACCAGGAGACCAAGGAACAGGCTTCAGCCCATCATAATACCAACCGTCTACAAATTTTCTAAAACTTGTACCTTCACCTTGCCAATTTTCAAAAAGTATTCCTAACTTAACTGTTGAATTTGTTTTTTCTAAAAATTGTTTGTCATCACCTTTTAAAATTATATCATTGAGAGAACCAGTTGCTCCCTCACCTGTACCTATTATAGGTATTTCTCCACTATAAATTATTTTGATTGAATTTACTGAATCTGATTTTGATAATTGGTAAGCTGTTGTCCAGGCCGCTGTACCACCGCCAACTATAATAACATTTTTCATATTACAATCTCCCTTTTATATATTTTACAAACTTCTTCAAAAGATTCTTCAAAACACAATTGAAAAACTATTCTTGTATTATTATCCTTTGTAAAATGCACGTTATGAAAATAATCTCCTGTGTTAAGTATTGCTCCATATCCGTGATAGTCCGCTTCACATAAAAACATTTTTTCATCATTATAAAATTGTGTAACTCCAGAATTTTCAGTAAGCGGAAAACTAATAACTGTTTGACGTGGAATATAAGTTCCGTCAAACTCGTTGTATCTATTTTTATCTTTATGAATAACACTGTCTGGCTCTTTTACCTTTAACATTTGGCAAGCACAATTTAAACCAGTGGTGTTGAATTTTTGTAATTTACTAGGTAACTTAAAGAAACTTATTTTGTAACTAATATCGACAAAAGCATCAGGAGACAAAGCTAATTCCAATAATTGCTGTTTTGTCTCATTGCTTATTGCATAAGGAACAAGTTTATAACATGGTTCCATATTCTACCTTTTTCTTTTCATATGCTTTAATAAGCATTTCAGATACAGGCCCACATTTGGTAGTTTGTGTAACACCACCGCTGGAACTGGTGATAAAAACTTCATCTGCTGATAAAAATAGTTCTTTAGGAATAGGTAGCCTTTCAAAATGTATTGCAGATTCTTTAGCTATATCTTCTACCACACTCATAGTTATACCTTTTAAAACATTTTTATTAGAAGTCATAATACAATTATCTTTCACTATGCCAACATTAAATCCTGGACCTTCTGTAATAAAACCATCCGTGTCTACAAGTACAGTGGTATCAAAACCTTTGGGTCTTTTCATTTGACTCATTGTAAGTTCTATCCAGGCCATATTTTTAAATTCTTGCCCGTAGTAATCATCATTTACTCTGTTTGTGTTTTTATCTAAGTAAAGTTTTACCATAGGAGTATTTGCGATAGGATAACTTGGTTTGATATACATTGCAAAATTTATAGGACAATTTTCTAAATCTCTTGGATTTCCACTCGGAGGAAAACCACGCCATATCAAAAACCAAACAAAAGCATTTTTGATTGGATTACGTTTTGCCAGTTCTTTGATTACTTCTAACGGGTCTACGTCTGGAATCTCAAGTCCATACCTACTTGCACTTGCTTTGAATCTTGCTAGATGCCTATCATAACAAAATGCTTTTCCATCATATACCGGCATTACATCATAAGTCGAATCGCAATGGATGAAGCCAAAGTCTAATACTGTTGGTCCTATTTCTTTTAAAGGTTTGTATTCGCCATTTTTGTAAGCTATTAAATTTAAAACATCAGTCATCAAAATGCACCTTCTTTAATTGTGGATCATCTGGTAATTTGTTTTTTAACATTTTTAACCTGTTTATCCGCCATTCTAATAATTTGAAATCTAAAACCCAAGGAAAAATAGCATGTATTAAACTACCTATAGTTACTACTAACAAGAAAAAGAACTCTGCCATTGCCAGTTTGAAATGCCACCAGTATCCTGCATCTTGCCGACCAGCTTTGGTTTTGGCTTCATTTAGGTGTTTCCAATTGACCCACATAATAAATTTCTCCTTCTCGTATACTCATTAATATTTAACTTCCAGACTGTTTGCATAGTATGATAAAGTTCCATATCACAAACAAAATCTAAAATTTTTTGCTTACTTAATATTTCCATTAATTTGTGGTTACGCAATGCTTTTCCGCTATGTTCATTGCTTATGTTTGTAGTTATGTACAAGTCTTTAGTAGGACATTGTTTTATAAAAATAGGAATAAAATCTCTTTGTGTAATACTGTTCCAATCACCCTTGTTCAATCCTTTGTAAGGACTAGCACCTGGTAATTCACAACCTCTAAATAATATCCGCCAAGCATCTTTGCTTATTTCGGTTAAAGGATGGCATCCTGCAACAGCTACAATTTTATTGTTTTTTATTGCACCATAATAGTAACCTTGTTGTCTACACCAATCAAATTTCATAGCAGTTAAGGAACTGTTGTTTGTGTAACCTAGCTGGTTACACTCTTCACAAAATTCTTCCAGTATACTAATATGATCGTCCGATAGTAACTCTATTTTCATTTTACTCTAAACAACTTTGCAATCGTATCAAAACTATGTTGATTTAGGTCAACATTAACAACAAGCCAATAACTTGGTTCATTACCACAATTAAAAAGAATGTGCGGTTTAGCAGTATCAACAAAATACAATCTACCTATTTCCCAATGTAAGATTTTCTCATCAAGAATAAAGTAACACGGATTATGTAATGGAACAATTAATCTTGCACTATCAAATTGATCTTTTCTAAAATCTCTATGCTTAGGAAAATATCCGCCTGGATTTATTTTAAGTATATGAGTCCTAAAAATATGAGAATCAAATGGTTCTAAACATTTACGTATTTCTTTATGATCGTATACTGGTGTTTTAACACGAAAATCTCTTTCTTCGTGTTTGGTTTTGTTTTCTAAATTGTATTCATGTAAACTATCCAGATCGGGAATACCAGTAAGTCCACCATCAAGGCTAGTTATACTGAGTCCGTATCTATTGATATCTTTCCTTGGATTATATCTAACATAATCAAAATTTTCTTCAGTCCATTTCATCACTTCCCAACCATTTATCTTGGTTGAAAGTTCAATTTGCAATCCATAGGTTACAAGGCAATTATATAGATAAGTACTCATATAATTATTTATTATGCCATAACACCAAGTTTTGGCAGATGTGAGTGTTAAATATAATATGTCCTTAACATCCATAACCAAAAATGATTGGCTAACAGATCTTACTGTGCAATGGCGGCCAACGGTTATGTGCAATTATGATTGTAGCTATTGTACTCCTTTAAATCATAAAGCTATTGATTTAAAATTATTGCCTACTGTAGAAAAATTAAATTTTGCTGTTGATAAAATTTATAAACAAACTGTTGGAAGAAAACTTATGGTAGTGATAACAGGAGGTGAACCTTTTATTATACCAGACTTTTTTAAATTTTTAGAAAATATGTTGGATAAGAATTTTATGGTAATGGTATTTACTAATGGTAGCTTACCGCATAAGGTATACAAAAAATGCCAACATCTTTTTAGTAATCCTAACTTGTTGATGCGTATAAGTTACCATCCTGAAAAAGAAGAATATGATAAAGTAGTAGCTTTGGCAAAACTTATAGAAGATGCTGGAGGTGATTATGAAGTAAGAGCTATGATGGTTAAAGATCTATTCGAAACAAGTTTAAAATTAAAAAATGTAATACCAGAAGAAAAAATATTATTTTTACCAGTATATCCTTTATACAATAAAAAAGAAAAAAAATTTAATCCTGTAGGAAAGTCTAGTCGAAATTTAAAAAATTATAAACAGACTTTAGACAATAATGAAATTTCATATTTTTCTAATTACGAAAAGGATTTATTAAAGCAATTAAAAGATTCAAAAGATGATAAATTTATTGAAGTCAAAGTTACTGAAAACGCAAAAAGTTATTATACTAATGCAAGTGATATCATTAGGAAAAATTTAAATAGATTTCAAGGTTGGCATTGTGATGTTAACAGAAGGAAAGTTTTAATTGAAGAAAATGGAGATGTCACTTCTGGAGTATGCAATAATGAAGGTATAATAGGAAACATTTTTGATGATGAATTCCAATTGTTTTCAGATAAAGCGACAGTGTGTAGACAATCCCAGTGTTCTGTAATAGAAGAAGTAATGATTGATAAATTTAAACAGCTTTCTGCTTAGGAATTTTACTATCAGCACTACTAACACAACTTTGACTAATACAAGGTGTAGGTTTTTTAAATAATTGGAAGCCAGTTTCAATATGTCCTAATGGTTCATCACTACACGAATAACTTCTTTTAATATTCCCATCTGGTTCTCTTATAATTATTCCTTGATATCCCGCATTACAACTCCAACCTTTGAATTTGTTAAAATTAAATGCATTAAATCTTTCTGCTTGATCCATGTACCATTTCTTGCCTTTATCATCTTCAAACTCTACCTGAAAATGTGCCGGCACGCTCTCACCTTCATTTACTTCCATAGGTGGTAGCTTGGCAAACTTTGGTTTAGGTCTATCAGCCCATTGCCTTTTTAAATCTGTATATGCCCTTTGTGGCATTCCGTTATGTAACAATTTCAGTTGCTCATCGGTGTACCCGTCAACAACAAAACTTGCAGTAGGATCACTCTGTGGCTTTAGTGTTACGTTTATACCTTGTTCGTGAAAGAATAATGCGTTTTCCCAACTTTTTTCAAAAATGTCTGGTACCATTACCATGTTAATAGTTACCTGTACATCATTCTCCTGGCAATGTATAAGTTTATCCGCAAAGTCTTGCATCTTCTGTGGTGTGTTTACATGTTCTGTATGTAAACTTGCAGTAATACTAGCACGATGAAATGCTTTTGCTATTTCAGTGTACTCTTGAAACCATTTTAATTTACGGCTACAATTACTTGTCATATGAATAGAAGTATAATTGGTATTATCAATATCATTAGCAAGATGGCGTAAAAGGTCATTGTAACCAGGGTGAAAAGTAGGCTCCCCACCACTAAAAGAAAAATGAAAGCTGTTAAAATTGTTATCACGTGCCTGCCTCTTTATCTCATCGATTGTATCACAACAGAGCTGTGTGGGCCTGTGATCCTTGCGATCTGATCTGGCGTATGGCCAACAATAACTGCACCGATAGTTGCAAAAGCGACCAAGAAGCCAACTAACAGTAAACAAATCTCTGTATAGAAGCGTCCTCTGTCCGACTTTAACAATCTTGTCAAAAGGTATTTTAGTGAAATCATAACTACTCCATTTTAAATCATTACTCATTTGGATTTTTCCTATGAGCATACTCTACGTATTCGTTAAACCAAATCATATCATCTTGTCTTATTTTTTGTACAAATAAATCCCATGGTTTCCATGTCCAAGCATCAGGATCTAAAAATATAGGTCTGCCTTCACTTATTATGACATTACCGGGTACAGCATCTCCATTAAAAAATATTTTATTGTCTGCATCAAACCATCTCGTACCTTGATTTTTTGTTGCAAATTCAAAATAACTTTTCCAAACTTTATCCTTAAATTCAATGCAAATCTTGTATAGCTGTTGTTGACTTGCTGTCAATCTCCAATTATAAAACATTTCACCTTCAACTTTTTCCATAACTATTGTGTTTTCTGATATATCGATTACTTTTACTAGCCAATCATTGTGTTTTGCAAAATGATTATAATTTTCTAAATCCAAGTAAACATTTGGTCTTTTCTTGATAATATATTTTCCATCAAAATATACTTCACGATTTTCCCTTTTGCTTAATAGGTCAATTTTACTTTTGCTTATCAATTTACGCATATTCACTCCACTCTGGAAATGCTTTTGCAAAACTTTGTTGTCTGCTCTCGTCTAAGATTCCATGTACTTCTTTAAACATTTTCATATCTACATTTTCTTTTGTTTTGTGTATTGCATTTGCTATTGCATGAGCTATTATAATTAAACGACGTTTTGCATTTTTATTGTCAGTGTTTTCTATCAAAGTATTATAATGTTTTTTTGCTTTTATTAATTCGTGTTTATAAAACCGTCCTACACTCATTTCTGGAGGGTGTGTTACTATATTAAATACTTGTTCCCAATCAGGATATTGCAAAATTAGTTCTCCCATATTATATAGATTCATCCAGCTGAGTCCACTATGAAATATGATTCTCCATTTGTTTTCTTCAGAATGTTTTTTAAATAATTCTATATTTTTTTCTATTTGTGGCCAGTCTGATTTTCCGCTTCGCAACCATTCATGTGCCAGTCCTATTCCATCTATGCTTAATGTAATTTTAGTTCTACGAAAGTTTTTCAATAAACCAAAAAGATCTTTTTTTCCAAACTTTACTGTTGTGGCATTTGTAATCATACTAATTTGGCAATCTGTATTTCCTATTCTTACAAGTTCTTCTAATAATTGGTAAGTACCTGGCATTATGGTAGGCTCTCCGCCTGCAAGTTTTACATATTTTAAATATGGTAAGTGTTTTTTTAAATCCTTCCAATCCATGTCATATTCTGCTATTCCAGTCTTAGAATCATACTTTGAGAAATCTTTATCGTATTCTAAAATATGTCTTAGTTTGTGTTGATCTTTCAACCAGGTATTACTACTTGCCAAACTACAAAATCTACATTTATAATTACATAAGTTACTCCAACGTATATCAATATTTTCTAGACGGAAATTATCTAAGCTACCATCTTTATTTGTTACATGTCTTGCTTTATCTATATTCCAATCAGGATGTAATCTTAAACTTGCAAGCCTTACACTCATGTCAATGTATGTTTCACGCTCGATACATCTATGACATAGCTGGGGTTTAATTTTTGGATTTAACAAATCTAATCTTAATTTTTTTAAAACAGGATTATTTGCAGTTTCTTGTATAGTTTTTCCAGGTTCAAATTTATCGTCATAAGATTCACAACAAGCCTGTACTTTGCCATTTGACTTGAAATATAAATGCATCCAGGGTAACGGACAGTAAAAATTAGACATTTGCTAACTCCGGAACTACATCTCTTATGTTTTCTTTTCTACTAGCATCTATTCTTTTAGTATATTGATTAAACTCAGGTATTTTGTCTGACCAATCTTCAGCCCACATATAATCAATTACTCCTTGCATTCTTGGTAAAAGTAAATATGGTTTAAGATTTTCTTCTGCTTTTTCCTTTAAATGTTTTGGCAAACACCTAACATTTAAACATTCAGGATGATTCAATATATTAAAATAAATTTTATGTTCATATGGTAATGCCCATTCTATTAATTCATGTAACCTTAATATATTATACATTTGTACCGTGCAATGTATTTCTATATTTGCATTTTCAAGTTGTCGTATAGTGTTAAAATTACGCTCGATTGTTTCCCAATTACTAGGATGTCTAATATATCTATCTAATTTTCCAGTAGCATCAATTGAACAATTTAGTTGTACCCGCTTAAATTTAGACCATTTATCTAAAAGATGTTTAGGGACGTTTGTTAAATTTGTATTGTATTTTAATCTTATATTTTTCGCTGTACCTTTTTCTATAAAATAATCTAACAATCTGTGTTGTTCTCTTATGATTGTAGGTTCCCCTCCAGTAAGATAAATTTCTTCTACTGTATGTGCAATGCTAAACAAATTTTCCCAAGTTTTTTCTATCTCTGGCCAATCCATACTGCTTAAATTTTTATACTCTTCTGGTGAAAGAGCTTCTTCAACTAGACTCCATTCTTTTACCCATTGATTACTTGCATAAGGGTTACACATTCTACATTTCAAATTGCATAAATTACCTAATCTCAAATCAACATATTTTATATCAAAGGGGGCATCTGTTGTATATTCTTTATCTTGTTTCCATTTTTCGTTCCAGGCTTGCCTTGCACTTCTTACTCCTGCATCTTCTTCTCTAAAACATCGTTGACACATTTCAGGACGTTCACCATCCACCATTTGTTTTCTAATTTTTTGATAGACTTCACTGTTCCATGCTTCTTCTAGGTTATCTTTAAATAATTTATAATATGTTCCGTCTGGTTTTTCAATAAAGTTTTTACCAGGAGTGCTGTTACAACATACTCTTAACCTTCCTCTTGCATTAGTTGCCAAATGCATCCAAGGTAATATGCAAAAAGTTTTAGACATAATCTTTAAACTCCGGTACAATATCAATTAGGTTAGTGTTTCTTGACTCATCCAACTTACTAGAGTATCTTAGAAACTGTTCAAAATGTTGGCTTTGATCTTTTGCATTCAAAAAATTCATATTTGTTTTTACAAATCTATGTATTCGTCCATTACGTCTATTTGTATCAGGTATAGTGTTTAGATATTCTTTGTATTTTTTATTTGCTTTTTCTTTTAGTTCAGAAGGTAATACTTGGGGATTTATAAAGATAGGATCCCATGCTATGTTTCCGTGGACATCGGTATCTAAAATATTTTGAAAATAATCATAACTTTCTGGCAAACCAAAAACATTCCATGCACTATAACACAAACAAGCTCTACCAGAATATTTTTTGCCAAGTGCGTTTCTTACTTCCTTTAAATTTTTTGCTAATAAATCAGTGTCGCTTTCAGTTCTAATATAATTGTTCAATTTAGGGTGACCATCAATACTTAAACTTAAATCCACTCCTTTGAAATTTGACCATGTATCAATTGTATCAAATTTTCCAAATTTAAGTTTACTTAAATTCGTGCTGTACTTTACACTAATTTTTGATCCAAAAGATTTAAGTGCATCTAATATTTTATAATGTAATGGATCCATTAAAGGCTCTCCACCTGCAAATTCCACTATTTCAATTGTAGGAGCAAGTCTAACAATATCTTCTATAAATTGGTCATTATCAAAATTTGTTTCTCGAGTAGTAGTGTTTACTATTCCATGACTTTCGTATTCGCTTTTTACTAGGTTCCAATCTTTCATCCAGGTTGTACTAAGGTCCGGTTTACATGTTCTACATCTAAAATTACATAGGTTACTTAATTTTAATTCTAGCACTGGAACTTTAAATGGCATGAATGTATTTAAATTATCTGGAATCATATAGTCTCTGACTTTGTTCATACTTTGTCTTAGGCTCATACTACCTTGCTTTTCCATATCCCAACATTGATAGCATAAAGGTGCTTGTTCACCATTTAATAATTGTCTACGTAATTCTTGCTGTTTTTCACTATTCCATGCTTCTTCCAGAGTCATTTCCTTAATATTACCTAAAGTATCTCTACTACGACAACAAGGAGTTATATCACCGTTAGGTCTAGTGCTTAAATGTGTAAATGGTAAAATACAAAATGTATCACTCATGCTTCTATCCACTTTGTTGTATTTAGATCTGCGGCACAGTTACACCATTGCTTTGCACATAATATAGGATCTTCTTCTAAACTAAATCCAGTTTCTATGTTACCAAGCACACCTCCTTGCCTACAAGTTGCTCTCCATACACTTCCGTCATGGTCTATCATTAACGTTTCAATGCCAGCCATGCACTTCCAACCACGGAAACTATTCCATTTATTTTTTGTCAATGTGTTTACATTATCTAACCAGCTTTTTTCCTTTGTAAACAATTCACAATTATTTTTATTTGTTCCTGCTTTTGTAAAACTGTTTAGATAGTCAAGCTCTGCATCATTATAATATCCTTCAGCTCCACCGAATTGAAAGCCTTCAAATTTCATTCCACTTGCTCCGGGAGGATTAAATTTTCCTTCTTTATTTGTCATTGGACGTATTCTACGCATAATATATTGAATGTCATTTTGTTGTAGCCAATCTACAACACCTTTTACTTCATCTAATCTGCCAGGCAAATACATAAGATGAACATGAGTATGTTTTGCTTTGTCTTTTAATCCTAGCAAAACACTTTTCATATGATCTATACGTAAGTGTTCAAAATGCCAACTGAATATTATATTATCAATATACTCCAATGCTTTTACATATTTTTCTAAAGGCAAACTGCCGTTGCTAATGATACTTGTTTCATCTACTTTGTATTTTTTAAAAAGAGATAGTATATCTAAAATTTTAGGATGAACAAACGGCTCTCCACCTGTAAGACTCATTCTAATTCTTTTGTCTTTGTAAAATTCTCTCATTGTTTTTATAGCGTATTCAAACTTTTCCAATGGCATGTGTTTACTTGTATTATCGTGTAAGTCAGATCCACAATAACTACAATCAAAATTACAACGTTTGCCCATATTCCATTCTATACGGACCCATTCTTTGTACTTTTTGTTTATATGTTCTACCCTAACTAATTCCATTGAATTCTCCTACCAGTTCGGGTAAAACTTTTTTTACATCAGTATTCCTCATTTTATCTAATTCAATTGTAAATTTTTTAAACAATTCCCATTGCTCTTTATCATATTTTTCATTAGATAATTGTTTACGTAATTTTCTAAGTATAGGATAATCTTTTGTCCATTTTTGTAAAGCAATCTTTTTTACATGCGGTGGCATATTGTTTATATCAAGGTACGTAGGCGTAACAACAAAAGAATCAAATTGTGTTGGTTCAACATAATCATGAAGTGATTCACTTGTTCTATTTGGATCAAGTGTTCTAAAATTTTTTGCATTAATTGTTTGCTCGTGTGTCCATTCGGCTAAATTCTGTAAATCAAAAACATTATAAATGCTTACGCAATGTGTGAACTGTCCTTTTAAATTATCAAATTGATCAAACCATTTTATATTGTTTTCTAATTCAGTAATATTTTGTATGTTACCACCTCTTATGTACCCATACAAATCTCCTGTTGCTTCAACGCTTACGTTGAGAACTACACGCTTGAAATGAGGCCAAAGATCTTTAAGGCGGTCAGGAGTTTTAGTGCCGTTGGTACTATATCCAATAATAATATTTTTTGCGTAATCCAAATCTATTAGAAACTGTAGGATTTCATACATGCCATCTTGCATAAAAGGTTCGCCGCCTTTGAAATCTATTCTTTCTAAGGTACTAAACATTTTTGGATTTTTTTTGTAATAATCACCTTTTATAATTGTTGGCTTTGTAGTGTGTCTGAAACTCCTTAAAAAATTTTTATCTATATTGTTTAATTTTTCATCTTCCTTTAACCAATGTGTACTGCCCCAACTACCACACATTCTACACTTTAAATTGCAAGTGTTTCCAAAGTTAAGATCCATATGTCTTAATTGCATTAGAGGATTTCTAGGAAATTTTGTGGGAATGTTATGTATTTTGTCTCGGAGCCATTGCCTTCTACTATTTCCTGCCCCTGCTTCACGCTTCCAACATGTTAAACAAGCATCAGGCTTTTCATTATTTAAAAATTTTTCACGCAATTCTTCTTGTTGTTGCCAAGCAGTTTCTAAAGTATCACCTTTATGAATGCTAGGAGCATTTTTTTCAACATACACACAACAAGGCTTTATTACTCCGTTGGCCGCTAATGTAATGGTTGTCCAAGGAGCTATGCAAGTTGGTTCATTATTAGGTAACGGTTGTCCAGCACGATAACGTGTGAGATCTTTTTGTTCACCATAATAATCTGTGAAGTCCCAGTCTTTATTCATGCATAATTTCCTTGAATATAGGAAAAACATCTAAAAATTTACCTTCCCAGTTTCTTTGTTTATTAATCAGCTGAATCCATTCTATTGTTTCAGGTAATCTTGCACTCCAATCTTCTTGATTCATAAAATTAATAATACCTTTGTATCTTTTAATTCCGTAAGGTGCATTAAGAAATTGTTCCTTGCTAATACCAGCTTCCTTTACACCTGTAAATTTTTGCCAATTATCTTCAATCCAAGGATAAAATTCATTTTCATATTTTTCTGTAATATGAGTCTTTATATTTGAAGGAAGAACTTTTAAATTTAATTGTGGTGGCCAGTATGCAAAATGCATATTGATTCCACCTGCACCCAAAGGCCATTTGTTTAATTTTTTAAATCCCTGATTTACTTTCCATTGAACAAATTCGGGAATGTATGCAACATTTAAAGCCATTATTGTTGTTGCAGTTGTAACTTCTACTTGTGGTGCAGTATTATCTAATTGCCAAAATACCTCCTCCTGATGTTTCCAATCGGAAGGATATCTAATATAATCATTTTGCTCTCCAAGAGCATCTATGCTATAATGAAATCTTACCCTTTTAAACTCAGCCCAGAGATCGAATAAATCATCACGCCATTCAACAGCATTTGAGTTATATCTTAATTCTATGTTTTTTGCATGGCCTTTTCTTATACATTCTTCAAGTAATTGATAATGTTCATCTATTATCAAACTCTCACCACCAGCAAAATACAGCTGATACATGTGAGGTATTTGTTCCATAAGTTCTTTAAAAAATCTAGGATTATTTTTGTGCCAGTTATAACTTGCTCCATGGTTTCTGCCTTTATTTTCCCAACCACTTGTGTTAGATAATTTTTCATTTGTGATTTGAGGATTGATTGCTTGCCAATCCTTTATCCATCCCGAACTATCATGAGGTGAACACATCACACAAGCCAATTGACATTTTGTTCCCATTCGTAAATCAATATATCTAATTTTAGGTGGTATACTTCCATCCTCATTAGTTTCTGCAACTAACCTATCTATATCATATCTATTACCCCAATATTCTGTTTCCCAATTACGTTTAGATAAGTGTCCTGCTTCTTCCTCTTTGTAACATTTAAGACAACTTGCAGGTTTTTCTCCACGTAACATCATCTTACGTACATTACGCATGTAAGAACTATTCCATGCATCAGTCAAACTTGTGTGGTTAAAGTTAGCAGGTATTCCGTCATCATTTTTTACAACTCCTACTTCACCACCACCTATTTTTTTATTAGAATCGGGATCCTGCACAGAACTTGCATTTGAAGTACAACATGTACGCATCTTACCATCTGGTCTACTTGACAAATGCAACCATGGTAACGCACAAAACGTTTCTGAAGGTAATTTTTTATCCATTATATACTTACTTATCTGAAATTAAGTGGTGAATTTTTTCCTTTAACCACTTGTAAACAGCCTTATGCCCTTCACTACCATAGTGAGGTGACGTATCTGTTCCTAATCTGTAAAATTTATTATCTTTGTTAAACCTAGCTTGTACAGATCCTATATAATTTGTAGGAATATCAACGTATTTCCAAGATTTAAAATTTGATAGGTCATGCCAAGCAAAAAACAAAACATTCTTCTTTCCGTAAAGTCTATTAATTAAATCTATAGCCATTTGCGTTTTTACTACATTATCATAGTGTGTTAAATATGTACCAAAATATTTTATTAACAACTCTTCTGAGAGGTCCATGTGTTTTGCAAATTTTATTCTTCTTTTTTTCTGTTGCACTGTTTCAACAAAAAATGAACCTTGAATAAAATATTGATGAAGCCTGCGGTCGTTGTGATAAGTCAAATTATCTTTAGTGGCAAAGGTAAGTCCTTCATCCCACCATTTTTTATGAAGTAAGGTAGTGACTCTATTAGGATTTGTTAATTGCACAATAATCTTATCAGGAACTCCATGATTTTTTTCTAGTAACATAAGTCTATGTAAAATATGATCATTTCCTGCACCACCTAATGACGCATCATAGATATGATGTTCTGGATTATCTTTGGCTAACCTATGTACCCAAGACTTTCCAAATCCACACATACCACTGTGGAAACTACTAAAACTACAACCAAATACAAATATCTTCATCTAAATTGCTCCGTAAAAGGATCGAATTCTGATCCACACTTCATTGCACAAACTTTTAACTTACCTAAATTGCAACTTTCTAAATTCCAACTTCTTGCTATGGTGTCAAAAATTCCTGTTTTAAAAACTCTATCTAACCCTTGTCTGGCATCAATGGCTTCTTTGCCGCCTGCTAATTCTATATGGTCCCATATTTGTTCTACATATGGATCTTCATGCCACCATTTATACATTCTTCCTGCTGTCCAACAACAAGGTAAAGCAAGACCTTCTGCTGTAATATATAAACTATTGTCTTTTGTAACTTTACACACTATCGGCGCCGCATCGTAGTAGGCATCCATAGTTCCGTATTTTTTTATTATAACATCTTGTTTTTTAATAGCATTATTTTGATACTTTGCATCTGGCTTCTTAAGTGTTGCTGTTTCTTTTCCTTTGCGATTTACTGCTTGATGCGATTGTTTACTTTCACTGTTTGCATTAATAAATCTTCCTGTCTTCTTAGCAATAAATTTTTCAAATCCTTTTGCTTCACTTATTGCTCTAGCTTCTTCAACCTGATGCTGATTATGTTCAAATATTAAAAAGTCCCAACGAGCCCTTCCACCTGCTGAACAAAATGCATCCATGCTACGTTCTACCTTGTCCCAAACAACGCCTTGGCGGTATATGTGATTTGTAGATCGTAGGCCATCAACGCTAAAAATAACAGCACCATTACGAGCAAATATTTTTGCCAATTCTTTCCACCATTTTTCATCTCGTGCTCCTGCATTGGTATTCATGCTTAACCATATATTATCATTATGAGATCTAAAGTAATCAAATATTTCAAGAGTATCTTTAGCAACTATTGGATCTCCTAAATTTCCACACATGTACATAGTGTTAAGTTGTTTTATGAACCTGGGAGAAAATATGTTTTTGCAATCCTCCAAAGAAAGCTCATCAAGATTAATATGTGGATTTATGCCTTCGCCGTTCATATTACGATCACACATAGGACAGGCGGCCTGGCAATTCTGTGTAACCTCCAAGTGTATTGTTCTTATGTCTTCGTACCTGTACATCACCGTATACCTATCTTCATGAACCTTTTGTACTTGTCACAATCTATAGTTCCTAAATATAACACGTCAGCCATTGGTGCTTTTTCTGAAAAGCTATCTTGATCTGCACTACAATTTATGTGTTCATTCAATTCAAAATAATCATTGCCTTGTAATACAACTAATTTTCCTTTTGGTATTTTACTATACCATTCATTAAAATTTCCAATGTGTTCACAACTTGTATTGATAATTGTATCAGGTTGGTCAGTGATAGGTTTACTCATTCTATTATTTTTGTTGCTCCAGAACTGCCATACATGAGTTTTATAATCTATATCCATTATGTCTTGTGTAATGGCTTTAAACTTCCAGTTGTCTACAAACCAAGGTTTATTAAATGTTTCAGATATTGCAACGCACGACTCGTCAATATCAAAACTCCTAATCTTATTGACTTTTATTTTACTTTCAAATAACATTGTAGCTAATGTGCTATACCAACCTGCACATAAGAAAATTACTCCTAGATCTAAATTTAATTTTCTTAATTCTTGTAGTATCCACATCTTACTTTTAATTTGTCCTTGACTTAAACAATCTTCATCCCATTTTACTTTTTGCACTTCAAAAGACTTCAAACTCTGTACGAATCTTGTATCCACATACAAATCTAATATTTTCCAAAGGCTCCATTGATTATCTTCCATAATAATTTTACGCAAATCTTCTTTTGTATCATCTTTTATCAGCCGGAAAATACTATGTAAATCCTTGTCTATACAAGCTCTTCTCAGATCTGCAACCTTACTGTTTAAAGGAAACAGCATTTCAAAACGATCTAATATTTTATGTGTTTCCATCAAACTGTTCCTGTAACCATTCAAAATTATTTATTAACCCCAAATCAGCCCGCCTAGAAAGGCCAAACTCCATACCAGCGGTAGCGCCTGCCAAAGCGTATTCGCCATACTGTCTATCGTGTCCCACGGTTGTCCAAGTTTT
>MDTE01107754.1_pt1 | contig 24291 bp, 18 predicted proteins | sample 811231 | NCBI WGS metagenome assembly MDTE01 (sample SAMN05326651, study PRJNA326480) | marine metagenome | isolation source: seawater | place: Indian Ocean: Red Sea | collected 2010 | reverse complement strand
TGCTCGCGCGCGATCTCAAAGCTCGCCACCGCCGCGCCAAGTGAACATGCCGCTATATTGATACGCCCGCCATCGAGTCCAGCCATAGCAATGCGAAAACCCTGACCCTCATCGCCAACCCGATTGGCGACAGGCACGCGACAATTCTCAAAATTGACCATTGCGGTGGGCTGACTGTGCCAGCCGAGCTTGTTCTCCTGGGCACCAAAACTCAGTCCCGGACTGTTTTTCTCCACGGCCAGGCAAGTGATGCCGTCGGCTCCCTCACCGCCTGTCCGCACCATAGTGACGTAAACATCCGTCGAACCAGCCCCGGAGATGAACGCCTTGGAGCCGTTCAGCACGTAATGATCACCATCCTGAACGGCGCGGGTCTTGAGAGCGGCGGCGTCAGAACCTGAGCCGGGCTCAGTCAGGCAATAACTTGCCAGAAGCTCCATTGAGCAAAGGCCCGGGACTATTTGCTGGCGAAGCCGTTCATCAGCAAAAGTGCCGACCATCCATGTTGCCATATTATGGATCGAGATATAAGCGGCAGTGGAAGCGCAGGCACCAGCCAGTTCTTCAAAAATCAGTGCCGCATCGAAGCGCTTCAGACCCGAACCGCCTGAATCCTCAGCGACGTAGATACCGCCTAAGCCAAGTTCCCCTGCCATGCGCAAAGTTTCGACCGGGAAAATCTTATTGCGGTCCCACTCGGCAGCGTGTGGCGCGAACTCGTTGGCAGCAAATTCGCGTGCCATATTACGAAAGGCGGTCTGTTCCGAGCTTAATTTGAAATTCATGCCGAGCACTTTACTGTCCTGCCCAGCATGACGAAAGGGCTAGCCAGCAAGTGTGGCAGGTTTCTCTAAGCGTGACTAACAGGTATCAACCTGCTTGGCGATCAGAGAAGCGCAGAAATATCCGCCACATTATTTACATAGCGCAATAATTCTCAACAACCCGCGCGCGATTAGTCATGGCGCAGACATTAAAAATGGTGAATCTTGTGTGATAGAGGTCAAGCGAATCATCGTTTTGATTTCCGCGGTCGTTGGGCCTGCGTTGGATCAGCAGGCTTTAGATATTTCCTCTACAACATCAACGCTGCCGGTGTGGAATGGAAATTAAGAGGTCTGAAACAACTTACATGACGGCAATCATAGAGAAATTTGGTTAAAAGATGTTGACTCTCCTCGGCCACCGCGCCATCGCTTGGTCAAGCAATTAGAGGATGCCGTTATGGCTGATTTTCCAGGAATTCTAGGTCGCTATCCAGGGACGCGGATGCGGCGCAACCGGCGTTATGATTGGTCGCGCCGTTTAGTGGCGGAGAATGTCCTCACCCCAGCCGATCTGATCTGGACCGTGTTCGTCAGGCCTGGCAACGGCGAAACCGAACCCGTGCTCTCCATGCCCGGTGTGGAACGCGTATCGCCCGATGTGCTTGCTAAGCGCACCAAAGAGGCCTATGCCCTAGGCATTCCGGCGATCGCGATCTTTCCCCATACTCCGCCGGAACTTAAAACACCGGACGGTGGAGAAGCACTTAATCCTGATAATTTAGTATGCCAGGCAGTGCGCGCAGTGAAAGACACGGTACCAGAGATGGGTGTGGTGTGCGACGTCGCCCTCGATCCCTATACTAGCCACGGTCAAGATGGCCTGGTGCACGACAATTATGTAGTCAATGATGAATCGGTCGAGGTACTGTGCCGCCAGGCACTTAACCAGGTCGCTGCCGGCTGCGACGTGATCGCACCATCGGACATGATGGACGGGCGAATCAGCGCGCTGCGCTTGGCACTTGACGAGGCTGGTCACGACAAAGTGCTACTTCTCTCTTATGCCGCAAAATATGCTAGCGTGTTCTATGGTCCCTTCCGCGATGCGGTGGGCTCCGCCTCGTCGATCGGCCAGGGCGACAAGCGGACCTATCAGATGGACCCAGCCAATAGCGACGAAGCAATGCGCGAAGTGGCCCTCGACATCGACGAAGGCGCCGACATGGTGATGATTAAGCCCGGCATGCCATATCTTGATATTTTGCGACGAGTGAAGGAGACATTCGCCATACCAACTTATGCCTATCAAGTATCCGGCGAGTACGCGATGCTGATGGCTGCGGGTGAGCGTGGTTGGCTCGACGGAGAACGCGCGTTGATGGAATCGTTGCTCGGCTTCAAACGCGCTGGCGCCGATGGCGTCCTCACCTATGCCGCTGTCCGCGCAGCCAGGGTGTTGAACGGTTAACAGTTAAGCTCGGTAATTGTAGCTTCGTTCTGATTATCTGTGATGAGCGACGGTGTGTGTCCAGTGGAGGGGTGTTTGATCAGCCGACACCGTCTTCCTACTTCTTTGTCGCCATCTTTAGAGCATGCGCCGTGCAGTGTGAGGTGCAACTAGGTTTTGTATGATAGCCTAGCCCTCACAACATATACTTTCTATTGAAAAGACTGCCGCTTTCTCTAGATCATTGAAATCTAACTCTCAGCAGACCTGATCAATAATGGCTTGCATGCTGCTCGCCTCTAGAACCGGAACGATGTTGTTGAACTCTGCGAGAAGAATCATGACGCGTGCCATCAGGCCTTTGTCACTAACGATCAACATGCCAGGATATGAGCCTATCCACTCTCCCTCCAAAAGATCGAACGCGATAACGAGCATGCGCAGGACCCTAGGATAAGTCGTAGGTTAACAACCCACCACGCCTCACAGCCAATCGCCAACAACAAACCCCGGAAGGTCTGGAAAGATCACGCCATCAGTAAATTGGAACTTGCCATTTTAGTAAATCCCTTAAGTTCCTTTGCAATGAATAGCGTGTATCATTTCGGACTAGTAATTCCAAAACGCTAAGGACGAAAAAACATGACGGTTTGCGGCCCCCTTAACGACATAACGGTTATCGATCTCACGCGGGTTCTCGCGGGGCCCTATTGTACAATGGTACTAGCTGACCTCGGCGCCCGGGTGGTCAAAATAGAGGTGCCTGAAACCGGTGACGACTCGCGTGCCTTTGGCCCTTTCATCGAGGGTAAATCGGCTTATTACATGTCGATCAATCGGGGTAAGGAGAGCCTCGCTCTCAACCTTAAAGACGGAGCCGATCGCACCACCTTTGAGGCACTTCTGGAAAACGCAGACGTGCTAGTGGAGAATTACCGCGGCGGTACTATGGAGCGACTCGGTTATGGTTGGGAAAACCTGCATCTGCGCTATCCCAAGTTGATCTACGCCGCCTGTTCCGGGTTCGGTCATACAGGACCCTATGCCGAGCGTCCGGCATACGACATGGTGGTCCAAGGCCTCGGTGGGGTGATGAGCCTCACCGGCCACCCCGATGGACCGCCAACAAGGGTTGGTACCTCGATCGGCGATATCACCGCCGGCCTTTTCACCGCGATCGGTGTTTCCAGCGCACTCCATCACCGCCACGCTAGCGGCGAGGGCATGAAGATCGATGTCGCCATGCTCGATTGCCAACTCGCCATTTTGGAAAACGCGCTAGCGCGCTATTTTGCTACCGGCGAGGTGCCAGGACCACTGGGTGCGCGCCACCCAACAATAGTGCCCTTCCAAAGCTACGAGACGGCAGACGGCCATGTCATCATTGCGGCCGGAAACGACACGCTGTTCGTAACGCTCTGTAAAGCGCTCACCTGCCCTGAGCTTGCCAGCGAGTCTCGCTTCGCGAACAATTCCGCTCGTGGAGAACATGTGGAGGAGTTGAGAGCGGAGATAGAAGCCCGTCTGAAACATCAGTCGACCTCTCATTGGCTGAAAGTATTGGCCGAGGCCGGCGTGCCGTCAGCACCAATCAACAATATTGAGCAGGTGTTGAACGATCCACAGATCGCGGCACGCAATATGGTGATCAAGACAGACGACCCACAGGCCGGGGCGCTCAACATGGCGGGTAATCCGATCAAACTTTCGGCCTTCGACGATCCAACGACCCGCGCGCCGGCGCCCGAGCTTGATCAGCACCGCGACCAGATATTGGCTAATCTGAAAGACTAACATGACAAGAAAGCGCAAACGCCGAACTCATTACGGATCAAGGACGGGGCGGCGGCGCTTTCACTGGTGGCCGGTTATCGGTCTCAGCGCACCGATCCTAATCTCCGTTATCGTGCTCGCGGGAAGCTATCTGTGGCTGAGGGGCTCGTTGCCAGTACTTGACGACAAAGTGCGGCCGTCTTTCATGGTGGTGTGATATGATTGCTGTGGATCCCTTCCTGCTGATGTGCTTCACCTTGGCATTCGCCGGGCTCGCCATTGCCGCCTATGCACATCCTCGCGTTCCCCTTGAATTGACTTCAGTCGGCCTTGTAGCCGCGCTTTTAGTTCTGTTTCATGTCGCACCGCTCACTAATGCGGAGGGCAGCAATTTGCTTGACGCTGTAGCCCTTCTAAAGGGTTTCGGCAATCCCGCAATAATTACTGTCGTAGCACTCTTAATAGTGGGCCAGGGCATGGTACGCGCGGGAGCCCTTGAGGTGATCAGCCAAACCATTTATCGTGCTGCGCGTGGCCGGCCGGCGCCGGCCATAGCCCTAAGCTTATTCGCCGCCCTTGGCATCAGCGCAGCACTAAACAACACACCTGTGGTGGTCATGTTCATTCCGGTGCTCGCGTCGCTAGCGGACCGTCTCGGACACACCATGAGCCGGATTATGATGCCCCTCAGCTATTGCACAATTCTCGGCGGCATGATGACGTTGATCGGCTCTAGTACCAACCTGTTGGTAGCTGGAACAGCAGCTTAGTTCGGCATGGTACCGCTCGGCTTCTTCGATTTCATCGTGCCCGGCGCGGTTCTGGCGGGTTTGGGCTTTCTTTATGTGCTTTTCATCGCTCCCCGCCTGATGCCACGCCGCGCTTCCGTTGATGATGAACCTATCACCCGCAGCGGCAAGCAATTCATTGCCCAGTTTACAATTGAACCAAGCTCAGCGTTGATTGGACTAGAGGCGGTGGGTGGCATGTTTCCGGCGCTACGTGAAATGACGGTCCTCATGGTGCAACGAGGTACGAAGCACAGCCAAGCGCCATTCGAGGATATAGCGCTCCAAGCGGGCGACGTGGTGATCGTCGCAGCGACGCGGAAGGCCCTGGTGAAAGCCGTCTCGCGCGGAAGTGGTCTGCAAATCCGGCCCAACGCCACTTTCATGGACGATGAAACTTCAGCGGGCAACGACGCCTTGGACAACGGTACAACTGCGGGGGCGAAGAGTAGCGATTATGTTGTAGCTGAAGTCATGGTTTCACCCGGCTCACGCCTGCTCGGCCTGCCGATCGAGCAAAGCGCCTTTCCCGCAACCGATGGAGTGCACGTTCTCGGTGTCCAGCGCCGGGCGCGTATGACACGCGCGCATATGCACGAGGTGCGTCTTCAGGCCGGTGATGTGTTGTTGATATCGGGTCACAGTCGTAACGTTCGAAGTCTCCGTGCCAACCGAGACGTGGTGCTTATGCAATGGTCGCAAAGTGAGCTGCCATCATACGATCACGCCCGGCGCGCCAGCTTGATATTCCTTGCCGTCATAGCTGTCGCCGCTACCGGAGTACTGCCGATTGTCGCTACCGCCGTCGCCGGTGCAGCATTGATGGTCATTTCGGGTACCCTGAACGTGCGACAGGCGGCGCGTGCGATAGACCGCCAGATCATTCTGGTCAGCGGCGCGGCGCTTGCTCTGAATGCCGCACTCAGTGCCACAGGTGGCGGCAGCTATATCGCTAGTGGTCTGTTGGAAGCACTCGATGGCACCGGAACAGTAGTGATGCTTTCAGGATTTTTTCTGCTTGTGGCAATTTTCACCAATGTGCTCAGCAACAACGCATGCGCTGTTCTGTTCACACCAATTGGTATTAATATTGCCACCGGCCTCAACATTGACCCGATGATCTTCATCATCGCGGTGATCCTCGCGGCGAACTGTTCCTTTGCTTCACCGATCGGCTACGTTACCAATCTTCTCGTGATGAATCCCGGGCGTTACAAATTTGCCGATTTTCTTCGCGCGGGCAGTCCCCTGATATTGCTGTTATGGGGCGGATTTTCACTCTTCGCTCCTTGGTATTATGGACTTTGGTGAGTAGCCAAGCGGGGTATAATCGACACCATGACCTATTCAAAGACGGTCCGCTGCGACAGCGGCGAGAAAGCTAGATATCAAAGTCTTGCCGCAGACCGCCTCGATTTTCTGTTCACCACACGCGTACTGCCTTGCCCATATTTGCCGGGCAACTTAGAGCGCAAGATTGTTGCGGACTTGTCAGAAGACCGTGCGGAGGTCGAATATGAACGCATGATCCGCGCCGGCTACCGGCGCAGCGGAAGTGTGGCCTATCGCCATGCCTGCCCTAATTGTTGTGCCTGCATTCCAGTCCGCCTACCGATCGCAACATTCAATCCGGGAAAGTCCTTGCGCCGTGTGGCACGAGTCAACTTTGATCTAATCGTGAATATATTACCTTCGAGAGCACTCGACGAGCATTACGACTTATTTCGCCGCTATCAAATCGAACGGCACAGCGGCGGCGAAATGGCAAATATGAGCTACGCGGAATATCGCGACCTGATCGAGGAAAGCTCAATTTCTACTTGCCTCGCCGAGTTTCGCTTGCCCGGTGGTGAACTGGCAGCTGTTTGCCTTTATGACGAATTGACGCACGCACTCTCTGCTATCTACACTTTTTTCGACCCCACACTGGCCAAGCGCAGTCTCGGTAGCTACATGATCATTTGGTTGGCCAAGACCTGCTGCATGGAAGCCAAGGATTATCTCTATCTCGGCTATTGGATCAGCAATTGCGCCAAAATGTCTTATAAAGCGCGATTCCGCCCATTGGAGAAGCTTGATCGCGGCGTCTGGAGTCCTATGGGTTAGCGCAGCCAATCAGACACTAGTAACGATAAGGAATGAGAGCGGGAACAAAACGCCGGTCTTTCAACAGGAGATACAGCAACAAGAATAGGTTCATCAAACGCGATACTTTCCTCGAAGGCTCTGCGCGACTATGGCGGTCAATCTGCAGATATCGTTACTCACTCCATCCTTTGGTTTCTTAATGATTTGTTTGCTTAGCATCACGCCACAAGAGATCACCATCGTCATATATGCCACGGTCTAATAGACGTTGTGCCGATCCAGTTGAGCGCTCTCGCTTCCATCGTTTCTTTCCATGGTCTCGTCACCTGGCTACCAGGAATTGTTTTCGGTTAAGAAACGTCACAACCAGACGGACTAGCCTGGAAATGCATGCTTGCGTCGAACAAAAACTCCTAGATAGGCATCGCCTCTACACCAAGCTTGTCAAAAAGTGCCACGTCACTGTCGGGAAGCGGGTTTCCAGTAGTGAGCAATTTATCTCCAAGGAAGATCGAATTGGCGCCAGCTAGAAAACAGAGCGCCTGGGTTTCGTCGCTCATTTGCTCGCGCCCGGCGGAGAGGCGAACCATAGAGCGCGGCATGAGGATGCGAGCAACTGCGATAACGCGGACGAATTCAAGGGCATCGAGCGGCTCCGTTCCATTCAATGGCGTACCTTCGACCTGCACCAGATTGTTGATTGGCACGCTCTCCGGATGAACTGGCATATTGGCGAGGGTGCGCAGCAACTCTGAACGCTGGGCACGACCCTCGCCCATGCCGACGATACCACCGCAGCAAACATTGATGCCGGCATCACGGACAAATTCCAGCGTGTCAAGGCGGTCCTGATAGCTCCGCGTAGTGATGATTTCCCCGTAAAATTCCTCGGATGTATCGAGATTGTGGTTGTAATAGTCTAGCCCAGCCGCGGCGAGGCGATGTGCCTGAGCCGGTGTCAGCATGCCGAGGGTGACGCAACTCTCCATGCCAAGATCGCGCACCCCCTCAACCATTAGACAAACCGCGTCGAGGTCGCGCTCTTTCGGCTCACGCCAGGCCGCGCCCATGCAGTAGCGCGTAGCGCCCGCTGCCTTGGCTCGACGTGCCTCAGCCAGGACCGCATCGACCTCCATCATCTTTCCCACCTTGACCGTCGCCTCGTGACGAGCACTTTGCGGACAATAAGCACAATCCTCCGGACAGCCACCGGTCTTGATGCTAAGGAGCGTCGACATCTGAACATGATTAGCAGTGAAATTCTTGCGGTGTATGGTCTGCGCTTGGTAAATCAGGTCGTTGAACGGGAGATCAAACAGGGCACGGACCTCTTCTTCGCACCAATTGTTACGGATGGAATTTACTGAGCCGTCCTTATGCATGGAAACCTCGCTCGGCGTTCGATTGCGATCCCCCAGAACCTAGCCGAACTTAAGACCCTTGGGAAAGCCCTTCGGCACTACTCGGCCGGCTTGGCCACGTTTGCCGTACCATTCTGCCGCTGCTCCCTGATTACGCACGCCCGCACCGGTACGCCAGGAAAATCCGTCCGACCTGTCGAACATCTTTGCGTCGCCCAGGCCGCCCTCTCGGTAGCGTTGTAGAATGACACCACGGCCGCGCGCGAGAACAGGAACCTGCGACGCCGGAAACAATAGCAGCCTCCGGTTATCTCCGACCACAGCGATACTGTCTCCCAAGGCCGGAACACAGACACAAGCCTCAGCCTCCTTGCCCAGATTTAGCACCTGCTTGCCGGTGCGCTTTTCAGCTAGCACGCCGTCCTCCTCGACTACAAAACCGCGACCATCGGACGAAGCTACGAGCAGGCGCTGCTTAGGCTTGTGGACGAAGAGCGCCACCACATCCTGGTCGTTAGGAAGATCAATCATCAGGCGTACCGGTTCGCCGAGACCTCGTCCACTTGGCAGCTTGCCACAAGAGAGGGTATAGAATCGACCATTTGTGGCGAATAGCACCAGCTTGTCGGTCGTCTCGGCATGGAACCGGAAACGCTCACGGTCACCTTCCTTATATTTGACTGCGACTCCCGAATCGAGTTGGCCCTTGGCAGCTCGAATCCAGCCCTTGGCTGAGCAAAGCACCGTCACCGGCTCACGCTCAATCAGAGCATCGGTCGGCATTTCCAGAGGCTCTGGGGGAGCACTAATTTCTGTCCGCCGCTTGCCTAGTCTAGTCTCTGAACCAAATCGAGTCTTCATCTCGGCAATTTGCTTTGAAAGAGCTGTCTTCTGCCTCGCCTTGCTGCGCTCTAACTTCTTTAGATCCGCCTGCTCCTTGATAAGCGCATCGAACTCACTGCGAATTTCCGCTTCCTCGAGCTTACGCAAAGACCTAAGGCGCATATTGAGAATGGCCTCAGCCTGCACATCTTTGATCTTGAAGCGCTTTATCAACTTAACTTTAGGCTCTTCCTCCTCCCTAATGATGAGGATTACTTCGTCGAGATTAAGATAGGCGACGAGATAGCCGCCGAGTACTTCAAGCCGGTGGGCAATTTTTTCCAAGCGATGTGCTGTACGGCCTAGCAATACCTCGAAACGATGATCAAGATAGGCGCGAAGCACCTGCTTGAGGTTCATTACCCCCGGCACGCCATTCGCATCGAGCATATTCATATTGAGCGAGATGCGGGTCTCCAGCTCAGTTTGGCGGAACATAGTCTCCATTAATATGTCAGGGTCAACGCTACGATTTTTCGGCTCTAGTATAAGACGCACATCGTCCGCTGATTCATCGCGCACATCGTTGAGGAGTGCCAGTTTGCGCGCCTGCAGCAGTTCAGCGATACGCTCGATAAGGCGCGATTTCTGCACCTGATAGGGAATTTCTGTGATGACAATCTGATATTGCCCACGTCCGGTCTTCTCGACCTCCCAGCGCGCGCGCATGCGGAATCCGCCGCGCCCAGTTTCATAGGCTTCGGCGATGGCCTCCGGATCCTCGACCAATACGCCACCGGTTGGGAAATCCGGCCCCGGCACACAGGCAGTAAGATCGGCTACCGAGCATTGCGAATTCTTCAATAGCAGCTGTAGCGCGGTACAAAGCTCGCCCACATTGTGCGGTGGAATACTGGTGGCAAGACCGACAGCAATACCGTTTGCGCCATTGGCCAGAAGATTAGGAAAGGCCGCCGGCAAGACAACAGGCTCCTGTTCTTCGCCGTCATAGGTCTCGCGAAACTCGACCGCGTCCTCGGCGATGCCTTCCAGAAGTGCCATGGCGACATCGGTCAGGCGCGCTTCGGTGTAGCGCATAGCCGCTGCATTATCGCCGTCGATATTGCCGAAATTGCCATGCCCCTCCACCAGCGGCCAGCGGACCGCAAAGCTTTGCGCAAGACGAACCATGGCGTCATAGACCGCGACATCACCATGCGGGTGATATTTGCCGATCACATCACCAACTACCCGGGCACATTTCTTGTATCCCGATTCCGGGTCGAGCTTGAGCTCGCGCATAGCAAAGAGCAGGCGGCGTTGAACCGGCTTCAGGCCATCACGCACATCCGGAAGCGATCGCGAGGTAATAGTCGAGAGCGCGTATGCAAGATAACGTTCTCCCAACGCATCAGAAAAGGCGACGGAACGAATATTCTTGGGGTCTTGGGGTGCGCTCATACGCGGCTTATATCACAATATCTTGGGGATGCACGAGACGTTCACCACCAAATCCAGGATAAGTTGACATGACTGGAGAAGCCTAAATTAGCAAAATCATTGGTCAACTAACGCAAACAATAAACTGCAAACACGGAAAAATACTTTCTCTCAACGTTGCAGATTGCAGGCCGTCATTTATTAAAATATAAGAAATGCTCATGAATCAGCACGCATCTCACTGCAAAGCGGATCTGAGCCATGTGAATACATGGATTTTTGATCTAGATAACACGCTGTATCCCTCAACAAGCCGCCTTTTTGACCAAATCGACGTTCGAATTGGTCAATTCATCGCTCAACTCTTCAATGTTGACGAGTTGGAAGCCCGAAAAATCCAGAAAACATATTTTCGCGAGCATGGCACGACTCTTAACGGGCTGATGACCCAGCACGGTATGGAACCTGAAGAATTTCTCGATTTTGTCCACAATATCGATTTTTCACCGCTAAAGCCAAGTGCTGAACTCGAAGCCGCCCTTAACAGACTGCCAGGCCGCAAACTGATCTTTACCAATGCAGACGTACCCTATTCGCGCAAGGTTTTGGCCCGTCTTAAAATCAGCCACCACTTCGAGCATATCTATGACATCGCCGCCGCCAATTATGTGCCGAAACCCTACCCCGAAGCCTATGACCTGCTGATTAAGCGCTTTGAAATAGATCCTCAGAAATCGATCTTTTTTGAGGACATTGCTCGCAACTTGGTGCCCGCCGCGGCGCGCGGCATGACAACTGTGTGGGTGCGCGGGGACGATAATTGGGTGTTGCCAGGCAATGACGAAGCCAAACCGGATTACGAAACTGATGACCTGGTGGCTTGGCTTGATAATGCCACTTCCGACCCCTAGAGCGCTCGATGTTGCGCGGGCGATCCAGTTGACAGGCGATGGCGGACGGCTAGGTTAAGCGCGAATTTTTTGGAGACAAGGCTGTGCAACCGGAACGAATGAAAGAGATCATCGAACGCGCCTGGGAAACTCGCGACACACTGGCGCCCGACTACAAGGGTGAGGAGCGCCAGGCGGTGGACGCCGCCTTGAAGGCACTCGATAGCGGCACGCTGAGGGTGTGTGAAACAGGAATCACTGGCTGGACCGTCAATCAGTGGCTTAAGAAAGCCGTGCTGCTCTCTTTCCGCCTCAACGACATGACGGCGATTGCCGGAGGACCTGGTGAAGCGACAACGTGGTTTGACAAGGTACCTTCGAAGTTCACTGGCTGGACGGAGAAGAATTTCCGTGACGCCGGCTTCCGAGCCGTACCCGGCGCAATTGTGCGCAACTCGGCCTATATCGCCCCGGGCGTGGTGCTAATGCCCAGCTTCGTCAATCTCGGCGCCTACATCGACAACGGCTCCATGGTTGATACATGGGCGACAGTTGGCAGTTGCGCCCAGATTGGTAAGAACTGCCACATATCAGGCGGTGCCGGCATCGGTGGCGTGTTAGAGCCATTGCAAGCTAATCCAGTCATCATCGAGGATGATTGCTTCATCGGCGCGCGCAGCGAGGTTGCCGAAGGAGTTATTGTCGAGCAGGGCTCGGTTCTCAGCATGGGCGTGTATCTCGGCGCCTCGACACGCATCGTCGACCGCGCCACAGGCGAGGTCCATTACGGCCGCGTGCCAGCCTATTCCGTTGTTGTACCGGGCAGTATGGCGGGCCAGAGCGAAAACGATGGCAGCGTGTCACCCAATCTCTACTGTGCCGTGATCGTCAAACGGGTCGACGCGCAGACCCGCAGCAAGACATCAATCAACGAGCTGTTGCGGAGCTGATTCCCTATGACAGGGCTCGATCAACCGCTAGAATTGGCCCGCGCCCTAATACGCTGTCCCTCGGTAACACCGGCAGACGAAGGCGCACTCGACGTATTGCAAAACGCACTTGAAGAACTCGGCTTCACCTGTCACCGCATTCTTGGAGAAGAGCCTGGCACCGCGCCGGTCGATAATCTTTACGCCCGCATCGGCAAATCCGCGCCCAATTTTTGCTTCGCCGGCCATTCCGACGTTGTACCGGTCGGCGACCGCGGTGAATGGCAGAACGATCCCTTCTCAGCCGAAATTCACGACGGGAAGCTATACGGTCGCGGCGCAAGTGATATGAAGGGAGCAATTGCCGCCTTTGTCGCCGCCACAGCGCGCTTTCTCTCGGCTCGACAGGCGGGGTGGGACGGCTCAATCAGCTTTCTGATCACCGGCGACGAGGAGGGCCCGGCGATCAATGGTACCCGCAAGATGCTCGAATGGCTCGATGCAAATGCTGAGCAACTCGATGTCTGCCTGGTCGGCGAGCCAACCAATCCGGAGCGCTTAGGCGACATGATAAAGATCGGACGACGCGGTAGCATAAATGGGCGCCTCACATTAACCGGCGCACAGGGCCATGTCGCCTATCCCCATCTCGCCGACAATCCCTTGCCCCGCCTTGTTGCTATGCTCGCCCGCCTCAACGAGATTCAACTCGACAAAGGAAGTGATCATTTTCAACCTAGCAATATTGAGATCACTGGTATAGACACCGGCAACTCGGCGACAAATCTCATCCCGGCTAAGGCCGTGGCGGCATTTAACATCCGCTTTAACGACACCCATACGTCTGACAGCCTCATCACCTTGCTACATGAGCAATTTGACTTGGTGGGCGGTAATTATGCACTCGATATCCACGTCACTGGCGAAGCTTTTCTCACGCCGCCCGGGAAATTGAGCACACTCATTTCAGATGCCGTCAAGTCAGCTACCGGGCGGCTGCCAGAGCTTTCGACCACCGGCGGCACCTCGGATGCGCGCTTCATAAAGGATTATTGTGCGGTGGCCGAATTCGGCCTAATCGGTCGCACCATGCACAAGACCGACGAATTCATCGATGTTGCGGAGCTCGACCAACTCGCCGATATATACGAGCGAGTGCTAGTCGGCTATTTTACCCGCTGATTATTGTCTGGCACTGCCTGGGCTTGCCTTAAATGTTGTCGGCATTCGAGGCGCCGCGCCAGTAATCTTCGCGACGTCCAGCTTTTGCGACTACATTCGCGCCATCACACCAAAACACCTTTGATGCTAAAATGCTTGGCTAAATTGTTCGGTGTTTGATTGACCCGAGCCAAGAGGTCGAGCATGGCGATTGCGATCTTGCAGCAACATGGCGACGCAAGAAATCTTTTTCAATAAAAAGCCCGTGACTACGAATTTTGATATTCCAAGGCAGTCGCGAATAATACGTCGACCTGCTAGAAGTAATTGTCTAGGAAACTGTCAACATGGTCAGGCTTGCCGCACAGCCATTCCGCCGGCACGCAACTCGAAGGCCGCGGCCATCAAGGTTTTGGTATAGTCATGTCGTGGCTCGTCGAAGATTTGGGTGGCCGGACCCTGCTCCACCACTTTGCCATTGCGCATCACCACTACCTCATGGCTGATTGCTCGGATGACCTTGAGGTCATGGCTGATGAATAGATAGGCGAGTCCGTGCTTGCGCTGCAGTTCGCGCAGAAGGTCGATGACCTGCGCCTGGACCGACATATCGAGTGCCGAAGTAGGCTCGTCGAGGACGATCAGACGCGGCTTGAGGACGAGCGCGCGGGCGATCGAAATGCGCTGGCGTTGCCCGCCGGAGAATTCGTGCGGATAGCGGTCTTGGCTCTCAGGGTCGAGGCCTACTTCAGCAAGAGTGTCGCCGATTAGCGCCCGCCGTGCGTTACGCGGCATTTCGGACGCGTGCACGCGCAAGCCCTCTTCAACAATCTGGCCGATGGATAGCCTGGGACTGAGTGAGCCATAAGGATCTTGAAAGACAACCTGCATACTTTGACGAAGTGGCAGCATCTCTTTAAAATTTCGCCCCTGGATGGCTTCGCCACAGAAGTGGATATGCCCTTCGCTGCGTTGAAGGCGAAGGAGCGCCATGCCTAGGGTGGTCTTGCCGGAGCCGCTCTCACCGACGACGCCCACAGTCTGCCCCTCGCGCACCGAGATCGTTACTCCGTCCACCGCCTTGACATAACCCCTAGTGGTGCGGAACACACCACTCTTGACGGGAAAATGAACCTTGAGATCGTCGCATGTGATGACCATCTTGGCAGCCTCCTCAACCTCTAGCGGATCGCCTTTTGGTTCAGCAGCAAGGAGGTGGCAAGTATAGTCGTGGTTGGGACTCTCGAAAATCCGCAACGTTGGACCGGAATCAACGATCTCGCCAGATTTCATGACGCAAACCTTGTCCGCCAAATGACGGACGATGTTCAGGTCGTGGGTAATCAACATCATTGACATGCCAAGTTGGCGTTGCAAGTCGGCCAGGAGCCTAAGAATTTCTGCCTGGACAGTAACGTCGAGCGCCGTGGTTGGTTCGTCAGCAATTAGGAGATCAGGTTCGCAGGCGAGCGCCATAGCAATCATCACCCGCTGGCGTTGACCACCAGAGAACTCGTGAGGATAGGCCTTAAGCCGGCTCTTAGTCTCGCCGAGCGCGACCATCTCAAACAATTCTTCAACGCGACGATAGGCCTGGGCCTTTGGCAGCCTACGATGCAACATGATCGCCTCGGCCACCTGCTTGCCAACACTGTGCAACGGATTGAGCGAGGTGGTAGGTTCTTGGAAGATCATCGAGATGCGGTTACCGCGCACGCATTTCAGACGAGCCTGAGGTGCGCCGATCAATTCCTCACCTTCGAAGAGTATCGAACCGTTGGGATGCGACGCTACGGGATACGGCAGCAATTGCAAGATAGAGTGTGCGGTGACTGATTTTCCTGAACCACTCTCGCCCACGAGCGCCAGAGTTTCGCCGCGCTCGATATCGAAGCTGACTCCTCTTACCGCATGAGTGGCGTTACTGCCGACAGTGAATTTTACGTCAAGGCCACGAACTTCTAGGAGTTTGCCACTCGCCATCACGCCACCAATTTTCGTGGGTCAAACGCATCGCGAACTGCTTCGAAGACAAAGATCAACAAACTCAGCATGACGGCAATGACTACAAAACCGGTAAAACCAAGCCAAGGTGCGTGCAAATTAGCCTTTCCCTGCTGCAATAATTCGCCGAGAGAGGCCGAGCCTGGCGGTAAACCATAGCCTAGAAAATCAAGTGCCGTCAGGGTGGTGATCGAACCGGTCAATATGAACGGCATAAAGGTAAGCGCCGAGACCATGGCATTGGGCAATGCGTGTCGCCACATGATCGTGCGATCATTCACACCAAGCGCGCGAGCGGCTCTGATATATTCGAAGTTGCGCACTCGGAGGAATTCCGCACGTACCACACCCACGAGACTCGTCCAGCTAAAGATGAAGAGCACCGCCAGCAAGGTCCAGAAATTGGGAACAATAATACTTGCTACTATGATCAAGATAAAGAGAGTTGGCAGGCCCGACCATATTTCGATGAAGCGCTGGAAGAAGAGATCCAGCAGGCCGCCGAAATAACCTTGTACCGCCCCGGCAGCGATGCCGACGACAGAGCTTGCGATAGTCAGGATCAGGCCAAATAGCACCGAGATACGGAAGCCATATATCGCCCGCGCCAGCACATCGCGCCCCTGATCGTCAGTGCCAAGTGGATTGGACAAGGTCGGCGGTGAGGGCGCCGGCGTCTTAAGATCGTAATTGATCGTTTGATAGTCGTATTCGACTATCGGCCAGAGCATCCAACCCCTCTCCGTGATCAGATCCTTCACAAAGGGATCCCGATAATCCGCCTCGGTTTCAAATTCGCCACCGAACTCGGTCTCAGCATAGGAGGTGACAACCGGGAAATAGAGCTCACCGTCGAACTTGACAATCAGCGGCTTGTCGTTAGCTATGAACTCTGCTGGCGCCGAGATAATGAAAAGCACGAGGAAAATCCACAGCGAGATATAACCTCGCCGATTTGCCTTGAAATTACGCAGGCGCCGCTTGGACATGGGCGAGAAAAGGAATGCCATCCCCTAGACCTCGCGCTTCTCAAAATCAATTCGTGGATCAATCACCACATACAACATGTCCCCAATCAGATTCACTAATAGTCCCAGTAGCGTAAAGACAAAGAGCGTGCCGAAAATAATTGGATAGTCACGCCCAACCAGCGCCTCATAGCCAAGCAAGCCGAGTCCATCGAGCGAGAAGATGATCTCGATGAGGAGCGCGCCAGTAAAGAGTATGCCTACGAAAGCGGCGGGGAAGCCGGCGACGACGATTAACATGGCATTACGGAAGACGTGACCATAGAGCACGCGGCGCTCGGTTAACCCCTTGGCACGTGCGGTGATGACATATTGCTTATTGATCTCATCGAGGAAGGAATTTTTGGTTAGCATGGTGAGGGTGGCAAAACCGCCAATCGCCATCGCGGTTATCGGCAGCACCAAATGCCATAGATAGTCGACGATTTTACCGCCGAGAGAAAGGGCTTCCCAATCGTTGGAGACAATACCGCGTAAGGGGAACCAATTAAGAAAATTGCCGCCTGAGAATAGTACCACTAGAAGGACGGCGAAGAGGAAGCTCGGAATCGCATAACCAGCGAAGATGGCACCGCTTGTCCACACATCAAAACGGGAGCCGTCGCGTACCGCCTTGGCGATACCGAGCGGTATGGAGATCAGATAGGCCAGAAGCGTCGTCCAAAGACCGAGCGATATGGATACCGGCAGCTTATCAACCACAAGCTGGATAACACTACGGTCCTGAAAGAAGCTTTCACCAAAATCCAGTTGCACATAACGCTCCATCATCAGTAGAAAACGTTCACCCATCGGCTTGTCGAAGCCGAATTGCCTTTCGAGATCGGCGATGAGCTGCGGATCCAGGCCACGTGCGCCTCGATATTTGCTCGAAAGATCACCCTGTACGCCCGCCGTACTTTGTCCTGTCGTCGAGCCGGTCTCGCCCAATTGCGAGCCCGAAATACGCGCGGTAGCGTCTGTCGCGGTGCCGGTCAGTTCAGCAATTACCTGCTCCACTGGCCCACCCGGTGCGACCTGTATAATGAAAAAATTGATCACCATAATCCCAAACAAAGTCGGGATGATGAGCAACAAACGGCGGACTAGATAGGCGAACATCAGTTGTGCAAACCGCCTTAGCTTAATTGTCTAGACCCTGTTCACCCCGTTCTACAGCTTGCAGTCGAACGGGATCGACCCACCAGGTGCTAGGGAAGCCATGATCATAGCGTGCTGTAACCTCGGGCCGTCCGAAAATATTCCAATAGGCCAAGCGATAGGAGCGCAAATGCCAGAGCGGCACGACATATTGACCCCACAGCAGTACCCGGTCGAGGGCGCGCGTCGCATTAATCAGTGCCTCCCGATCAGGTGCAGTGATGAGAGTTTCGATTAACTCATCGACTACCGGGTCACGAATGCCAATCACATTGCGGCTGCCTGGCATATCAGCAGCGGCCGCACTCCAAAAATCACGCTGCTCATTACCTGGCGAGAGAGATTGGCTAAAACCGCCCCACATCATGTCGAAATCAAAATTCTGGATGCGATATTGATATTGCGCAGGGTCGACGAGGCGGATGTCCATGGTGATACCGAGACGCTCCAGATTGCGCGCAAAGGACTGGGCAATACGCTCAAAGGCACCGCCCGATTGCAATAGAAATTCAAATTGGAATGGCGCACCGGTTTCGCTATGGATTAGCTTCTCCTCCACCACCTGCCAACCGGCTCCGCGCAAGAGTTTATTGGCGGCGCGTAAATTGTGTCGGATGTTGCCCAAACCGTCAGTTTTGGACAGCACGAACTCCTTGGTAAATACTTCTTCGGGGATGCGCCCGCGATACGGATCGAGTAGTGCCAGTTCGGCTTCGCTAGGCAGGCCAAAGGAGGCCAGTTCGGAATTTGAGAAGTAACTTCGGGTCCTGGTATAGGCGCCGAAAAAGAGATTCTTGTTGGCCCATTCATAATCGAAGACAAGCCCGAGCGCCTCGCGCACCCGCCGATCAGCGAAGATCGGGCGACGCAGATTGAATACGAAGGCGCTAAGGCCGGTCGGCTCCTCATGAGCAACATTGACCTTCTGAATGAGACCGCTCTCAACCGCCGGCCCGTCATAAGATTTTGCCCACACCTTGGCGGAATTTTCCAAACGCCAATCAAACTCGTGCGCCTTAAAAGCTTCGAGGGCGACCGTATCGTCGCGGTAATAGTCAATCTGGATCGATTCAAAATTATGCCTGCCGCGATTGATTGGTAATTGGGCACCCCAATAGCCAGCGACGCGCTGGTATGAAATTGCTCTCCCCGCCTCGACGAAACTGACCTTATAAGGGCCGCTGCCGAGTATCGGCTCAAGGGTGGTCTTCTCAAAATCACGGGACTCGAAATAATGTTTGGGCAAGATCGCAAGCTGACCGATAATCAGCGGCAACTCGCGATTTTCACCTTCAGCGAAGGTGAACTTCACCCGTCGCCCGCCGAGGTCCTCAACCTTCGCCACATTGCCGTAATAAACCCGATAGAAAGGATTTCCTTTTTCGGTCAGTGTTTTGAAGGAGAAGATCACGTCATTAACACTGACCTGCGTACCATCATGCCAGCGCGCCTCCTCACGAAGCGTAAAAGTGACCGAGGAGCGATCGGCGGGAAATTCTATTCGGCCGGCGATCAGGCCATATTGCGAAAACGCCTCGTCGCTCGACGACGCCATCAAGCTTTCGAAGGTGAGCCCCAGAAAGACCGCGGTAACGCCTTTCAGGATAAAAGGGTTTAGACTATCAAATGTACCGGTGCGAGAGAGGCGAACATGCCCACCCTTCGGCGCTTCGGGATTGACGTAATCGAAATGGGTAAAGTTTGGCCCATATTTTAGGTTGCCATGCATCGCCACGCCATGGCCAGCATAGTCAGCCTCCGCTGCCAAGCCGAAGGGTGTTTCGGTAAACAGCAATCCCCCGCAGACGAGCAGAACGAGGGAGAAATACCGTGCTCGCCACATAAGGTTCAATTTAGCGATTTCCGATAGGCGGTCAATTTGTCGGCCTTGTCGCTATCGAACCACCAATTGTCAACGCCAAAGCCGAATTCTGGCATAAGCGCAGGTCGACTGAATTTGTTCCAGTAGACCAAGTGATGGTCGCCCTTGAACCATTGCGGCACGATGTAATGGCCCCAGAGCAACACCCGATCGAGAGCACGGGCGGCAATCTTCATACTTCTTCGGTCGGGCGCAGCAAGGATTTTGGCGATCAATTCATCGACCACTGGATCCTTAATGCCAGCAGAATTGAGTGCGCCGGGTTGGTCTGCCGACGCAGAGCCGAAATAGCTCCATAGTTCCGAACCGGGCGAAATCTGCTGTATGAATCGCCGCGTTGTGACGTCGAAATCATGCTCCTCTACCCGTTTGACATATTGGGACGGATCGACGAGGCGGAGATTGACCTCGACACCAAGCCGCTCCAGATTGCGCGCGTAGGGTCCGAAGACGCGCTCGAAGGTAGGCGAAAAATAGAGAATTTCGATCCCGAGCGTCTCGCCGGTGACGATGCTCACCCGCCTGCCGTCCTGAAGTTCCCAACCCGCCGAGTCAAGCAGCTTGCTGGCCTGGCGCAAGTTGTGCCGGTTACGGCCTGAGCCATCGTTTAACGGTGGATTGAATTCTTCGCTGAAAACCTGCTCCGGCACACGACCGCGAAAAGTTTCCAGGAGGGCGAGTTCAGCGCCTTCGGGCAAGCCGCGGGCGGCGAGGTCGGAATTTTCAAAATAGCTCGACATACGGTTGTAAAGCCCATAAAAAATATTCTTGTTGGTCCATTCAAAATCGAAGGCGTGGGAAAGCGCCTGACGCACCCGCACATCCTTGAACTTGTCACGTCGCGTGTTAAGGAAAAACGCCTGCACGCCGGAGGGCGTATTATCCGGCACAACTTCTTTGATTATCGCGCCAGCATCGATTGCGGGGAGATCATAGGCTGTCATCCAGGTCTTCGAAGTAAACTCCTCATGCCAGTCGAACTCGCCAGCCTTAAGCGCCTCAACCATGATCGTGCGATCGCGGTAGTAATCCCAGCGCATTTCGTTAAAATTATGTCGGCCGATATTAACTGGCAGATCCTTTGCCCAATATTCCTCAACCCGCGCATATGTTACGGCACGACCGGGCTCAACCTTCTTCACTCTATAGGGGCCACTGCCCAGGGGCGGAGTTAGTGTCGTTTTGTTGAACTCGTTGGCGGTATAATAGGCCTTAGAAACAATCTGCAACCCACCCAGAAGAAGTGGTAACTTGCGGTTCTCGGTATTCGATATACGGAACTCCACCTCGCGCTCAGATAGCTTCTTGACGCCAGAGACATCCGAATAGAGCAGGCGGAAATTGGGGTGGCCCTTGGTCATCAGAGTCTTGAAGGTGAAAACCACATCCTCGGGCGTAATCGCCGTACCATCATGCCAGCGCGCCGCCGGATTGAGGCGGAAGCGCACCCAGGAACGGTCTTCCGCTAGCTCCACTGATTCGGCGATCAGGCCATAGGCAGTGTCAGGTTCGTCAAACGCGGTGGCGAGCAAGCTGTCGAAGGGCAACCCCGCTCCCACCGCCTCGACGCCCTTGAGAATAAAGGGGTTGAGATTGTCGAAGGTACCGACCGTAGCCAGTGAAATCGCCCCACCTTTGGGTGCGGTCGGGTCGACATAATCAAAATGCGCGAAGCCGGGCAGGTATTTGAGATCGCCGAATAGCGACAAACCATGACGCCAGCCACTACTCTCTGCCATGGCCGTTGGCGCGGTAATCAATAGCAATAATCCCGTTACTAGGGCGGCAAGCCGACGCATTCTCCATTCCTCTCAACGCATTCCGTCGGCAGAAGTGTAACGGATACTAGGCAAAAATGGGATGATTGCGGCACGACTGGACGAATCCCCCCCCGCCGACCCATAATTACGGCCATGGTGAGTTATCCGAAATCTGGCGGGCCGATCCGGCGAGCTATCCCAGAAGGCGACAATCTGGAACGCCTAGTGTGCGATTCCTGCGGCTATATCCACTACGATAACCCTAAGATCGTTGTTGGCGCCGTGGCAGAGTCACGCGGGCGGATACTGCTTTGCCGCCGAGCAATTGAGCCACGCAGGGGCTATTGGACGATCCCAGCGGGCTATCTCGAATTAAACGAAAGCTCAGAGGAAGGGGCGCTCAGGGAAGCGCGCGAGGAAGCCAATGCCGAGCTCCGCCTGACCGGGCTTCTTGCCGTCTATAATGTTCCTCGCATCAGCCAGGTACAATTGATTTACAGAGCAGCACTGTTGAGTGAAGACGTCTCTGCCGGGGAAGAGAGTGAGGAAGTCGGCCTGTTTCCCGCCGAGCAGATCCCGTGGCGAGATTTGGCCTTTCCTTCTGTACGCTGGGCGCTCAAGCAGTTCGCCAATGTGCAAGATATAAAAATTTTTGCGCCCTTCACCAATCCAGATGGCGAGACCGGCAATTTCAACCTCAAATCAACAACCGAGGTTTAATTATTTAGATTCATCAGCGCGCGGGCAAATTCCTGAGCTTCGAATGGGCGTAGATCCTCGACCGCCTCTCCAACACCCAGAGCAAAGACCGGTAGGCCGAAGCGCTGCGCTAGAGCCACCAGCACGCCGCCTTTGGCGGTGCCGTCGAGCTTAGTGACGATAAGCCCATCAATATCGACCGACTCGCGAAATATTTCGACCTGAGAATGGGCGTTTTGCCCAGTTGTCGCATCGAGCACCAGGAGGCGAGTGTGCGGCGCCCTTTCATCGAGTTTCTTCACAACCCGGTCGATCTTCTGCAATTCGGCCATCAAATTAGTCTTATTTTGAAGCCGCCCCGCAGTGTCGATCAAAAGCACATCGATGTCTTCTGCACGGGCACGCACCAGAGCGTCATAGGCCAGACTCGCTGGATCACCGCCCGCTCCATCACGCACCACCACCGGGCTACCGCTTCGCTCGCCCCAGATTTTGAGCTGATCTACCGCCGCGGCTCGGAAGGTATCAGCGGCCGCCAGCATCACCGTCAGATCGTCTGCGCGAAACTGGCTGGCGAGCTTGCCCACGGTGGTAGTCTTGCCAGTGCCGTTCACCCCGGCCACAAGTACGACATGAGGCTTGGCGCTACGTTCAATTAGAAGGGGCTTTGCGACGGGCTCAAGGATAACTGCAATCTCATTAGCCAAGGCGGTACGAACCTCCACCTCGCTCACATCCCTACCGAATCTTTCCTTAGCGATGGTTTCGGTCAGATCTGCCGCAGTGGCAGCGCCGAGATCGCCAAGGATGAGCAATTCTTCGAGCTCCTCCAGCGCTTTATCATCGAGCCGGCCACGCGCAAATACACTACTAATGCCATTGCCGAGACTGGCGGAAGTAAGATTGAGCCCCGCCTTGAGTCGGCTCAGCCAGCTGCCGCGTTTTTCACTCACGCCGCCGCCTCAGTAATCAGAATCTGACCCTCACGGCGAATTGCCTTTGCTGCGACCACCTCGCCCATAGTCGAACCGGTGATACGCACTGGAGCATAATGGGCACTGCGACCGTTATTCTCTTGCTCTATAAGGACGGACTGCGGCTTGCCAACCTGATCGTCGAGAAATCGTGCAACGGCACTCTCGCCTGCCTTGCGGAGACGCGCTGCACGCTCGCGTACCAACGCACGCGGCAATCTGGGCATACGCGCCGCTGGCGTGCCCTCGCGTAATGAATAAGGAAAGACATGCAGCCAAGTGAGTCCTGCTTCCTCGATCATGCGCAAAGTATTTGCGAACATTGCTTCGCTCTCAGTTGGGAAGCCGGCGATAAGATCGGCGCCGAGAGCAATGTCAGGGCGCAGCGCACGCAATTCGGCTGCAAGGCAGAGGATATCCGCGCGGTTGTGGCGCCGCTTCATCCGTTTCAAAATCAAATTATCGCCGGCCTGTACACTGAGATGAAGATGCGGCATCAAGCGTGGTTCACCCGCGATCAGCGCCTTGAGATCTTCATCGACGACCGCTGGGTCGAGGGAAGAGAGACGCAAACGCTTTAGCTCAGGTAGCAGCATTAGCAAACGCCTTACCGCCTGGCCGAGGCTCGGCTGACCCGGCAAATCACTGCCATAGGAGCTTAAATCCACCCCGGTCAAAACCAGCTCGTTATAGCCGCGCTCGATCAGCATGCGCGCTTGAGCCGCGATGTCGCCGAGCGGCACGGAACGACTGTTGCCGCGACCATAAGGGATGATGCAAAAGGTGCAACGGTGATCACAGCCATTCTGCACTTGGACAAATGCGCGCGCCCGACTCTCGAATCCGTTGATCAGGTGAGATGCAGTTTCACGCAAATCCATGATGTTATTGACAGTGATTTTTGTATCCTCAGTGTCGTAGTAACTCGCTGCTTCAAGTTTTTCGGCATTGCCGATCACCCGATCAACCTCTGGCATATTCGCATAACGCGTGGGATCGATCTGCGCCGCACAGCCGGTAACGATAATGCGTGCATCAGGCTTCTCACGCCGCGCCCGGCGAATTGCCTGGCGCGCCTGGCGTTCAGCCTCCGCCGTCACCGCACAGGTGTTAAAAATCACTATATCTGCTAGCCCCGCAGCATGTGCGTGACTACGCATAATTTCGGATTCGAAAGCATTGAGCCGGCAGCCGAAGGTGACGATCTCGGGCACGCTCATAGGAGCAGCCCCATGAAGCTAGTTGCTACTGAGCCGGTCATGCACACATGATTGTCCTCGAGCCATTCGATATCTAGGGTGCCACCATCGAGGATTACCGCCGCGGCCCGCCCGATCA
>MDTE01065260.1_pt1 | contig 24294 bp, 35 predicted proteins | sample 811231 | NCBI WGS metagenome assembly MDTE01 (sample SAMN05326651, study PRJNA326480) | marine metagenome | isolation source: seawater | place: Indian Ocean: Red Sea | collected 2010 | reverse complement strand
TATCGGCTCCGCCGCTTCCGAGCGAATCCCTTGGTGTACGTCTGGTCACTACTGATTCTTTGGTTGACACTGAAGCTCTCACATAATCTGAGAGATAACATTTAACGAAAGGACAAACACATCATGGCTACGACATACCGTTCCATCATTGATGCAGAGAAGCAAGTCACTGTTGCTCTTCCCGCTGCAGCCGCCAACGTAGATTCCGGATCCATTGATCTGGGTGAAGTTCCCGGGCTCATCGAGAATGTTGAAGTTGAAATTGATATCGATGCAACGACTGCATTGGTTGATACGAAAGACATCGACGTTCATCTGGAAGATTCCGCTGATGACTCTTCGTTTGCCGATATCGATATTTTTGACAACCCAATTCTGAAGGTGACTTCAGATGGTGGTGGGTCAAGTCGCACTCGGCTTAGAGTTCGCATGCCTCGCACTGTTAGGCGCTACATTCGTATGAACGTGGCGGTTGAAAGCGGAGGCGGAACTGTTACCGCGAACAGCGCTCACCTGCGTCTTCTGTTCTAATTCTCCCAAGGCGAAAGCCTTAGTTCCTGGTTGATTTTGTTGGCCGGCTCCTTGGGAGAGGGGTCGGCCAACTACACTATAAGACAATGAGTTGGATTCATAATGAAATGAAGAAGGATGCACAACGCATTCTTGAACAGGATCTGCAAACCAAGTTCACTTGGAAAGGTGTAGAATACTTTGGAAGCATTTCATATGGAACCATGACCACTGAAGCTGAAGATTTCGGAGGCTTCGCAGATGAATCAGACCTTACCATCATAACACTCTCAGCATACTTTACTAGTGGCACTCCTGATATAGGCGATGACATAAAAGTCGATGACGTAATATTCACTATCAATTCAGAGCCTATAGTCAAAGCAGATGTACCTATGTTAGAACTCAAAGCGGACCGGCCTGACGGAACCCGCAAAACTCTTTACGATTATGGCGAGTGATAAAATGTTAGATGAAATCCTGACGGATGTACTCATAGCATGGATGGCTCCTGTTGTGCCACCACCTCTTGGTGAAGTGGCAACCCCATACAAAGACATGAAGATTCAGTTGCCTCAGCTGTTTGTAAAAGTGAGTATGGGCAGTGAAGCTATAGAGAATTCAGGAATTTTTAATTGCGGTGTGGAAATAGAATTCCGCTACCTTGTAAAGAAGACATCGAAAGTTGATGCATTGACTTATTGGAGAGCAATCCAAGATAGGTTTACGTCATACACTTTCAAATCGTTGGCAAACAGTCTAACAGAACAGGATCCAGAAAACATCTATGTTCATTTTGTTAGTCTGGATGAAACAGAACCTGAAACCCAAGATCAAGAAAGGCATCACACCTTGGGTCTAACAATAGGATGCGCAGAAGTGTAAACGGGCACTCACAAGTTTATGTCAGCAGAAAATAAAGACGGGCTTCAAGTCAAGTTGAAAAATTTGAAGGCCAAAAAGGAGAGGTTGGAAAAAGGAGATGTAGCAAATGATGCTGCACTTCAAAGAACCAACAAACATATCGCAGAAGTGGAGGCACTCTTGGGCTCTACATCGGGATCGGCAAAAACAACCAAGAAGAAAGTAGAAAGGTAAAGCACCATGGCAGTAAGTGTAATTGGTACAGGTAGTGGAACATATTCTTATGGAATCGAAACAGCTGAAACAAGTGTAAACGTTGCATCGTTTTCAGTTCGTTACTTTCCTGAGTTTGATGACAAGCTTGCTAACAAAGATGGACAGACTGTAGTTCGCGCTCGTCCAGCTAAGTTCAGCAGAGAGATCAGTGTCAGTGGAGAAGTCACCGGTTCATCCGGACTTATGGCATTCACCCTAACAGCGGCGTGCACCATCGCTAATGATGATGATACGTTCGGTGATGGTTCTGGTTCAGTCATTCTTGATGAAGCTACAGAAAGTCAAGAGCGTAACGGTTTCCGTAGCGTAGACATCACGCTCAGTTCTGACCCTGAAGCGACTATCTAATAGTCAGATCATAATTTACATAATGAGAATATTACCTCACGTAACGCGTAACACCGCGTTAGCTGTTACCGCTTTTTTGTTACGAGTTCCCATTACTCGTAAGCGGGTATACACAGCAGAGTTCTTGAAGGAAAGAAAGCTGGATGGAAGAACTGCATTCAAAAATGGAATCCTTGGCGATGTGTACTATGCAATACACACAGAAGAAAGTGATGAAGCCAAGCAGATCGTTGATGCTTTTAACGATGAGAAGTTAGCGATCGAAGAAGGTCGTGAAACAGCTGAGTTTGATGTAGACCCAGATGTGGTTGCACGCATAGCATGTAGAGTTCTTTTCGCTCGTAAATCTTTCTTCAGAGATTTATTGAAATTGGTTCCATGTGTTAGGATTCCCCACAAAGGAAGTGTTCAAAAATCAGGAACAGGAAAAGATGGGTCATACACCATCAACGTTCCTGGATTCAAAGACATCAGCATTGATGCAAGCGATGAAGTAAAACAACACCTGAGTTAATATGAGCGACAGTTTAGAATTACTTGGAGATCCAGAAGAGCCAATCTCACAAGATCCCACTACACACAGTACATATACAACAGCCGGACCTAGAGAATGGAACGGTGTAAAGTTACATGGATGGAGTGGAAGACGTAGAGCGGCAACATATGAAATAGGTTTTCAAATGTCAGGGTCATATTTGGATCCTGTTAGAGTGTTGTATGCTAGTGTAGCAGATGATGTAGCGATCACTCGTATTTTTCAAAATCCTGCAGCTGGAACAGAGATGTTTATTCAGTGGGCGGAAAAAGAAAAATTGATGGGACCAGATCAACCTAATTGGCAAGCAGCTTTTGACATAGCTCAAGAAATCATTGTGGAAGTTGAAAAAGCCGAATTTGAATCTGGTGAAGACGCCCCCGTTACGAATGAAATGGGAAATGCGACTGGCCATCATGGCTCGCTTCCTACGAACGAGGCGTGATGGCCGCAACTGAAGGTGCAATAGGTTTCTATGAAGTTGCTTTTGAACTCCCATACTCCACAGGCTTACAACTTATGTGGGCATACAAAGTTGCTAATGGGGAAGTGATAAGAGCAATGCATCGCGATGTAGATCGTTTGCATAATGTAGAAGAATTGATTGGGTGAAAACACGACTCAGAGTAGACAGCAAAGACTTCAATAGAGCGGTGGCTGCGTTTTCTAAAACAGTAAAAAACAAAACCATCCCTCAAATCTTGAATGAACGTACACCGTTTGTTCTGTTTGCTGCTATGAAGAAAACACCCAAGGTGGCGAAAGCAAGGATCACAGCAGCACTAGGAAGTGTATCCACTCCCACTGCACTTGCTTTCGCCATCATCTACAAAAGAGCAAAAGCAAAAAACGAAAGACTTTCAAGAGACGCAGCCAAGAAAAAAGCTGGCGCTATGATACGAGCCAGACGTGCATCTGTTAGATATGTAAGTTTGGGTTGGCTTAAAGCATTGTCGAAATGGAAGCAAGTACAAAAACCATTAAAGGAAACATCCATTGCTGCAAAAGAAGGATGGGGCAAGAGAGCCACTCGGTTTGCTCACAGAACCAAATTCAGAAATGCAGCACCCGGTGTTAAACATGGAGTGGATGCTTTGAAGCAGGCCATGGACGCTGAAGGTAAGAAGTTAAAAGAATGGGCGGCAAAGCGTTTGCAGAAAACATCTAACAGATACAAAGGAAGGAAAATGTTTTAAGTCATGGCAAAGTCATTCACACTAGATGGAACGTTACGATTAGACTCACGTTCATTTAATAGAAAACTCAAAGGTGCTACCAGAGCTGCTGCACAGTTCGGTATGAAGCTCGGTAGCATAGGATTCAAAGCACTAGCAACAGGAGCGGCCGCAGCCACTGCTGCAGCTGTAGGTTTTGGAGTCGCCGCTGCAAGATCCATAGCTCAATTCGGTATGGAGATGTCGAAGGTGAAAGCATTAACAGGGGCCACAGCACAAGAGTTTGCAGAGCTGGAAGCCAAAGCTCGTAGTCTAGGTGCTACAACGGTGTTCTCGGCATCAGAAGCAGCTGCAGGCATGTCCTTCTTGGCGATGGCTGGTTTCAAGACTAATGAGATTTTGAAATCATCTGAAGAACTTCTTAATTTGGCAGCTGCAGGCGGATTGGATTTGGCAGAAGCAATGGACATTGCATCTAACATAATGAAACCGTTTAACATGGAGGCGGATGAATCCGGTAGAACGGCAGATGTGTTAGCTTTAACTGCAGCAAGTGCAAACACTAACGTATCACAGTTGGGTGAAGCGATGAAACAGGTAGCACCTGTAGCTAATCAGTTAGGCATTAGCTTTGAAGAAACATCCGCTGCCATTGGAGTGTTAGGTAATGCAGGTATCCAAGCCACTATGGCAGGAACAGCATTGAGAAACATAATGGCTCGTCTTGTTAAACCCACATCAGAGGTAACTCAAGGGTTGGACCTTTTAGGATTAGAAGCGGAAGACGTAAGCCCAGCCACTAACACGTTAACGCAGATGTTTGAAAAGTTTCAAGCTGCAGCTGCTAAAGTTAATGACAAAGCAAAAGTGGCAGCAGCAGGTGTAGGCATCTTCGGTTTGAGAGCTATGTCAGCAGGTGGAGTGCTTATGCAAACAGTTGATGATGTACGAGTATTAACGGAAGAGTTGAAAGGCGCTGAAGGTGCAGCAAAGGACATGGCCAAAACCATGTTAGATAATTTGGGTGGGGATTTGAAATTGTTGAAATCTGCATTTGTTGAAGTTCAACTCGCTGTAGGTAAAGGAGGGTTGACTGATGTTCTCAGAGAAGCCGCTCAGTGGGCTACAGAATTGATGAGACAGTTTGCTGACACTGGTAAAGCTGCTGCCGTTGGTAGAGCAATACGAGCAGCGGCTGATGCATTCAGAGGAGTGTTCGTAGATACAGGGCAAGCAATGAATGTGTTAAAGACAGGATTGGAATTTGCATTTGCTTCAGGCCTTGAATTATTGCACAACGGGCTTAAACTTGCAGTGGAGTTCATGAACACCGGTTTTGGAGAAACATTCAAAGGCTTAAAAATGCAAGCTTCGGGATGGGTGAAACTTGTAGGCAACGGATTACTTCTTGGTGTAGTGAAGTTCGTTAAGTTCTTCCAAGAAGGAATAGCCACCATCTCATTGATGCTTAGTCTCGCCTTGGTAAAAGCCCTTGAAGAATTTGGAGAAGGCATAGCAAAAATTCCAGGTGTACGAACACTGTTAGGTGTAGACAAAGATTTTGAAGCCAGATCACTTAAACAGTTGATGGATGATACGCGAGCAGGTGGCGGACAGAAAGCATTAGAAGATGCGTTCGGAATCACAGGCACCAATCAAGTGATTAAAGGAATCGAGCTGATGATGGATGATGCAGCCAAAGAAGTTAGCGATGGTGCGCATAAGGTAGCTAATTGGATGGAGGGTCTCGCAGATGGGTCCACTAGGCAGAAAGCACAAGATGCATTCTTGAAAGAATGGAAGAAGTTAGTGGAGGCAGGATTGAAAGATAGAGTTGGGCCCGATGGAATAGTTGGAGATGCACCAGCATTAGAAGGCGGTGGAGCTGGCGGAAGGGAAGCGAAGATGGATGCAAAAGGAAGGCTAATGCTTAAAGGTCAAAAACACCAACGTGGACAGCATTGGCAAGATAGACATCATGGAAGGAATGCACTTGACACTGGAGGATTAGATTCAACACCAGGCGGGTTAGGTTTGGGTGTAGGAGCTGAACTTGGGTTTGGTCAATTAGGTTCAAAAACAAAAGGCGCAGGAAGAGGATACAATCAAGTCAGGCGTGGAGATGCTAAACGTAAAAAAGAAGCAGCAGCAGCCGCAGCTAAAAAAGCAGAAGAACAGAAGCTCGACATTCAACGTAACAATGTATTGGAAGAGCAGCTGGCAATTCTGAAAGGTGCGTTCGCTCCAGCAGCAGGGCAATAACGAAAAAGTAAAATGGCACTCACATATTTAGGAAGCAACAAAGACGTACAGGGGTTTCACCTACAGGCAGGAGCAACATGGAATGTTACCGATCAAGGGCTAGATACATTTGAAGAAACATACCTTGGCGATAAAGCAAGGGTGCAGACCTTTAATGCCTCTCATCAACTTGGTGTTAGGCATCCAACATATCCTGCTATGTATCTAACACAAAGAGATGAAGAGGTAGGACGAGCATTTGCAAAAGTGAAATGTAATTGGGTTGGTCTGCGAGAGTCTTCTGCACTACCACAACCCCAACTTCAAAGACGAACATCAATTAAAACCGCAACTGCAAGTACAACAACACCAACCATTGCAACCAAGGATCTTACATATGTGTCTCCTGAAATCATATGGACATATGCTACCGACAAAGAAGTGTTGTCTGCACAACACACTCCTGAAGGAACAGTTCCTGGGTTTGCTGAAGAAGTAATACGGTCAGTGATAACACAAGAGGATGGCACTCGTTACCCTGGCCAAGCTCCCGCTCCATTGGTGGCTGCGCTCACTATGGTTGCCGAGTGGAGAATGACATCACTTAACTCAGATCAAATAAAGTACACTCCCTTCTGGACTAACCAAGAAGTGTGGGCGTATGAATACCCGCAGTCATAACTATGGATGTACCAAAGCCGCCAAAGATTCCGTTCTTGCGAAAGGCACTTAAACCTTTGTGGGAATATCTTCACCGCACCCATCTTTTATTTGGCCCCGGCATTAACCACAGTGAGGCTTTTCCCGCTGGTACATTAGTGAGCGTTGATGAATCGGTAGCAGCGCCATTCGCTCCACTCACTCCGTATTCTCTTCTTCAAGATGATGCAGGGCAATACACAGTTAAGTTTAGAGATGGGCATGTGTATCAAGGTTACCCATCAGCTGCAACAGCTCCGGTAACAGAGTATGATGTGTACATAGGAGCAAATCATCTAGGTGAAGACCCTGCGCCATCTTTGGAAGTAAGCACTGGTGACTACATATATTTGAGATTTGATACGGATGAAAAGGGAAAGATAAAACAACTCGCCGCCCCTGGAACAAGGTATGCTGAAATCGTTGCACTGGGTGCAGCACAAGACAGCACGTATCATGTTCCACCTAATTCTAGTGGCACAGGAACTGATGGAACGTATTACATTCTGTTAGGGCAGGTGGATGCAGGCCCGCCCGTAACGATAACAAAGAATGGATGGCGTGGCAACTTCTTTTGGAACCAAGGGTATGACACAAACAAAAATGTAGGGTCTGGAATAAAGCTGTTCAAAGAGTATGACATCGCTAATGAACAGAATGAATTCAAAACATTGATTGAACGCACCAGCAACCCGCAGATAAATATATCAGCGAGTGGAAGTGATGAAGTTAAGATTGAAGGAAACAATAAAAGCAACAGCATCATATTCAATGATTGTGATTCAGCAGAAGTGGGAAGGATAGAATGGGTCGACGGGTTGGTCACTACTGCAAGTGGAGCCACCGTAACTGTAGGAAACTGTTCTTCTGGAAGTTCATTCGCTCCTCAGTTTCAATGTACTCAAGGAAGTGCAGCCAACAAAATCGCGATTAACCAAGGTTTTGCAAATTACTTATCAGGCACAGACACACCATTAGTTTCAAGCCCGGTTCAATGTTCTTCCACAGAAGTTACCGCAACAGCAGCTGGTGGAGTGTGGGCTAGTTTTTCTTGGCAAGTGTACCAACATTCAGAGAACAGTGTGTATGACACTTATGGAGCCTATTACTATGCAGGGCAATATTACTATTTGAGGAATTACAGAAACACTTCTGTTGGATTCAATGGATTCAGTTTTAGGACATCTGCTCCAAGTGCTGGCTGGAATTCATATAACAACTTCACGTATGGTATAGCGTGGTATTATATCGCTAGTGTGAACTGGAATTCTTCAACTTCAACTGCAAGTGTTGGAACTCAATACATAGAAGGAACTATCCATCTGCCTGAGTTCAATGACAGCACTCTATCCACCACATAATTGACAACACAAAAGACAGCACTTTAACCAAACCATAAATCTGTTAGAATAAAACGAAAGGAGTATTGCTATGGCAAGCATTCGCAAATTGATCATTGATGTTAGTGATCCAAATAAAACAGGTCTCGTTCGAGATGAGACATCGACTGTACTTACAAAACCATCACCCATTGTTGGAGCAGACACTGAAGTCATTCAGATCTATCCTGTAGAACCAAGTGGCATAACGAACTCACCATGGAAGTCTGTTGACTGGAGTGGGTATTCAAGTTTGAAACTTAGCGTGGGGCTGCGTTCAGGAAACAATCCGTCAGGAGGAACATGGAAATTAGCAGATAACAGTTCAAACGTTACATCTGCATTGGCTGTGAATGTATCGGCTGCAGATTTACAAACTCGCATTAACGCAGACCTCACTGCTATCGCTACTGACGGTGGAATGACTGTGTCATCTACAAATTCTGTGGCAGGGCAGTATTACATGTTAGAGTATTCAACTGCTGGTGCAAAATCAAGTGACCCGAGTGGTTCCAGTTCTTCTGGTCCTGGCGGTGAAGGATTAACTCCGTACGGAACAGTAGTGACTCAGAAAGTGCGTGAAGGAACATCCACACTAAAAGAGCGGTGGTTGGTTCAGTTAAAAGGAAATGAACTAGTCACTCACTCTACTTGGTCAGCTGTCTCAGCTTTGGCTGCCAGTGTTACGGTCGTCTCTGCTGGTTCTGGATCTACAACTGGAGTGCAGACTTTTGATTTCAGCAGGCCCGCCATAGGAGGTGTTTTCAGCATCGTTTTCAACAGTGTTACCAAATGGTTTGATTGGAATGCTACAGTTGCTCAAGTGCAAGATGCCTTTGGTACAGATTATGCAGTGACTGGAGATGACGGTGGCCCTTGGACTATCGAAAAAGTTGCGGTGGGCGCAGTGGGTACAGGGAGCATGGATGTAACAAATTTGGATGCATTAGCAGGCTGGCAAGGAACAGTCAAAATGAACACCACTGAAATGGTTCTGTATATGTTAAGTCAAACCGATGATGAGGTAACTCAGTATTTGGAAATTCAACATACGCCTACTGCAGAACAACCGTTCACTGCATATCAAGATGAAGTGACCGTAAGTAAAGATGTCATCAACATATAACGATGGAAAAAGAGAACGACACCAAGAATATACTTAGCAGCAAGACCGCCGTTGGCAACCTTGTCATTGCTTTGATCGCCGCATTTGTTCCGAATGCAAAAGAATTTATCATCAACAATCCTGAGTCTTCAGTGGGAATTATTTCTGCATTGAACATTGTGCTTAGATTGCTCACAACAAAGGGAGTGCACTTCGTGAAATGAACTATTGCAAATGGTGGTGGGCCGTTATAAGCAGCATTGCATTCCTGTCTTCATGCAGCAGCTTTTCTCCTGACATTAAAACTACTGCTGACGGGTGCATACTTGTTGGAAATGAATTCGGGGAAGGGGAATCAAAACAAAAAGCATGGATTGGTATTTGCAATGATGATCGTCTTGTAATTGAATGGGAGTCTCCGCAGCATCCCAATATTGGAAGTGCCCTGATACGAGCCACTCGTTTTAAGTCTGGTGCATATTCAATTCAGTATAACACTGGCAATGGTTGGGCGGGTTGGTCTTCCAAGTCAGGTATCCATATTGGACCAATGCCAGAACCTGCTGCAGAGTTTATTCCTTTTGAATACTAGCAGTGGCTGAAGACTTATCACAACTGTCTCAGCCGATCGCGCGGCTCGTTCAAATCGGGCTGCGCGAACTGTCTTTCTACGACGGCACAACAAAAGGTTTCCCAGGACCAAAAACAAAAGCTGCATATGCAAAGTATTTATCTTCACTGCGGAAAGATGCAGCACTGGCAGAACATATTGCACTCACTGCAGAATCCCAAGTGGGTGTAGAAGAAGAAGGAATGAATGGAGGTAAAGAAGTCAGGACGTATCAACAAGCAACTTGGTATGCTCCCGGCCCTTGGCCTTGGTGTGCAGCTTTTGTTTGCTGGTGTGTTAGAGCGGCGGCCGCTATTTATGAATCAGAAGGAAAGAAGTGGAGTCATAACAGACCCACAACTCCAGGAGCATTTAAGTTTGAGCAGTGGGCTAAAAAAGAAAACATCACTTTGATCAAACCAGTTGATGCTCCAGCTAAACGCGGAGACATAGTTGTGTTCAAGTTCTCCCACATAGGAATTGTAGTGAAAGACCAAGAAGGATCCACTTTGCATACAGTGGAAGGTAACACCAACCCAGCAGGAGGAAGAGAAGGCGATGGAGTGTATGCAAAGAATAGAAAAATCAAACACGTGCGTAGTTTAATTCGGGTATGAACAAAATTGGATTATATGTTGGCCTTGCAGTTCAAGCAGCAGGCATTGTCTGGTGGGCGAGCAATTTGCAGAGTGAGGTGCAGCATAATGATTTCCAAATCCAGATGATAGCCAAGGATGTAGAAAAGAATTCATCCTTCACTGAACTCTGGCCAGCGGGTAAATGGGGAAGTGGAGAACTGCCCAGTGACACTCGTCAAGACTTGCATATTTCAGAACTACAAAAACGTGTAGAGAAACTTATGGATGAGCTTTACACCCTCAAAGCTGCCAGAGCAGATTAAAATATGAATCACCCTTACTATGCACTTGCCCAAGTCTATACACGTAGCTGGTGTCCCAGTCAAAATAATCGTAGATGATTTAAGCGACGACGATTGCTTTGGTTTTTATAGCCATGATCGGAAGGTGATAGTCATTTCCGATTCCATAAAAGGAAAACGACTATTGGAAACCGTAAGACATGAGATGATGGAAGCGTCTCTATGTATCTCAGGCGTTGGGTTTTGCGAGACGTATGAACAAGAAGCAGTAGTGCGGTGCATGGAAGAAGTATTCTTCCCGGCGTGGGATAGATTTCAAAAAGCAATACAGAACTAATATGGACCCACGATTCGTTGTATACAAAAGAGGAGGGGCCACGGTAATTGAATGGCCAGAACCTATCGGCACAGGAGGCACAGTAAGAGCACTGCTGCAATTTGATGAGCACTGGGATAACCCACACAGCAATCAAGATATGATTTCTGAGCATATGCAGGAAGCTGTAGAGGAAGGGGCACCCATCATTAAGGGTGGAGACACCTTCTGTGCAATGCAAGGACGATACGACCCACGTAGAGCACGTCATGGCATACGACCTGAGCACGACCATCCCAACTATGTAGATAGGTTAGTGTCGTCGTACGCAGAGTTCGCTGAACCGGCGGCCCCTAACATAGCCTTCATGGGAAGAGGTAACCATGAGCTGGCCATCTTGAAGAACATAGAGACTGATCTCATTGAAAGAGCTGCAGAAAGATTACGAGTTGCTGGGTCACCCGTACATACTGGTGGAATCGGCGGTTGGTTGTTCTTCAGGATCTCTGTAACTTCCACTCATAAGATATGTGTTCCAGTATTCTACCATCATGGGCATGGGGGCGGTGGACCAGTAACGAAAGGAGTCATTCAAACAAACAGACGAGCGACATATTTGCCGGATGCACAAGTAGTGATAGGTGGGCACGTGCACGAAGAGTGGGTAGTGACTATGTCAAGAGATCGTATAAACCGGCAAACTGGTCGTACATTCCAAGATGAGCAGCTGCACATATGCGTACCAACGTACAAAAACGAATATGATCCTGAAAACTCAACGTGGCACAGCTTAAACGGACGCCCGCCGAAACCCATTGGAGGAACTTGGTTGGAATTCACTGTTCAAAAAAGTGTTGATCGTTTGCAACGAAGTGATAGTGGAAACCTTCCAAGGTGGCATGTAGTTCCAAATGCAAAACGAATTAAATGAACAACGATTGATTTTAATCTTCACTCCACTATGGTATGCTGTATCCATCGATCAATGCTTCGTTAATGGCTTTCATAGGTGCTGCAACTAGTGGAGGTGTGTATAAACTTGCTTCCACAACGACACTCATGCCTTCTTGGGTTGAGCATAGTGCTATGGCTGCACTGTTCGGATGTCTCATATTCGCTGTTCGTGTTCTGTGGAAACGAAATCGAGAACTGGCTGAAGAAGCAAGAGAAGACCGTGAAAGGTTTCATAAGGAAATAGTTCGTGAAATGCAAGGTCAGATAGATGCAGCATCACTCAGTAGAGATAAGCTCACTGCAGTGTTGAAAGAGTTGTCTGACAAAGTGGATGTATGAAAGCATTACGCATTGGTATTGATCCTGGTAGGAATGGCGGCATTGCTGCTCGTATGGAAGATGATACAATACGTCTTGTGTCCTTCTCCAAATTCTTTGAAAACTCTGTGCACCAAGGAGCATGTCAGTTGTATGCAGAACTTGGAGAACTTGGAGTCAACCCAAAAACACAAGTGTATATGGAGTTCATTGCAGGCTACATTAACGGTGCACGCCCTTCTCCAAAAGGTATGTTCACTTTTGGTTCTATGTATGGTGCAGTCATTGGTATCATTGCAGGGTATGTACCAATTGAAAACATAACAGTGCTTACTCCACAACACTGGCAACGTTTAGTTGGTGCACCAGAGAAGTCCAGTGTTGCAGAAGGGAAGTGGAAACGAGCACTTCAAGATATGGCCAAGGAGAGATTCCCAAAAGTGCGGAATATCACGCAAGCCGTATCCGATGCTTTGCTTATCCTGGACGCGGGCGAAAGGTTCAGCGCTTAGGGCCTTGTATTACAGGCTTAAAATACTTGCGAAATATATCACAAAAACCTTTCCTTTTGACCGGTTTTGCCATAGATTTAAGTCATGACCAAGCAAGACCAACTCAAGACCACCCTCCTACAGGAACTCACTCAGCACTTTCTCCTCAAGGGAATCACAAGACCAAACAACGAGCAAGTCAGCAACTACTGCAGCGCTCAACTTGATAAGCATATGGAAGAAACCAACAACGATCCTTGCATCGACTTTCTTCTTGCAATGGAAGACATCCAGCGCCCTTGCCCAATGTAAACATTCTCAGAACAACACCAAACAGAAACAGACCAATGAAAGCAAAAACAGATTACACCCACTCTACCGAAAGTTACGAAGAGGTAATGACCGGCAGCAGCAAGTGGATGGTGCAGAGATTCGACTATGACACCTTCTACGATCTGATCACCAACAAGATTCCAGCGCTACGTTCCGGCAAGTACATTCTCTCAAGCCGTGAAGGTTCCGCAGACTTCACTGGAACCAGAAACTGGGATGCTGCAGAACAGCTCTTCACTGAAGGATGGGAAGAGGGTTTGCAGAAGGTTGCTGAAATCAGTGAGATCATTTCCAACACTGTGAAGCAGCAGCTTCCAGAAGTTACCTTCCAGTATGACGTTACTGGCGGAATGGTAGATGTAGGAACGCTGATGAGTGGAGTGCCTGAGTGCATGCTTAATTTCAATGAGCAGGAAACATCCGCAACCAAATATGTAGACATCCACGTTAACGGTTCAGTCAGCTGCGGAGTATCCACCACGGTTATTGAAAACAAAGGTGCCGCCATTATGGCTTTGGTAGATGCACTGGAAGTTCTCAACTACAGAACGAGGGTAGTGCTACATGATACAGCCACCAGACCTTCACTAGCAGCAAACCACCAGTACACCGTAAAGGATTACGATGAGCCTCTCGAGAGAGACCGTATGGCCTTCCTCGCCATGCACCCTTCTTCCTTCCGCCGTCTCGGGTTCACCATGATGGAGTTCGCTCCTAAGTGGATGAGAGATGAGCTGGGAGTAAAACACTTCGGAGGATATGGAGCACCAGCTCAAACCCTTCCATCAGAGATATTCACTGAGAAGCCGGATGTCATCCTCCATGGAATCAACACCGGGGAGGTAGATGGGGAGTTGGTTGAGAACACTTTCAGAACCACAGAGGATGCAATCAAGTGGGTGCTAGATATTCTCAAGGGGCTGAGTGTCCCTCTGGCAGACCAGATAGAAATGAATGACTAATCTCAGAAACAACCAAACCAAAGAAAGGAAACAGACCAATGAAATCAAAATTCAAAATGCCATGGGTCGAAAAGATCATCGCCGACCACCCTCAGTTGGAAGGTTCAGTGCTGGAGGATACACTCATCCTGAGCGTCCACTGCAAGAACTGGAAAACCTTGCCTCGTCAAGATGGGAAGTTCTACCCAGAACCTGAAGACACGTTCACTGTGCAACGGTGCGTCAGAAGGAAACGAAAGGAAGGGGCTGCCCCAGAAGATCAGCCAGAATGGAGGCTTGAATTTGAAGATGTGTATGATGTCAAAACCACCAGGCATACTTCCATTGTTCTCCAAGGACCGAGAGACGAGCTGTACACATACGAACTTCTTGATGGTGAGCTAGCACTCGTATGGAAACGATCAGAGCAGGAAGTGTTCGTCATCCTGTTAAACCATCATGATTCTGATTCAGAATATCTTCTCCCCAAGGTGTCCAATACTTATCTTGCATTCTGATGAACATATTCTACCTACACACAGACCCAAGCGCATGCGCTGCAGCACAGTGCGACAAGCACGTAGTCAAAATGGTTCTTGAAACAGCCCAGCTTCTTTGCACAGCTCATCGTATCATAGATGGAGATGATATTGCAGATGCAAAGAACTTGTACAAAGCCACTCACAGAAATCATCCTTCTGCAGTGTGGGTGCGTTCAAGCCAAGCTGCGTATGAGTGGACGGCTGCTCACTTCTGCGCATTGCTTTCAGAGTATGCAGCTCGTTACAGCAAGAGACATGCTTGTTCAAAATTGTTGCTTGCACTTTTGACTCCTCCATCAGGTATTGCAGATGAACCTTTCACAGCCCCACCACAGTGTATGCCGGATGAATATAAACAAGACAACACAGTGCTTGCATACCGTGCATACTACATCGGTGACAAGTCATACATGGCAAAATGGACTAATGCACCAGTGCCTGAATGGTTTGCACGAACAAGTTGGATGCACTTTGGAAACTAAACACACTACACACCATGAGTAATTTGATCATTGAGTCGATGCCACAGCCCGTATTGAAAACCTGTTCACAAAATCCACCAGCATTAGAAGATGCACAACAGTTTGTTGGAGGGTATGTTGAACTGATGACTGTGAAGCACAAAGAAACCGATGAAGTGCACCAGCTTCTTTTCAATGAAGAAGGTCGTTTGCAAAACCTGGATCCCAACATCAACGCTATGAAACAGTATGGCATTGAACTTTTTGGAAATGTGCTTGCACTAAAAGACGAAGCACTGTGGACATGATTTTGAAGCGGCTGCTTGAGCATGGTGTTGAGGGAGATCCTCAAACGGCTTCGGTTCTATGGCCAAGGAAACACTCAAGCAGCTGCTTCAACTACCTCTTTGCGAAAACACCGTTTTTGCCCTATACCAAGGCTTTGAAAGTTTTTCACAAAAAGCCTTTCCGAAACACAGAATTTGTGTAGGATATTCACAAGCCCGAGAAGGGTGAACAGAAACAGAACCAAACAAAAACAGAAACAGACCAATGAAAAATCAAAACTGGCTCAAGACCCGCCTCCATAACGCAGTTGCAAAATACTTCGTTCCAGCCCACAACGCTAATGGACGCCGCCATGTTAAGAGAAGGATCGCAACCTTCACCAGCCCTGAAGATATTCGCCAGGAGCTTCGCATCAAGGAAGACTATTGGAACATCTTCTTTTCTCAGTTCGTCGCCAACAACATTAACGAGGCGCAAGGCAGTGGACAGCTTAACTCCATCAACGAGGTAACGGAAGATGACAAGACCGCATCAGCCGCAGAGCTGGAGCAGGTGAAGAAGGAAAAGCAAGATGCACTGACTGAAGTCATCGACCAAGCCGTCAAGCTTAAAGAGAACGAAGCTGAGATCGCTGAACTCAAGACCAAGACGGAAGGCATCCCCACAACGGTGGTCATCGACAACAAGATCACCGGAGAGAAGAAGGACATCGGGATGCAGCACTTCAAATACGAAGAGCTGTTCAGCAGGGTGCTGTGCGGGATCAATACTTTCCTCGTCGGCCCCGCCGGATCCGGTAAGACCACAGTTGCAGAGAAGTGCGCTGAGGCTCTCAAAGTTAAGTTCGGCATGATGAGTGTAGGACCGCAGACCACCAAGTCAGACATCTTCGGTTACATGGATGCTAATGGAAATTACGTTTCCACTGAGTTTCGTAAGCGCTTCGAAGAGGGCGGCGTTTTCCTCCTGGACGAGATTGATGCAGGACACGGTGGAGTTCTTACCGCAGTGAATGCAGCACTGGCCGGTAGCCTCTGCGCCTTCCCCGATGGAATGGTTCAGAAGCATAAAGACTTCGTCTGCATCGCAGCGGGTAACACCTACGGTTCTGGAGCAGACCGCCAGTATGTGGGACGCAACCAACTGGATGCAGCAACTCTGGATCGCTTCGACTTCATCGACTTCCCCTACGACACCGCACTGGAGCAGGCCATCGTAGCTTCCTTTGAAGGTTCAGTAGAGTGGGTGCAGTTCGTACAGACGGTTCGCACCGCAGTTGCAGAGCTTAAAGTTCGCCACGTTGTTTCCCCTCGGGCTTCGATCAATGGAGCCAAGCTGCTCCTCGCAGGACGGGATAAGGAAGAGGTGGTTCGCACTCAGGTTTGGAAGTCACTGGATGTGGCAACCATCGAGAAGGTGCTCAACAAGGTTCGGGCGCTGGGGAATACTTTCCTCAGCTAACCCGGGCCAGGGACGAATCTAAACATCAGAAAGGAACATAACGATGAGACTTACAACCAAACTTGACTCCTCCACCCTCCACCTGCTGGAAGCCGAACTCAGCCAGCCACAAATCAAGACCAGCATCATGGTCTCACTCACAGAGGAAGGGAAGAAGTTCTACGGAACACTTGGCTGGATTTTTGAAATCACTCAGCTGGCCGGTAAGAGCTGCACTTGGATTTCCTGCTCCAGATCCAGCGAACTGGAAGGATGCGATGAGAAGGGCATGATGAGCCATGAAACACCACGCAAGCCTCGCTTCCTTGGAACCATCTTTGAGGAAGCAGATGACCAGCCCACGTATGACGGGGTTCGCACTTCAGCCAAATCTGACAAATCCGTAACAGGTGATCAAGATAGAGCAGTGTTTGAATTCATCTGGTTCAATATAATTCTTGGAGGTGATGTAGATATGTTTGACGTAGACGCTTTAAACAATACGCGGTTCAGATATATCGAATGGCACCAGGGAGTCACAGACAAATTCAAGCGTGGACCACGCAAGCGCCCAAGGGGAAGGAGGCAGGGATGATACGCAACACCATAGTTAGTTTCACCATCATAGCATTACTCATTTACCTTTCATCAGAACACTTCGCAGATTCAGTAATCAATCTCATAGAGAAAACAACAACATCAATAATCCATGAATTCAATAATTAAATCACAGCTGGCCCAAGTTCTTGAAACAGCTGAAGTTCCAGATTCTCCAAACGAAACCAAAATCGTGAAGACGAAGAAAACAAAAACAACAAAGAAGGTCGCGACAAAGCGAGTGCCTGTGAAGGCCAAGACTGCAAGAAAGACAGTCATCAAGAAGAAAGTGGTTGTGTTAAAGAAGCCGATGCACCCTGAGCCTATGCCACTCCCAAAAGACGGTGGTGAGAAGCCAAAGCCAAAGCCGGATGCACCCACTCCAAAGAAAGAAAAGAAAGAGGAGCCAACTGGTTGCACTGCAGAGAAGGTTCCAAACCTTGGTGAACCCCACTCCAACAACTGGATGCTCACTCGTCTGAAGAACTCAGCAGTGCTCGCGTTCACTCTCAAGAATGCATATCAATATCGTAGAGAGCTACGCGGCAAGCTGGATAAGGCGGACACCCTTGAAAAAGTTGAGGCAGTGTTCTCTGGTGAAGGTGTTGAGAGTGATATGTGGAAGCTGTTTCTTTCGCACTTCTTTAACCTTCAAAAATTCTAAGGGGCTGTTATGCTCACTCTAGGTTAACCAAACCTGGGTGGCCGCCGAGTCTGTTTACGTTGGTCTGTTTCTACTCGGTGGCCACCCTTTTTTGACCAAAGACCAAGACCACAATTATTATGACCGCATTAACTGATGCCCACGCCACCTTGCTACGTAACGCAAGAAGAAAGATGGAGACGGGAGAACATTCATTGGGAGATTGTTTTGAAGCAAGTGCAAACACTCTGTTGAGTTATGCATACTTTGCACAAGATGACAACTGGCTGCTGGTGCACACTATGGTTAAAGCGCCAAAGCATTCTCCAATCAGAGGTATGAGATTTGCTCATGCTTTTTTGCTAAACGAAAAAGGATTTGTACTTGATGTTGCTAACGGCAAGAAGATATGTTTGCCAAAGCATACATACTATGCACTTGGTTCAATAGACCCAGACGCATATCCATATTATGAATACACTTCATCGCAGTTGCTAGACAGACTGCAAGTCGATGGTCACTACGGCCCTTGGACTTCAGACATGTGGGAAGAGCATATGGAAACTCCAGTGAAAGCGGGTGGAGCATGGAAGATGTACAAAGATAGCAACGTTGCACTTGGAAGCAACAATGCAGGGATTCATTCAGAAGATTCACAACACAAATAAAACACACTACACATTATGAAGAAAAGAGAATCATGGTTGGAACTTCCCACTTTGCCGGAGAACTTAAAAATGTTCCGGATTGAAGATGAGGAAGAAAAAGCAATGGCGCTAATAGCAACGCATTTATACAAAGACGTGATGGAAAATAAAGACAGCGCAATGGTGCTTGTCAATTCCAGTCGAAAGGCGCCGTTTTTGATTATGTATGTACGTGATTCATCGGGTGATCCTGAAAATGAATTCGTTATCATTGTGCATGGTGGAAATCATGATGAGCGGGTGGACTATGCAAAAGCATTTGTGAAAGGCGTCAAGCAATCACTTACACTGCTTGGTCTTGAATACAATGAATCACTTCCACTTTGTCGCAGAGACGATGAAAGTGATGAAGACAAACTTCGCTTAAACTGATGGCCACTATAAAATTCTACGGTGAGGGGCTGCTGGATCACCAGCGGTCCCATGCCGTTTCTCTCATACGTGCAGTCATGAATAATGACCGCGTTGTTGATACATCAGACACAGGCACCGGTAAAACATATGTTGCTTGTTGGGTGGCGAGAGAATTGGACTTGGATCTCACAGTGATCTGTACCAAGGCTGGCATAGGAGCGTGGAAGAAAGCAGCTGCACTGATCGGTTGCAGGTTGCACACTGTTGTGAATTACGAAAAGGTTCGCACTGGCAATCATCCACTGTTTAGTCGTGAAGACCGTGGCAAGTCTACATCATTCGTTTTTAACGGTGCATATGACAGTACACTTGTTGTGTTTGATGAAGCACATAAGTGCAAAGGAAGTTCCACGCTCAATGCAAAGCTGATGGATGCTGTAACAAAATCAAAAACGAAAGGGATTGCTTGCAGTGCGACATTAGCTATGGACCCAACTCAAATGCGTGCAGTGGGATGGTTCATTGGATTGTACGACAAGAAAAAAGATTTCTGGTTTTGGGCGCATAATAATGGGTGTGCAAAGAATCCAGTGTGGGGCAATCTTGAGTTCACTACGAACAAAAAGAAACGAGACATGTTTTTGACAAAGCTGCATTCCATAATGTATCCAAAACGAGGTGCACGTATGCTTGTTGACAACATTCCAGAATTTCCAAAGAACAACATCTTTGCAGATTCGTATGACGTTCCAAAGGGTGCACAACTCAAACGCATATACAATCAGATGCAGAAAGATTTGGACGGCCTGAATGAACATAAGAAGGAAGTCACAGAACGTGCTATGGAGCGAGATAGGGAAGCACATAAGTTGGAATGCGAAAGAGCAGGTGCAGTGTATGATGAAGAATCATTTAATGAGATGTGGAAACCTTCTCCACTCAGTATTCTCAGCCACGCCAGAGAAGAAGCAGAGCTGCTGAAGGTTCCAGTGTTATTGGATTTGATTCAGAACGCAAGGGGAGAAGGTAAATCTGTGGTTGTGTTTGTGCACTTCAGAGCCACTCTCGAGGCACTACGACAAAAGCTGAAGAAGGAATCACCCTCCATGATCTACGGTGGCCAGACGGTGGAGGAGCGCGACAATGAGGTGAATAGGTTCCAAGAGAATAAGACGAGGGTGATTCTGACTCAGATAAGGGCTGGAGGAGAGTCCATTGACTTGGATGACCAGCATGGTGGGTTTCCTCGTGTGTCATTCATCAGCCCCGGATACAGTGCTGTGGAACTTGTGCAAGCTGTGGGTCGCATATGCAGGTCTAACACAAAGTCATATGTTGCACAATACTTGGTATTCGCAAAAGGCTGTGTGGAAGAGGAAGCATGTGCTGCAGTGGAATCAAAACTTGCAAACCTTAAACTGTTGAATGACGGTGACCTCACAGCAGGAATACAACTGCAGAAAGAAGACGAACAAACCTTGCTAGCATTATGAACTCGTTTTGTTAGAGTGATACGATCATGGCAGCTAAAAAGAAAGCCGCGAAAAAGGCAGCGACCAAGCAAGCCGCTGAAGTGAAAGAGGAAATACAGGTGCCCTCTGAAGAACCTGTAGCAAACCCCGGATTCAAAGAAGAGTGGTACACACATACAAAACCACAACACGATCCTCAAACCCATCGTATCAAAATCAATCCTGATACACAACGTAATGAAATGTGTATTCGTAATGATGAGAAAGAAGGGTGGGTCACTTCCACTGGATCCGTTGTTCCATTCAGCACTGATGAAAGGGAGCAATTTGCAAACACTCCGGAACCATCGGAACCACCAGCAGAAGGTTAACACCACTGCACAAACATTATACACATTATGATACGTTATGCAATTCATACTCTCAGCAGAGGTTGGTGGACTGGGTGTGGATGGACATTAAATTCCAAAAACGCTCAATGGCTTCCCGGTTTAGGTGAAGCAATACAGAAAGAACAACGTATGCACAGGGATGGGCTACCATCGAAAGTGTATGACAATTCAAATGGAACAGACAGACACCAAGAAAAATATGACTTCAAAATCCTCGCCGACTGAAAGAGAACATTCCCGTTTTGGCCCATCATCATTAAACGCTCGCCAGATATGCAATGCATGGTCTGGTGAAGATGAAGACGAACGCAAAGAACGCGGACGAAGTGAAAGCTATGCAGACGAAGGAACTGCACTTCATTTCAGAATGGAAACAGGGAAATACCCTGATGGCTTTAAGCCGAACGCAGAACAAGAGTTCTACATCAAGTGGTGTGAAGAATATCTTGATTCATTAGACATTCCACGTGCACCAAAGAAACATAAAGAAGTCTTACGAGAAGTTCGTTTGGATTTTACGTTTCTTGGAATACATGGAATGGAAGTGGGAACTGCAGATGTGTTAGATTTAAGAGGTGGCCATTTGGTAGATTGGAAATTTGGTTTTGTTCCTGTGCTTGATGCGGGCATAAACCTACAAGGCATTGCTTATACCATAGCAGCGTTCTATCACAACCCTCACATAGATGAGATCACTGTGCACTTTCCTCAGCCTAAGCTAATGGAAGTCACCACTCACACTTTCTACAGAAGAGAATACAAGAACTTGATGGCTCGTCTTGTTGCACTGCATGCAAGGTGTCATATGAGAGATGAGATTCGTCCACGCAATTACCATGCTGACAACTGCAGGTTCTGTGCTCGTAAATCAACTTGTGAAATGGTTCTTGCTCCTATGGCCGATGCAGCAACAGCTTTAACAGATTACCAAGATGTAACTCCTGTGTTGCCTAACAATGGAAACCCTCCATCCTTTGTTGGTAAGGTTCCAAAGGATATGACTGCTGAAGAATTATCAGAAGCATTGCTGTTCAGGAAAGTCATGGAAGAATGGAACGATGAAGTGAGATGGCGTGCTTTGAAAAAGAGAAGAGATGATGGTGAAGACATTCCATACTTCAAACTCTGTGAGAAGAAAGGTGTGTCAGCAATACGAGGATTAGATAATGTCAAAGCTGTGTGGGCTGGCATAGTTGAAGAGGTGCCGATGCTTACACAAGAGAACTTCCTTGAAGCGGTGGGCGACATATCAGTTGCGAAACTGTTAAATGCATATGCAAAAGCTGCAAAAGAATCAGGAAGCAAAACAATGAAAGCAGCACGTCAAGAATTGATGGAAGCACTCCAGGATTTGGGTGTAGTCACAACATCTGATTCCACACAATATTTAATGAGAGACAGAAGCCAATCATTGGGGTAGATAATTGCAGCCCATGAATTGGAATAATAAAAATACAACAACCAAATAAGAACAATGGCGAGAGCAACATTCGGCGGATCACGCCGCAAATCAGTAAGCGTAACACCAGCACCTGCGAAAAAGAAAACCGCAGTGAGACGTAAGACAGCGACAAAAGCTGAAGAACCGGAACCAGTGGAAGAGGTGATAGAGGAAGCAGTGGAAGTGGCAGTGGAAGAAGCACCACCACAGAGCACTGAGATTGTATCATATGAAGAGCCAGAAGGTTCATACGATCTCACTTCTCCAACTACACAAGAATTTGTTGGTGAGGAAGATGCATCTGACTTTATCATCCCTCGTCTTACACAAGTGTATGATGTTGGAGGATTGTCTGAAGACTTTGCTCCGGGCAGTTTGCTTCTCAACGGTGAATACTCTGTTGTGGAAGGCAACAAAGATAATCCCACTCCAGTAAATGTAACCTTCGTTGGCTTCCGTAAGTATTACGAAGAACATATTGAGTGGGGTGAAGAGCAACAGCCTCGTCGCTTTGGAACTTTGCAAGAAGTGCAAGAAGCAGGGCTGCATATTGATTGGAGAGAAGGTGAAAGGCCCAGTGCATATCCTGTGGCACTTGCAACCTGTATCCTTGAAGCACCAGAGGGAGCAGACCTTGCTTACTTCCCATATGTTTATGTTGACGGGGAAGGAAATGAATTCCCATATGCACTATGTATTTGGAAGTTGAAAGGTAGTGCATACACTTCATGTTTTAAGCCGGTGAACACCTCTCGTAAGTTTGCGTGTAAACCAGATAACGGTGGTTTGAAATCTCAAAGCTGGGACATTGCTTTCAGACGAGAGAAAAGAGGTGAGAACCTGACGTGGGTTCCATCCACTCGACCCGGTCACCGTAATGACGAATCCTTTATGGAGTTCGTTAACGAAATTACTTCATAGGGTGCGTAGTGTGATAGCATAGTCGCTGGGTTGTGACTGTGTTATGGTATGGCGGCCCCTTTGCTGGTTTAGACTTTTTCCAGTGAAGGGGCCGTTTCCATAAAAACGATGAGGAAACGATGGCCTTTGATATAAATGCCTTGGAACCCTGCCTTATAGGGTTTGACACTGTAGAGGACGATCTCGTGACGACCGCAGAGGGTTTAGATCCAACTAGTCTAGTGGCTTTGGATTTTGAGACCTATTACGACAAAGAGGTTTCGATTCAGCCTCTGGGCGGATGGAACTATACATTCCACCCAAAAGCGGATCCATACTTGTTAAGTGTGGTCACTCATAACACAGAGTGGGTTGGACGACCTGAAGATTTTGATTGGGCGAGCATAGATGGTAAAGTGTGGTGCGCTCATAATGCAGGGTTTGATTTAAGAGTGTGGTTGCGACTTGTGCATCATGGGATAACATCCTTTGATGAATCATATCCTTCTGTATGGTGTGACACCGCTGCACTAGCGGCATACGTTGGAGCAAAGAGGTCATTAGACGCTGCAGTGCATGCACTATTTGGAATTCAACTTTCAAAAGGAATGAGGAGTTGGATGAAAGGTAAAACAGAGGACGATGCAAGGGCGGCGGGAAGATATGAAGAACTGAGACAGTATGCACTTGATGATTCCAAGGGATGCTATAAAATCGCAGAGCACTTTGCACCACAGTGGCCACTTAACGAATGGAAGCTTGCAAATCATACCATATGGATTGGTTTAAGAGGAGCACCTGTGGATAAGGAAATGGTGGATGAGTCTGTTCGTAAGTTACATAAGGTAAGATTTGATGCAGAGAACAGTTTGCCATGGATGGACAGTCCAAACATTAAAGATCCCAAACCGTTATCACCAAAACTATTAGCAGAGGAGTGCGCAAAGGAAGGCATACCTGCTCCATCATCTTTGGCTCAGACATCAGAGGAGTGTGCAGAATGGGAGAAAGAGTATGGAGACAAATATCCATGGGTGGGGGCGATGAGAGATTACCGACGTTCCAATATGTTACTCACAAAG
>MDTE01042963.1_pt1 | contig 24296 bp, 15 predicted proteins | sample 811231 | NCBI WGS metagenome assembly MDTE01 (sample SAMN05326651, study PRJNA326480) | marine metagenome | isolation source: seawater | place: Indian Ocean: Red Sea | collected 2010 | reverse complement strand
TAGAGGTAGAGTTTGCATCAACAAAGTATGATGACATTTCTGCCTTTCTTGATAAATATGAAACGGTAGAGTTAGTGTCAGCTTGGACTGATACTTTTCTGGTTAAAGTGTATGGATCTGGTGAGAAGGAAGTAAGGCATTTGTGTGCTATAATTGATGAGGAGTATAACGTACTGTCTACTGAGATTGTTTCACTTTCGGAGGTTTAGGTTAATGACTACTATCGAGAAAAAGTTTGTTGATCTCGTTGATGTTCTCATGGATGAGATACCTGAACATTTGTGGGATAAGTTAGACCCCGAGGATATTATCTGGGATGAGGATATTCCCTCCCCAAAATATCATGTTCTTTCGGAGTGGTAGGGGTGTAAAAACGAGGCGTTTTCGGTATAAAATTAACACAAATGAAACGTAGAGTTTTCCACAGTTTTTCTCATATCTGTGGAAAACTTTGTTATTTTTCCGTATCACAGTAGGCATCAGTGATCTGGGAGAATGTTAGGTGTCGAAATTGTTAGTTTTGGATAGTATCCATGTGTATATTTTGATGATTAAAAAAGGGGTAATTAAATATACTTTAATGTTCGGTGTCGTTGTGAGTTTAGCAAGCATACTATAACGAGAAGAGGTTGTCAACCCCCAGGAACAGTAAGTGTCAGTGAAACCTCATAAATTGGCAGTGTTTGTGATAAATATGTTATAATACCACAGTGTCAGTCAGGGGTCTCAATCATGGGTGAAGATTACACTTATGACGATTATGAAAGTATCATTGAAACCTATGATATGGGAGAGGTTTGTGAGCACTACTATGTGGACGATGATTATGATCAGGTAGGGCATTATGAGCAGTTGGCTGACAGGTACTGTGCGTGAGTTAGTGTTAGTTTTCCACAGGTTTTTCCACAGGTAATGTATACTTGACAGTCCTCACAGTTAGTGTTATAATGGGGGAGTGAATCCTCCACAGTCAGTGTCAGTGTGCTGGCAGTTATATGCCCCCTTCGTTGATGCCTTCGTGCCGGCGATGGGGGTTATAATTTTATGGGTCCCTCTAAGCTATAAACGACCCAGATCGAGTTCGCTATAACGATTCCAGTCGATTTCAAAATTTTTTTCCCATATATAAAAACGGTATAAGGTTTACTGGGTATGGATAAAAATTTCGGACATGAAACGACGACTGTAGAGATTGATCCTGTTACGGGTGAACCAGTAGTGATCATTCCAGACTGGATGTTTATGGATCTTGGATGGGAAGAGGGAGACGAATTAGAATGGATAATTGATGAAGAAGACGATTGTTTAATTCTGAGGAAGATATGAGACTAGAAGATAATATCAGTAAGGGACCGTTCAAGACGATCCAAGGCAATCTGTTTGTAACGGGTGATATATCTGATGTTTATAGTAAGGAGCAGTTTGATAGTCAGTTTACTGTATTAGAAGATAGACTCCAAGCCCAGGTAGATGCCGCTGTAGAGACTGCAACTACGTATAGGAAAGGTGAGATTATTGAAGTTATTGCAAGACAATGTGATGGTGGAACGGTAGAGGGTGTATCTGGTACGTATACGTTTGAGAATGTCACTGATGTAGCAGAACTGAATAACGCAACACATACTAAAATTCCTGGATCATTACTTACTTACACACCACCCACAGGAGCTAAAACTGTCATCTATGAATATTCCTTTCAGTGGAGAAACAAGGACAGTAACAGTATCAGTCACTTTAAATTAAATGTTGATGGAAGTGATATTGTTTATAGTAGATTTAATATGAACATTAACTCAGCATCAGTATACAATACTCAGGTTCATTATAGATGGGTTATTGATATTAATGCTAGTGCAAATGATTCGAATACCGGTGCAATGACATCCTGGACAACTCCGAAGGATATTCAACTGCTTGGAAGAGACTATGGTGGTTCAAATGAAGGATTTCTATTTGGAACATATTATTGGGATGGTGGTGGCACCGATGTCTTCAATCAACCAAGATTATCAATAACTGCCATTGCTTGATTTGACAAGCACTATATAATTTGTTAGAATACTGAAGTAACCATTGTAGATTATGACTAAAGGATTCACAGTTAAAGCAAAGGCACCTTCGAAACCCACAGAAACTCCAGAGTGGGATTACGAAAAGGCAAAAGAAATGGTACGAGGCAAATCAATTGTTTTTTGCCTGCCTGGTCGTGGTTGCTCTTTCGCATTTTTAAAATCATTCACACAACTCTGTTTCGATCTGGTCGGTGTCGGAGCAAAGGTACAGATCTCTCAAGACTACAGTTCCATGGTGAACTTTGCTCGTTGTAAGTGCCTCGGAGCAAATGTCCTCCGTGGTCCTAATCAGATCCCCTGGGACGGAAAACTCGACTACGATTATCAACTCTGGATCGACTCGGATATCGTTTTTAACACCGAGAAGTTCTGGCAACTGGTTCTGATGGACAAACCCATTGCCGCTGGTTGGTATCTGACCGAAGACGGACGTACCTCGTCTGTAGCACACTGGTTGGAAGAAGATGACTTCAAGAACAACGGTGGGGTCATGAACCATGAAACCAACGAAACCATGGCAAAACGTCGTAAACCCTTCACCGTGGACTACACAGGTTTTGGTTGGGTTCTGATCAAGCATGGTGTCTTTGAAGATCCCAAGATGGAGTATCCTTGGTTTGCTCCTAAGATGCAACGTTTCAACTCTGGTGAAGTTCAGGATATGTGTGGAGAGGACGTTTCGTTCTGTCTTGATGCTATCGAAGCAGGATATGAAATCTGGTGTGATCCCCGTATCCGTGTTGGTCACGAAAAGACTCGTGTAATCTGATGACAGAAGATCGGCAGGTGGTGTATAATATCATGTGTCGGGGGGAAGTAATCCATAAGGAAATTTCTGAGGATTACTTCTTTGATTTTATGGAGGATATGGCTATGTCTTTCTATCACTGTGGACACCCACATCCCGATGATATCACTTATGAAACTATTGAGGTAAATCAAGAAAATGGCAGTTCGTTCTAAAATTGGTATCTCTGGTCTGACTTTTCAACCAGGTAAACCCAAAACAACTCGTCAGGGTAAATCAAAGAATACCAAACTTTCAGCAACGTCTCGTAACTCGGCAAAGAAACGGTATAGGGGGCAAGGTAAATGAGTGCTATCGGTGAAGATCTGAGTGCTTTGGAACTTCATGTTCCCAAAAAGATTAATGGACATATTTGTGATCCTCTGAAGATCCGACCCATGGACTTCTTTGAACAGAAGGGTCACTTTTATATTGAATCTTTGGTCTTAGATATTGACCGATACCGTACTTCTCCAATCGTACAATGGGGTGACCAGAAACTGACTGGTAAACTCACTTTCGTGGAGAACACTGAGTCCAATGCAAATAAGACCTATCAGGTCGAAGGAGAAACGGGAAAGACATCTTTCACCCTTCCGACAGGTAAGAAAGTAGGCACCTATACTTGTGAGTATGATCCAGATGATCGTGATGCTCATTACGGTCATCTACAAGTCATCAATAATCCTTTCCTTAAGGATTTGAATGATAAGGTTCAGACTTATATGGAATGTATACTTTCTGTTGACTTGAAAAGTAATTATTGGTGTGAAACTTTTTATTACGAAGGTTCGGAACTAAAATTCCACACTGATAGTGATGAGGATGACATTACCGTATCCGTGAACATTTCTTCAAGAGGATTGAGTGATCATTACACACTTTGTTTTTTCGATGTCACATATATAACGAAACCTGGTGATGCAGTTCTTTATAATGGTAAGGAGACGCATTGGAGAGATCCAATTGATCTTCTTGTAGAAAGTGATGATGCTTATTTCCACCAGGTAAACTTCCATTATGTGAAAAAGTAAATGGCTGCTCTTATTTGTAACCTTCCTTCTATGGAAGTATGGGTTCGTAAAGAATATCTCACTGATCATCAATCTGGTCATGGTGAATTTGTCAAAGGCGTCTGGGTATCGGCAAAGTCCATACCTGGACGTACTTTTTATTTTGAGACTTATTTGCCAGAATATGCGGCAATGTACGATAAACTGCCTATCAGTGCTTTTGTATCTGCTCCAGAGACTCCAAATCCTGACATGAACCTTCCAAATCTTCAGTTTTGGAATTGTATGGACTATGGAGTAGTAGCAGTTCAGAAACAATTCATTGGTTCTATGGATTATGAACTGTACACACGGGATTTTGGTATTCAAAAAGGGACTTATATCTGTACTTTAGACAATTATCATCAAGATCCTGATGTAATTGACTATGCTACGAGTGAAAATCCCGCGGAACATAAGTCACATAACCTCATTGAACTCGAAAATGGGCAGTATGCACTCTATCCAAACAACAGAATGCGGATTTATGACAACAGTTTGACGCCTGTTGATCCAAAAATGCCGGATTTTAAGGTTTCTACTCAATATTATCAGGTAGAAAACGGATTTGAACGACTTGGAATGGGTCGTGAAGACGAATATTTTTGGAAAACCGCGAAAGAGAGAGAAAATGAAGATGGAGAAACCTGAACATATCCAATTTGTGGAGAAAGATTCAAGAAAATACGTATTTGGAGGCATGGAACCACATGCTACCAACATTTTAAGAGTGATTAGTGAACTTGAGAGTGCTTATCAGATGCTAAAGTACTGTGGATTCAAAGAAGATATGGAAACTTTGGAAGAAATTAAGGGAAGATACTATAAATTATACTTCAAAAAGGTCAAAGAAGAAAAACTAAATAACGGTTAGGGATAGTAACCCCTCTAAAAGTTCTAAAACGAACTCAGGAGGGGTTTTTTAATGGCAACTCAACCACATCCAGATAGAGATCCAGATTACATGGAGTCAATGTGGGGAACGAGAGGATTAATCACCGACTATTGGACTAGACCTATGAAAAAACCAGAAGATCAAATGCTCAGAGAGGTCGTGGGAGACCACATCCATGACATGAAACGTCAAACTATGCTCCATGAAAGTATTCGTAACGACGAAGACTATGATGATTGGGAGTATGGCACTGAACCAACCTATGGTAAGAAACCAGCTACGTTTGATCACCTTGCATTTGGTGACTATGATGGTTATGAAAAACGGTAATAAATAGGTTTACGGTTAAAATTGTGCCTTTTCATGGCTTCGACAAGAAAATCTAGATCATTTAAGGATATTTCGTTATCTTTTGTGCCACATCCAGTCACAAGAGACCTTCCAGTTCTTTCTAATGAGAGAACTATTGCTAGAGCCGTGAGGAATTTGGTAGAGACAGTGCCCGAAGAGAGGTTTTTTAACCCCGATTTGGGTTCTGATGTTAGAAGTTCTCTGTTTGGGTTCTGTGATTTTGGTACTGCTGCCATTATCCAGGACCAAATAGAGGAAACTCTACTAAATTTTGAACCAAGAGCAGCCAACTTAAACGTAACTGTGGTTCCAAGACCTGACGAGAACACTTTTGAAGTCACAGTTGTATTTGATATTGTTGGTCAAGAACTACCGACTCAGAATATTTCTTTCCTTCTTGAGGTAACGAGATAAATGCCACTTACTAGATTTACAAATTTAGATTTTGATCAGATAAAGACTTCAATCAAGTCTTATTTGAGAGCTAATACTAATTTTACGGACTTTGATTTTGAGGGTTCAAACTTCTCTGTCCTGATTGATACTTTAGCATATAATACCTATATTACTGCATTCAACACAAATATGATTGTCAATGAATCTTTCATAGATTCAGCGACTTTGAGAGAAAATATTGTATCTCTTGCCAGAAACATTGGTTATGTTCCAAGATCAAGAAGATCTTCCATAGCACAGGTTAGTTTTGATGTTGAGTTCACTGGCACAAGTCCCTCTGTAACCCTCAATAAGGGTCTTGTTTGTGTTGGTAATGCCGATAATACTTCTGTAGTCTTCTCCATCCCTGAGGACGTTACAACGGTCTCTCCGTTGGTTTCTGAAGACACTAATGCTCATGGATTGAGGAGAGCAACGTATTCAAATCTTGATATCTATCAAGGAACCTTAATTACGAAAACTTTTTCTGTAACAGGTTCCACAGATCAAAGATTTGTATTAGATAATCCAGGAATTGATACTGAGTCAATTAGGGTAACAGTACAAGGACCATCAGATACTGTTGGTAGAGAATATAACTTAGTAGATAATATTATTAAAGTTTCTGGAACTTCAGAAATATTCTTGATTCAAGAGGTATCTGATGAAAGATATGAACTCTTGTTTGGTGACGGCATCTTTGGCAAGAAATTAGAAAATGATGCTGTTATTTCTGTTAGTTACATTATTTGTGATGGTACAGATGGAAATGGATCTGCCAATTTTAGTTTTGTTGGGTCACTGAAGAATAGTTCGGGAATTAATTTTGTTCAGACAAACACTGTTACCGTAACGACAAATCAATCAGCTATTGATGGTGCTGATGTTGAATCTGTAGAGTCTGTAAAATATTATGCTCCTAGATTGTATTCTTCACAGTATAGAGCAGTTACAGCAAAAGATTACGAAGCTATAGTACAGCAAATCTATCCCGACACAGAATCTGTATCTGTCGTTGGTGGTGAAGAATTAGATCCACCAGAGTTTGGAACAGTTGTACTGAGTATCAAACCAAGAAATGGTACATTCCTATCAGACTTCTCCAAAGCACAGATTCTCAGTGATTTAAAGCAATTTGCTGTTGCTGGTGTTAATCAAAGAATTGAAGATCTGAAACTCCTATTCATCGAATTACGATCAACAGTATTTTACAATGCTGCTCAAGTTCAAGATGCTAACCAATTGAAGTCTGATGTAACTTCAAGTCTTAACACATATGCTGATTCAGTAGAATTAAATGCTTTTGGGGGAAGATTTAAGTATAGTAAAGCCCTGAAGGTTATTGACCAAACCAACAGTGCCATTACATCGAACGTAACAAGAGTTATTATCAGAAGAAACTTAAGAGCTCTTTTAAATCAATTTACACAGTATGAATTGTGTTATGGAAATGAGTTTCATGTAGTGTCTGAGGGATATAACATTAAGAGCACTGGATTTACAATTTCTGGTTCTTCGGATGTTTTATACTTTACCGACGTTCCGAACCCAGGACTTAAGGACGGATCCATTGCTATTGTTAAAGAAGTTGATGGGAAACCAGTTCTGGTGGTTCCAGCTGCTGGAAGTGTTGATTATGTCAAAGGTGAAATTTTAATTAATACCGTTAATATTACATCTACAGAAAAACCAGAAGGTATTATCGAAATACAAGCCGTTCCTGAATCCAATGATGTCATTGGTCTAAAAGATCTCTATCTACAACTAGACATCTCCAATAGCACCATAAATATGGCAAGAGACACTATTGCATCTGGCGAACAAATTTCAGGTGTTGGTTTCCCTGTAGCATCCAGTTATACAAACGGTCAATTAAGTAGGAAATGATAAACACAGATTCCGTCTTTAACTCAAGAGTCAAAATTCAACAAATTGTTGATAGTCAGGTTCCTGAGTTTATCAAGGAAGAAAATCCTCTTACCATAGACTTTTTAAAGTCTTATTACACCTCACAGGAATTTCCTGGAGGTCCAGTTGATCTTGCCGAAAATTTAGATAGTTATATAAAATTAGATAGTTTAACCCCAGATATAATTTCTGGAATGTCTGCTATTACTGCTGGCATTTCAACAACCGACACTGAAATCTTTGTAACAAATACAAAAGGATTTCCTACTGAATATGGTCTTATTAGACTTGACAGTGAAGTTATTTCATACACTGGCGTAACAACAAATTCATTTACTGGTTGCTTACGTGGTTTTTCTGGTATCACATCATATCGTGATCCTAGTGATCCAAGTGAATTAGTTTTCTCTACCAGTGATGCTTCTGAGCACATTTCAGGAACTGCCGTTCAAAACTTAAGTGCTCTTTTCCTAAAAGAGTTTTACAAAAAACTCAAGGCATTATATGCTCCTGGTCTAGAAGACACCCCAGTAGCATCTGGTTTGGATGTCAATAACTTTATTAAAGAATCCAAGAGTTTATATCAAACAAAAGGAACAGAAGAATCTATCAAAATCTTGATGAAGGTTTTGTATGGAATAGATTCTAAAGTAATTGATCTAGAACAATTTTTATCAAAACCATCATTTGCCGAATATATTCGTAGAGAAATAATCGTAGCAAGACTGATTAGTGGTGATCCAAGACTGATCTCTGGCACATCTCTTTTCACTCAAAACCCTGCTCTAATTTCTGGAACAACGTTGTTCCAAGATGCTAATCCAAGTATTGGAGTTGGAGCTGCTTCTGGTCCAGTTTCTGAAATTGAAATTTTCTCTAGAGGGTCCTCTGAGAACATTGGTATACAGACTTACTATAAAATTTCCTTGTTTACTGGATTTGATGACTCTCCTTTGGTTGAAGGTAAATTTGTTATTCCTGGTAGTAGTTTTACAATTGGTGAAGTTGGAGTTGGTGGTTCCATTATAACTGTAGATTCAACTATTGGATTCCCCGAAGCTGGAACATTTAATGTTGGTGTTAATACTGTAACTTATACCGACAAAACTATTACTCAGTTCTTTGGATGTGAAGGTGTAATTGAAAACATCTCTCCCAGATCTGAAGTTATTCAAGATACTTTTGTATATGCTTACGAATCAAATGATCTTACAAAACCCGTAAGATTCTTTATCACAGGTGTTCTAAGTGAATTAGACACGGAAGATCAAAGCATTTTCTCTGCCGTCGAAGGTTCTAAGATTTCTGTAAAGAGTCTTGGTAAAGTAGTTTATGATAATCCAGAAGATACTTCATACTCTAAAGTATTTTTCAATTCTTGGATTTACAATAGTTCTGCAAGATATTTTGTATCTACATTCAGTGGATCTACATTCAATCTTGAATCACCTATTGCCAAATCAAGTTTAAAACTTTTTGATTTTGTAGATATTCTTGATAGAAATAGTCAAAATATTGTAGCATCTAATTTAGAAGTTGTTAATGTAAACCTTACAGATAATGCCATAACTTTAGGTGCTGGTGATTATTCTCAAATTAATCCACTTGGTACTTATGATGTAAGAAAAAGAATTAATACAGCAACAAGTAACGTAACTCCGATTGCTCTTGGCAATAACGTAGTTGCTTCCGATGTTCTCAATACTTATATTGAAAATGAAGAATTTGGATATGCTGCTTCAAACTCTCTACCAAATTATGCTATCTCTCCATCAATTACATCTGTAACTATTTCTGTAGCATCCACATCTTCTGGATCTATTCTGAACTTTGATTCAAATACATTATCGTATAATACACTTTCTTTCCAAGATGCTCTGCCATTCTTCACTGGTGATGAGGTTTACTATGAACCCGGTCCAGGAGTAAAACCAATTGTTGGATTGACTACAGGTGTGTATTATGTTTCAAAAGAACCACCACCAAATAATAATAGATGTAAATTAGCTCTAAGTAGATCTTTCCTAGCAGCAGGATCTTTTGTAAGTTTTAATGAGGTTATAGATGGACCACATTATTTTACCTTAGCAGAACAAAGAGAAGGTAAGGTTCAACCACAAAAACTTCTTAAAAAATTCCCATTAAGTCAAAGATTGACTGATGGTGTCAAAGAAGAGACATTACCAGGATCAACTGGAATGTTGATTAATGGTGTAGAAATTGTTAACTATAAAGTTGATGATTCTGTTTTCTATGGACCATTAGATAGAACCGAAGTATTCAACGGTGGTTCTAATTATGATGCTGTTACTCCTCCAAATGTTGTTGTTGATAATCCATCAGTTTCTACAGGAACCACAGCAAGAATTCAGGCAGTTGTCGAAGGATCATTCACAGATATTTTAGTTGATCCAGTTAACTTTGATATTGAAGAAGTTTTAGCAATTAACATTACTGGTGGTAATGGTTCTGGAGCAAGAGCTTCTGCAACTTTAGCATCTGAATTCAGAGAAGCTTTCTTTGATGCTCAACCAATTACACAAAATGGTGGTGTTGACATCACTGCTAATACAATTACTTTTGATTCAATTCATCCATTCCAAACTGGTGATCCAATTGTTTACAGTGCTCAATTAGCACAACCTTTAGGTATTTCTTCAAATACATCTAATGATGAGATTCAAGGTTTAACATTACAAACGGGAAGTATATACTATGCTGGATTTATCAACAGCAGAACGATTCAACTTTATAACAATCAACTAGATGCTTTAACTGGTATTAATACTATTGGTATTACTACAGAAAATAATTCTGGAGTAATGAAGTTTAGAACTACAGAGAAGAAGCTAAAGATTGATAGAATTAATGTTCTTAACCCTGGACAAGGATATTCTAATAGAAAACTAATTGTTCAGTCAAGTGGTATTAGAACTGAATATGATACAGTTAACTTTGATAATCATAACTTCTCTAACGGTGATATTGTAGAATATGAATTCTCAGACACTGCTGTTTCGGGATTATCATCGGATACAAAATACAAGATTTTAGTCGTAGATAGTAATACTTTTAGACTGTCTAATGCTGGAGCTGCTGGAACAGATTTAACTGACTTCAACAGAGGCAAATATGTCAATATGACAACTGTTGGAGTTGGTAGTCATATCTTTAAATATCCAGACGTAGCTGTAACTATTAGTGCTGTAACCACACAACAACAAGAGGGTACGTTTACGGCAACACCTGTTATCCGTGGTCCAATTGTTGATGCTTATCTCTACGAACCAGGAACTGATTATGGATCTGAGATTTTAAATTTTGAAAGAACTCCTGAAATTGAAATTAACAGTGGACAAGGAGCTGAAGTAAAACCAGTTGTTCTAAATGGTAGAATTGATAGTGTATTTGTTCTTAGTGGTGGTAGTGGATATACTTCACCACCAGAATTAGTAGTTCAGTCAAATGCAGTGGGAATTGCCACCACAGGTAGTGGTGCTAGACTGAGAGCACAGATAAACAGTGCTGGTATAGTAACCTCTGTAGTCGTCTTGAGTGGGGGTGTAAACTACGATGCTAATACAACTGTCATTAGGGCAGATTCTGTCGGTTCTGGGGCAAATCTGAATGGTTTCGTAAGACGTTTACGTGTCAATAAGTTTGCTAAAAATAATAATAACAGTGGTGAGATTATTTCACCAACACCTGATCAAGGTCTTGAATATGCTGCTATTGGATATGGTATAACTTTAAGAGATGCTTTTGAAGATAGTGGATCTTTCCACTCACCATTGATTGGATGGGCATATGATGGAAATCCAATTTATGGATCTTTTGGATATAATGATCCAGAAGATATTCAGAGTGGAACCAGAAGAATGGAATCTGGTTATGTACAAAGTATCACTCATATTGAAAATAGACCTAGTTCTGTAACTTTCCCATCAGGTTTCTTTGTTGATGACTTTAAATTTAACAACTCTGGAGATCTTGATGAGTTCAATGGTAGATTCTCTATTACCAATGAATTCCCACAAGGTGTGTATGCTTATTATGGAACTATTGATTCTTCTAACAATCCAGAATTCCCCTTCTTTATTGGAAATTCATTTAGATCAAAGGCGATCAGTGAAAATATAAATCCAGCTGATAAAATTGATCAGTCTTTTGATTTTAATAATTCAAAACTTATTAGAAATACTTTCCCACATAAAATTGCTCAACAACAGTCTGCTTATGACTTTGTTATTGAACCATATAAGATATTCCCACAAGATTCAATTGTTGATGACTTAAGTAGTGGTTCTGTTGACTTTATCAGTGTTGCCTCTACAGGTAATGCCAGATATGCTGTTGGGGACAATATTAACTTTGATGAGACAGAGGTCGGAACAGGAGTTGCTGCTGAAATCAGTAGAATTAATGGTAGAACTATTACTAGCATTGCTTCTACAGAAGAAACATATGAAAACGCTATTGTAACTTGGAAAAATGATTCCACGGTAGAAGTTTCCATTAAACCAAACTTTGATTTATTGGATAATGATATTGTTCAAGTTACTGGATTATCAACTTTCGTTGCTGGTCTTAACGGACCTCAAGAAGCTGGAATCGGAACTAATCAAGCAAAATTAGTTGTTGGAGTTGGATCAACAGGTGTCAGTGGTATGGTAACTGACATTCAAGTTTCTTTTGTTCCAGTTTCTTTTGGTAGTTCGATTACAGTATCGAATGAAACCATGGGTATTTTGAATGTCTTTGAGGCAGATGGAATACTAAGAGTTCAAAGATATGCTAATGAGTCTGGCATAGCTCATACTGCAACTGAAAATGTCAATTTCTTACCTCAAAGGTTTGAAATAAAAATCAATACACCATATTTCCAGTCTAGAGAACAGGATGAAATTTTCTTCAATCCATTTGAAGTTGTTGGTATTGGATCTACAGCAGGTATTGCCACCACAAGATCTTATCAGTTCAATGGAATTACTACGATAAGATCTATTCCAACACAATCTATTTTCTTACAAAATCATCCATTTGTAACTAATCAAGAACTTGATTTTACAGTTGGATCTGCTGCTGGAGCAATTGGCATTTCAACCTCCCCAACACAACCTCAATTTGATATGCCAAGCGTAGTTTATGCTGTTGTATCAAGTAAAGATCATGTTGGTATTGCTACGGTATTGAATGGACCTACTGTTTTCTTCCGTGACGTTACTGGAACTGATTCTTATGATTATAAGTTAACTACAAAGTATCCACAAGTTACTGCTGATATCAAGAAGATAAAAGCAACAGTAACTACTGGAGAATCTCATGGACTTGTTAATGGTGATAAAATTGAATTAAACGTAAAACCAGGTATAACGACTGGAGTTGGTGCTGCTAGTACTGTAACAGTTAAAATTGTAGATGAAAAACTACTGATCAATCCAGTAGCAATTAGTTCTAGTGGTGTTAATACAACGACCAACATCATTACTCAAAATTCTCATGGATTTATAAGTGGTGATAAAGTCTACTATGAAACTAGTGAATCGATTGGTGGTCTTACTACAGGATCTTACTTTGTATATACGGTTGATACGAATAATTTCCAACTGGCAGATACCAAGAAAGATATATTCTCTTCTCCCCCTAGAACCATCACTTTAACTTCTGCTGGTGGACATGATCATACATTCTCTTTGATTAATCCTCCATTAGAAGTCTTTAAAAACAACAATGTAGAATTTAACTTATCAGATTCTACTCTTACTGGATATAACTTTAGAATATATTACACTGATGATTATAAGAACAGAGTTGTATCTACGGGATCAACTACTGAATTTTTAATTACAGAAGTTGGCACTCCAGGAACAGTTGGTGCTGGAGTAACTTTACAATATTCTGATAATTTCCCATCTATCTTATATTACAATGTTGAGAAGAGTGGATATATTAGTACTTCTGATGTTAGTGTTTTAAGTAATAATCAAATTCAATATTATAATAGCAAATATAATGGATCTTATAAAGTTACTGATGTAAGTAGCAATACTTTCGATGTCAATTTGAATTCTCCACCAGAAAGAGATTCTTATGTAAGAGATCAAATTGAAAAACTAGAATATACGACAGATTCTTTAACAGCAACTGGTGGAATTAATGATGTCAAACTTATATTCGAAGGTCTTGACTATAGAACAGTTCCTAGCATCTCCAGTATAACTTCTGATGAAGGTGTCGGTGCTATTTTAAGATTGAATTCAAGTAGCATTGGAAAACTTGAAGGTGTAAGACTACTGACTCAGGGATTCTCTTATCCATCTGACAAAACCTTAAAACCTGAAGCTGCCATCCCTAATGAATTGACCGTTCAGGACTATCAAACTCTCGATTCAGTAACGGTTGTTACTGGTGGAAGAAACTATCTAACTCCACCCAGTTTGATTCTCTTTGATCCTGAAGAGGGCACCGTTGTTCCTGAATTTGATGGAACAGTAGAACTAGCTGGAAGTTCTGTAAGTCCAACAACAGTTATAGATGGTGTAGAAGTTGCTGGTATTAGAATTGATAGAAATCCAGTTGGTCTTGATGATGAAAGTGTTTATAGAATTATTCCTATAAACAATGATAATGGTGTTTCTATTGTTAGTGTTGCTTCAAGTACAGATAACACAGTTACACTTAGTATTTCTACACCAATTTTAGGTTTTACAACAGCACCATTTGCTAATGGAGATTTAATTTTTGTTGAAGGTATTGGTTTAGCATCTACTGATGGTCAGGGTCACAACTCATCTGACTATGATTATGCTTATTTTACAATTACAAACTATAATAGTTCTGCTAATCCCAATACTCTTACATATAGCCTTTCTAGTTTTGTTTCTGGGGGAAATAATACTGGTATTGCAATCACAAATCCAGGATTCTTTGCTAATGTAATTAAAAAGGATAATTTGGCAGAATTTTCTATTCAAAGAAAATCATCTACATTTATACCTGGAGAAGCATTATTCTTGAATGATGATTTTGTCATTGGATCTGTTGATCTCTTTGTAAGTAGTTTCAATGATTTGACTGGTAAATTGAATGTCACTGGAATTACACCAATTAAAGTTGGTGATAGACTAACTGGTTCTGTAAGTGGATCTAGATGTACAATTTCTGATTTGAGCAGTAAAGTTGGCAGATTTAATGTAGATTCTACCTCTAAGTTCACTAAGGGTTGGAGTAACGAAATTGGATTCTTAGATGAGGATTATCAAGTAACATCTGATAATGACTACTATCAGAGAATGTCATATTCTGTTCAAAGTGTAAAATCGTTTGACGATGTTATCAGTTATGTGAATGATATTGTTCACCCAGCTGGATATAGAAACTTCGTTGACATGCAGATAGACCCAACTGGTAATGTTGGTGCTTCTTTCACCACTGCTCAGGAAGATCCTTTCTTGGTCATTGATGTTTATGATGGAGCAAAGAGAGTAGATTCGGTAAATGATTTTGATTATGTTAGAGATGTTGAGGCTACAACTAACACTTCTAAATCTATTGAATTTGAAAATATTAAAGTCAGTGATTTTATCCTGAACAAATCAAACAGAGTTCTTTCTATTGATGATATTAGTGACAATTTCTTAAATGAAAACTCAGAAGACTTGATTGACTTTACTGATACTGGTGAGTGGACTGAAGGTAGACAAACTAATAAGTTTATTGTTCAGACAGTTGATGCTACAAATAGCAATGAACTGTCCCTGAAAGAAATTGTTCTGATAACAAATAATCAAGATACCTTTGCCTTGGAAAAGGTTGGTCTTGGTGATAGTGTTGGAGAATTTGATGGTGTTTATGATTCTGATGATAATCAATATAGTTTGAGATTCACTCCATTTGAACCATACAATACTGATTATGATATTAAAATATTACAAACATTCTTTGATGATACTACAGCAGGTGTAGGGTCGGCTAATGTTGGATTTGTTGATTTAATTTCCTCAACAGACACTGTTTCTGCCGGAGCATCAGCAACCGTTATTGGATTCAGCACTTTACATACCGATAGCATATATTCCTCTGTAGAAGTTTATGATAGTTTGACAAATGATATTGATTACTATGAATTAGTATTGTCCCATAGTGCTGGTGACACTCATTTGACGGAACTGGCAGCATTTAACACTAGAGTTTCTCTTTCGGGATTCTCTGGTCCATTTATTGGATCCTTTACTTCATCTATTGATTCTGGTGTTGTTACACTTTCCTTTACTAACAATGGATCTAATGATGTAAGAATAAGAACTCAAACTGTAGGAATCAATACTAGTGGTGCTGGAATTGGAACATACAGATTCAAATTTACAGGAACAATAGATGGTTCTGAAAGAACTGCAAGACTTGAGGCTGGTCTTTCCACTACAACTAGTGGTGTTTCTACAAGCATCTTGGGTATTAGTAGTATTACTGATTCTTCTGTCAAATCAACTGTAAAAGTTGCCATCGGTGAAACACAAGCGATTCATCAAGTTTACGTCGTAAACGATGATCAAAGAAAGAACCTTTATATTCTAACTTATCCTTTCTTATCGATTGGTAGCACTAGTGGAGTTGGTACTTTCGGGGTTGATTATGGTGTTGACAATATCATTGATGTTAAGTTCTATCCAGACATCACTGGTGATGTTGATATCAAAACTTTCAATGAGATTGTTTATAGAGATCTTGATAATAATGGTGGTGTTAGTGGAATCGGTGATCTAACATATGGAAATGTTAGATCAAATGTAGCTCAAGTTACTTACTTTGGCATTAATCAAAGAGAAGTATTGGAGTTTGATGCCAAACATAACTCTGTAGATATTTTTGCTAAAACTTTCGATCCAGATTCTTCTATTCTTAGACCTTCTGACGGTGTATTTACCGTAGAGCATTATTTCCAAGATGGTGAAGAATTAAGTTACACTCCTGGTAGCAACTTGGTTGGAGTAGCTGCCACTGGACTTGTTTATGATACTGGTGTTGGCACAGCCAGACTACCACAAACAGTTTATGCTATTAGAGATAATGCTTCTCAATTTAGAGTTGCTATTACCACTGCTAATGCTATAGCAGGCACAGGTGTTACATTTACATCTGTTGGAACGGGCAATAAGCACGTTCTTTCCATGGTCAAGAATAAGGAAAAGGCAATAATCAGTATTGATGGTATTGTTCAATCTCCAATTAGTAAAACTTCTCTTGATTTTACACTCACAAATGCTATCGGAGCAGGAGCAACTATTTTTGAACTGAGTGGAATTTCTTCCATTAGACCAAATGATTTGCTCAAGATTAATGATGAATATGTCAAGATTAATATTGTTGGTTTGGGCAGCACATCAGACGTTGGTGTTGCTGCAGATGGTGACATTCCTCTCGTAGAAGTTACAAGAGGATTTGTTGGAAGCAGTGCTACCTCTCATAGTGCTGAAGATTCCGTTAGTGTTTATCGTGGAGCATTCAATATTGTTAATAGTAAAATTCATTTCACATCTGCTCCAAAAGGTGCTGGTAGACAAGATTTGGACGAAAGAGGTTTAACCATACCTAGATCTTCTTTCAATGGTCGTGTTTATCTAAGAAAGAATTATGATAGCAATTTAATCTTTGACGATATCTCTGATCAATTTGATGGAGTTACTTCTAGGTTTAGATTGACATCTATTGGCACTGATGTAACTGGCATCGGATCTACTGGAGGAAATGGATTAGTTTTAATCAATGGTATTTTCCAAGCACCTTCGACTCCAAATAACACAAATAATAATTTCTCAATTATAGAAAATGCTGGTATAAGCAGTGTTGTGTTTACTGGTATTTTGTCAGCTGCCGGTGGTCAAATTGTTGATGAAACTGATATTAACCTAAATCAACTTCCAAGGGGTGGAGTTCCTATTTCGTTTGGTTCGACAAATGGATTGGGATATGCTCCAATTGTCCCAGCTGAAATTGTCGCTACGGCAACTAATGGTGTAATTACTGAAGTCACTGGTATTCCAACGACAGGAACAGCAGTCAATATTTCTACAGCTGCCTATGATAATCTGACAGGTATTTTGACAGTTACATCAGATGGAAACCATACACTGAATGTTGGTGACAAAATTAACTTTAGTGGACTGGAGTTCTCTTGTCCATCTGAATCTCCTTTCCACAATGTTTATGTTTTCCCATCTGAGCAAGGAGTTAACTTTACGATTAGTTCTTTCGATTATGATAACAAAACAGGCATTGCTACTGTTGGATTAACTTCAGCCCACAACTTTAGTATTGGTAGATATGTTGATCTGTCGAATATTGGATTCTCTTGTACTCTGCCACATGCTGGAGTAACTACAACTACCTTCCCTGATGGAAGTTCGGGTAAAAAAGCAATTGGTGTTAACACAAACAGATATCCAATTCTTGGAATTGCTGGCACGAATAAATTCGTCGTTGATGTTGGTGTTTCTACAATTGCCCATACTTACACTGGATCTGGAGCAACTGCTGGAAATGCATTTGAGGTCAAACCAGCTGGTCCATATTACGTTGATGAAATCATTTCAGCAACACAATTCAAGTCTCAGGTAGGTGTAGTTACATTTGCTCATACTTATGTTGGTAGTGGTAACTTTGCCAAGTGGACAACTGCTAACTTTGGTAGTGGATATGTAACCGTTCCTGGAGTTGCTGTCACAGACATTGCTTTTGAGCATAGATTTGTAAGTGCTGGTGTTGGATCTATCAGACAAACAAGTTTTGATGGAACTGCCTTCACTGCCACTGGAGCAACTTATGATTCACCAACAGGACTTTTGGTTCTGACTATCCCAAATCATGGATTAACTACTAGTAATTCTATTGGAATTGATACTGGTGGTATTGTATTCACATGCTCCTCTGATGATTTTAGATCTTTGAATCCATATCCAAGATCAACAGATCCACTTGCTGGAATTGTAACCGCAATTCTTTCTGTAACCACAAACACAATCACTGTTGATGCCCATCCTGGTGGTGGAGCTGGTACAGGTGCCGAAGTTACTGCTACTGTAGGTGCTGGTGGAACAATTGCTGTTTCGATCGTTTCTGGTGGAACTGGATATGTAAATCCACGAGTTTTTGTTGATTCTCCAAGTTATGAAAATCTTCCAGTTACTGGTATTTCTAGACTTGCTATTGGTAATACCTCAGAGACTGGTATTGGAATGTCGGTAACTATCGACGTTATTGGTATCAACACATTTTTCCAAGAAAAACCAATTGTAAACTTTGAATATGACGAAACCACTGGTCTTGCCACAGTAACAGCACCAGATTTTGTACCTAGACTTAATGAGTTTGTACAACTGAGAAATATTAGTTTCGCATGTACAGCACCACACGCTGGTGTGACCACAACCATTTTCCCAGATGGAACTCAAGGATTTGATTATCGTGTTCTGTCTATCGATACAGATTTACAACAATTCACTACAAATGTTGGAATTAGTACGATCGCTCATACTTATGAAAGTGGTGGAATTGTAAGATCTGGTATTGGTGCTACTCTGTTTGAAATTAAGGAGTTTAGAATTACCAAACCAGGTTATGCCTTCAGAGCCGGTGATAAGGTGACTGTCGTTGGACTGGCAACAGATCCTAACGTTGGTGACAATTTCCGACAGTTTGAGATTGAAATCCTTGATACATTTGAAGATACATTCTCATCTTGGCAATTTGGTGAACTTGATTACATTGATGACATTAGTGCTCTTCAAGATGGACTAAGAGCTAGATTCCCATTATCATACAATGATCAAACATTGAGTTTTGAAGTTGATAAGAATGATCCTGATTCTGCCTTAATTGATCTCGAATCTCTGTTGATTGTGTTCATCAATGGTGTTTTACAAGAACCTGGCACAGCATACAACTTTGATGGCGGCACATCAATTGTGTTTACTGAACCACCAGTACCACAGGACAAAATATCTATCTTCTTCTATAGAGGTAAGGTTGGTACAGATAGTCTGTTCACGAATATCAATGAGACAATCAAACCTGGTGATGATATCTTTATAAAGAGAACACCTTTGATTGAATTTGGATTAGCACCAAATACTTTAGAAAATCGTTCTCAAGAATCCACCAGAACAGTTATTGGTATTACTTCTTCCAGTGAAACCGAAACCACTCTCTACAGAGGTGAGGGTGTTAATCAGGTAACTAATAAACCAATAATTTGGACCAAACAAAAGGTTGACAAGATATTGAATGGTGAATTTATTTCAAAAGAAAGAGATTCAATTGAGGCTCAAATTTATCCAACAGCAAGTGTGATTAAAAATGTTACAACTAGTGACACACAAATATTTGTTGATGACACATCACTGTTCCTTGGTGTTGATGGAACAGATACTAATTTTGGTGGAGTGCTTCAAACTGGTATTGCTACTGTTGGATTTGGTTCTACCGAAACCATTAATGTTGAATCTGTTGGTGGTATCACAAATCTTGAAGTTGAGGGATACACTGGTCTAATTACTGGCATCACAACATCTGCTGCTAGATTGGAAGAATTCTTCCCATTTGATGTTACCAAGGCAACTCCAAATGACAGAGTTGACGTATCTACAGGTATCAACACAGCAGTCTCTATAGCAGTTAAGGATGATGGTTCTAGCATCTTTGCTGCTGGAGCCGGTGGAACGATCACTGAATATACAATGTCAACACCACACAAAATCAATACAGCAGTTATTAATGAGAGCAATACTGTTGATATTCGTAGTAGTGTCACTGAACTATATGATATTTACTTCCTTGCTGATGGAACTAAACTGTATACAGTAGGCAAAGGTGCTCAGGCACCATTTGTAACTCAATTAAATCAATTTGATTTAGGAACTGCTTGGGATCTTACATCAATTGCAGCAACTGGAGTTAGCACAGAGATTTCAATTGCTAACCAAACTCAGGCACATAGAGCAATGGTTGTCACTGGAGTCGGTCGTACAGTTTATACACTTGATCCAGCTACTGCTACTTTCTATCACTATCAACTTACAATTCCATATGACATTACATCACTTGGATATGTACAAAATCATACCATTGTAGATGATAATGCTCCATATGACTTCTCATTCAGTCAAGATGGATCTAAGATGTTGGTTGTTGGTGGTGAAAATGAACAAATTATTGAATTTGATTTGTCTACTGATTATGACATAACCACTGCCGTTGGTGTTGAAACCTCCACTATTGGTGTTGGTATTCCTACAGCACTGACAATTCAAACTTCGGCTGCCGATGGTGACAGGGCATATGTTCTTAACACCACTGGATTTACTTCTCAATATAACATGAGTATTCCTGCTGAAGGTTTGGGAATTGTATTCCAATTGGATCTTCAAGATGTTCCAACAGAAATTGAAAGGCAAAAACTTTTGCCTGGATATAGAATTGTAGTTTCCGATACTGGAGTTGGAACTGGACTGACCACATTGGTTGGATCGGCAACATCTGTTGGTATTGGTACTACAAATGTGATTGGTATTTCTACAGATAAACTTGATAATGTTTATGAATTGTATTATGCTAATATTTCTGGAACGGTTGGACTTATCACATGTTATGTTGATCCAGACACTAACGTAGTTGGTGTTGCTACAACTGGTTCTTACTTAGAACCTGCTGGTAAGATATCATGGGGACGTATCTTTGGTATTGACAGAGCATCTACACCATTAGAATTCTTCTCCGATGGTAATGCTTTTGAAGTTGGTCTTACAACTTATCCTACATTCCAAAGAAGAGACGTTGGTCTCAGAGACACAGGTGCTCTGAGCAAGAGGTAAAATCACCTTATAAATACAAAAATAAACTATAGGCTTATAATGTCTGCTATAATCACGGATCAATTTAGGATTTTGAACGCTAGTAATTTTGTTGCTTCGGTGGCAAATACAGCAAACTCATATTATACATTCATGAGTTTATCAGATCCTACTACTGCTGGATTTGGTAGGACATCTACATGGAATGATTCTGGTGGTCCTCCATTCCCAACTGACAATATTAATTATTCTAACCATGCGTATGACACAATGCTGTTTGGCAAACGTGTCACATCTGCTAATACTAGAAGATTGGTTAGAAAAGTAAATTGGGTTCAAGGATCTACCTATGATTATTATAGACATGACTATAGTTCTACAAATCAATCTCAGGTAACTAACTCCAATAGACTTTACGGAGCAAATTATTATGTGGTAAATAGTGAGTTCCGTGTTTATATTTGTTTAGATAATGGAACAGCAGCAGGAATTTCTACTGTCCCATCATCGTCTCTCGATGAACCAACTTTTACTGATGTAGAACCAACTAGAGCAGGCACTAGTGGTGATGGATATCTCTGGAAGTATCTTTACACTATTAGTCCTAGTGACATTGTTAAGTTCGACTCTACAGAATACATTACTGTTCCAAATGATTGGTCAACAACCACTGACGTAGGAATTCAAGCTGTTAGGGATAACGGCAACTCTGAGATTAATAACAATCAAATCAAAGTTGTTGCAATTGATGATCCTGGTCTTGGATATCCACAATTTACTGCTAGGGAATTTGATATTCTTGGCGATGGAACAGGTGCCAAGGTTAGAATTACAACCAACTCCTTAGGTCAAATTATTGAAACTCAGGTTACTGCTGGTGGTGCTGGATATTCATTTGGTAGAGTGGATCTTTCTAGTGAAAACTCTGGTATTCAAACAGCAACTGCTGCTTTTGCTACATTGGTTCCTATCATTCCACCATCTAAGGGACATGGGTTCGATGTCTATAAGGAACTGGGTGCTGATAAGGTTCTGATGTATTCTAGATTTGATAATTCTTCTTTTGATTTTGCTTCCGATACTGTATTTGCCCAGGTTGGAATTGTTCAAAACCCAGCATCATTTGGATCTGACAGCATCTTTACTGATAATCAGTTCTCTGCTTTATATGCTATCAAATACGAATCCCAGAGTGCTGCTCAGGATTTAGTAGTTGGTGATAAGATTGAACAAACAGTTGGTGTAGGATCTACTGCTAGAGGAATCGTAGCTTCTTACGATACAAACACAAAGATTATCAAATACTACCAAGACAGAAGTCTTTACTTCAACCCTGCTTCTGGTGGTCAAAAAGATAACTTTGGTGTTAACTTTAGATCACCAGTTATTGACTTTACATCAAGTGCAAATGCCATCACAAAAACTGGTGGATCATTCAGTGTAAACGTAGATCAAAACTTTACTGGAATTACAACCACCTTGGCATCAGGAAAGGTCGTCAACCTTGGCGTTCAGTTCACAGATGGTCTTGCTAATCCAGAAATAAATAAGAGGAAAGGTGAAATCATCTACCTTGATAATAGACCTTCTGTAACCAGGAATGAAAGACAGAAGGAAGATGTTAAAATCGTATTAGAGTTCTAATAAAATGCCACAACAGACTAATCTCAACGTCAATCCATATTTTGACGATTTTGACGCTGATAAGGATTATTATCGTGTTCTCTTCAAACCAGGATTTCCTATCCAGGCTAGAGAACTGACGACTCTACAATCGATTTTACAGAATCAACTTGAAAACTTTGGTAGTCATATTTTCAAAGAAGGTTCCATTGTTATTCCTGGCAATGTTACTTTTGATAACCAGTATTATGCTGTAGAAATTACAGCAACTCATCTGGGAACAGATGTAAGTGTTTATATTGATAACTTTGTAGGCAAGAGAATTATTGGACAGGAATCTGGTGTCACAGCACAGGTTCAGTATGTCCTTCCTCAGAGTCTATCCGAGAGGAATAATGTAACTCTCTACGTAAAATTCATCAACTCTGCTACAAATTATAGTTTTGATGGATTTACTGATGGTGAAAATCTTGAGGCATTAGAACCAGTCGATTACGGTAATACAACCATTCCTGCTGGTAATACTTTTGCCACATGTATTCCAGAAGATACTAACTCTATTGGTGCCGCGGCACATATTGGTGATGGTATCATGTTCCTTAGAGGAACATTTGCTAGAGTAACAAAACAGACTATTTTACTTGAGCAGTACAGCAATCAACCATCATATAGAGTTGGATTGACGGTATCGGAAACTTTAGCAACTGCTAAAGATGATCCATCTCTCTATGATAATGCTAAAGGATTTTCTAACTATACTGCTCCAGGTGCTGATAGATTAAAAATCACCCTTACTTTATCTAAAAAAGTATTAGATGACACGACAGATGTCAATTTCATCGAACTTTTGAGAGTAGAAAACGGTGAAATAAGAAAAGTTATCAAAGGGTCTCAATATAATATCATTCGTGATTATTTTGCAAAGAGAACTTTTGATGAGTCTGGTGATTATTCTGTAGAAGACTTTGAATTTGATTTATATAATTCTTTAAATGATAGAACTGGTAATGATGGTCTGTATTTTTCAAATCAGTCAACTCCACAAGGAAGCACCCCTTCCGATGATTTAGCTTTGTTAAAAGTCGGTCCTGGAGTTGCTTACGTCAAAGGATATGACGTTGAAAAAAATGGCACAACAGTATTAGACGTTAAAAAAACTAGGGATACTAAAAAGGTAGAATCCTCATCCGTTGATTTTGAGATGGGTAACCTTGTTAGACTTAATCGTGTCAATGGAATACCAGAATTCACTGGAACAGTTGAACTATATGATCAAAGAAGAGATAACACTGGTGTTGGTGTTGGAACACAAATTGGTCAAGCAAGAGT
>MDTE01050021.1_pt1 | contig 24298 bp, 25 predicted proteins | sample 811231 | NCBI WGS metagenome assembly MDTE01 (sample SAMN05326651, study PRJNA326480) | marine metagenome | isolation source: seawater | place: Indian Ocean: Red Sea | collected 2010 | reverse complement strand
GGTTCATTTACACATTACAGGATGACTTTAAGGCAAACTTTTAAAACTACTTATGGAAGAGCAAGAGCAAAAGAGATGATGAGAAACCTGCAGATTATTCCTGTAATATGTACAAGTTGTGACTTGAGTGATACTGCAAAGGACGTTAAAAACTTTCTAAGTATAGAACATAGACAAGAAAAATTAATTAAAGATTATCCTATGATTAAATGTAATATTAACTCAAGTTCAGGAGAGAAACTCTATCATCTTCCTTTTGATCCAGCATATGACACAATAATAATCGGAAATGTGGAAGGAGAAAAATATGTGGATACAATTAAAGAAGCAGAAAATCTTGGGTTTAGAAGAGTCGGCACAACTTGACGAATGTTACTAAATTTTGATATCAGTAATTTGTAGCCCCAGTGTAGCCCACACTGATATTTTAAAGGACAAATTTTCTGAAACCCTTGTTGAGTGGTGCCGGTTGGGTGACTCGAACACCCGACCTACTGATTACAAATCAGTTGCTCTACCAACTGAGCTAAACCGGCAGATATTAAATAAAAAGATATTTACTATTATTTTTTAAATTTATATCTGATAATATATCAATTTTTTAATTATTTAACTTTTTTATGAAAATTTTTTTCCTATTTTTTTTCACTCTTGCATTATTTTCAGATGTAATATGCAAAGGTGATTTAACAAGACAAAAACCTATTACAAAGATAGTTAATTTTAATAGCATTGATGGTTCATCTCATATGTATGAGCCTAACATACTTGAATTTGAAACTGGGGTTTTATATAAACTTATTCTTGAAAACAAGAGTAAATATAAACATTATTTTACCTCGTATAGCTTCTCAAGATCAATTTTTACCAGAAAGGTACAAGTTAATTTTAAAAATCAAAAAATCGCCGAAGTAAAAGGGAATATAAAAGAGATAGAAATATTTCCGGGCCAAAGTTTAGAATGGTGGTTTGTACCTGTCAAAACAGGTGTGTTTAACGATTTGTTTTGCAATATTAAAGATAAGAAAACTAATTTAACACATTCTGAAATGGGTATGACAGGTACAATAAAAATATATTAATTAGTTAAATAAAGCTAAAGCAGAATTTAAAATTTCTTCTGACTTATCAACATTACCTAATTTTAACTCAGCTTCACCAAGTTTTCTTAGATTAATAATCTTAGCTAAATCCTCTTTTGTAAATTGTGAGGGATTCTCTAATTTCTGATCAATTTTAGTCATGGCACTGTAAGGACAAGCAGACAAGTTTGAAAAGAAAAATAGGGAAAAAGCTAAAATTAATGATGAAAATAATTTCATAATACACCTCTTATTTAATTGTTTACTGTCTATTAAATAATATTGATGAATATTTTGTAAAGTTTTTATTTTTTTAAATTAACTTTAAACAAAAATTAATATCGTTATAATTATAACTTAAATTAAAAAAATATAGTGCTATATTATAACATTAAATAAATTTTTTTTTACAAATTCAAAGTTATTTTAATTTCGGGGCGGATTGTGATATTTAACTTATATTTGATAGTTTTTAAATTGTTATTTCCTTTATACAAAGCGAAAAAAACTCTGATACATCTGTCGTGGGTAAGTTTCATTGTAATTATTCTTGCTGTAAACTATGAATTTATTAGGTATGATCATGTGAAAAAGAATGGTTATGTTTATACATACGATAGATTTACTGGAAATAAATGGAAGAATATTCAGTAGATTACATAAGGTCTAGTTCATACATTTTGCTTTCAACTAATCTATCATATACATCTTCAGCAGGCCTAGCATCTTTTAAATTTATCTCTGGTAACATCGGTCCCCTAGTTTTTATACCAAACAGTTTTTTTGAAAGAGCCTTAAATGGTCGTTCATACATATCTTCTATTGCAGCTCCCTCATAACCACAATGTGTCATACAATCGGCACATTTTTCATAACTCCCTGTTCCATACTGGTCCCATAGTGTTTTTTCCATTAATTCTTGAAATGTTTTATAGTATCCTTCATTTAAATGAAAACATGGTTTCTGCCAACCAAAAATATTGAATGTAGGGTTTGACCATGGTTTGCAATAATATGATTGGTTACCAGCCAAAAAATCTAAATAAAGGGGTGTATGGTTCAATTTCCATTTCTTAAATTTTTTAGATAAAAAAATAGCTCTAAAAATTCTCTTTGTATTTTCTCTACTTAAAAAATGTTCTTGATCACTCGCTCTCTCATAGGGATAAGATGGTGAAATATTTATGCCATCAACTTTTAGATCATTTGTTAAAAAATTAAAAAATTCAATAATAGATTTAGTTCTTTGATGTAAATAAAGAGTACAATTTACTGTTACATTAAAATCTCTACTTTTTGCATACTTAATTCCAGAAACTGCTTCTTCAAATGCACCTTGTTTATCTACAATCTTGTCATGATCTTCTTGCAACCCGTCTAATTCAACAGACCAATAAAAGTATTTACTTGGTATGTAGTCATAAATACACCTATTAATTAAGAGTCCATTAGTACATAAATAAACAAATTTTTTTCTTTTTATGAGTCCTTCAACAATTTCTGGCATGTCATCGTGTAAAAGAGGTTCTCCACCTGCTATTGCAACAACTGGGGCTCCGCATTCTTTTAACGCATAAAAACATCTCTCGGGACTCAAATACTCATCTAAAGCAGCATCAGGATAATCTGTTTTTCCACACAATGGACTTTTTAGGTTAGAACGAAATTTAGGTTCTAGCATCAATACTAATGGATATCTTTTTACATTATTAAGTTTTTGACTCATAATGTAAGACGAAATCTTAAACTGCTGAAAAATTGAATTATTCATTTACTGAATTATCGGTAGGCTTTTCAAAACTATCTTTTGGACTCATGAATTGACTTGGTGTACATTTCTTAAAAACAACCTGATCAAAAAGTGATTCTTTGCATTTCATCCAATCTGGTGTTTCTCTATTTTTTGAGTACCAAAACGATAAAATAGTACTAATTAAAATTAATATAACAATAATCCACATACTTCTTGACATTTCTTAAACTCCTAAGTTTTACGACTACGTTTTTATTACTTGTTTTTGAGTATCAATTTTTGTGCCGATTTTATTAATTTCGTTAGAATTTTCTTTAAAATATACAAGTGTTGGTTTATGTAGGTGGGCTAAGTCTGAATCAATTTCTGCATATGTGCATATAATTAGCTTGTTACCCACATCACCCATGAAAGAGGCAGCTCCATTTAAGGAAATAATTCCCGAATTTTTTTCAGCTTTTATTGCATAAGTAGTGAATCGTTTTCCATTTTCTAAATTGTATATATGTAGCATCTCATATTCATGAATTTTTGCTGAATTTAATAAATGTTCGTCAATAGCACAGGAACCTTCATAATCATGATGAACATTAGTAATATTTACGCGATGCAACTTGGATTTGAGAAGATTTATTAACATATAACCTTTTATTAAGCAACATAGTTATTACATAAATCACTATGGATAATCAATAAAAAATATATTATTATTATTCTCCAATGAAATTAAGAAGATGGCAGCAAAAAGTTATTGACGAATTTCCTGATATTGTAAAAAATTACAGGAAATTCATTTTAAAAGCACCTACTGGAGCAGGTAAAACAGTATTAGCCAGTGAAATCATTGATAAATTTTATAAAAATAAAAAAGTTGTAGTATTGTGCCATAGGTTAGTTTTACTTGAACAACTTGAAAGAGGTTTATCCAGTAAACACAAAGTAAAAAAATTAGGACTTTCTGAAACCGGAAAAGCTTTTGAAAATTATGATATTTTAATTTCCACAAATCTAAGATCTAGAGATTTTCTTATTAAAGCTATAAAAACTTGTGATTTATTAATTATAGATGAAGCACATAGAGTTTCTCCAAATGGGCAAGCATATAAAGAATTATTGGATGAATTTGACAAAATTAACAATGATAAATCAAAATTATTGGGGTTAACGGCTTCACCCGAGAGAAGAACAGGCGATCAAAAAGATCAACTTGGTTTAGCATTTGATGCTATAATAGATTGCGCAGATATAGAAGAACTGATTAAGGAAAAAGTATTAGTACCAGCTATTTACAAGCCATTCTTTGTACACGACTTTGACCATCACGATTTGGATATTTCTACTGGAGACTTTCCTGTTGAACAATTAGCAAATGCAATAATAAATTCCTCAATGATAGAATATGCCTGTAGAATTTACTTATCAGAAAGAAAGCAAATTAAAGAAAAAGTAATTTCTGCTTGGTTTTGTCCAGATATTGTTGTTGCAGAAAAAACGCTTGAGGCTGTTAAAAGCTTAAACTTAAGTGTTGAACTAATTACAGCAAAAACTCCTCTAAAAAAGAGATTGGAAATTCTAAGTAATCATGAATCAGGAAAATTAGAATGTTTAATATCTGTAGGCGTATTATCAGAGGGATGGGATAATCCTAATTGTAATATAATTGTACATCTACGACCAACTTTATCAAAAGTATTTTGGGGACAATCTGTTGGAAGAGGATTAAGATCAGCTAAGAACAAAGATTCATGTGTCGTAATTGATGTAAGCTCTAATTATTTAACATTTGGTCCTGTTGAAAAATTAGCTTGGAAACTATGGAATCATAGAAAGTCTTACTTAGAATTTAAAAATAGATTTAATTGGGTAAGTAAACAAAAATATACTGAAAATAGAGATTTTACATATCTACTATGCGAAGGATTGCTTGAGGACGGAAACAGGTGTTCTTATGTCTACAAACAAAAATTAAAATCTGATAGTCAATGTCCGGTTTGTAAATCATTTGCACACAAAGATCTTTACAAAGATGATTTAATAGAAAAGCCAAAAAATGATAATAGTTTGCATAAAATATTTTTTGATAGAGTTCCAAAAATATTCGAAGAAATGAACGTATCTGTTTGGAAAAGTATGGAAAGTTCGGCTTGGAAAGATGCCAATATTTATGAAAAACTTTTTTTGTCATTTTGTTTAGCATTTAGTTTTGTATCAGGAGAACAAACTAGCACTGAGAATGAATTCTGGAATTTAACTTTACAGGGAGAAAAAAAAGTAAGAGAATTTTTATACGATAATTCTATTACAATTGTTCAACAAGACGAATTCATATTTTCAGCTTTAACAGACGGCTTGTCAAAGGGTAGGGTAATTAGGCCTGTACAAACAAATTATGGTGTTGCAATCTGTGGTGAAGATTTTATGAAAAATACTATTGAAATTAATGAAAGAAAGTTTCAAAAGGCTCTTCAAATTGTAGAAAGAATTGCAGCTATGGGAGTTACGAATAACGAAGAATTACCATATTACAAAATTAATTAGATGGATTGTAGATACAAAGGATTTTCCTAGACTTATTTCTAGTGTTAATTATGTTTTTGTTATTATTATGTATTACGTTGTATTTTAAATCACAAAGCATTCCAATTAAAATTTCAGGTTCTAGTGTTTGGTCATAGCTGATCAGAATTTTAGTGTTTTTTTTGCAAATCTTTCTTTTTTCTTTAAGTTGATTTAATGTTTTTATATTGTAAAGTTTACAAATTTCGTCGGCGTATAAATTGTTTAAATTATAAGAAAATAAATAATAAATACATACATATATAAGAAAAAATTTAAGCATTAGATTAAAGCAGAAACTTTTCCTAGTCTTTTAGTTAATCTCATATTTTCTGAATAATTTATTGGAATTCCTATAATTGCAGGACCAGATTGATTAAACGCTTCTTCAATTGAAGGAATAAGCTCTTCAGGTGATTTAATTGTTTTACCCCACATTCCGAAAGACTTTCCTAATGATTCAAAATCTGGATTATTAAATTTTAAATCAGAATGTTCTCCATCAAAGTTAACCTGCTGTTTCCATTTTATAAGTCCATATTCTCCATCCAACCAAACTAGAGCTACGACATTGATTTTGTGTCTTACTGCTGTTTCTAGATCTTGAACATTCATTAAGAATCCAGCATCTCCATTAATTGAAATAATTTTTTTTTCTGGAAAAGCCATTTTAGCTCCAATTGACCCCGGTAAGGCAAATCCCATTGTACAAAAACCGTTAGAAATTAAACAAGTATTTGGGTTTACACAATTGTATTCTCTTGCCACCCACATTTTGTGTGCACCAACGTCAGCCAAAACAATATCTTCGTCATTCATTACCTTTTTCACGTCTGCAAGTACTCTTTGGGGTTTCATAGGAAAAGAATTACTTAAATTGTCCAGATTAAGATCATTTTGCATTAAATCTCGTAGTTTTTTTCTAGATTTAATATCAAATAAGGGCAGGTTTTGTCTCCCTGTTCTTTCAATCAATGCTTTATTAATTTGATAAAGTGCTCCAGCTAAGTCAGACACAATCTCAACGTTAGGAAGATAATCACGATCAATTTCTGCAGGTGTATAATCTATATGTATTATTTTCTTTTTACCTTTTTCTATTCTATTCCATGCAGACGGACTATATTCAACTAAATCATAACCAGCAGCAATTACCAAATCAGATTCATCAATGGCAAGGTTATTATAGTCTCCACTTCCTAAACCTATTGTAAATAAACAATGCTCATCATCCATTGAAATTGAGCCTTTACCCATAAACGTATTAATTACTCCAATACCTAAATTTTTTGTAAGAACTCTGAGTCTATTAGATGCTCTTTTTCTTATTGTTCCATTTCCTGCAAGTATAATAGGATTTTTAGATGCTAAGATTAAATCTAATGCATCAGAAATTGCCCTATTATCAGCTGCAGGTCTTCTAATAAGTGTAGGTGTAATAGGAATATCATTAACTTCTTCTTTAGCAATATCTTCTGGTAATTCAATTACTGTAACACCTGGTTTTTCTGTTTCTGCAACCTTAAATGCTTTTCTAATTACTTCAGTAATATTTGATGCTTTAAAAATCGTTTGTGCCCATTTTGAAACCGGTTGTAACATACTTATAGAATCCATAATTTGGTGACTTTCTTTATGGAGTCTTTCCGTAGAACCTTGTCCTATAATTGCAACCACAGGTGCATAATCCATGTTTGCATCAGCCAAGCCAGTTATTAAGTTAGTGACACCTGGACCTAAAGTAGAAAGACAAACTCCTGCCTTACCAGTAAGTCTTCCGTATACGTCCGCCATAAAAGCTGCCGCTTGTTCATGCCTACACAATACAAATTTAATTTTTCTGCTTTTTTTTAAAGACATCATAAAATCAGCATTTTCTTCACCGGGTACACCAAAAATTCTTTCTACGCCTTCATTTTCAAGACATTTAATAAATAAATCAGAAGCTTTCATAATTTTTCTCCAAGTTAACTTTTTAAAACTAACATTTTTTCAATTTGCATATCATCCATTGTGTATTTAATTCCACCAACTCCATGTCCAGATGTTTTAAGACCGGTAAAAGGCATCCAATCAACTCTAAATGCAGTATGTTCATTATGAAAAACAGCTGAAGCGTCTATGTTTTTATAAAATTTAAGGCATTTATCTAGATCATTTGTAAAAATACCTGTTTGAAAAGCTACATCATACTCATTTACTCTTTTAATAGCTTCATCTAAACTTTCATATTCATAAATACATACAACTGGACCAAAAACTTCTTTTTTAGATAATAGATCTTGGTCAGACGGATTAAGTAACAAAGTTGGGTAATAACATGTTTCAGAAAATTTTTTACCACCAGTTAACAAAGTTGAACCATTTTTAATTGAATCTTGAACCCACTCATCAATACGGTCTACTTCTCTAGGTCTTATCAAAGGGCCAACATCTGTGTCTTTATGTAGCTGGTTTCCAACTTTGATTTTATTCACAGAATCTACTAAATTTTCTTGAAATTTCTTCAAAATATTTTTTTGAACAAAAACTTTTTGTACTGAAACACAAACTTGGCCTGCATGATAAAAACCAGCACGTGTGATACTTTTTATAGCATTGTCAACATTTGCATCTCTCTCTAGGAATAGAGGAGCCATGCCTCCGTGTTCTAATGCACATCTAGCCCCAGGAGATAGTTTGGTTTTTAAATACCAACCTACTTTACTAGAACCAATAAAAGATAAAAATGCTACTCTGTTATCCGAAACTACTCTAGTTGCGATTTCAATAGATTCTGGTATTATCATCTGGCAATATTCACTAGGTAAACCAGATTCATATAATAATTCAATAAGAGCCCTACAGGAAAGAGGTGTATCCTCAGCTGGTTTAACAATCACTGGGCACCCAACTGCAATGGCAGGAATTGCTTGATGAATTATCAAATTAAAGGGATGATTAAACGCGCTTATAGCTAGTACTAATCCTATCGGCTCTTTTTGAGTAAAGGCGAGACGGTTAGCAGAAGCTCGGTTTAAATTCATCGGAATCACATGTCCTGCTTCAGTTCTAAGAGTTTCAATACAAGAATTTACACCGTCAATTCCTCTTGTAATTTCAATAGAGGAATCAGAAATTATTTTTCCGCCTTCTTTTGACGCTTGAAGAACAAGTTTATCATAGTTTTTTTTTATTAAATCTTTAAGATTTTCTAAAATTTCAATTCTTTTATAAATAGAAATAAATTTTTTTTTTTTAATGATATCATAAGCAGCAGAAAGCTTAGCTTCAATTTCCTTTTCGCTTTCAGTTTTAATTGTATCAAATACTTTATTGTCCCATGGATTTCGGACATCTAGATTTTTCATAATAATAATTATAGAATTTGAAAAAAAAAAATATAGAATAAATTATATTTTTTAAAAATGAGTATACATGCCGTCATTTGATATTGTCTCAAAAACTAACTTATCAGAAATTGATAATGCCATTAATGGAGCTTTAAAAGAAATTTCTAATAGATATGATTTTAAAGAATCTAAATCTGAAATAAAAAGAGAAAATGATTTAATTGAAATGATAAGTGATGATAATTACAAAATAGATCAAGTTCAACAGATACTGAGAACATACTGTGTAAGAAGAAAAGTAGACACTGGATTTCTTGAATTTCAAAAAATTGAAGATGCTGCTGGAGGATTGGTAAAACAAAAAGTTAATATAAAGCAAGGGATTTCACATGATATTTCAAAAAATATAAACAAAGATATCAAATCTTCAAAATTAAAAGTTCAAGTTGAGATTAGAGGTGAGGAGATGAGAGTAAGTGGAAAAAAAAGAGATATGCTTCAAGAGTGTATTGAATTAATTAAATCATCTAATTATAGTATACCATTACAATTTATAAATTTCAGAGATTAGTTATGTCAAAAAAAAATGATAATGATATATTAAAAAAAGCACTAAATAGCTCAAATAACTCCTATGAAGATAAATTAGCTATTTTAAGGTTCATTACAAAAAAAAATACAAGCACAGTATCATCAGCATTTTCTACAATATTAAAAAAGAAATAATATTTTCATTTTTCTATTACAAAAAAACAATACCCATTGTGCCATTCACTATTTTGACCTTGAACATATGCACTTGAACTATTATTAGTTGTCATAATCTCAAAACCTGCAATGATTTTAAAGTTTAAATCTTGTATTGCTTTATTTGTTCCTAATCTAACTTGATCCCAATTCCAATCATCAACTATTAGAACAAACTTTTTATCTAGCGCTGTATGAACAAATTTTAAGGCATCATAATGGTCCTTTTCATGATGAGGCCCATCAAACAAATAAATATTGTATTTCCCTAATTCTTTATAATTTACTTCTCTAAAATCTTTTTTTATAAATTTAAATTTTGTTTCTTTATCTATACATTTTTTTATATTGGTTTTAAAAACTTTTTCAGGATTTTCAACGTAACCCCAGGAATGTTCTTTAAATTTTTGACTCCAATCATCTATACATGTGATACATAATTTATTTTCAATAGCTGCCGCACACGAAGTTGAACCTTTCCATGAACCTATTTCTAAATATCTTGGATTTTTTATTAAAGCAATTAGATTATTAATCATGTGTCTATATTTTTTTCCTGATAAACCGTCTAAATTTAAAACCCATTCTGGAAGGTTACTTTCTAAAGCAATTGATTTTTCAAAAGAAGTATATATTTTCTTAAAGTATGGATCATTTTTATTTCCAAAGGAGTTTATTTTGGTTTGGTTTAAACCCATGGTAAAGTTTAGAAGTTTTAAAAAAACTTTTTCTTTTTGTAGTTTTTGTAATAATTTCTCTACTTCTTTTACTTCTTTTGTGTCTAAAAAACTCATAATCTTTAATTCTAATTTTATTTTTTATGTCAAATATTGATAATTGTCATAGTGTAGAAGATTTTCGCGCTTTTGCAAAAAGAAAACTTCCATTCCCAGTATTTCATTATATAGATGGTGGCGCTGATGATGAAATTACGCTTGCAAGAAACACAAAAGCCTACGAACAATGTTATTTGGTTCCTAATGTACTTAGAGGAGTAAGTAAAATTGACATTTCTACTAAAATATTTGGAAAAAAAGTAGGTTTACCCTTTTTTCTCTCTCCAACAGCTCTTCAGAGACTATTTCATTACGAAGGTGAGTTAGCTGTTGCTAGAGCAACTGAAAAATTTAATACTTTTTTTGGAATTTCTTCTCTTTCAACAACGTCAATTGAAAAAATAAAAAGCATCAATACACCAAAAATATTTCAACTATATTTTCATAAAGACAAAGGACTTACTAAATCCATGATTGATAAATGTATCGAATGTAATATTGATGTTCTGGCTTTAACAGTTGATACAATTACTGGGGGTAATAGAGAAAGAGATTTGAAAACTGGATTTACTTCACCTCCAAAATTAACTTTTAAAAGTTTTTTTAGTTTTCTCTTTTCTCCAAGTTGGACTCTAAATTATTTACTTAGAGAAAAGTTTGATTTACCTTTTCTGAGTGATTATGTCAAAGAAGGTACAGATATCAAAGTTTCGATTTCTGATTATTTCTCTAATATGCTAGACCAAGATTTGTCCTGGAAAGATATAGAAAATATTAGAAAAGTATGGCCTGGAAAATTTTGTCTTAAAGGCATTATGTCTAAAGAAGATGCACTAAAGGCTATTGACTGTGGTGTTGATGCTGTGATGATATCAAATCATGGTGGTAGACAATTAGACGGATCAAGATCTCCATTTGACCAGATAAAAGAAATAAGAGATTCAGTTGAAGATAAATTGGAATTAATATGTGATGGTGGTATAAGAAGAGGTACGCATATTCTCAAGGCAATATCCGAAGGAGCAAACTCTTGTTCTGGAGGACGCTTATATCTTTACGCACTTGCTGCAGGAGGAATGATTGGAGTTACAAAGGCAATAGAGAATCTTAAAAATGAAATAATAAGAGATATGAAATTAATGGGTAAAAAAAACATATCTGAACTTTCAAGAAAAAATATTAGGTATTAAATGTTATACTTTTTAAAGTATTTTTTCTTTATATTTTTTTTTATTAATCCTTTTCAAATAAATGTGAAATCTGAAAATATACAAAGTAAATTAAAATGGGAAGAATGGAAAAAAAACTTAATTATTGATATTCAAAAGACTGGTAGATATTCTGAAAATACTGTCAAGAAACTCAAAAATATAACATTCAATGAAAAAGTAATTAAACTTGACAGAAATCAACCTGAATTCAAACTAACATTCAAAGATTATCTTAACAAAGTTACTCCAAAAATTGTGGTTTCGAGAGGTATTAAAGAAAAAAAAAAAATAATAAAAGATTTAGCCTTTATATCAGATAAATATCAAGTAGATCCTAATATTTTAGTGGCACTATGGGGTGTTGAAAGTTTTTATGGAAAAAATTTAGGTAATTTTATCATCATAAATTCACTTGCTTCTCTCTCATTTGACGGAAGAAGGAAAAAATTCTTTTTAAATCAACTAAAACATTCGTTAGAGATTATTGAAAAAAATAATTTTTCAATTAAAGATTATACGGGATCTTGGGCTGGAGCTTTCGGTCAGACACAATTTATGCCAAGTACATTTCTAAATTATGCTGTTGATTATAATGGTGATGGAATCAAAGATTTAAAAAAAAATTCATTAGATGCTCTAGCATCAGGTGCAAATTACTTAAAAAAAATGGGATGGAAGGAATCATTAAATTGGGGAGAGGAAATAACTTTGAATGAAACTGATGATTCAAAAATTAAAAAAGATAAGTGCATAACATTGCAATATTTACAAAAAAAGGATTTTAAATTAAAAAAAAAATATCCTAACAACACATGTTTTCGAATTATAAAACCAGAAAAAAATGAGAAAAGTACTTTCTTAGTAACATCTAATTTTGATATTCTTCTTAAATGGAATAAATCCAATTATTTTGCATTGGCGGTAGGTAAACTATCAGATAAAATTTCAATTGGTCAGTAAAATGAAAAATATAATACTAATTTTTTTATTAATTTTAATTACGTCTTGTTCTGAAACTTCATTTATATTCAATACAGCAAAGCGAATAAATGATTTTTCACTATCACCTAATTATAAAATTGGAGACCCATATGAGATTAATGGTCAATGGTATTATCCTGAAGTTGATTATGATTATGATGAAGTTGGTTTAGCATCATGGTATGGGCCAAAATTTCACGGAAAAAAGACGGCTAATGGAGAAATTTTTGATCAGGATGTAGTATCGGCAGCACATAAAACTCTACCAATGCCGTCAATCGTAAAAGTAACTAATCTCGAAAATAATAAAGAACTAGTAATTAGAATAAATGATAGAGGTCCATTTGTGAGAGGAAGAATAATTGATTTATCAAAAAAAGCTGCAGAAAAATTAGATATAATTAAAACTGGGACAGCTAAGGTAAGAGTTAAAGTTTTAGAACATGAAAGTAGGGCAGTTGCACTTGAAGGTCTTGATTTCCAAAAAACTAGATACGTAACAGCAGCAAAAACCGAAAAAATTATAAAAAAATCTCTCGATGAAAATACTAAATTATTGCCTAAAATAAAAAAGGATGAAATTACTTCAAATAATAAACTTATAATACAGGTGGGTGCATTTAATAACTCAGAAAATGCTAATAAATTGTTAAGTAAACTTTCGGGTTATAAAGCATTTATAAAAGAAGAATTTATAAAAAATAGTTTATTTTACAGAGTAAGAATAGGCCCATTTAATGACATTAATAATGCAAAAGATGTTTTAAGAAAACTACTTTTAAAAGGTTTTAATACATCAAAAATATTACCTAGCTATGAAAATAATTAATATCACTTTATTTATTTTATTTTTTTTTAAACCTTTAATTGCTATAGAAAGCATAGCAAAACAAGCCATAGTTTACGACATGCAAACAAATTCAATCATTTATGAAAAAAATGCTGATGAACTTATGTCACCAAGTTCGATGAGTAAATTATTAACTGTTTATTACGTTTTTAAAAAGTTAAAAAATGGTGAAATTTCGCTAAACGACAAATTTAAAGTAAGTAAAAAAGCATGGAAAAAAGGCGGATCAAAAATGTTTATTAGTGAAAATTCTTTGGTCAGTATTGAGGATTTGTTGAGAGGAATAATTGTTCAATCAGGCAATGACGCATGCATAACCATAGCTGAAGGATTTTCGGGAACAGAAAGTAACTTTGCAGGTGAACTAAATTTATTAGCAAAAGAAATTGGACTTGAAAATTCAAATTTTACGAATTCAACAGGATGGCCTGACCCTGAACATTTAACAACAACAAGAGATCTTTTAAAAATTGCTATTAGAACAATAAATGATTTTCCCGAATTATATAAATATTACGCTGAAAAAGAGTTCACATATAATAAAATAAGACAAATAAATAGAAATCCATTGTTGTTTGTAGACCCTAATGCGGATGGATTAAAAACTGGACACACATCACTTGGAGGGTATGGTTTAATTGCATCATCAAAAAGATTAAATAGAAGAATAATACTTATAGTTAATGGTCTTAATTCAAGTAAAGAAAGAAAATTTGAATCAAAGAAACTTATGGACGCAGCTTTCTTTCAATATAAAAATGTTAACCTGGATCAAAAAATAATTTCTGATGAAAATATATTTGTTTGGAATGGTGTTAAGAAGAATTTAAAATTATATTCAAAGGAAGATGTTAATATCACTGTTCCTAAATTACTTGTTAATGAAATTAAATTTTATATTAAATATAAATCACCAGTATCTGCCCCAGTGGAAAAAGATTCTGAAATTGCGGTTATCTTAGTAAAAAATAAAAAAGGTGAGATTTTGAAAAGATTCCCTCTGTTTGCCTTTGAAAATATTAATGAGATGAATTTCGTAAAAAAAATATTTTTTAAATTTAAATATTTAATATTTGGTGACAGTTTATACCAAACTAAAAAATGAAAAAATTTATTACATTTGAAGGAGGAGAGGGTACTGGTAAAAGTACGCAGGCTAAATTATTATTTTCGTCAATTAAAAATACTTCCGAAACGGTGATACTGACAAGAGAACCTGGAGGTACAAAAATTGCTGAAGAAATAAGAAAGATTATTGTTAAAAATAATTTTAATTTAAATAGACTGTCAGAATTTCTTCTAATTTATGCTGCAAGAAACGAACATTTAAAAGATACTATTATCCCATCATTAGATAAAGGGCATATGGTAATATGTGATAGATTTTTAGATTCAACTTTCGTATATCAAGTTCAAGGAAAAAGAATTGACAAAAAAATTTTTAGATATTTCAATAACTTAATTATAAAGGATTATAAGCCAGAGATTACATTTATAATTGATATTGACCCCAAAATTGGAATTGAAAGATCATTGAAGTTGAAAAAAAAAGAAACAAAATATGAAAAACTTTCATTAAGTTTTCATGAGAAAATAAGAAAAGATTTTATTTCATTATCTAAAAAAGATGAAAGATTTAAATTGATAGATGGAAACAAAAGCATTACGGAAATACACAAAGAAATTATTATGATTATTAATGAAAAAAAAATAATGGAAACTTTAAAGACTATTCAAATTTAATTTTTTCAGTAATTATGTTAAAAAGTATAATTGGGCATACTAAAAATATAAATATTTTAAAAAATTCTTATAATATTAAATTTCCGCAATCATGGATTTTTTTTGGTGCAAAAGGGGTTGGTAAATTTTTGGCAGCTAGAATATTTGCTAGATGGATAATTAATAAACAGTTCACTGATTTTGAAAATAATGAGAGTAAATTTATTTCAAATATCTTTGAAATAAATACTAACGATAATTTAGTTTCTGGAATAGACGACATTAGAGAAATAATGAAAGAAATGGTTCTTACTAACCTCAACGAAGGTGAGAAAATTATTATTTTTGATAATTTTGATTATCTTAATATCAACTCTATGAATGCTTTATTAAAAAATATAGAAGAACCAAAAGAAAAGATTATTATTATTATAATTTGTCATAATATTTATAAAATCCCCAAAACAATTCTATCAAGGTGTCAGAAACTATATTTTAATAGTTTAACAAAAGAAGAGTTTAATACTTTTGTAAGAAACAATAACTATCTAGGAATCAATAATTCTCATCAAAATTTGTTTGATTTATGTGATGGAAGACCTGGATTATGTAAATATGTAGATAAAATTAATATTACAGAAACTTTTAATGATATTGATAAAATGATGAATGAAAAAGAGATGGATTATGAAAAGCTATTTAAAATATCTGAGAAATACAAAAAAGATCCATATATCATAGATTATTTCATTAAATACTATTTATACAATATAACTAAAAAGAATTTATTAAAAAATTTAGATGATTTAGAATATTTTAAAGATGTAATATACTTCTTTTCTATTTTAAATCACCAAATAAAGTTTGATTTAAATTTTGATATAAAAAATTATATCACTAGTCTTTTTTTAGAATTTATCAAAGTTATAAGGAATTAAAATTTTTTAAAATGCGAAACATTTATATCACAACCCCAATTTATTACGTAAACGACAACCCGCATATTGGACATGCCTATACCTCGATTGTTTGCGATGTATTGTCAAGATATTATAAAATGACAAAAAATACTTCAGTAAAATTTCTTACAGGAACTGATGAACATGGTCAAAAAGTCGAAAATGCTGCAAAAATTAATGATAAAAAACCTCAAGAGTTTGTTGACTTAGTTTCAAAAAATTTTAAAAACCTCACAGAAATTTTAAATATTTCAAATAGTGATTTTATTAGAACAACTGAATTGAGGCATAAAAAAACAGTTAAATTGGTTTGGAATAAACTGGTAGAAAGAAAACAGATTTATTTAGGGAAATATGAGGGTTGGTATTCAATTAAAGATGAAGCTTTTTATCAAGAAAAAGAATTAATTAAAGTTGATGGAAAGTTTCAAACTCAAGATGGAACGAAAGTTGAATGGTTGAAAGAAGAAAGTTATTTTTTTAAATTATCTAATTGGCAAAATAAACTGTTAGAGTTTTATGATAAAAATATTAATTTTATAAAACCGTCTTCTAGAAGAAATGAAGTAATAAGTTTTGTAAAAAACGGATTAAGAGATTTGTCTGTATCAAGGACAAGTTTTAATTGGGGAATAAAAGTACCCAACCATAGCAGCCATGTTATTTACGTATGGATTGATGCATTAACAAATTATTTATCGGCGATTAATTATCCAGAATCATTTGAAAATGAAGACTACTGGAGAAATAGTATACATATAATAGGAAAGGATATTTTGAAGTTTCATGCCATTTATTGGCCAGCAATTCTCATGGCAGCTGATTTAACACCACCAAAACAGATATTTGCCCATGGGTGGTGGACTAATGAAGGTAAAAAAATATCTAAATCGCTTAATAATTCAATTGATCCTCTCAGATTAATAGACAAGTATGGTCTAGATCAATTAAGATATTTTTTATTAAGAGAAGTTACACTGGGACAAGATGGGGATTTTTCTGAAAAATCCTTTATCAAAAGAATCAACTCGGATCTTGCTAATAACCTTGGTAACTTGATACAAAGAACACTTAAATTATTAGAAAAGCATTTTGATAATATTATTCCTCTGAAAATTAGTGAATTAAAAAATGTTAAAATACTTTTAGATACTTATAAATTAGTTACAACAGTACAACCAAAGATAGAGAATTTTGAATATAATAAAGCTCTTGAAAGTATTTTTAGTCATATCGATCAGTTGAATCAATTTATTGATAATGAAAAACCATGGGAATCAATCAAAAAAAATGATTTATCCAAAGCCTCAGAAACATTATCAACCCTAATTGAATGTTTCAGAGTAATTGCAGTAATTTTGATACCATTTATTCCAGATTCAGCAAAAAAAATTCTTGATACTTTAAATGTAGATTATGCAAATATTAATTTTGATAAATTAAATATTAAATTTTGTATCAAAAAAGGAGAAAAAATAAATAAAGTAGAAAAATTATTTCCGAGGTATGATGAATAGTATAGTTGATAGTCATTGTCACTTAGACTTTAAGGCATTTAAAGATGATTTAAACGAAGTTATAAAAAGAGCAATGAGAAATGGAGTTAAATATTTATTAACAATTTCAATCGATTTAGAAAAATTCAATGATGTATTAAAAGTAGCTAAAGATTACCCTAATAATGTTTGGTGTACTACAGGAATACACCCTAACAATGTACAAAAAAACTTAACGGAAAAAGATTTTGAAAAAATTATTTCAGTTTTAAAAAAAAATATAACACATAATAAAAGAGAAGTTATCGGTATTGGGGAAACAGGCTTAGATTATTTCAGAACAAGTGAAAATAAAAAAAATCAACAAAAATCATTTGATTTACATCTTCAAGTTTCTGGAACTACTAATTGTCCAGTTATTATTCATTCAAGAGCAGCAGATCAAGATACAAAACTTTTTTTAAAAAATAAGGTAAAATTATACAATACAAAAGGGTTAATGCATTGTTTTTCTTCTTCAAAAGAATTAGCTAAAACAGCACTAGATAACGATTTCTTTATATCAATTGCAGGAATGGTAACATTTAAAAATAGTCATGATTTAAAAAAAATTGTTCAGTATATTCCAAATGATAAAATCTTAGTTGAAACTGATTCACCATATCTTTCCCCAGAACCTCAAAGAGGGAAAAGAAATGAACCTGCATACATAATTAATACAATAAAAGTAATTTCAAAAATAAAAAAAATTCCTGAAGAAGAAATGATAGATTTAACTACAAAAAATTTTTTTAATTTGTTTTCTAATATACCAAAATGAGCATGCAAATTACTATTTTAGGGTGTGGAAGTTCTGCTGGTGTTCCAGCAATTGGAAATTATTGGGGGAATTGCAATCCAAAAAATCCCAAAAATAGAAGACTAAGATGTTCCATATTAATTAAAAGTGATAAATCTCAAATTTTGATTGATGCATCTCCTGACTTGAGACAACAATTGCTTTCAGCCAATGTAACTTATATTGATGGAGTTTTGATAACGCATGCTCACGCAGACCATATCCACGGAATAGATGATTTTAGATACCTAAACCATATAATGAATAAACATATAAATTTATACGCTAAAAGTGCTGTAATTGATGAAATCAGAAAGAAGTTTAATTATGTTTTTGATGATCTAGTTCCTGAATCCAACGGTTTTTATTATAAACCATGCCTAATTCCAAATGAAATATCAGGACAGTTTAAAATTAAAGATCTAAAAATAAAAAGTTTTCAACAAAATCACGGTTTTGGCGAAACAACAGGATTTAGAATAAATAATATTGCTTACTCAACTGATGTTGTTGAACTAAATGAAACAGCATTTTCTAATTTACATGATCTTGATTTATGGATAGTTGACTGTTTAAGGTTTAAACCTCATAAAACTCATTCACATTTTGAAAAAACAATGGAATGGATTAGCAGAATAAAACCAAAAAAAACTATACTAACGCATATGAATTTCGAAGTTGATTATGATGAAATTACAAAAAAACTGCCAAAAAACTGTTATGCTGGCTTTGATGGTTTAAAAATTAAAGTATGAATTAAATATTTAAATTATTTTTTTCAAGTTTCATCACTCTACTCATAAAATCAACCACAACTCTTATCCGTTTGATATTAATTAAATCTTCATGTATAACGATCCAATATTCACGTGTTATTTTTATTTTTTTTGGTAATATTGGTATTAAGTTTTTTTCTTTTTTAGCTATAAAATTGTGTAACAATGCTATCCCAATTCCTTCCTTAACTGCATTAAGTTGCGCTTGCAAATTATTACTTCTAAATAGTATTTTTATATTATTAAAAGAATCGTGTAAGTAATTTAATTCAGGATAATCTACTAGGTCATCAACATAACTAATAAATTTATGACCAGTTAAATTTTCTAAGTTATCTATCATTTTATTTTTAGTAAAATATTCTTTAGATCCATAAAGCTGAATTACATAATCTGATAATTTCCAAGATACTAATTTACCTCTCTTTGGTCTTGATAAGGTAATTGAAATATCAACCTCTTTATTCGATAGACTTCTTGCTTTTGTATCTGCAAGTAATTCTATTTCAAGGTCTCTATGTTCCTTATAAAATTCTTTAAGATATTTTGTAAAAATTTCAATTCCTAAACCCTCAGGTAATGAGATCCTTACTACTCCAGTTAAATTGACATTTTTATTAGTGAATTCTTCATTTATAGATAAAATTTCAGATTCTATTTTTTCAGCAAATATTATTAATCTTGTACCATCATCTGTTAATATGTATTGATTGTTTGATCTGTAAAATAATTTAACATTTAACTTTTCTTCCAGTCTCAAAATTCTCCTAGAGATTGTTGTTGGTTCAATTTTTAATTTTTTTGCCGCTAAGTTAAGTTTACCACTACGAGATAAAATAATAAAAGATTCAAGATCATTCCAATTAAACATATTTGATTGTACATGCAAAAATGCATGCTAGCAATGTAAAAAAACTATTTGAAATGCAAATATTAAGTATATATGTTTCATAATATTATGAGCGAAATTAACAAATTTATAGGACACTACATCTCAGGGAAACATTATGTTGATAATGGAGAGAAGATTGATATTTTTAATCCATGTAATAATGAGTTAATAGGAATTCTTTCTTCAGCAACAGAAAAAACTGTAAAAAAAGCTGTCGATGAGGCAGAAAAGGCTTTTAAAAGCTGGAAGAATATTCCTGTGTCAAAAAGAGTTTCAATTTTGTTTAACTATAAAAATTTGTTAGAAAAAAATATTGACGGAATTGCAAAATTAATTTCGAGTGACTTAGGTAAAGTAGATGAAGATGCAAAGGCAGAAATAAGAAGGGGCATAGAAAATGTTGAATATGCATGTGGTTTAGGGGAGACAATTAAAGGAGAATATAATAAGAATATTAGCACATCAATTGACAGCTGGAGTGAATTTGAACCTCTTGGAGTTGTTCTAGGCATAACACCATTTAATTTTCCTGCAATGGTGCCTTTGTGGATGTTTCCATTGGCAATTGCCGCTGGAAATACTTTTATTCTGAAACCTTCTGAAAAAGATCCTCTGTCAACTTTATTACTAGCTGAATTGTTTACTAAAGCTGGTTTACCAGACGGCGTATTAAATGTAGTAAATGGTGATAAATCTAGTGTAGAATATCTTTTAAATGATTCTAGAATTAAAGCAGTAAGTTTCGTTGGTTCAACTCCAGTTGCAAAGGAAATTTATAATATGGCATCAAAAAATAGAGTTAGATGTCAAGCACTGGGTGGTGCGAAAAATCATGCTTTAATACTTCCAGATGCCAATATAGAGGATTCGACAAAACAAATAATAGGTGCAGCTTTTGGCTCCTCAGGTCAAAGGTGTATGGCTCTATCAGTTGCTGTTGTAGTTGGAGAAATTAAGGATAATTTTATAAAAGAATTAGTTAAACAAACAAAAAAACTTAAAGTAGGGTTAGATATTAATGATTCTAATAGTTTTGGGCCTTTAATTACAAAAGAACATTTAGAGAAAGTAAAATATTTTATAGATTTGTCAGAAGAAGAGGGGGCTAAAATACTGACTGACGGTAGAGATATCCTAAAAAGTAAAAATTCTGTTAAAGGTAACTATTTGGGTGCAACGATAATCGATGAAGTAAAAACGTCAATGACAGCATATAAAAATGAAATTTTTGGACCCGTGCTTCAAATAATTCACGTAAATAATTTTATTGAAGGTTTAGAAATAATAAAGAATAATAATTTTGGAAATGGTTGTGCAATATTTACTGGAAACGGTGAGGCAGCAAGGACATTTACATCTGAAGTAGACATTGGTATGATTGGTGTAAATATTCCGCTTCCTGTTCCATCAGCATTTCATAGTTTTGGTGGTTGGAAAGATTCATTTTTTGGAGATTTAAATATTTATGGTCCTGATGGACTAAGATTTTATACACAAAGAAAAACTATTACTCAACGATGGCCTTCTTCCAATAACCAAAATTCGAAAATTAATTTTTCAATGCCAACTAACAACTAACATGAAAGGATAATCAATGAAAAAACTTATTAAACTTATTTTTGCTTTTGTATTCATTAGCAATTCAGCATTTGCTGAAGATTTAAGTGTTGCTTGGGAAACAGAGGCAGCATTTAAATTGCCTGAATCCGTGATTTATGACAAGAAAAATGACTTACTTTATGTTTCAAATATTGCAAATCATCCATTCAAAAAGGATGGAAGTGGTTTTATTTCAAAAGTAAACATGCAAGGTGAAATTGTAGAACTTGAGTGGATAAAAAAATTAAATGCACCAAAAGGCTTAACAATTGTTCCTTCAAAAAATCCTGATGAAAGCGACAAACTTTTTATAGCTGATGTAGATGAACTAGTTGAAGTTGATATTGATACAGCAAAAATAGTAAACAAATACAAAGCTAGTGGGTCAGTTTGCATGAATGATGTAACTCATGACAAATATGGAAATGTTTATGTTGGAGATACATATACTGACTCGATTTATAGACTCAATTCATTTGGCCAAATACCACTTTGGTTCTACAGTCCAGGTCTCGCTCCAAATGGAATACACATTGATAATGAAACCGGAAAAATGATTGTTGGTTTTTGGGGTGCTGTAATGGAAGGTTGGGGAACTCCCGAGCTAAGTGGAAGTCTTAAAAGTATTGATTTAAATACTAAACAACTAAAAGATTTGGGTAAAAAACCAATTGGTAATCTTGACGGTATTGAATCAGATGGAAAAGGTTCTTACTATGTAACGGATTGGAGTAAAACAGAACTTTATAAAATAAAAAAAAGTGGAAGTGCAAAAATGATCAAAAAATTAGGTGAAGATGGAAAAGGGGCAGCTGATCATGAAGTTGTTTTAGATAAAAATCTTATGATCATTCCAATAATGGTTGAGAACAAATTAGTAGCTCTCAATATTAATTAATAATGACTTATCAAAGAGTTAGAACCTTTGATAAGCTTGCAAAGCCATTTGTAAGACTAGTTGACAAATATTATCCAGATGCATTTTTATTTGTAATAATTCTCTCTATTCTTACATTTGTGCTTGCAATTACTTTGACGGGATCCACTTCAAGTGAAACTCTGAAAGCATGGGGAGGGGGCCTGCCAAAGCTTTTCACTTTTACAGCCCAAATAACCATTGTAATGATTACGGCCCATGCACTTGCACATACTAGTCCTGTAGAAAAATTATTAGTAAAGTTAGGTGACATTCCTAATAAACCTGTTCAAGCATATGCACTTGTAACATTTATTTCGGGCTTAGCCAGTCTATTTGCTTGGTCATTTGGGTTAATTGTCGGTGGAATATCGGCAAAGTTTATTGCAATAGGTTGTGAAAAGAAAAAAATTAAAATACATTATCCATTACTTGTAGCCTCAGCTTATAGTGGTTACGTCATATGGCACATGGGATATTCCTCTTCAGCAGCATTATTTGTTGCTTCAGAAGGCCATTCGTTAGTTTCAAGAATCGGAGTAATTCCTGTAACAGAAACAATATTTAATAGTTTCAATATAACTGTCGCACTATTAACCTTAATTACTATAACTATTATCTGTCCACTAATGAGGCCATCAAGGGATAGTGAAATCATTGAAATTGATACAAAATTATTAAAAGATAAAAGTAAGACAAAAAATATAAATGAGATTAATTCCTTCGCTCAACGTATTGAAAATAATAGGTATTTATCATTTTTAACTGGTATTTCATTAATTGGTTATATTTTTCTTATATATTCTGAAAAGGGTTTTTTTCTTGATCTAAATATTGTAAGTTGGACATTTTTATCAATTGGACTATTACTAGCAAATTCACCAATTCATTACGTAAAACTTGTAAATAATGCTGCTTTAACTGTAGGCCCAATTATTCTTCAATACCCATTTTATGCTGGAATAATGGGCATTATGGCAGATACAGGATTAATTAAAATTTTAGCTGATGGTATAGCTTCAGTGGCTACATCTGAAACACTTGGTTTTTTTTCTTTTCTTTCAGGAGGATTAGTTAATATGTTTATACCCTCTGGCGGAGGTCAATGGGCTGTTCAGGGACCAGTTATGATACAAGCTGCAGAAACATTAAATGTTGAACCCTATGTTATAGTACTTGGTGTAGCATATGGAGATCAGTGGACAAATATGATCCAACCTTTTTGGACCATACCGTTGCTAGCGATTGCTGGTTTACATATGAGACAGATTATGGGTTACACTTTTGTTATATTTATTGTTACAGGTGTAATTTATGGATCGTCAATGCTCTATTTAGGCTCAGGATGAATTAAATAATGGATAAATACAAATAAATAAATTAAGACGTATAATATATATTATGTTAAGTTTTATTAACATCAATTATTGTTCTTCCTGCAATTTTTCCAGATGTAATCCGTTCTGCAAGCTTTTTTAAATCACTGAGACAATTTAAGGTCTTAAGTGTTTTTAAAATATCTCCATCTATTAAATCAGAAAGAAATTTCCATGCTTTTATTCGTTTGTCATATGGTGCTAAAACGCAATCTACACCAGCCAGAGTAATATTTCTTAAAATAAATGGATAAACTGTTGTAATTAATTCTGGTCCTTTTGCTAATCCTGTACTTGCAACAATACCATTATATCTAATTTGACTTAACATAGTTGATAAAACGTTGCTTCCAACCGTATCAATTGCACCCGACCATATCTCCTTTTGTAATGGTTTATTTGATAATTGAAATTCCTCTCTGTCTAGAACGTGGCT
>MDTE01128404.1_pt1 | contig 24307 bp, 21 predicted proteins | sample 811231 | NCBI WGS metagenome assembly MDTE01 (sample SAMN05326651, study PRJNA326480) | marine metagenome | isolation source: seawater | place: Indian Ocean: Red Sea | collected 2010 | reverse complement strand
CTATATTTTTTATTTTTTTAATATCTTTAGTTTTGAAAATACCCCATCCTGAATTAACCCAGATATTTTTTAAACTCTTCTTTTCATCAAAACTACAGATATGATTATTTTTTATATTTATAACTCCAAATGAAGATGGTGGATTTGATATGGTTAAAATTCCCTGTAGTTTTTTGGAAATAAATTTTTTATATAAAGATTTAATATCATATTTTAACAAAGTATCGCCATATAAAAATAAAAAAATATTATCGTTATAAAGAAATTTTTTTGCTTTGATTAATCTTTGAGATGTAGATGCTTCTTTGTTGAGTTCCGAAAAAAATATTTTTGGTTTTTTTATTTTATTCGAAATATTAAGTTTTCTTAAAATTAAGTCACTTTCTTTATGAATATTAATTTTACAAAAATTTTTAATTTTTTTACTTTTATAGCCAGTACAAATAACAATTTTTTCTAATTTTGAAATTCTTAACTGAGTATATAAATGTGACAGAATTGCAAACTTACCAATTTTTAAAAGACATTTTGGAACGTCTTTTGTAAGTTTCCCCATTCTTGTTCCCTTACCACCTGCTAAAATAAGACCTGTTTTTACCATTTTATATGCCTGAATTTACTAAGCTAAAATTTTTAATTTCATAAACCTTATCACAAACTTTAAATGGATTCTTTCGGTGAGATATCATAATTATTGTTGTTTCAATATTAGAATTTAAATTTTCAATAATATCTAAAATTTCATTTTCACTTTTTACATCAAGTGAACTTGTAAATTCATCTAAAATAAGTAATTCTGGCTTATAAACTAGTGCCCTAGCAATTCCTATTCTTTGCTTTTGACCTCCAGATAATTTAGATCCTCTCTCTCCAGCCCCATCGGATCTAATAATATTATTTAATTTTAATAATTCTGAGATTTTTGATAAATAATCATCATCAATAGAAGTATTTTTTGAAAAAATTATATTTTCTTTAAGATTTTTATCTATAATAAAAGTATCTTGATAAACATAACCTATTTTTTTTTGCCAGTCAGATTTAAAATTTTCTATATTTACTTTATCTACTAAAATATTTCCTGAAATTGGCTGAATTAAACCTGAAATCAAATCTATTAAAGTCGTCTTACCAACTCCACTAGGTCCATATATTCCTATTATTTCATTTTTTTTTATATTTAAATTTAAATTTTTAAATATTGTATTTTTTTCATAACTAAAGTTTAAATTTTCAATTCTAATCTCCTTTAAAAATTTTATTTCACCATAAGTAGCTGTTTTTTTATTTTCTAAATTTTTGTTTTTAAAAACTTCATAAACAGCGGATATATATGGTTGTGCTTGAACTATCTTTTGATAATTTAAGACAATTTTATATATACTCGGTATTAATCTGACTGCAGTTACGGTGAATAATGCGAGTATAGGTATTATTGTTTCATTAGGAATATCCAGTACAAACTTAGTCACAACTATAACTAAAACAAACGAAATTAATAAAAGAAATTCAAAAAATATTTTTGGAAAAATATAAAAAAATCCAAGTTTTTTTTCTTCATAAAAATACTTTGAGGTTTGCGCTTTGTGAATATTAGAAAAAAATTCCTCACTATTATTGAGTTTTATCATTTTAATACCCCCAAAACTTTCCTGTAAAAACTTCAGCCAACCAGAATATTTCTCCTGTTGAGCCTTTGATGCATTAAATATAAAATTTTTGGAGAATTTAATATAAAGTAATGCAATTATAAAAACTATTAAAACTGGATAAAACAATTTCATATTAATTGTTAAGAATAAAAAAATTATTAATATAAAAAAAATTATTTCACTTATCATCATTATTAACCCTGAGAGAGAAGAGGATAACTGAAGAGTGTCATATAATGTTCTTCTAATTTTTTGAGAAGAATCTTGGACATGTTGACTAAGGTAAGGTTTGTTTAATTCGAAAATAAAAGTTTGATTTGCTATATTTTCCCCAATCTGCTGAGAAAAAGAGAAAATTTTGTAACTTGAAAAAGTTAACAAGATTAATTTAGCAACAAAGAATACACTTATCAAAGATACTATTAAAACGAGTGGCTCTATATCAAATGGATTGTTAAGAATTTCGTGTACAATAAAATCTATAAATTTAACACCAATGCCAGTTTCGTTATTTAAAAATGTTAAAGTCAATGGTATTACCATGATAAAACCAAACATTTCAGCAAAAATAGATAAAAAAGAGAGGAATATTAAATAATAAAATCTTCCTTCAAAATTTGTAAATTTTATGAGATCATAAAATCTTAAGATTTTATTCATTTTATTTCAATTTAAGTTTTCTTTTTAATTTTAGATGCCAATTTTTCTCAAAACCTAAAGCCTTATCATCAATAAAAATATCATATGAAGGTTTGTAAAATATCAATTCATGGTAATTTACCTTCCACTTTTTAAGTTGGTTAATAGTCAATTTTCCTATTATTTTTTTTATTTGTTTTTTATTTTTTTTATATTTACCCATGCCCCTGGCAGTAAATATTTTTATAAAATAACCTCTCTCATATAAAGAGTTAATTAAATTAATAGTTTTTTTATTAGGTTGAGAATTCTTGTAATGATTTAATTTAGTTTTGCAAATTACATTATCAATATCAAAACAGATGATTTTTTTTTTCATATTAGAATAGAAATAAATATTTATAATTCTAAATACTTTCTAATCCTCCACCCCATCTTCTTGAATTATTTTCACTAAATTCTTCCTGAATAGCATCAGTTTTGATTTCGTTAATTGGTTTTCTGAATAATTTTTTTATATAAACTCGTGATAGTGTTCTACTAATACCCTCAATGGATTTACCAAACAGATCATTGTAACTTTTTAACTGATTTGACTGTTCATCTGATAATATAAAAGGAATGATAGTTGATTTTTCAAATTTAAATTTGTTTAAATTAAATGCTCCATGGGTTTCTTTTTTATATTCTAAAAAATATTGAATATTAAAATCAAAAATTCCCTCTTTTTTTATTTCTACATCAAACAAATTAGTAACTTCACAAAGTTTATAATTAATCAAATTTTCTAAAAATAATTCTATATTTTCCTCATTTACATTGTTTTCTTTGAATATTTCTTCTGCTGATATTTTGGCTATTTTTGCAATATTAATTAAATCAAAAGTTAAAGATCTACTTTTATATTTGAAAATAAGGTTGCTTCCAAGTTTACCATCAATAAATTTTTTTATATTTTTTTCATCTTCACAAAAAGTTCTTAATTGGTTTCTATCCTCCCAAAGCTCACCTTCAGACTCATTTAAAAAATCAACCAAAAGTGTCTCAAATTCTGAGAAATCCTCTCTTGATGAATTTTCATATATTTTATTAATCCAATCCCATATTGATATTTTACATTCTCTTAAAAGTTTAATTATTCCATCAAATACACCATCATTATAGAAAATATTAATTATGAGATTCATCTTTCTGCATTCCAGGTAATCCTCGAAAGACAATGTTTTTGTTGAAACACAGATCTCTTCTATTTCACTTACAGATATTTTTTTTTCTAATATATCGTAAGATCCATAACATCTGGGAACAACTCTAAACTTAGTTTGCATTTTATGTTTTATTTTTGTGTCAAATGATCCCAATTCTGTTCCTGGTAAAATCATCAATTGATACATTGAAATTGTTGTAAAATCACTTTCAACTAAAGTCTTTAAAGTATCAAAATGTTTTTGTTTAGTGTCTCCTGGTAAGCCCAAAATAACTTCTGAGTAGGTATTTGCACCAATCTCTGATGATTTTAAAGCCATATCAACAATTTGGTCTGATGATATATTCTTTCTCTTTATGTTATCTTGAACCTCGGGATCTAAACTTTGTACTGATCCAGCTAACTTCATTGCCCCATTAACAATTTTTGCCGCCTCTAAAACTCTTTCTTTTTTATTTTTACCAGTAGCAACATTAATATATTTTGGATAACCATTTTTATCTTGTTCCTCTGCAATTACTTTGCATGTATCTAAATCTTCAGAAAACATCCCAAAATTCGAGTCTGCAATTAATAAATCAGTTCGTTTTTTTGAGGAGGGTAATGAATTCATTTTCTGTGAAATATATTTGACTTCACCCTCTACAACATCTCTTGTTTTTCTTTTTACTTTTGTCCAATAACCCTGTCCTTCTGTACAGAATGTACAAGTAAATGGACAGCCTCTATTAGTTTGAGTTATTGGTAAAAGTTTACCGTCTAAAAATTTATCTAATCTACCTGATAAATATGGCGAGGGAATTTGACTTAAGTCCATAACCCTTTCAAGTTTATTGCTTGAAACAAAAATATCATTTTTTTTATAAACTAAGTTTGGGTATTGAGTAAGTTCATTTTTCAAATCATTTATTGAAAGTTGACTTATTGAATTAATTTTTTTTTCTAGAAAAAAATTAATCAACTTATATAAGGCGTGCTCTCCTTCTTTCACGATATAAAAATCAATCCAAGGTCTTTCACTTAAGTATTTTTTTTGTTCGTCTTTATCTGTTGGAAAATTAGGACCTCCCATAACTGAGATGGTGTCAGGATAAACTTCTTTTAATCTTTTTGCATAGGCATCAGAAAGAGATGAATTCCACACATAATTTGAGAAACCTATCAAATCAGGCTTTTTTTGCTTCAATTCCAATGAAAGTTCCTCAGGAAATTTTACCAGGTTTATTTTTGGTAAATTCGGAATTTTACTTTCTACATATTCTGCAAGCATGCCAATTGCAGCTGGAACCACGTCTGACGCTATCGATTGTTGGGTGTAAGTAAGATCAACCAAAGTTATTTTCATCAGGTACTTTTATAGCATATAATGAATAAAAAAAGGTCCAATAAGCGCATATTAGTATATTTTTTTTCAATTAAACCAATATTTTTCTATCTCAATTCCTTGATTTTTTATTATTGTTATTTTTTTATAAATTAAATGAGTTTTATAAAAAATTTTTTATTCTTTTATGATTATAAAGAAGACAAGACTGAATTTTCTACCATTAACTATAAATACAGTCTTGTATTCAAAAAATCCCCATTAAAGACTCATTTTATCTTTTTAAAATTTTAAGAAAATTTATTTTTTAATATATATATTTTACAAATAAATTAATTATCATTAAAAATTAAAATCTTAAACATTATTTGACATTCAAAGAAAATAGATATATTCATTAAATCAGATTGAATCTTGGTGGGGAACAATGTGAAAATCATTGACTGTACCTGCAACGGTAATAATTTTTTAAAGTCCGAGTGCCACCCAATTTAGTCCTTTGCGAACGATGGCCAGGAAAAGTCTAGTTCACGAAAAATTTATTTCAGAGGCATAGAGGTATTATATGTTGATGAAAATAAATAATAAATTAATCTACTTTTTAATCTTATTCCTATTTTTTAGCCAGCACGTATTAAGCTTGGAAAATTGCAACTGGGATAACAAAGATAACAAACCGTGTATACAGATTAATAAGGAAATCAGTAATATCTCAAAATTTTCAAAAAATGGAATTAATAAAATTGTTATCAATAAAAAAAAAATTGATGAAACTGGAGCGATAGATTTAATAGATGTACTAAAATCAATTCCAGATATTAACGTAACTCAATCTGGACCTAGAGGACAACAAACTTCATTATTTATGAGGGGAACTGGATCTAACCATGTGTTAGTAATGATAAATGGTATACCAATAAATGATCAATCAACTACTCAAGGTTTGCACGACTTTGGAGTCGATTTTATTCAAGCAGTTCAACAAATTGAAATTTATCCAGGTTCAAGTGCGTCAAATTTTGGTACAAATTCTATTGGAGGAGCAATAAATATTATATTAACTGGTGACCTTAGAGATAAATATACTTTTTTTACTGATAAGAACGAAAATTATCAGCTATTAGCAAATAAAAACTTTAACTTTGATAATTCTAATTTAAATTTAAAATTTGGAAGTGTTAAAGAAGAAAATATTAGTGCACAAGGAAATATAGATGACGAATATGATGGTGTTGAAAATTACACTTTAAATTTAAATTATCATAAATACTTAAACTCCAATATAGAGTTTTACAATACAACATATCTAAGACAAACTATTGCAGAGTATGATAATTCCTCAACCAATCAAACTGGATATGAGGGAGATAATAAAATGGGATCATTTCAATTTGGAATTAATAATACTAATAAAAATTCTAAAACAAAATCTGTAATTTACTATAATACTTACGACAGAGAATATGATGAACGTGGTACAATAGATACATATAATAGTGAGGCAATAGGCTTTAAATTTGATTACTCAAAAACACTTACTAAAAAAGCTTCATTTGGTATTGGTTCAGAATATAAATATGATTGGGGATCCTTTGATAATCGAGGATCTTATACAGCTTCAACAAAAGGAAATGTAGATAATTTTTCTATTTTTGGAAATCTAGGATTAAATCTTTTTCCAAAAACTAATTTATCTTTATTTCTGAGGAACGATAAGCATAAAGTAACAGGAAGTCATTCTACCTATAGAGTAAACATAAATCAGAATATAAATAACTTTAATTTTGGAATATCAAGAATGATTGGCTTAAGAAATCCTACTCTTTACGAGTTATATGGAACAGATAATTTTGGTTTTTCAGGAAATAAAGATTTAAAAGCTGAAGAAAGTTTAACCGATGAAGTTTATGCAAAATATTTATTAAATGAAAACTTTTTTATATCATCAACACTGTTTAGGTCTAATATATCAAACAACATAGAGTACAAATCAAATAAATACGTAAATGACAGTGATAACGTAGATTTAAATCAGTCAGGTATGACAAATAATTTTTCATTTAATTCTAGTAAATTTAATGCTGATCTTTTTACATCATTTCTTTCTTCTAAAAAAGAAAATGGAGCTGATCAACTTAGAAGGCCAGAAAAGAATTATGGTATAAATTTATCAAAAAAAATAAATAGCGATCTGTTTGGAGAATTAAATTTAAACTTAGACTACAATCATTATGGAAAACATTTTGATACACACTCAACTTCTTTTAGTACAATAGAAATGGACAGCACAGATATAGTTAATCTTAGTTTAAATAAAAAAATAAATAATGGAACTGTATCTTTAAAAATTTCAAATTTATTAGATGAAAATTATGAGAGACCTCATGGATATAATCAAGAAAAAAGATGGATAAAATTAGGTTTTAGTTTCTAATATAAATAAATAAAAAAATATTGTAGGATTCTAATATAAGTGATAACTAAAAGAATGACTTATAAAAAACTATCTATTGTATTTTTCGCACTCATTCTCTCAGTCTCATTATCTAGAATAATTCCACATCCTCCAAATTTTACTCCAATTATATCTTTGGCTATCATTGGACCATTTTTATTTAGAAATCTTTACTTGTGCATATTTTGTATTTTGTGTTCGATGATAATTTCCGATTTTTTTATAGGTTTTCACGATGGATTGCTTCAAATATACTTAATCATAATATTAATTTGTATTTTATTTGATAAATTTAAGAAGAAAGTAAATAGTATAAATTTATTGTATTTTAGTTTTTCAGGATCATTGATCTTTTTTGTGTTATCAAATTTCAACGTTTGGTTTTTTGGAGATCTGTATGCAAAAGATATTAATGGATTGATTAATTGTTATATAATGGCAATACCATTTTTTACAAACACACTGATTTCAACTATAATTTTTTCATATTTAATTTTCTTTATTTCAAATGAGATAGCAAAAATCTCATATTTAAAAAATTAATTTAAATGCCAACAAACAATTTTGATAAATATATAAAAGATTATTACAATATTATTAAACAAGTTGATCATTCTACTTTAAAAAAAATTATCAATAAACTTAAAACATTTAACAGAAAGAATTCTGGAAAAATATGGATATTTGGGAATGGGGGAAGTCATGCAACATCAAGCCATATTGCGACTGATTTTACTAAAAATACAAATATCAAAATGTTGACTATTAGTGATGCTGATCAGATTACTTGTTTTAGTAATGATTATGGTTATGAAAATTGGATTTCAACTGCTCTTGAAAAGTACTTAACAAAAGATGATTTAGTTATACTGATTAGCTCATCAGGAAATTCGCAAAATATGATAAATGCTGCCAAAGTTTGTAAAAATAAAAACATTTTTTTAATTACGCTCACTGGTTTCAGAAAAAATAATAAACTTAAACCATATGGAAATTTATCTATATGGATTGACTCAAATTCTTATAATTTTGTTGAGCTAGCACATCTACAAATTATGACATACCTGGTGGATAAATTAGCCAAAATATATTAAATTTTTCGTATTGTTACTTAAATTTTAACAATTTGAAGTCTTCTGTCTGAAAGATTATATCTGCATTAATATTCGAAGGATTTGATTTATGAGTTAAAATATAAAATTCCTTAAACCGACTATCATTCAAATAAGATGAGGGAAGCTTATTATTTTTTATAATTTCAAAATTTACTTCATTCATTTTTATTTTATCATATTCAGAAAATTTATTTGTGTAATCACTATAAAAACTCGATAAATAAAACTGCCTTTCCGAAATTGATGAATAGAGACCCCATGGTGGATTAATTGATGTTTCAGATAAATTCAAGTCTGAAAAAATCAAAGAATTTTTTGGAGTATTTTGCTTTACTTTTAAATAAACTTTTTTCTGATTAATATTTAAAACATTATCTTCTCTATAATTTGTATTAATTAGTGAATTAAATAAAAATATTAAAAAAAATAAATTTATAAATATAATTTCTTTTTTTCTCAAAACTCTAAAAGATAATAAAAAAATAAAGAAGTAAATAAAATACAAATAAAAATCTACTTTAATTATATATCCAGACAAAAATGAACATGAGGCAATTAAAGATATCAAGAATAAATCTAATAATTTTATTTTTAATGAAGGAAATTTAATAAACTCATCATTATATAATAAAATTAATAAACTTATGAAAAAAAATAAGTAGAAAAGCTGAGCTGGAGATGCTTGAGGGAAAAGAATATAAATTATTACAGAAGGAACGTAAAAGAAATAAAAAGTTTTTTGTTTTAAAAAAAATAATAGTGAAATAATTAAAATTATGTGAAATATTTTATGTAAACCTGCGAAATTTTGAGAAATTTCAAATAACTCAATATTTAAATTTTCAAAGTAAAAAGAAATAGGAATTATTAAATTTAAAGAGAAAGTGAATAAAACAAAAATAAAGATTAATATAATTATTTGAAAAATATTTTTTCTTAAAGAAAAAAGTAAAGCTAAAAAATAAACTGATAAAACAGCAGTCTTAGATATTATTAATGCAAATGGTATAAATAAAAATTTAAAAACTTTATTAATTTTTTTCTCATAAATTAAAGATAAAATTTGAGGAAATATTGGAATTACTAATAAAGTCGAAGGACTTTCAAAAAAATAAAGTGGGTACGGTAACGCAAATATGAAGCATATTATAGAAATACTTACAATAAGTATATTTTTATTGTGAAAATAATTAAGTTTAGAGATTTCACTAGTTAAATTTAAAATCGAAAATGTAAATAATGAAATAGATATAAAGTAAAAACCATCAAACTTTTCATAAAATGAAAATTGATTTCCTAAAAAAGCAATAATATTTGAAAATATTGAAGAATATAAACCGTATATATTATTATTATTTACTTTAAATATTTCAATATTATCTTGGTAAATTGCAGAAACATAAAAATAAGTATCAAATAAACCCCATGCTGAAATTTCTGGTAATGGTCCATGAATTATCTTTCCAATATAAAAACTAAAACCAAGAATTCCAATCAGTAAACTTAAAAAATTAAAATCAATTAAATTTTTTTTTTGTGTAATTAAAAAATATAATGCAAATAATATTGAAAAAAAAATTAGAATATTTTTATTAAAATTAAATATTAAATATGCAATTAAAAAATATATAACTATATTAGATGAGTAAAAAATTTTAGATTCACTATTAATAATTTTTTGTGTGATTTTTTCTATTCCCCTAAGTGAAAGATATAAAAATACCCCAATGATAAAATGAAATGAACAGCTTAACAAAAAATTTAGCATCTAAATTTTAGTTTAGATTCCCTATTTCTAACCCTAGTCTACTTTGAATTATACTAATCAAATTGCTAACTCTATTTATATTTTTAAAAGTTCCCATGTCATACCAGGCAATACCTCTTCTTAACTTAACTATTGATAAGTTTTTATTATTATAAATCAACTTGATTAGATCAATGACCTCATACTCACCTCTAGATGATTTTTTTAAATTTTTTGTTTGTTTGAGTGATTTTCCATCAATTATGTATAATCCTGTAATTACTGAACCTTTTGATGTCTTTTTTTTTTCAAAAAACTCTAATTTATGTTTAGATGTTTTAATTGTTCCATAATTCCATGGGTCCTTTGCATGAGATAAGAAAATAGAACATTTTTCATTCCTGTATGCTTTTATTATCGTTGATATTAAATCATTACCATAAAAAAAATTATCACCTAGGATAAATATTCCTTTTTCATTATTTGAAAAAAATCTTGAAACTTTGCTAATAGCAGAAGATATACCGTCGGGTTTTTTTTGAACTATAAAGTGAAATTTACATCCTTTAATATTTTCACCTCTCAAAGATTTTTTAAAAAAAGTAAAATCTTCTTTATTTCCCACAATAAATATTTCTTTACAACCACTATATAAAAGTATGGATAATGGATAGAAAAACATTGGCTTGTTATAAATTGGCAAAAGATGTTTATTAATATATTTTGTGATTGGAAATAATCTTTCACCCTTTCCACCACATATTAAGACGCCTTTCATATATTTATTTACCTAATCTTTTTAAATTTATTTTCTTAGTGTTAAATTGTTTCAAATTTTCACTTTTTAAATACCAAGAAATAGTTTTTTTTATTCCTTGATCAAAGCTATATTTTTCTTTCCATCCTAATTTTCTTAATTTTTTAGAGTCAGATGAATATTTTCTATCATGACCTGGCCTATCTGAAACAAATTTAATATTCATTTTTTTTATTTGCATATATTTAAAAATCTTTTTTATAAGATTATTATTTGAAATTAAATTAAAGGAAGAAATATTATATATATTATTCAACTTACCAATTCTCATAATCTTTATAATTGCTTCAACAGTATCTTCAACATAAATCCAGTTTCTTATATTTTTTCCATTTCCATAAATTTCAACTGATTTATTCAAAGAAATTTTCATTATGCTTTTAGGAATAAACTTTTCAGGAAACTGATAAGGTCCATAATTATTAGATGGATTAATTATGATATATTTTATTTTATAAGTATTACAAAAAGCTTTAATAATATGAATTTGTGATGCTTTACTTGCTGAATAAGGATTATTTGGCATAATTGGAGAGTCTTCCTTAAATTTTTTTTTCTGTTTAAAATGTATATCACCAAAAATTTCATCTGTTCCTAAATGAATAAATTTAATCTTTTCTTTTCTATTATTTAAATTTTTTAGTGAAACTAACAAATTAGTCAAAGAAATAACATTTGATCTAATTATTTCCTCTGGATTATCGATGGATCTATCTACATGAGTCTCTGATGCTAAATTAATTATATATCTAGGATTTATTTTTTTAATAATTTTTGTTAGTTTGTTATTTGAGATCTTAGATAAATCAATTTTTTTAAAATTATAGTTTTTGTTTTGATGATTTACAAATTTTAAATTTGATTGTTCTGATAATTTATCAAAATTGTAAATCTGAAATTTTTTTTTAAGAAGAGATTCTATTAAATTTGAACCTATAAATCCCAAACCACCTGTAATAATTACTTTATTTTTGTTCATAAAAAATAGTATAAATAAAATATATATAATGAAAAAAATTATTCCATTTAATAAACCCTTAATTTATGGGCAAGAAAGTAAATTTTTAAAAAAATTATTTTTAATTAATGAATTTAGTGGCAATGGTTTTTACACTCAAAAATGTTCAAATTGGATAAAAAAAAATCTTAAGTGCAAAGATGCTTTATTGGTTAATTCATGTACTGCAGCTCTAGAAATGTGTGCATTACTTCTAAATATTAAAGAAGATGATGAGATAATAATGCCATCCTACACTTTTGTATCGACTGCAAATGCTTTTACTTTGCGTGGAGGTAAACCAGTATTTATTGATATTGATCCAAATACATTGAATATTGATCCAGAAAAAATTGAAAAAGCAATCACTAAAAAAACAAAAGCAATAGTTATTGTACATTATGCTGGAATCAGTTGTGATTTAGAAAAAATAATCAAAATTAAAAATAAGCATAAAATTTATTTAATTGAGGATGCCGCTCAAGCTTTACTGTCGAATTATAAAAAAAAACCTTTGGGATCTTTTGGTGACCTTGCGACAATTTCATTTCATGATTCAAAAAATATACATTGTGGTGAAGGAGGTGCTCTTTTGATTAATAATTCAAAATTTATTAAAAAATCTAAAATAATTAGAGATAAAGGAACCAATAGAAACTTATTTAATAGAAAAAAAATTAGTAAATATAGTTGGGTTGGCTTGGGATCATCTTATAGTTTAAGTGAATTAAATGCTGCATTTCTTTATGCACAACTTTTAAATGCAAAAAAAATAACTAACTTTAGAAAAAAAATTTTTTTTTTATATAACAAAAAATTTAAAGAATTGGAAAAAAGAAAATGTATTATAAGACCAACTATTCCTAAAAATTCCTCTACTAATGGACATATCTACTACATTCATGTACCAAAAATAGAAAGAAAAAAAATAATAAGTTATTTAAAACAGAAACTTATTAATTCTGTATTTCATTATATCCCACTTCATAATTCTAAATTTGGAAAAAAAAATAGCATTACTAAATCTGATATGAGCTATACTATAGAAAAATCTAAAAGTATTTTAAGACTACCCTTATTTTATGGTATAAAAAAACAAGAAATACTTCATATTTGTAAAACTATCCAAAACTACTTTAATGAAAGAGATAAATAATCTTTATCAATTTAGAAAATATCTAATTGTTGGTTTTTTAATTAATTGTTTGGGTCTTTGTTTATATATATTATTTACTAGTATATATTTTTTTTTTGAACCTGTATTAGTGGTTACATTGCTTAATCCATTAATAATTATATTCCATTTTTATCTTCAAGGTAAATATGTTTACAAAATCTCAAAATTAAAAATGAAACATCTTATAAAATATACATTAAATTTTTCTTTTTTTTATTTTTTAAATATTATTCTTATATACCTTGCTACTCAAAAGTTTAGTTTTAATCATATATTTTCTCAAATCTTTATAATATTAGGATTGATAATATTTAATTTTTTAATAAGTAAAAACTTAATTTTTAATAATAAATAAATAAGTTTTTTTAATAAATTAATTTAATTAATTTATCATTTTTTTCAAATTTTATATTTTTTTCACAAACAGTTTTTGTTTTAAGAGGAGAGTAAATATTTTTTTTAAGTAAATCTGAAGGGTTTTTTTTATTATATTGTTTATATAAAAATTCATATATTCCATCATTAAGATTATTTTCATTAAGATAAATTTCTACTATTTTTTCATAAATAAAAATCAAATCACTTTGATTATGTAAACAACTAGGATTTTCATAATTAATAAGTTGAGGATTTCTTCTCCAGGCCAAACTGTACCCAAAGTATATCCTATCAGATTTGTGATATACTCCTCTTGATCCATCCATGTTGTAAAACGGTATCATTTCTTCATTATTTTTTTTATTCAATATTTCTAAAGTAAACCAATTCTCAGACATCTTTAAATCAGTTTTATTAAATACATCTATGTGTTGTATTCCAAAAAGAGACGCTTGGCCTGCAATTCCAAGTCCATAATCTTTTTTATCTATCAAAGGTATTGGCATCGAAAATAAGAAAAAAATACCAGATACAAATATTGAACTTATAATTGAAAGCCTTATGTGACTTATCTTTTCACCAATCAAAAGTTGCTCTTTTTTAAAATAACTTACTGGTCTAACTAAACAAGTTCCAAATAATCTTCTTCTTCTGGTAGCTATGAACCTATAAATAATTTTTCCAAACTTAAGATATTTCGCCAAAAGGAATATTGGGAACAATGGATATAATAAGATAATTTTTTTTGTACAGATAAAATAAAAATCAAAACCAACATAAAACTTATTTTCTTTAACATTATAACCATGCATATCTTCCATTGCATTTTCATAATTAAGTTTAACTAATTTTAAATCATTTAAACATTGACTCGCAGGTTTAAATACAAGCACAGAGAAAAAATCCAAATTCTTTAGAATTCTTACTGTATTATCGCAAAGTGAACACCTATCATCATAAAATACCCAGATATAGTCTTCACCATTTTTATTAAGACCTAAATTATTAGGCCAAAATAAAACTACCCAAAGCAGATACTCAATTTTTCCTAAACTACCTAAATTTAAAATTTGATCGGATATTATAAAAAAAAGCAAACCCCATATAACAACAATTTTTTTAAATAAACCTCCAAATAATGCAAATGGAAGAAGTAGAAAGTACCAAAACATCATTACTATAAGTGAGATTTTAAAAAAAATAATTAATAATTTTGAGTTAATAAAAAAATTATCAAAAAGATTGTGCATTGAACTCATATAACTACTTGTTAACAAAAGAGGGCCTGTAATTCCTGATTTCCAAAAATCATCATGAAGATGAATGGTTACACTGTAAACACAAACACACCAATAACTAAATAAACATACAAATTTCAAAAGTGACAAAAACTCTTTTGAGTTTAAATTATCTTTAAACAATAAAAAATTTGTTAATGTTGGTCTAATTTTAATTAAATAAGAATCTAAAGAAACAAACCTTCCAGACTCTGCAAATAATAAAAATATCGCAAGCATTGATCCAACATCATTGCCCAAAGTGTAAGCTTTAAGATCTAGCTGTGCGCCATCTGTTGTCCACATGATAAAAATAAAAAAACTAAGAGCATATTGTGATAAAAAACCGAATATCAAACAAATAGAAAAAAATAATTCTACGAATAAAATTTTGTGCTCAAGTAAAGTAAAATTTTCATCTATTGTAAAAATATTAATACATCTTACCAAGATTATGATTCCAAATAATATTCTTACAATAGAATATAAATAAATCTCTTTTTCTGATGAAGGGAAAGAATATTTATTAATTAAATCTATTATGTTTAAATACAGTTTCTTAAAAAAACTAATATTAAAAACTAAACTATAAAATATAATAAAAATTATAATTAAATAGAATAAAGTCCTATAAGATCTATAAAATTGATAAATTAAAATTTTCTCATAAAAATAGAAATAAATTAGACTTAAAAAGATAATTGAAATTAAAAAAATAAAAATATTTTTGGGATAAACTTTAAAATAGTTGATTTTCATATCAGCTGAATTTTTTTGAGTCTTTAATTTTTTTATTATTAGCTAATTTATTAGTTGCAAATAAAACCATCCACCTACCATTAAAATTAAGATTTTTAATTTTTGTATTTGGGTCAATTTTATCCACCCCGTGTTTTAAACTCGCTTTAAATATTATAAGATCTCCTGTACTGACATGATCGTCTAGACAAATTTTTTTTCCATCAATTTCTACAAAAAGTCCTCCTTTTTTAAAATCCTTTCCTTTTTCAGACATAACCATCTGCAAAAGATATTTTTGGTGGTAATCTACTGGATCATTGTGTTTGTTTAAGTATCCCTCGCCCTTTGGATAAAATTGAAATGACGCTCTTATAGTACAATCATTATTTTTATTTGGATTAAAAAATTTTTTTTCACCTATACCATTTAGTTTATTTTTAAATTTGAAAATATCCTGAAAAATTTTAAATATTTGAAATTGGTCTTGATTCCAGGGGAAAAAATTAAATTGATAAAAAAAGCCATTTACTATTGATCTTTTGTCATCAAAATTCACCCTAAAATGATTTGGAGAACCTAATTTAATTTGATGATATTCTGCAAAATTATTTTTGGCTATATTTGTTAAAAAACTTTTAATTTGATTTAAAAAAATTTTGTTTTTTTGTTTTTTAATAACAACAATTTTATTTAATTGTAAACATTTTTGTATTTTTTTTACATTTAATTTTTTTAGATTAATAATATTATTATTCATAAAATATACATTATATATAAAATCTAATTAAATGAAGCAAATTTGGGTTAAACAGAAAAGGATAATAAAACCGAGTAAAGAAAGATATTGGCTATCTCATTTAGGTCCAACTCATGTTATAAAAAAAAATAATTTCAATGTGACAATATTATTTTCATCAAGAGATAAATATAATATTTCTAGAATTGGTAAATTTGACTATGACTTAAATAAAAAAAAAATAATTAAAAACCCAAATCTTTATCTAGATATTGATAAACTTAATAAAAACGAAAATTTAGGTGTGTCTTATCCTTTTTTAATCAATAAAGGAAAAAAAAAAATATTATTTTATGTGGGTTGGTCTAAAAATAAATTTCATTTCAAGAACAAATTATGTTTTATTGACAAAAAAAAATTAATAAGAAAAAAAATTAAAATTAAAAATACATTTGGTATGGGTTCAAACTGTGTACTGAAAGTAGGAAGTTATTATTACATGTGGTTTACCCAATTCAGAAAATGGACCAATAATGGCTTCAAATTCATACCTTCATATAATATTAGATTTGCAAAAAGTAGAAATCTATTAGATTGGAAATTAGAAAAAAAAATTTCAATAAATTTTAAATCTTCAAAAGAGATTGCAATTTCAAAACCATCAGTAATAAGATTTAAAAACAAATATCATATGTGGTATTGCTATAGAGGCAAAAAATATAAAATAGGCTATGCTAGTTCATTAGATGGAATAAACTGGAAAAGAAAAGATGACATGATAAAATTTGAAGGAAATTTTAAAAATTGGGATGTTGAAGGATTATGTTATCCATCTGTAATATGTATTAAAAACAAACTTTTCATGATGTACTCTGGAAAAAATTATGGAAAATATGGAATAGGTTTTTTCAAACTTAAAAATTCTTTAAATGATCTTTGACACTAATATTCATCCAACACTTAATGAAAAATGGGATAATAAAATTAAATACAACCCTCTGAGTAAAATAATTAAAATCGAAAAAAAATTTAAATTAAAAGGGTATTTTGCTGTTGGTATAAATAATGTTGGTAAATATGAACATCAAAAATTTTTTTTAAAAACAAGTTCCTTTAAAAATGCTTATCCTGTGGCTGGATTAAATTTGAAGAAAAATATAATTGAGGAAATTAAAAAAATTAAAAATATAGGTTTCAAATATGTAAAGATTCATAACAGAAGCAACTCTATTTCGTTCGAAAAGGTTGATTTAGAAAAAATTTTCTATCATTGTAATAAATATAATTTAAAAATTTTAATGTGTAGTTACTTTAATTCATATAGTGGTCTGATGCCTGAAAAAGACCCCAAGTATTTACTAGCTAAAATGTTAAATAAATTTAAAAATCTTAAAATTTTAATAATGCATGGAGGATGTGAAAGATTACTTGAATTTGCAGAACTTTCTAGATTTTATGAAAATTTACTTTTAGATTTATCACTTACAATTATAAAATATGAAGGTAGCTCAATAGATAATGATATAAGATATCTATTCAAAAACTTTGACAAAAAAATTACTCTTGGTTCAGACTATCCAGAAATTGATTATAGATATTTCATCAAAAGAATTAATTTTTTTTCAAGAGGTATTTCAAAAAGTAAAAAAGAAAATATATTTTATAAAAATGCATTAAGGTTTATAAACTCATGATTTCATTTATTTTATGTTTTTACAACAATTATCAAAATGTTGAGGAAGTTTATAAATCTATTGTTGATAGTATTGATATGGAAAAAAATTACGAAATTATTTTTGTAAACGACAATGCTCCTGATCAAACATGGTTAAAAATTAAAGAAATTGCAAAAAAAAATATTAAGGTAAAAGCAATATGTTTTACAAAAAATTATGGTCAACATTCTGCTATGGAAGCTGGTTTGAAATTAGCATCAGGAGATAAAATTTTGTACTTTGACAGTGATAGAAAATTAGATCATGAATTTTTAAAAAAAGCTAAAGAATTATGTGACGAAAAAAATTCTTTAATATGGGGAGAACAAAAAATAAAAAGTAGTTTCATTAGAAACATTTTTATGAAAATATATTCATTGTTTTTAATGAAAGAGTATAATTATAGAAGTGTTTTTTTAATTCATAAAAGTTTAAAAGAAAAAATTTTTAAATACTTTGATCATAAAGAGAAAATAATAGGTGAAATACTCAACGAAATAGATGAAAATGCAACAAGAATAAAATGTGATTTTAAAAACTTAGATAATATAACGAGATATAATTTTTCAAAATTATCTCTCCATGCAATCAAGCACATTTTGAGTGATTCAAAATATTTCTACTTAAATTTTATGATGATCAATATAATATTGGGTAGTCTAGTAATTATATTGAGCATTATTTTATTTGCTTTAAAATTTTTTAATATAATTAATTATTTGGATGGTTGGGTATCAACAATATTGGCAATATCATTTTTTGGTTCTTTAACTTTAATTATAACTTCTATGATTGGTATAACTTTGTTGCAGGTTTTAAAACAGGTTGAAAATAAACCTAATTACTTTATTGCTGAAAAGCAAAATATTAATCAAGAAAATTAAATAATATTTATAAAATAACCCCCTCTATCAGTACTTTGTTGAACTTTCTGAAGCTTTTGTAATTTTTTTTTTTGAAAAAATAAATTTTTTTTTGATTTAATTATTTTTTGTGAAATCTTTTGATGTGGATATAACCATTCTAATGTACATTTTTTTTTTATTCTATCTATTTTAGGATTATAATTTTTTAAACGATTGATAGAAAGCAAATATAAAAATTCATCAGTATCAATTCCTGTTAAATATGGAATAATTATATTTGAAATACCACTACCGGCTCCTCTACAAGCTGCTTCTATCAAAAATATTTGATTTTTATTGTTAACCTTAAATTCTAAATGAGTTAATCCATTTCTAAGTCCTAAAATTGAAATTATTAAATTATTTATCCTTACAATTCTTTTTTGTAATTTAGAATTAAAATTAGACTGAAAAATTATTTTTCTATCAATGAATGAATTGGGAAACTTGGTTTTTTTAGAAATTAATAAATTTATTATTTTTTTGTTTAAAACTAACGACTCAACTGCGTAATTTTCTCCATTAATATATTGTTCTATCAAATATTTTTGCTTTATATTCTTAAAAAAATTTATTTTTTCAAAGAAATTTTTTTTATTTAATTTAAATACATATCTACTTCCTTGCAAATTTGTAGGTTTAATAATTAAATTTTTAATTTTTTTTTTACTATTTAAAAATTTTTTGTAATTATTAAAAAAAGTTGGAATATATTTTTTTAAATTTTTTTTATTTCTTAAATATTTTCTATTTATGTTTTTATCACTAAATCTTTTGGTTATTTTAAAGGGTATACCTGGCAATGATAGTTTTGTGCATAAATACCCGTAGCTAATCATACTAAAATCATTTTGATTTGTAATAACGGCTTTAATTTTTAATTTTTTTGCTAAATTAAGTATTTTTTCTTTATAATTTAAATTAATTCTATAAGTTTTTTTGAATACTTTTGTGGTATTTCTATCAACATCTAAATCTACTAAAAATTTTGTGAAACTTTCACCTTTATATTTTTTATATAAATTTTTTAGATAGACACCTCTTCCTAAAAATAATAAATTAATTTTACTCTTCATTCTTAAATATTAAATGTGAATAATATAAAAAAAAAATATTTTAATCATTATTCTTCAAACAAATTTTATATTTACCTTCACATATTAGTTTTTAGAATTTTTAAATCAAGATTATCTTTCTTTAGTAAAATAAATTTACATAATAAAAAAATTTTAGATCTTGGGTGTGGAAAAAGTGATAATTTCAATTTTTTTAAAAAACTTAAAATGAAATACTTTGGAGTTGATATAGATAAAGGAATTATAAATAACTTAAATAAAATTTTTAATACAAAGAATTTCTATCTTGGAAATAATGAGTTAATACCTTTTAAAAATAATTATTTTGATTTTATATTAAGTATTCATTCTTTTTATTATTTAGACAATAAAAACTCTGAGATTGAAAATCATAAAAAAGAGATTTTAAGAGTACTCAAAAAAGGCGGATACATCATATTAACTCTTCCAAAAAATAAACTTAATCATTATCGTTTTAACAAATTAAAAAAAAATAAATCTTATCGTATATCTCATGATAAGTTTAATTTAAGAAATAATACTTTTATGTATAAGTTTAGCAATAAACAACAAATTTCAAATTTTTTTAAAAAAGATTTTAAAATAATTGATATAGGTTTTATGGATTATTCAATAATAAACTTAAGTGAATATCATTGGTGGTGTGTTTTAAAAAAAAAATAAATTCAATCTTAAATTATACTGTATAATAATTCTATACTCTTACAATACTTAGAATATCTTAAAGTATTAATATTAAGACTATTTCTGATGTTGTAATTATGTCTTTTATCATCCTCAAGCTTTAGTTCTAAAATTTTATCATTAGTTGTAATAATATTTTTTATTTTCAATAACTTATTGATTTTTGCGAATTGTAAGTTTTTATCTAACGTGACTCTAATACCATCAGAAAACATAAAATAACTTCTCTCATAAATTACAGCACTTACGGGACTAATAATAAAGTTGTTAGAATCTAGCATTGTCAAAGGAATTTGCGAATTAGATATTTTTTTTGTTTTTTTTTTTTTTGAATGAAAATCAGTTGTTTTTCTTTCAATATTAAATTCACCAGAAGCTAAATCATTTATCGCTAGACCAAGTGAAAAATATTGCTTTATATCCCTGTAAAATCTAATCCTATTTTTTTCTCTTGGTAACACCCCCTCTTCACTATCTACATAACTTTTAAAATTCTTATCGTCATAGTAAATAGAAACGATTTGTCTTTTAGGATAAAGTGATTTAAGTTTTTTTTTATTTACTTCAAGAAATTTATCAGGATTATTAATTAATAATTTTTCCTCTATTCTTGTAATCATTTGTTAATTTGAACTATTTTGTTTAAAGGATCATATATATTCATATCACTTTTACATTTCATTTTTTTATAGTAAATTTCACCAGTATCAAATTCCTCTTTTTTTCTAAAAGCAGCTAAACAATAGTTTATATTGTTACCGTTCATATTTCCCAAATTTACAATTGAACTATCTTTTGATGCAACGCCTATATTAGAATTATCTAAAACTATATTTTCAATATTCATTATTGAATTTTCTCCTACTGATATAGATTTGTCAAAACAGTTAGATAGTCTTCCAAATGAAAGTTGATAAATACCATATGAAAAATCTAAGCAGTCACCTTTTGCATTCTTAATATTTGTATAATTAATACTAATTCTGCTGAAATCAAAATCAACACCATCACTCTGAATATCCTGTAATTCAATTCTATCGATTATTCCTTTAGATCTAATAAAATTAATCCCATCTTCCATTGGGCAATTCTTTAAATTTAAATTTAAATTTTTAAATTCAGAATCTATAAAATTTATACATCCTGTTACTCCAAATTCATTAATTCTACTTAAACTATTTGTAACTTTCTTATTAGAAAACTTTGCCCTAATATTCCAGTCTTCTAAAATATTCTGAGTTTTAATAATAACGAACGCATTAGGATCATGGCTAACAATATTTATTTGTTTATTATCACTATCTACTTTTAATTCCTCAAAATTTCCAAAATATTTTAATTTAAAATCACTTGTAACTATATTTTCATTTATTTTTTTATATATATCTGAAGATATAAAATAAAATAAATTTTTTTTATCTTTAAATTTTCCTTCTAAAATTTTTTTTTCAAAATTTTTATCTTCACCTAATATTTTAAATTTTTTACAATTTAATAAATTTTTATCACAAACAAAAAAATTATTACCTTCAAGTTTTATAAATTTTTTATTTGATATATCTCTTTCTTTTAAATCACTTATCTTGTCACTAAATTCTTTTTCGAGATTTGTTTGTTTATAATAAATAAGTTTTAATTTCAGCAAGTTTTCATTAATTATTTTTATTTTTTTATCGACGATATTTTGATCTAAATTTGATCCATTATTTTTAATTTCTTTGAGAAATTTTTTTTTATCTAAATTTAATAATTTTCTAATAACAATATCAAAAACCTTCAAATCAACTGGACTTAATTTTGTCAAATTTCGATTAATTAAATTAATATTATCAAGAGTTTCTATATTTGCAGAAGCATCATAATAAATCGGTTCAAAAAGATTGTATATTCTATCATAATAATAATGTTGATTAGTAAATACTAGATTATGTAATGAATTTGTTGCTAAAGATAAAATATAATACTTATCAAATGATTTTGAAACATTTTGAAAAAATATTTTATTTTTTTTATTTTTATTTTGTATATGAGGAAACCAATCGCTCCGATAATTTTTATTGTAAAAAAAAACAAGCTGCAAATAATCAATTACTAAATTATTAATTTCACTTAAAGCATTAAAAGAAATTTTTTTATGAACAATATTATCTATTGACCATTTTGAATTCTTTATAATTCCAAAACCGTTTGAAATATTTCTACCGCTTTTTTCGAGACAATAATTTTTATTATTCCAAAAAAATTGACATCTTGTGTCAAACTCAATTATAGGACCATCAACTCTTCTATTTCTCTCTAAAAATTGACTATTTAAGTTTTCTTGAAAGATCATCTCATTAAAATTTCCTCCATGAATGGAGATATAGACTTTTTTAGTCAGAGGGGACAAAAATCCTAAACTTTTAAATAACAAAGTATTAAAAATTTCTGAATCTGAATTATTCCTTGTCTCAGGTCTTAGTAACTTAAATTGTTTGATATTTTCTATGTTTGTTGTGTCTATTGAACTGACAAGCATACTAGGCATCTGAAGATCTAGATGATCATCATATTGACCTGTAAGTCTTATTTTTGCATTAAAAATGCACTTATAATTATCAATAAAATTATATTGTGTTATTAATGCCTTGTTGTTTTTTTTATATTTATCTAAGTTTACATTTCTATTATTAATTTTATTTTTTTTAGAATATCCAATAGCTCCATATAATAATTTAATCCATTTAGAATAATTGTAAAATTCTATATTTATGTAAATATTATTCCTAAGAATTTCTTTACTAGTAAAATTTTTTAGATCTTTTGAAGAAATTGGGTGACAGTTCTTAACATTTAATGTTTTTGGAACTTCTGATGAAAATAGACTTTTAGTAAATAGTATTATGATTAAACTAAAAATTAATAGTTTCATCTACAAAATTTTAACAGATTTAATCCCATCAATTTCCTTGTATTCTTTTAAAACGGTAAATTTATTTTTCTCACTTACTTCTATACTATAATTCCAACATTGATTTTCATAAGAAAAATTTATTATTTTTTCTTTTTTAATACTATTTATTTCCTTATTTGATGAAATGACAATAATTGAATTATTATTATCTTTAAAATCGCCAAACAAATTATTCGAATTTAAGTTTATAAAATCAAATTTTTGAAGAATGTGCATAGAGATAATTACCGTTATTGCAAAACCAAATAAAGCAAAACTATAAAAAATATTTGCAGAAGTAGATATGCCTAATGTGATCAATAAAAAATACATTGTAAGCTCATAAGGGCTTCTAACAGGATTTCTAAATCTGACTATTGAGAGAGCGCCTACCATTCCTAATGCTAGAGCTATATTTCCAGAAATAGTTTTAGTTATTATTAAAGTTATAGTTGGCAACATACAAAATGTTAAAAAATGATGAGTATTTTTTAAAAAACTTTTATTTGTTATGAGATTGACAATATAAAGTAATAAACCTTGAACAAAGGATGCTGAAATTAAAATAATTATTTCCATTAATAATCATACATTAAAGTTGTTTATGTATATCCAAAAATTTTTTTCAGTGCATAAATCAAGCCGATTGAGCTATTAGTACTGGTCAGCTGCACGCATTACTGCGCTTCCACATCCAGCCTATCAACGTGGT
>MDTE01123389.1_pt1 | contig 24311 bp, 20 predicted proteins | sample 811231 | NCBI WGS metagenome assembly MDTE01 (sample SAMN05326651, study PRJNA326480) | marine metagenome | isolation source: seawater | place: Indian Ocean: Red Sea | collected 2010 | reverse complement strand
AGCAGGCAGGTCAGCAGGGACAGCAACAGGCAGGTCAGCAGGGACAGCAACAGGCAGGTCAAGAAATGGGGGGTGCAGAAACCGAATCAGTTGCAGGCAGTACCTGGCCTGCTGGTACTAGCACGCAAAGTGGAGGTGGGGTGGTTGCATCTGAGGCAGAGGGCGCATTTAATCAGTCGCTTGAAGATTTTGATCAGATCATGGCCGGAGAGCAAGAACAGATGGCTGCCCAGGGAATTGGTACAGCTGCTGATGAGATTTTTCAAGATGCTGGCTCAATTGGAGGAGGGGCTAGTTCAAGCGAAATTCAAACTCAAGAACGCAGCACAGGAGCAACAGGAGGTGATTCCTCACAAATGGGTGCTCCAATCTTCACAAGATCAGATCCTCCAACTGATTCAGCTGCTCCTGAAATCGAGGGTTGTGAAGATGACGACAAGGTAGCTAGACAACTGTGTGAAGCTGCAACTCAAGAAGAGGATCCCTTTTTACGGGCAGCCTTATGGGATGAATATAACGAGTATAAGAGTATTTTAGCGCGTCAGTAGCTGAAGACGGCTAGATGATGGAGATGGTAATGCGAAAGTTTGTTATCAGTTTGCTGATTATGAGTGCTGTAGCACTTGCTGGATGCACCAGTACAGCAGTGCTGGTGCCCCATTCTGTTCAATTGGTTTCTGAGATAAACACAGTGCCTGAAGAGGAGCTATTAGATCTTGGTGTAGTTGTGTTTAATCCTGGAGTACCTGAGGGTGAAATAGATAGGGAAACTTTAGAAGAATTAATTGATGGGGGTACTTTCGTCCACATTCGTCGGACTGAAGCACGTTTTATGGCAGTGCATTTGCGAGACACATTGCAAAATAGTGGACATTGGGGGGCGGTGTGGGTAACCCCACAAGAATCACTTTCTGCGGACATGAATATATCTGCTGAGATTCTTGAGTCAGATGGTAGTCGTTTGAGGCTTCAGGTTTTAGCTCAAGACTCTACTGGAAAAATATGGATTGATGGCGAATACGGTATGGATACAGCAGCTAGCGCATATAATCGACAGCGCTATCCAAATAGAGATCCCTATCAGGACGTCTTTTACTCCATTGCTAATGATCTTGCTTTAATTAGAAGAGGGCTTTCATCAGAAGATGCAAAGAATATTCGTACGGTATCTCAGCTGAGGTTCGCAGGACAATTTAGCCCAGAAGCTTTTGGTGATTATGTTCACGAAAGCAGACGCACAGGCATCTATGAACTTCAGCGTCTTCCAGCGCTAGGCGACCCACAGTTTGAGAGAACTATGCTGGTACGTGATCGCGAACACCTTTTTATAGAAACGCTGAATGAACATTATGTAGATTTCTATCAGAATTCCATAGATTCATATCATGGTTGGCGGGAGTTTGCGCGAGAAGAGTCAATAGCGATCCGTGAACTCCAGAGCTCGGCCCGATGGCGGACCGGTTTGGGTGTTGCAACCATTGCAGCTTCAATCTTGTATGGAGCAAATAGCGAGGGTGATTTTTCTGATCGAGTTCTCCGTGATGCTTTAATGTATGTTGGAGTTGATATGATTAGAACCGGTCGTATGCGTCGACAGGAAAAGCAACTTCATACAGCTAGCTTGGAAGAATTATCAGCAAGTTTTGATGAAGAAGTGAAACCCATGGTAGTGGAAATTGAGGGAACTCAGCATCGTTTTACCGGTACTGCTGATGTTCAATACGAAGAATGGCGAGAACTGCTACGAGAGCTTTATATTGCGGAAACGGGTTTTGTGCCTGAAGTTGATATATACACTGAACCACTTGCTGTAGATGAAGTAGAACCTGAGCTAACCGAGAGCGATTTGCCCGAGGAAGATAGCGGTATTGAAGAATAGGATGCTATTGAATAACAAGCACAGGAAGTTATGGGCTATTTCTGAGAGTTAAGTGGCTTATTAAAGTAGGCTCTTTATCCGAAGGTAGATAGTGGTAGATAAAAAAGTGCAAGATTCCGGAAAAGATGAGGCCATTGTTCCGGTTAACCCCGGTTTGCATGGATCCCTCAAGTCTGTTGCTTCTGCAGAAAATTCTAAGCAAGGAGTAACTGTTCCCTTATCAAGTCTTTGGCTTGGGGCATTGATAGTCATTGCTGTAATTGTCTTTTTCTTTTTGCCCGGGTGGGTGGAAGAGGAACCTCTTCAACCGGTTGAAGCTATTTTGGATGATGTATCTGATGTCGCTGAACCAGAAACACCTGTTTTCACGCCTGATGAACTAGAAGCTTTTCGTTTAGAAGCTGAGGCTTTATTAGCACAGCTCATCACACAGCAAGGACAATTGGATGATCAGTCGGTAGCTGATTGGGGGGGTGAGGATTTTGAACAATATGAAGCTTTAGCAAAGGCAGGTGATGACGCTTATCTGAGCAACGCATTTTATGATGCTGTTCCAGCCTACATTCAGGCAATAGATGCTGGCGAGATTTTGCTCACACGTTCTATCAATCTTATTGAGGCCGCCCTATCTGCTGCAGCAAATGCTTTGGATGCGGGGAATTCAGATTTAGCACTTGAGCAATTCCAATTGGTTTTGAGTATTGAGCCGGAAAATGCAATAGCTAAGGTTGGTCTTGCAAGGGCTCAAAATCTGCCTGAGGTACTTTCTTTGGTTAAGGCTGGGGAAGACAACGAAAATGCAGCAGACTATGAAGCTGCGGCAGAAAGGTACAGGCAAGCCCTAGTAATAGATGAGCTTTGGCACCCGGCTAGGACCGCATTGGAAGGAGTAAAAGCTATCATCATTGATAGGGAATTTGATGCATTAATGTCTCTAGGTTTAAGAGCTTTGGCAGAGGAAGAGTACAGTGATGCCAATAATTTTTTTCTAGAAGCACTTGCAATCAGACCAGATTCTCCAGAAGCAGAGAACTCTTTGATACAAGCCCAGCAAGGCCAGCGACTTGATGAGATTGCGTTGGCAGAGGCGCGTGCTATTGCTTTTGAATCACGAGAACTTTGGGATATGGCAGTTCAGCTCTACACTGAAGCACTTGAAACCGATGATACTCTAGAATTTGCTCAGCAAGGGCTTTTGAGAGCTCGCGTTAGATACGACCTGGATGCAAAGCTTGTAAATTTGATCGAAAACCCAAATTTGTTATTCAATGATCAAACTTTGACTGATGCACAATCCCTGCTTACTGAAGCTTATTCTATTCAACAGCCAGGTCCGTTACTGGAGTCACAAACTAGCGATCTCAGTAGATTAGTGCAGATAGCATCTACGCCAATTCCAGTGGAAATCTATTCTGATGAACTGACTGAAGTGACTGTGTATCGTGTTGGTAGAATGGGTAAATTCCTCTTTAAACAGTTGGAGTTAAAGCCAGGCACATACACTGTGATAGGTAGCAGGGTCGGTTATGTAGATGTTAGACAAGAGCTAATAGTTCTACCCGGCAGTGATTTGGAACCAATAACAGTTCAGTGCATGGAGCCAATTTGATGACAGAGCCAGAAGATTGGACCCTAAGGATTTCTGCTAACGGTCAGAACCGTTGGTTTGGAAAAGAACAGCTTCCTGTTCATATTGGAGAGACAGATGATTGTGAAATCTGTCTAAATGAGATTAGGGGCTCGTTTCAGATTGGAGTTCTTGATGGAACATTCTTTATCCAATCAGGTAAGAATACACGTGGATTGAAAATTAATGACCAATTGATTGCTGGGTCTGAGTCGTTGAAAGATGGAGTGGTGATTTCTCTGGGAAGTTTTTCAGCAGTCTGTTCGCTTTTTGACGATCTTTTAACAGTGCGTACTTCAGCAAACATGAAGGGATTTGAAGGAGAAACTCAAGACCTTGAAGAGATTGCTAAAGAACCAGGTAAAGTAGAGGCAATAGAGATTGCGCCGATCTCATTTCGCCCGAAAATAAATAACAAAAACTTTGGTGAAAGGTTTCGTCCCAAGCGTTCAAGCCTGATTATTGGAAGCACATTCGGCATTCTTGCAATATTTGCTTGGTTTGCATTCACTGCAAAATCGGTTGAGTTTGTCATAGACCCGGTTCCTGAGGAGCTATCTTTACCGCGTACATTGTTCAAATTTCAAATGGGAGGTCGTTATCTTCTCAGATCTGGAACTCATAGAATTTCAGCTGAGTTGATAGGGTATTACCCCTTAGAAGAAGTAATTGAGGTTGGGCAGTTACCAGCGCAAACAATACAACTAGAATTTACTAAGTTGCCCGGTCTTATTTCTTTTTTTGCAGAGCCTGATATGCCAATTGATGTATTTGTGGATGGGGTATCTATTGGAACAACACCATTAGTAGATGTTGAGATTAGGCCTGGTATGCGTCGTATTGAGTATGTAGCGGAGCGTTATCTGTCGCAAGTACAAGAGTTTGATGTAACAGGGGGGCATGAACGCCAAACATTATCTACCGCGCTGACGCCTAGCTGGGCGCCAGTAAGCATAAGTAGCTTTCCAGCAGGGGCTGAGGTTTTAGTGGACGGGGTTTTGTTTGGAGCAACGCCTCTTGTTCTAGAGTTAGGAGCGGGTGAAAGAAACGTGGAGTTACACTTAGATGGTCATAATCCATGGCGGGATTCACTTGTGGTCTTAGCAGATGAACCTATCGTAATACCAGAGGTCAGGCTTATAGAGGCAGATGGTCAGGTTGAGCTTGTTAGTAATCCGCCAGGAGCTGCCGTGAGTGTAGGCGGTATATTTCAGGGCCAAACGCCTCTAATGCTCCGTATTAGGCCTGGTCAAACACACATGTTAGGCCTCACTCGACCTGGATATGAATCCGAGACTCGGGAGTTAGTAGTTGATGCGGATAGCCAACAAATTGTTGAGGTTAATCTGGTGCCTCAGTTTGGAACAGTTGAGGTATTGAGTAATCCATCTGCAGCTCAGATATTTGTAGATGGAGAGTTACAGGGTACAACCCCAGCAGAACTTCAGCTTAATACTGTTAGTCATGAGATAACGGTTCAACTTGAAGGATTCACATCGCGGTCGATGAGTATCACTCCGAGACCAGGTTTTCCTCAGAAATGGGAAGCAAGCTTAGAGGAATTAAATACAGAGACAGGTTCAGGTTATTCAAGAGTAGTACAGACACATTTAGGTCAAGAGCTCAGATTAGTATTGCCAGGAGAATTTATGATGGGTTCTTCGCGCAGAGAACAGGGACGCAGATCTAATGAAGCGTTACGGGCAGTTAAAATTAGTAAAGCATTTTACCTTGGAGTGAAAGAGGTCAGTAATGGAGAATTTCAAGCTTTCCAGTCTGTTCATGATTCTGGGAGCTATTCTGGGGCCTCTCTTAATGAGCCAGATCAGCCTGTTGTACGGATTGCTTGGGAAGATGTAGTGCAATTTATGAACTGGCTTAGTATTGAGGATGGGCTGCAGCCAGTTTATGAGCAAGTGGATGGACGTTGGGAATTTGCTAGACCTTTAAGGAATGGTTATAGGCTTCCAACAGAAGCAGAGTGGGCATGGGCTGCCCGTTTTGCAGAACAGGAAGAGCCTCTTATTTATCCTTGGGGCCAGTCTTTGCCACCACCAGATCGTTCCGGAAACTATGCTGATGTTTCAGCTGCGAGTATATTGCCTACAACGCTAGTTACCTATAACGATGGTTTTGCGGTCTCATCGCCATCAGGGGGTTTTGAAGCTAATGCTATAGGTTTCTTTGATTTGGGAGGTAATGTTTCCGAATGGGTACAGGATTACTATGGGGTCTCGCGGGTTGCAACTGATGCAATTCAAGAAGATCCTTTAGGACCAGAAAGCGGACGTTTTCATGTTGTTAGGGGTGCTAGCTGGAGAAGCGCAACAGTAAGTGATCTTCGACTGGCTTCCAGGAACTATAGTTTGCAGGGCGATGAAAAAATCGGCTTTCGGATAGCTCGAAATTTAGAATGATTAATGATCGATTTGTTTGGGAAAGGTAAATTAGGGGTTAGTCAATGTCAGCATTAAGATCAGTTCTGACCATAGCTTTGCTAGGAGTTTTTTCGTTTGCTTCGGTAAGCCAAGAGACAGAAGAAGAACCTGAGCCTCACTCAGAACCAGCACCACCCCCTCCTCAGCCAGATACCCGGCCTCTTGATGAAATCTTTATACCTAGCCAAGAAATTGGTGCGGACGAGGAAATTGTTTTTCCTGTAAACATTTAGGTTGTCTTTACATATTGTAGTGAGCTTTAAGTAATGAAACGAAATCTACCGAATGAGTTTTTGTATCAGGTTTTTGCTTTGATTATTGCTGTAATAATTGTTCATGCTGTTTATGTCACAGTAGTTCGGCCACAAGCTGCTGCTGTCATAGCGGAACAGACTATACGTATACAGGAAGATTCTAATTACACTCCTCAACGTTCCTTGTATGTTCTTGTGCGAGATTTTGAACAGGAAGCATGCTTTATTCTGATGCTTTGGGCATTTGCCATTATGGGATTTAAAGCGCTTAAGGCAACAGGAGAGAGGCAGCTGTTGCAACAGGAATTGGTGCCCATTAGGGAAGGGGTACGCATTCTTCCTGAAGATACTCGTGAATATGCGCGCACTATCCAAGCTTTACCAGATACTATTCGAGGCATGTTGTTACCGAGAGTGCTTTTGTCTTCTCTTGAACGTTTTGGTTCTACTAGAAATGTTCAGGATGTATCTTCAGTAGCAAATACCCTTTGTGAATCAGAAAGTGAACGCCTTGAGTCTGAGTTATCGATGATTCGTTACATTGCATGGGCAATTCCATCCGTTGGTTTTATTGGAACCGTTAGGGGAATTGGAGAAGCGTTAAGTCAGGCGCATCGTGCAGTAGACGGGGATATTGCGGGCGTTACTCAGAGTCTTGGCACGGCTTTCAATAGTACCTTTATCGCCCTGCTAATCTCGATTGTAGTTATGTTTTTAGTACATCAACTTCAGCTTCTACAGGAACGGCAAGTATTCGATACCCAAACTTATATTGATCATAATCTTATAAGGCATATGCAGGCACGTGGGGGCGCATAGCGGGGAGAAGTGAAGACTCTTGCCATTGAAATTAATGATGCTGAGTTGGTTATTGCTGACCAGAATGGGGTTAAAGCAAAAGAGCCTGGTTATGCAGCATTAGTTAATGGGTCAGTAGTCACTGGTTTGGGTGCATATTCTCAGGCAAGACTTAACCCAAGGCAGACTAATAATCGTTATTGGGAAGACCTGAGCATGGAATCAGGGAGTGCGGGTATCGATTCGGTGGGTAGTTCAGCAGAATTAGCTTATAACCAACTTGACTCAATATGGAAACGATTCGGGCAAAGTGATATGGATGCATTGTTAGTGGCGCCAGCACATTACACGCATGATCAATTGGGTCTTTTATTGGGGATGTCACAGGAGTGCAATATGCCAGTGCGCGCAATGGCGAATGCCGGTGTTGCTGCAAGTACTCGTCCCTATCCTAACCATCAAATTCTTCATCTGGACGCTAGTTTGCACCGTGTCTCAGCATCAGTCATTGAGCAAAATGATGATGCTTTTGAAAAACATGAGCAAGGGCTTGATAGTGTAGGTCTTTCATCACTTTTTGATTTGTGGGCAGCTAGAGTAGCGGAAATTTTTGTTTTGCAGACGCGTTTTGATCCATTTCATCATGCAGAGACTGAACAACTTGTTTACGATTTTTTGCCTGTTTGGCTCGCTGAGCTTCAGGAACAGGGAGAATCAGAATTAAAGATTTCGCACAATGGAGAGGAGTATTGTGTAAATATACAACGAGAACATTTGTTGGGTGTGGCAGATGGGTTTTGTAAGGCTTTGATACAGCTTAGTTCGCAACTTCGAAAGCCGGAGACTGGTTTGGTTGTGCAATTATCTCATCGTCTCCATCAGTTACCAGGCATTACAAGCGAATTTGAAAAGATTGATAACACGCATGTGGTATCAATGAATGTCGGTGAGGCCGCGCTGGGTATGCTTAAGGGTCTAAAAAACATTAATCATACTAATAACCAAGTGAAATTATTGAAGCGATTGTCTTGGAGAGATGATGCGGTTGAGTTGGATACTCCACAGTCAGAAAAGTCAGTAACCTCAAGTAATAGTGATAATGTTATTAAGCCTTTGCAGCCTACACACTTGGTATACCGTGGAATTGCCTACGCTATTAATTCTGACGCTATTTATATTAGCCAGGCAGATGATGAAAATTTTTACAGCATAGTAGTAGGTGAAGACCCAGCAACTGTTTCTCAGCCCTATTGTGAAATTATTCGCAAGGAAGGGGTGCTCCGCTTGATAGATTTGAATCGATCAAATGCTTATGTGAATAATAAAAAGATATCGAGTCAGATTGACTTACATACGGCGGATGTAATTAGGATTGGCTCATCGGGGGAGGAATTGCATGTCATCGCAGTAGGGGGAAATATTGGCTCGTAAATCTCTAAATGTATTTTCATTATCTTTTCTTGATGCTATGACCTGCGGTTTTGGTGCTGTAATCCTATTTTTTATGATAATAAATGCCAATATTGATTTACGACGTGAGGCTGTACTCGATGATTTAGCAAGCGAGGTAGATCGAGCAGAGCTGAAGGTTTTGACGGGGCGTAAAAATCTTGTGCAACTCAAAAGCGATCTAGCAACACTTATCGAGGAATCAGCTGTTTTGCGTGCTTTAAGGGAAGAGGTGGTCACTGAAATTCAGGCTACTGAAGAGGAGTTCAGTACTCTTACGGCGGATTCAACTGCACGAGAAGCTGCAATTGAACAGCTTCGCTCTGAGTTGGAGGATCTGGAGAATGAGACTCAGAGACTCTCAGCTGCAAGCATCACGCCGGAAGATGCTGGCGATCGCATTCGTTCTTTTACGGGTGATGGAAATCGTCAATATCTAACAGGATTGAGAATGGGAGGAAATCGTGTTGTTATTTTGGTAGATGCTTCAACTAGTATGTTAGATCGCACGATCGTTAATGTGCTTAGACGCCGAAATATGTCAGTTGAACAGAAACTCCAAGCTCCTAAATGGCGCCAGGCAGTTGATACTGTGGATTGGTTGACCACCCAAATTGAACCGGGCACGCAAATACAGATTTATGCATTCAATAATGAGGCTTGGAGTCTTATCGATGGCAGTAACGGTCGATGGCAGACAGTTAACGATGGGAGTCTCCTCAACGATGCTGTACAAAATTTGCGAGAAACGGTACCTGAGGGACCTACAAGTTTACATGCCGCTTTTGCAAGCATGAGACCTTTAGACCCAAAGCCAGACAATATTTATTTGCTTGTTGATGGACTGCCTACTATGGGCGAGGTAAATCCCATAAATCCTGGTGTATCTGGAAGAGAACGTCTTGGACATTTTAATCGTGCTATCAGAGATCTTCCTTTTAACGTGCCGGTAAATGTAATTCTTTATGCAATGGAAGGTGATCCACAATCAGCGCCATCTTATTGGTGGTTGGCGCTAAGCACAGGAGGTTCAATGATGGCTCCTTCAGAGGATTGGCCATGAGGAAAAAACGTCGAGATGTTGATACAGGTAGCCTTTCTTTTTTAGATGTTGTCTGTTGTGGATTTGGTGCAGTAATCCTATTGCTCGTGATTACAAAAATCTTTGAGCCGATAAGGTTGGAAGAGACCCATGTTGAGCTTGAGAACCTCATAGTCAAGTATGAGCAGGAGTTAGAGGATATTCTTGGTGAGACCAGAATCATTAGCAGGGAGAGACTGGCTACTATAGATAATGTGGATCAGTCTGAGACCCAGATTGAGCAATTGCAGGCTGAGCTCACAAGGATACGGGCTGAATTTTTAGCTACACAAGGTGATGCAGAGTTTTCTAATGAATTGGAGGGACGCTTAGCTCAGGCAAAACAACGTTTAACAGAGGAAATGCAACGGTTACTCGCAGACTATAGGCCAGACCCTGACGATTATATGGTTGGAGGAATACCTGTAGATAGCGAGTACATTATTTTTATTATTGATACATCCGGAAGTATGCAGCGTTACGCGTGGACACGGGTTCAGCAACAGGTTACTGAGACCCTTCAAGTCTATCCTCAGGTGAAAGGAATACAGGTATTTAATGATATGGGCGAATATATGTTTGCTAGTTATCGTAATGAGTGGATACCTGATACTGAGTCGACGAGAGAGGCCATCATTGATGGTTTGAGAAACTGGTCAGCATTTTCAAATTCGAGTCCTAGGGAAGGTATTTTGGAGGCAATAGAAACTTTCTATGACCCCACTAAAAAAATAAGCCTCTATGTTTATAGTGACGATTTTTCTGCAGGCTCGATAAATGCCGTTGTACGAGAGGTAGATAGACGCAATCAGGCTGGTGAAGATGGTACCCGGAGGGTGCGAATACATGCTGTAGCTTTCCCAGTCTATTATGAGGTTACCAATGGAGAACTTCTGTCTTCTGCCCGATTTGCGGTACTTATGAGAGTGTTATGTCAGCGAAATGGTGGCACATTTGTAGCGTTACCTTCGTTACGCGGATAACCCTCGTCAGAATTCGCCATTTTTTCTGAGTGTTTTGCTAGTTTTGATCAGTCCTAGGGCACGGTAGATCTTCAATATAGCCAGTACCAAAACTTGAACTGGCGATTGAAGCAAAGGAGCCTTGCCATGATTAGATCTATAACCATCTTCTTAATTTTGCTCATGTCCATATCTAGCGGTTGGACCACTGAAGCAGTATCAAAATCAAAACACGAGTCTCTTGGGATTGGTAGTGGTGCAGCTATAGGAGCTCTTGCCGGAGGTCCTGTTGGGTTGGTTTTTGGCGCAGCAATGGGGGCTTTTGTTGGGGATATATTGGATATGAAGCATGTTGCGCAATTTGAGTATGAGCGCAAGTGGACAAAGGCGCAGGCAGAAGTACGCTCACTAAATGCTTTAATCAAAGATAATGGATTTATCATTGCTTCGCTTGAGGCTGAGTTACAGGAAAATGATAGCCAAATGCAGTCAAGTGTTACTGATGCACTTGATATCAAGGTCCTTTTCACAACAAATGAAAGCAAACTGCCTGATATAACAGAGTCCAGGCTTGTTCGTTTGTCTGAGTTATTAGCTCGTCTTGATAACACTATGATTCGAATCGATGGCCATACAGATGCTCGTGGCTCATTGTTGGATAACAAGCAACTTGCTGAGGAGCGTGTTGCTGCTGTCAAGGAAGCTTTAGTCAGAGGAGGTGTACCTGCTAGCAGAGTCATTATGAATGCGCATGGGGAAGCTTTCGCTTCGGCTGAAGAAAATGATGTTGATGCGATGGCAATGGAAAGGCGAGTTGACTTAACACTAATCAGAAATACCCAGAACAATCGAGTAGCCCAACAGTAGCGGTCGGGTTAATCCTCAGGGCACGTCTTTTGGGGCGTGCCTTTTTTGTTGATGTCTGTATCAAGTCAATGATCAAAATTTAGCGTAATATCCACCGTCATCCGTTAACTTTATTTTTAAGCAACTAAAGCTAACAACGCTTAAAACAAAAAGGAGAGGCAGATGCGATTTTTTTCAATCATGATATTTTTTATGCTGAATACACTAACTTGGAAGATGGTAGAAGCGCAGTCTTGGACTCCACCAGCCGAAGTAGATCGTTGTCCATCTCAATGGGGTGCTGGCGACCAACTTGGCTCTGCTAATCTCATGGGACCTGCAGCGGTGATGCGCGCAGCGCAATTGATACGCCAAGGCGAAATTGTTGAGTTAGGTAATGTGTTGCATGGCTCTATCCCGCTTGGATCAAGACATTTTGATCTTTTTCCAAAGCCTACATCGATGAATCCTTTGTCAAATAGAAGAGGATCAAATGAAGAACTCGTTGTTACCGAACTTGGACAAATTGGTACACAGCTTGATGGCTTTAGCCATCAGAGCATAGGTAATACTTTTTATAACTGTTTTCGGGTTGATGAAACAATGACTCGAAATGGGTTTACCAGCCTTGGGATAGAGAATGTGCCTATGCTTATGACTCGGGGAATATTATTAGATATCGCTGAGTTGAAAGGCGTTGATATGCTAGCTGAAGATTATGAAATTACAGTTGAAGATATCCAGGCTGAGCTTGAAAGGCATGATTTATCAATTGAATCTGGAGATGCTGTAATTATTCACACGGGGTGGGGTGTCCTTTGGGAGTTAGATGTCCCTCGTTATTTGCGTGGCGGGCCAGGCATTGGCGTAGAGGCTGCTGAGTGGCTTGCGGCTAAAAATCCTATGATTGTAGGCGCCGATAATCAGCCAGTAGAGGTACAGCCAAACCCTGATCCAGAGCTCTCTCTGCCTGTGCATCAAATTATGTTAGTTGTGAACGGGATTCATTTGCTTGAACGCTTAAAACTGGATGAACTTGCAAAACGAGATGTATATGAATTTGCATTTGTAATGCAACCCTTGAAGATACTCGGTGCAACAGGTTCAACGGTTAATCCAGCAGTGATTTACTGACCACGTAATTTATTATTGTTTTTTTGATTTACAGATACCTATTTATAAGAGGTAATAGATCTGAGGCATGTTCCGGGGTAGTGCATCTTGGGAGTACTTGAATAGGAATATTTTTGGTGAATCTTGAGATAACTTCTGCTGTTTCTTCGGATGAGATTGGTTGGTTAGTCGACTCATTTATAATTATTCCAGCTATATTGACCGCTTTTTCCTTCAACATGCCTATAGCTGTAAGCGTATGGCTAAATGTTCCTAGATAACTACCAACGATTAATAGAACTGGTGCATTTAGACTAATAATCCAGTCAAGTACTGTATTATTTTGATTTAGAGGAACCATGATCCCACCAATTCCTTCAATAAGTACCACATCTGCGTCGTAGCTTTGCCTACAGAATCCCACTAATTCCCTCAAAGAAATTCTGGATCCTTCTCGAAAGGCTGCCAAATCAGGAGAAAGTGGGTGCTTAAATGTCCAGGGACTTATGCTTGATATATTTTCAGAAGATATATCTAGCCCCATTGAATTTAAAAGAAGACCTGCATCGTTGGATCTCTCATTCCTTTTATTGAAACCTGTCAAAATTGGTTTAATTGCTCTAACACTGTATTTTTTTTTAAGTAATTGCTGGATTAGAACTTGTGCAACAAATGTTTTACCAATGCCAGTTCCTGTAGATGTCAAAAAAAATTTTTTCATTTTTTTTCTAGAATTTTCTGTACTTTTTTTGCGAAATCATATACTTGATCTTGGGTGTGAGTTGCTGAAAATGTACAACGTAACCGAGATGTGCCCTCTGGTACTGTGGGAGGCCGGATAGCTACTGCCAGGTAGCCTTGCTCTTCTAACCATTTAGATGCCTTGATTGTGCGTTCGGGATTCCCCAATTGAATAACTACAATTGGACTTTCAGGTGGCTCAAGGCTTAAAAAATCTGAAAAAAGACGGGCAAATGCTAATGGTCTATTTGTTAATTCGATATTAGTATCTATTATCTTTAGAGCTGCAACAGCTGCGGCCAGAGTTCCAGGTGGCAAGGCTGTTGTGTACATCAGACTTCTAGCTCGGTTACGCATCAGTTCTGTAATTTCTCTGTTTGCACAGAGATAGCCACCATAGGCCCCCACTGCCTTAGAAAGAGTGCCAACTTGCAATGGTACTGGTACCTCATAGCCATCAACAATGCTGGAACCTCGGCCTTCATGGATAACGCCTAATCCATGGGCATCGTCCGTCATCAACCATGCCCCATTTTTTTCGCATAGCTCATGTAATTCTAAAATGGGGGCAATATCGCCATCCATACTGAAAACACCATCAGTTAAAACTAAGCAATGTCGAAATAATTTTCTATGGGTAGAAAGCAGGTTACTTACTTCAGTTGTATCACGATGTTTAAAAGGGATAATGTTAGCATTTGCTAGCTTTGCACCAGCAAAAAGACATGAGTGGGATAATTCATCTATCAAAATCAAGTCATCACGGCCCACTAATGATGGTATGACTCCTACATTAGCTAGGTAGCCACTACCAAATATTACCGCGTCTTCAGTTCCTTTGATTTTAGAAAGTAATGCTTCGAGCTGACTATTAAGTGGATTGTTCCCACTGACAAGTCTGGATCCGCCGGATCCTGTGCCAAATGTTTGGGTGGCTTCCTGACTTGCTTTGATTACATCAGGGTGATGAGTGAGTCCAAGGTAGTCATTACATGAAAAAGAAATTAGCTTTTTAGCACTTCGGTGTATTTTTCCACCAGAAAAACGTGCGGTATCCGCCAGTTCTCGACGTAAGTCAAGTTTTTCAAGATCAGCCAGTTTGGCTTGCGCAAACTCTTTTAAACGTGCGTTGCTCAATCCCATCTCCCTTAGTATGGGCTTAGTTTTTAGGATAATTAATTTTCTGAGGGTACTAGCTTTTGATCAGAGCCAACAGCTCGTTAGTTTGTTTTTCCATTAATGTTATGTCATTAGATGATTCGACGTTAAGGCGCAGTAATGGCTCTGTATTAGAAGCTCTAACATTAAATCGCCAGTTAGAAAATTCCATACTTAGGCCATCAACGTATTCTGTCTTTAGGGCTTTTTCAGCATAATTTTTTTCTATTTTCTCGAGAATTTCTATAGCATTATCTACCTCGCGATTTATTTCTCCGCTAGCAGGGAAAAGACTGATCCGTTCATTAACTAGCTCTGATAATGACATTTTTCTTTGGCACATTATTTCAACCACTAAAAGCCAAGGGATCATTCCGCTGTCAGCATAAGAGAAATCACGGAAGTAATGGTGTGCACTCATCTCTCCCCCATAGATTGCATCTTCTTCTCGCATAGTTTGTTTGATGAATGCGTGCCCTGACTTACTCTGTATTGGTATGCCGTAGTTTTTTTGGATTATATCTAATGTATTCCATATTAGTCTGGGATCATGAACGATTCGCTCATCTTGAGACTTGGTCAGAAAGCTTTCAGCAAGAAGACCAACAATATAATACCCATCAATGAATCTCCCATTTTCATCAAAGAAAAAACATCGATCAAAATCACCATCCCATGCAATTCCTAAATCTGCTCCGGATTGTCTTACGCAATTACCCGTAGAGAAACGATTCTCCTTTAGCATTGGATTTGGTACCCCGTTAGGAAACGTACCGTCTGGTTCATGATTTATTTTTATGAACTCAAAGGGTAGGTGTTTTTCAAGTTGATCAATCACTGGGCCGGCTCCACCATTGCCGGCGTTAACAACAATTTTTTTGGAAAATAAATTATCAGTATCAATATAGGTTAGTAAGTGACTAATATATTCTGACATAAGATCAATTTTCTGCAGAATCCCAGATGTCAAAGGTTTTGGGAAATTTGCTTCTTCAGCCAATAATTTAATATCTCGTAGACCAGTATCTTCACTTATAGGACGACATTGTTCCCTGACAAGCTTCATTCCATTGTAGTTTGGAGGGTTATGACTGGCAGTGACCATTATTCCTCCATCTAGTTTATTATGGAATGTCCCAAAATAAACAAACTCTGTTCCACCTACGCCTAGGTCAAATACATCTACGCCTGAGTCAGTTAATCCATCAAAAATAGCATTAGTAAGCATTTCGCTGGATAAGCGTACATCTCGACATAAAGCTATTTTTCTCGCGTTGATAAATTCAGCATAGGCCCGACTTATACTGTATGCGATATCTGGATTAAGTTCTTCAGGGACTCGACCTCTTATATCATATGCTTTAAAACAATTGATCTGATTCATTTTCATAGTAAGGTTATTGCTCTTAAGCGCGAGTATATCCAGACTTCGCTAATATTTATGTTAAATAATTTAAATTAAGGTTTTTTGATGAGTTGGAAGCAGCCATGGTTGCCTTATCGTCAGATGCAGAAAGCTCCTGGATCAATTATTGCAGATCGAACGGAGGGAGTACGGATTCACTTGAAAGATGGGCGAACACTTATCGATGGTATTGGATCTTGGTGGACTGCTTGTCATGGATACAATCATCCTCACATCAAAGCAGCTGTTATAGAGCAACTGAATCAAATGCCTCACATCATGTTAGGAGGATTGGTTCACGAACCAGTTCTTAGGCTTACTGATCGGTTGGTAAAATTGCTTCCTGGCCAGTTGAATCATGTTTTTTATTCGGAATCAGGATCTGTATCGATCGAAATAGCCATGAAAATGGCTTTGCAATATTGGACAAATAAAGGCATTAAGGGACGTACTCGTTTTTTGAGTTTTCGAGATGGTTATCATGGAGACACTTTTGGCGCCATGTCTGTTTGTGATCCTGAAGATGGGATGCATCACCTTTTTCAGGGTGTTTTAGCAGATCAAATAATGGTGGACTTGCCACGTGATAAGGAAAAGCTGATTGCATTTGAAAGTGTTGTTGCAAACCATGCAAATGAACTTGCAGGTGTAATGGTAGAACCATTAGTTCAGGCTGCAGCAGGAATGCGATTCCATGAACCAGAGACTTTAGCCGCCATTGCCGATATAGCTAAAAGGTATGGTTTGTTATTGATATTAGATGAAATTGCTACTGGTTTTGGCCGAACCGGAGCACTTTTTGCATTCGAAGAGGCTACTATTGAGCCTGATATAATTGCTCTTTCTAAAGCACTTACTGGCGGAACAATGCCTTTAGCAGCTACGGTTGCTACTGAGAAAATCTACGAAGCCTTTCTTTCTGACGATTATGATAAGGCATTAATGCATGGCCCAACATTTTCTGGTAATCCCCTAGGTTGCGCAGCCGCTAATGCGTCATTAGATCTATTTGAACGTGAGCCACGTTTATCTCAAGCAATGGCTATTGAGGCTCAGTTAAAGGCCGGGTTGACTATTTGTGAGGATTTTCCAGCGGTAGTTGATGTTCGTGTAAAGGGCGCCGTTGGCGTGGTGCAGTTTGAGCGTTGTCCAAACATTAATGTATTAAGGGAACGATTTATTTCTCAGGGAGTTTGGGTTAGACCATTTCGGGACGTGATTTATCTTATGCCTGCGCTTGTTATTAATTCCAACGACTTAAATCAATTAATTGATTCAGTAATCTTAGTTGCCAGAGATGCCTTCAACTAAAATAGAATTAATCTTTTTTGAACTTAGAATAATTCTGATTCATCGGGTTTTACTGCTTCACGTCCATCATAGCGATTTGGTATATGATCACCAGTCAACATATCTTTGTATGACATTCCGGGTGGGACCATTGGGTAAACCCCAGCTTCAGGGTCGATAATTACTTCAAGAAAAGCTGGTCCCTCGTAAGAGATAAATTCTTTAAGAACCCCAGGCACATCTTGTTTTTTGTCAAGCCGTTTTGCGTATTTAAATCCATCAGCCTTGGCAGATGCAACAAAGTTTTTCTTGCGCAATGATTTATCACTAGCAGAAAGTCGTCCTTTAAAAAATAAACGCTGCCACTGCATGACCATACCATCGCCATAATTATTGAGCACGAGAACTTTAATAGGAAGTTCATATGTTGTTACTGTTTCTAATTCGCCAAGATTCATACGTATACTTGCATCTCCATCTACATCAATAACTAATTTTTGTGGTTGACCAAACTGCGCGCCTATAGCAGCAGGCAGTCCAAATCCCATCGTGCCCATGCTGCCCGATGTCATCCACAAACGAGGCTGACAAAAATCAAAGTATTGCGCTGCCCACATTTGATGCTGGCCTACACCCGTTGAAATAATTGCCTGACCTTTGGTTATTTTATTGATTGTTTCGATAATATAGTTGGGCTGAATGAGTTTGCTATTTCGGTCATAATTCAGCGCATAGCGATCCTTAAGTTTTTTAAGGTGGTCATGCCAATTACCAAAATCTTTTTTGATTTCTTTTTGTGATCCATAGCTTGTAAGTGCCTCTAACGCTGGCTCCATCAGACCTACGTAATGCCAATCAGAATTTTTGACTTTATTAATTTCTGATGGATCGATATCAAAATGTAGAATTTTCTTTGCATTACGGGCAAATTTTGATGGATCACCGGCAACACGGTCATCAAATCTACTCCCCAAGGCAATAAGTAGATCGCAATCATCTACAGCATAATTGGCGTAAGCTGTACCATGCATTCCTAACATGTGCAAAGCAAGTGGATGCTTAGTATCGAAACTGCCAAGTCCCATCAGGGTGGTGACCACCGGGATTTTAAAAGTAAGAGCAAATGATCTCATTGCTTCTGCAGCATTTGCATTAATGACGCCTCCTCCTGCATAGATTAGGGGTCGCTCACTTTTATCTAGCAAATCAAAAAACTCACCACACATTTCATCAGTCATGGTGTTGTTATATGAAGCTTGAACTCGATTGTTGTATCCAGGGATTGGGAGAATACCGTCTCCACGATAAGGACCCACCCAGTTTTGAACATCTTTAGGAACGTCTATAACTACTGGCCCAGGGCGGCCGGACTGAGCAATTTCAATAGCTGACCGCATTGTCATTTCTAACCGTTCTGGGTCAGTGATCAAAAAAACATGTTTTGCTACAGAACCCATAACACTGTTTACAGGAGCTTCCTGAAAGGCATCGGTGCCGATTGAAGAAGTAGGGACTTGCCCGCAAATTACCAACATAGGAATGGAATCAGCAATACAATCACGGACCGGAGTCACACAGTTCGTTGCGCCAGGGCCAGACGTAACTATCACTGCCCCTACTTTTCCTGTTGCCCGAGCATAGCCTGAAGCCATGAAGCATGCGCCCTGTTCATTAGCAGGAACAATGAAAGAAATGGGATCTTCACCATTTGTCGTATTTTCTTCGTTATATCTGAAAACAGCGTCAAATGTTGGGAGAATAGCGCCACCACTATAACCAAAAATCGTATCAACACCCTGATCAGCGAGAATCTGAACAATCATCTCTGCTCCGCTCATCTCTACGCCAGTTAGTGGATGTGGTTTGTTTGTCTTGTTTTGCCTTTGTATCGTCATAGTTAAGAAAATCCAATTAACGTGCTGAGTGTTGATTAAAAGGTTTTACATTGCAATAGCTGCTGTTCTGCGCCAACATTCCCAGCTAAGGCTTATGCCGTACTATAGGAAATGGACGGACACAGTGCGACATATTATTTCAATTCTCCTTCAGAATGAGGCTGGTGCTTTGGCTCGTGTAGCCAATTTATTTTCATCACGTGGGTTCAATATTGAGAGTTTAAATGTTGCACCTACCCATGATGAGACTGTATCGCGTTTAACTCTCGTCACAGTAGGGTCAGATGAAATCATAGACCAGATTATCAAGCAGCTCGGCAAGCTTATAGATGTAGTAAATATTATAGATATGACTAAAGGAGATCATATTGAGCGTGAGTTAGTGCTTTTCAAGCTTTTATTAAATAGTGAGGATAAAAAAGAACTAATAGAATTAGCAAATAACTTTGAAGCTCGTATCTTAGATGATCATGAAGGGCACTATACTGTTGAGCTCCTTGGAGGCAGCGAAGAAATAGAGAAATTTATCTTGGCCCTTTCAGGACGAGTCGAAATTCTGACGGTAGTACGCAGCGGGGCTATGGCAGTGGCCCGTGGTGTGCCATTACTTACTCCTGGTTAGGCAACCTTAGCAGGATAAATAAAAGTGAATTTTTCTAAGGTTAACTCTGAGCGTTTTTCGCAGGCACAGCGAATCGTACTCAAAATTGGATCAGCATTAGTTATTAATGAAGATACTGGTGCCATAAAGCGTCAATGGCTTGAAGCTTTATGTGCTGATATATCTAGCCTACATAAGCAGGGCAAGAAAGTAGTGCTTGTATCTTCGGGTGCAATAGCACTGGGTATCAGGCAGTTGGGAATTAACCCAGTCCGGGCCCGGTTAGAAGAAAGTCAGGCTGCTGCTGCTATAGGGCAAATTCAACTGGCTCATGCCTATCAGGAAATTCTTGGGGCTTATGGTATAGCTGCAGCACAGATCTTGCTCACATTGGATGATAGTGAAAGCCGTAAGCGCTATCTGAATGCCGCAAGTACTCTTTCAACTTTATTGAATAATAATTCGGTACCTGTTGTTAATGAAAATGACACAGTTGCTACTCAGGAGATTCGTTACGGTGATAATGATCGTCTTGCAGCGCGAGTTGCTCAAATGGTTAGCGCGGATTGCTTGGTTTTACTGTCTGATGTGGATGGTTTGTATACAACTGATCCTGCCTTAAGTTCTGACAGTGATCATATTGCAGAAGTAAATGAACTGACAGATGAACACTTGGAGATGGCAGGTGGGCCTAGGTCGAGACATGCATGTGGTGGTATGCATACAAAGCTAGATGCAGCTCGTATTGCGATGTCGGCAGGTTGTCAAATGCTAATTACTTCTGGGCATTTGGAACATCCAATAAAGGCATGTCAAGAAGGAGCTAGAGGTACCTGGTTTTTGCCCAACACGAACCCACAGGCTTCCCGCAAGCAATGGATAGCAGGAACACTTAAGCCAAAGGGATCCGTTACTGTTGATGATGGTGCTAAAGCAGCACTTATTGAAGGTAAGAGTCTATTGCCTGCAGGAGTTACAGAGGTGAGCGGGGATTTTGAGCGCGGTGATGCGGTTAGCATTAAAGATAAAATAGGCAATGAGTTAGGCCGAGGACTTATTGCATATCCCTCCAATGAGGCGCTTTCCATAGTGGGTCTGCATTCAGATGAAATAATTAATAATTTGGGCTATCGAGGTCGAGATGAGCTTATACATAGAGATGATCTAGCGTTGATAAACGACGGGAGCGAATGATGGAGTCTGTTGGGAACAAAACTTCACAAGATCTACAGCTACAGATGAGGCTGTTAGGTGAAGCAGCAAAAAAAGCTGCTGATAAATTAACTCGAATAAATTCTGAAATTAAGACTGAGGCATTATTTTTAGCAGCTGAAGCAATTCGTAATTCAGTTGATTCCATACTTGCAGCTAATGCTGCAGATATGCAAAAGGCCGCTAAACGTAAACTTTCTAATGCGCTTTTAGATAGATTAGCATTAGATAACAACCGAGTATCTGCTATGGCCGAAGGTATAGAGAGTATTGCTAATCTTCCAGATCCTGTAGGTGTTGTGGTAGGTGAATGGGATCGGCCTAATGGCTTGAAAATTCAAAGAGTGCGTGTGCCGCTAGGTGTCATTGGTATTATTTATGAAAGTCGACCCAATGTGACAAGTGATGCAGGTGCGCTTTGTTTAAAAAGTGGCAATGCTGTAATCCTTAGGGGAGGATCAGAAGCAGCTCTTTCAAATGCAGCAATCCATTCATGTTTAGTTCAGGGGCTTGCTAATGCCGGGTTGCCAGAGACGGCTGTTCAATATATGCCCACTCAGGATCGTGAGGCAGTAGGCATCCTTTTGGGAGATATGTCTGAATTTGTGGATGTGATAGTGCCACGCGGGGGTAAGAGTCTAATATCAAGGGTGCAACAGGATGCGCGTATCCCGGTCATGGGACATCTTGAGGGGCTCTGCCACACTTATGTTCATGCCGCAGCAGATCTGGACATGGCTAGAAAAGTTGTGGTGAATGCGAAAATGCGTCGACCAGGTATCTGTGGGGCAACGGAAACTTTGTTAGTGGATCAAGCCATTAGTGATTCTCACCTGCAATTTCTTATTACTGATCTAATTGAAGCAGGATGTGAGGTACGTGGAGATGAATTTACACAGAAAATAGATTCACGCGTTAAGCGTGCTGAAGATTCAGATTGGAATATGGAATATCTAGAGGCAATAATTTCTGTTCGCGTGGTTAATGGCCTAGACGAAGCAATGGAGCATATACGGCAATATGGTTCTGGGCATACTGAGGCAATTCTCACAGAGGACAACTTGGCTGCAGAACGGTTTCTGAATGAACTAGATAGCGCAATTCTTTTGCATAACGCTTCAACACAATATGCTGATGGTGGCGAGTTCGGAATGGGTGCAGAGATCGGTATTGCTACAGGACGTATTCATGCAAGAGGGCCAGTCGGTGCTGAGCAACTAACTAGTTATAAATATGTTGTACGAGGTAGCGGGCAGACTCGACCAAAATAGCTAGCCTGACGCTCAACTTTGATTCGTGCACAAAGATATTTTTTAAAATAGGTTTTTAATCACCCCAGGCAGTAATGGCTTTTTTAAGCCTTGTGTATCCTTCCAGAAATCCAGGTCTTTCACCAGCGTAGACATTATCAAAAGTTGCAAGTGCTTTATCTAACCAATCATGAAGTGCTTGGTTATCAGGATTAGCATCTCTATAAGCATCACGTATTAGTACGAAGTGAATCCGAGGATCATAAGGGCGTTTAGTGCCACCCATTGATTCATCCCCATCTAACAGCCTCAGAAGCATGGCATCAGCTGAGCCGAGAGTTTGCTCGTGTATTGGTGGTCCCTCCATACGATACATGACTGATGTCATATCACGGCCGTTTCCTGTGGTGTACCCCATTTCACCCCATAGATCATCAACGCTTACACCAACATGATCGAGAACTTTTTCTCCAAATGCTCGAAGCGGGTCTGATACATCGGCAAGCAGGTCTGTTAGTCGGTCACCGTCAAGATCGGTTGCTAGAATGATTACATCTTCATTTTTAATGAGATCCCAAATTAGTATTCCATAATTAGTATCAGAAATATGTTGTTCGATTCTACCGCTCCAGCTATCCATACCATCTTTAAAATTTGCAGGTAATAAGTTAATTATGCGGTCGACCAATTCACGATGTTCCACATAACCATCGACCGCATACTTACGGCCCACCTCAAATTTTGTGCCTTCTAGCATCCATGAAAGAAGCCCAGAGTTAATGCCATCCTCTTGCGCCTGTGTTGGTTTGAAAGCTACCCGTCCAATTCTACCTGTCTCATGAACCATCTTTAGGAAACGACGGTTTGCATAAGCCATCTGAATACCTGGTGTGTTCATTTCGCTGTGTATTATTCCGGTTTCTGGGTTGACGTCGAAAAGAGCCTTATCTTGGGAGTATGGTAGACAAGGCATACAACGAACTACAGTTGTGCGTCCGTATGGACGAACATTACAGTAGACTCCCGCTTGTGTCCTTAGGGGCGCATTACCTGATTTTCCCATAACAACAACTTTTTTGCCGTGCGCATCATTTACATATGCATCACCTGCAGTTGACCATTTGATTGATGTACATGGCATATTCCCAAACCAGCTTAATGGGGCAAGCTTTGTGTCATGGCGGTACTGTGCCCACATAGGAACCGCATAAAAAGGAAGTTGCAGAACATCAATAGCTGCAATTGTTCCCAGTAGTGCATAAGCATCAGTAAGAGAATGGGCTACCGGATTTACCGTCCCGCAATGGTTTCCGCCTTTCCAGATTACTGCATCTTTATAACCTGAAGGTTGAATATCGGAGGGCTCAAACAGTTTTTCGAGGTGTCCAAATAGGTTTCCTCCCTGCGCCTCGGTCTGAGCAATCTTCATAAGATCAAGCATTCTCGTTTCTCCAAGAGATTAGAAATGTTGCCCATGCTACTTTAATCATGGGATACAAAAGTCGGCTATTATACGAGCGCGTTACTGAGAATCCGACTTTTCTGATTTTTCTACTGGTTTAAAAATTAGGCTAGGTCGGTCGCCTCGCCGGGAATACAAGTGTTCACTTGCCATATCGTCAAGTTTTATATCGCGTTCTTCAGGTGTAGCAAACCAGTGGAACTGAGCCCAGTCTGAACCAAGCAGTGCTATGAAAGCATCTCCTTTAGGAAGACTTACACGAATACCGTAAGGTTTAGAATTCTTTTGGGCGCTGCTTAAATTATGTGAGTGACAAATTTGCATAATCTTAGTTCTATAGATATTAAAAGTTTTGTTAGAAATTTGCGCTTATTTGGCTGATTTTGGCGCTGATTTATCTGGTTTGAGTGAGTATATTAGCTCTGAGATTTAATATGTATATCTTGTTGAGGAAATGGAATTACAATTTTTGCTTCATTGAAGGCTTTATATACGTTCCTATTTAGTTCATGTTCAAGGCGTCCCCTCAGAACGGGTTCCTCTACCCAAGCAAGGAGCTCAAAATCTAGGCTTGAAACACCAAAGGCACGCAAACGCGTTATTGGGTGTGGTGTATCGCAAATCTCAGGGTGGGACGATGCAACTTGAAAGAGGATGTTTTCAACTTCATCAATGTCGCTTCCATAGGCAACACCAACTTTTACCCTAATACGGAATTTTTCATGGGGCCCGCCAGTCTCATTAATAATTTTGGCATTACCCATAAGACTGTTGGGGACACTAATTTCAACATCATCGCGCGTGAGTAGTCGCGTACTGCGCAGGCCAATATGGGTAACTTCGCCCCTTT
>MDTE01004260.1_pt1 | contig 24317 bp, 20 predicted proteins | sample 811231 | NCBI WGS metagenome assembly MDTE01 (sample SAMN05326651, study PRJNA326480) | marine metagenome | isolation source: seawater | place: Indian Ocean: Red Sea | collected 2010 | reverse complement strand
TCCAAAACATTATCCGGTATTGCTTAATGAAATAATTAGCATTATTACCCCTCAACATGGTGGCACATTTATTGATTGTACATTTGGTCAAGGTGGATATACAAAAAAAATTTTAAGTTTCAATAATACAAAAGTAATTGCGCTTGATAGAGATTTAGACTGTAAAAAAAAAGCTGATGATATATCAAAAAATTTTAGTAACAGATTTATATTTAAAAATAAAAAATTTAGTCAATTAGATGATCTTAAACTTAAAAATGAAAATATAAAAGGTATAATTTTTGATTTGGGGTATTCATTTACACAAATTAAAGATTTAGCAAAAGGTTTATCATTTAACTCTATTGGTGATTTGAATATGAAAATGGGTTTAAATGATTTTTCTGCAAAAGAGGTAATAAATAATTTAGACACTAAACAATTAGAAAAAATTTTTAAATTTTTTGGGGAAGAAATTGAGGCAAAAAAAATTGCTATAAACATTGGGAAAGTAAGAAAAAAAAAAGATATTGATACCAAATTATTAGTAGAAATTATTGAACGATCCAAAAAAAAAAAAATTTTTAAAATACATAGTGCAACAAAAGTTTTTCAAGCTTTAAGAATTTTTGTTAATAAGGAAATAAGCGAATTAATTAATGGATTAATTGCTGCATCAAAAGTATTAAATAAAGATGGAATTTTAGCAGTTGTAACCTTTCATTCAATAGAGGACAAAATAGTAAAATATTTTTTCAAAAGTTTATCTGAAAAAAAAAGTATATCGCGTTACGTTCCAAAGTTAGAAGAACCAAATAACTTGTTTAGCATGATTGAAAAAAAACCTATTATTCCTTCTTCAAAAGAATTGGAAGAAAACACACCCTCTAGATCAGCAAAATTAAGATATGTAATTAAAAAAGAAAATTTTTATAATTTTGATACCGACATTCAAGAAAAATTTAAAAATTTAATTGATATAGAAAATTTTGGAAAGAAGTTATGAGTAAAATATTAATTATTTCATTGATATTTTTCTTAATTTTGTCCACCGCGATTGTAAAAAATTCTGCAAAAAGAATGGATGATGAGATTTTTGTTTTGAAAGAAAGTATTAGAAGTTTAAAAAAAGATTTTGAAAATATTAATTTAGAACATGAATATTTGAGTTCTGCTGAAAAGCTTCTTGAATTTCAAAGTTTATATTTTGATAAAGAATTGGCTAAAAAAGATATTCAAGAAATTGGAATAATAAAAAAAAACTTAAATAAAATAGAATTTGAAAATTTTAGTTTTATAAATGAATAATAAAAGTACAAAAATAATATTAGAAAATGATCCAAATGTTTTTTTATACAAAAAAAACAAATCATCATTAAATATTTCATTTAATCGAGTTTCATTTATTTTTTTTATTTTTTTTATTATTTTCATTATTTATTCAATTCACTTAATTCATTTAGGATCTAGAAATTTAAAAACAAAGTTGATTGATAATTCAATTGTATCTTCTAATAATCTTTATAGAGCTGATATTGTTGATAGAAATGGAAAATATTTAAGTAAAACTGTTAGTTCAATAGATATCGGAATAAGCACTAAAAAAGTAATAGATAAAAAAAGATTAATCATCAATTTGAAATATATTTTTCCTAACAAAGACTTTAAAAAAATTGACTATTTATTGGAAAATAAAAAATTTTTTTATTTAGAGAAAAAAATTTCTGAGGAAAACTATGAAAAAATTATGAAACTAGGGGACAAATCCATCCAACCAGAAGAAAAGTTAAGGAGAATATATCCAGAAAAAAACTTATTTAGCCATGTAATTGGCCAAATAGATAATGATAATAATGGTATATCCGGATTAGAAAAATCACTTGATGAAAATTTAAAAAAAATTAAAGAACCAATTAAACTGACCGTTGATAAAGATATTCAATTCTTAATTAGAAATGAATTAATTAAATTTAATCAAATTTTTGGCACTATTGGAAGTGCAGCAATTTTAATGGATGTAAACAATGGTGAAATTTATTCTTTAGTGTCTTTACCTGATTTTAATCCTAATAAAAGAGAAAAAGTTACTGATTTAAATTACATTAATAGAGCAACCAAAGGAGTTTATGAATTTGGGTCAGTCTTTAAAACTTTAACTTTAGCAGCTGCTTTTGATGAAAAAATTGTTCAGCCAGAAACTGAATTTAATGATTTGCCAAAAACGCTAACTTGTGCAGGATTTCCAATTAGAGAGTACGATAAGAAAATACCCCCAGATTTAACAGCTGAGCAGATTCTAATTCGATCTGGAAATATAGGATCTGTAAGAATAGCACAAAAATTAGGTATAGAAAAATTTAAATCATTTTTATTAAAAATTGGAGTCTTAGAAAAAATTAATTTTGATATTGAAGAAGTGGGAACTCCAATTAAATTTAATTGGGGGAAATGCTCACTTGCTACTTCCTCATTTGGTCATGGAATTACCACAACGCTACTTCAATTAGCAAAAGCTTATTCAATAATTGTAAATGGAGGTTACGAAATAAATCCAAGTTTAATTATGAATAATCAAAAAGAAAAAAAAGAAAAAATTCTAAATAAAGATGTATCAAAAAAAATTTTACCAATTTTAAGAAAAATTGTAACGACAAAAGAAGGAACTGCCTCGTTGGCCAATGTGAGTGGTTACCAAGTTGGAGGAAAAACTGGAACAGCAGAAAAAAGTTTTGATGGTAGTTATTCAAAGAAAAAAATTAATTCTTTTGTGTCTGTATTTCCAACATCTAAACCAAAGTTTGTTCTTGCAGTAATGTTAGATGAGCCGAAAACTAATGAAAACTATATTTATCATTATAGAGATGGATCTAATATTAAATATAAAGGAACTCCATTTAATACAGCTGGCTGGACTACAGTGGAAGTGACGGGCAAAATAGTGGAAAAAATCGGGCCTATTTTAGCCACAAAATACAGTGAAATTAATTAATAGATGCAATTAAAAGATTATATTCCAAATATCAATAAAAAATTTAGAAAATTTTTTTTTTCAGGTATTTCATTCGATAGTGCAAAAATAAAAAAAAATCATATTTTTTTTGCAATAAAAGGTAACAAAATCGATGGTAATAATTTTATATCAACTGCAATTAAAAAAGGTGCTAAAATTATTATTACTGAAAAAAAAATAAATAAATATAAGAACGGTGTATTATATATTCATACTAAAAATATTAGAAAATTATTAGCCAATGTTTCATATAAAATTTACAAAAATAAACCAAAAAATCTAATTGCAGTTACAGGAACAAATGGAAAATCATCTGTTGCAAATTTTTATTATCAAATACTAAACCTTAATAAAAAGAAGGTAGCTTCAATTGGAACATTGGGTGTAAAATCAGATAGTGTTAATTTAAATTTACCAAATACAACTATTGATCCAATTCAATTAGGACAGATTTTAAAGAAACTCAAAGATTATAAAATAGACAATGTTATTATGGAGGCTTCAAGTCATGGTCTTAAGCAGAATAGACTTGATGGCCTTAAGTTTAATTCAGGTATATTTACAAACTTTTCTCAGGACCACTTAGATTATCATAAAAATTTGAGTAATTATTTAAAGGCTAAACTCTATTTATTTGAAAATCTTATTAAAAGAAATGGTAATGTAATAACAGATAATGAGATATTACAATTTGAAAAGATTAAAAAAATTTCAATCAAAAAAAGTTTAAGATTAAATATCTTAAATGAAAAAAATAACAATTTTAAAATTCTAGAACATAAATTTAAAGAAGAGTCTCAAATACTAAAAATAAAGTTCAAAAATAAAATCAAAAATATAAATCTGAACTTGATAGGAAAAATTCAATTAAAAAATTTATTAATGGCAATTATAGCAGCTCAAAAAAGTAATTTAAATTTAGATAAAATTTTGTCTGTTGTTCCAAAAATTAAATCTGTTGAAGGTAGATTTGAAAAAATTGGGAATATAAAGAATAAATCTAAAGTGGTTCTTGATTATGCGCATACACCTGAGGCTTTAAAAACATGCCTTTTAAATTTAAAAGAACAATTTCCAGATAAAAAAATTAATTTATTATTTGGATGCGGTGGAAATAGAGATCAAAATAAGAGATCTAAGATGGGCAAGGTAGCCGATGACTATGCTAATAGAATATATCTTACTGATGATAATCCAAGATTCGAAAATCCTAATAAGATCAGAGAAGATATAAAGAAAGGAATTAAAAAAAAAAAGATTATCGAGATTTCTGATAGAGCAGAAGCAATTTCTCAAGCGATACAAAATTTAAATACAGGTGATATTTTATTAGTTGCAGGCAAGGGACATGAAAAAATTCAAGATATAGGTAAAAAAAAAATTTATTTCTCTGATAAAAAATTAATACTTAATGCAATTAAATTAAAGAATTTAGATTTATCAAATAATATCAAATTAAATATTGTTAAAGAATTATCTAGCTTTAAGAAACTATCATTTAATTCAAATTTTAATTTAGCTAGAATTAATTCAGAAGAGGTAAAAAAAAATGATATCTTTTTTGCAATTAAAGGAAAAAAAAATGATGGAAATAAATTTGTTGGTCAATCTTTCAAAAAAAAAGCCTCAATTGCGATCGTTAACAGAATTCAAAAAAATTTTAATACGAAACGTCAGATAAAAGTCAAAGATACATTAAAGTTTTTGACACAATTATCACAAATTTATAGAAAAAACATAGATACTAAAATCATTGCGATTACGGGTAGTTGCGGAAAAACAACATTAAAAGAATTACTTGGTAATTCTTTAAAAAAAATTTCTAAGGTTAGTATTTCACCAAAATCTTATAATAATAAATATGGCGTTCCTTTGAGTCTTTTTAATTTAAGCCATAACGATGATTATGGAGTTTTAGAAGTAGGTATGGATAAAAAAGGTGAAATAGATAAATTATCTAAGATTATAAATCCAGATGTAAGTGTAATTACAAATATTAATTATGCTCATGCCAAAAATTTTAAAAATATAAAAGATATTGCTTTAGCGAAATCAGAAATAATTTATAACACTCGATCTAATGGATTTATTGTTTTAAATGCAGATGATAATTTTTTCAAATTACATAAAAAAATAGCTTTGAAAAAAAATCTTAAAGTAATATCGTTTGGAATTAAAAGTCATGAGTCTGATATAAAATTTTTAAAAATTGAAAAAAAAGAAAAAAAATTCTTAATTTCTATTAAAATTGAAAATAAAAAAAAATATTTTTTAATTTCAAATAATTTTCAAAGTAATATTTATAATATTTTAGCTGCAATCACAGTAATGAACATTTATATAAATACGCTTAAATTGAGTAAGAATATTTTTATGAATTTTGAAACACCTCCAGGCAGAGGAGATTTTTTAAAAATTAAAATTGACAAAAAAAATATTAATCTTATTGATGAAAGCTATAATTCAAATCCTTTATCTCTTAAATCAGCTATAATTAATTATGATAAAATTGATTCAAAAAAATCAAAAAAATATCTTTTACTTGGAGATATGTTGGAGCTTGGAAATCATTCTAAAAAACTTCATCAGTCTATTATACCTATTATTAATAAGACTAAAATTCACAAAGTTTTTGTTAAAGGAAATAAGATAAAACTCATATTTAATAAACTTTTGAAATCTAAAAAGGGTCGAATTTTGATTAATAAATCCCAAATAATTGATTTGATTCAAAACGATTTAAATAATAATGATTATTTAATGATCAAAGCTTCTAATGCAACAGGATTAAATAAGATTGTTAAATATATAAAAGGATTAAATTGATGTTGTATCAATTTTTACTAAATTTTGTAGATACTTTTGGGTTCTTGAATGTTTTTAAATATTTAACATTTAGAACTGGCTTATCAGTTTTTACATCTTTTGTTATAGTTTTAATAATTGGAGGCCCTTTTATAAGATTTTTTTCAAATCAAAAAATTTTTAATCCAATTCGTGATGATGGGCCTGAGGACCATATTGTAAAAAAAATAGGAACCCCAACAATGGGCGGCGTAATTATTTTATTAGGTTTGTTAATATCAGTTATTTTTTGGGCAGATTTATCAAATATAAATATTTTATTTTGTATTTATATAGCAATTTCTTTTGGATTACTTGGAGCTTTTGATGACTTTAAAAAGATAAAACATAGTAATTCTTTAGGTATTTCTTCAAAAGTAAAAATAGTTATACAAATTTTATTAGCATTAATTGGAGTTAGTTTTTTTGTTTATTTTGTAGATTATCAAAATATTACTAACTTATATTTTCCATTCTTTAAAAATTTAATTATAAACCTTGGATGGTTCTTTATACCTTTTTCGGTAATTGTAATTATTGGATCATCAAACGCTGTGAATCTTACAGACGGTCTTGATGGTTTAGCTACAGTACCAGTAATATTGGTTGCTGCGTGTTTTGCTTTTATAAGTTATGTAACAGGTAACATTGTATTTTCAGATTATTTACAAATACCTTACATTGAAGGCACTGGGGAGGTTGCAATATTTTGTGGTGCAATAATTGGTTCGTGTTTAGGCTTTCTTTGGTTTAATGCACCGCCAGCTAAAATTTTTATGGGAGATACAGGCTCATTATCTCTGGGGGGATCTTTAGGTGCTATAGGAATCATAACAAAACATGAGATTGTATTAGCAATTACCGGAGGGTTATTTGTTCTAGAGGCAGTTTCAGTTATGGTTCAAGTAGTTTCTTATAAATTAACTGGCAGAAGAATATTTAAAATGGCACCAATTCATCATCACTTTGAAAAAAAAGGGTGGCCAGAGTCAACGGTTGTAATTAGATTTTGGATTATATCAATAATTTTAGCGATGATAGGTTTAGCTACACTAAAATTAAGATAATGAAAAAAATTGAAAATATTTTTTTAGGAAAAAAAATATTAATTTATGGACTTGGAAAAAGTGGATATTCATCTTACAAATTTTTAAGAGATAAAGCAGACACTTATTTGTTTGATGATAATTTAAAAATCAATTCAAGTTTAAAAAAAAAATTAATCAATTTTAAAAAAATAACACAATATAATTTTGATAGGATCATTATAAGCCCTGGTATTGATATTTTTAAATGTAAATTGTCGAAGTATTTAAAAAAAAATTTATCTAAAATTTATACAGATCTAGATATATTTTATTCTTTTTATAATAATAAAAGTATTACAATCACAGGGACTAATGGAAAATCAACAACAGCAAAAATTTTATTTGATGTTTTGTTAGACCAGGGGAAAGATGTAAGACTTATCGGAAACTTTGGTAATCCTGCGTTATCAGAAACAAAAGTTTCAAAAAAAACTATTTTTGTTATAGAAGCTTCATCATATCAATTAGAATACAGCAAAATATTTAGCTCAAAATATGCTGTTATATTGAATATTAGTGTTGATCATATTGAAAGGCACAAAAGTTTAAGTAATTATATTGATGCAAAATTTAAATTGATAGATTCACAAACTAAAAAAGATTTTGCTTTTGTAAAAAAAAATGACACATTTATTTAAAAAAAACTCAAATCAAAAAAATTTGATAGTAAAATTATTAAGGTTGATACAATAAAAAATTATAATTTTTTAAAAAAAATTAAAAATGATTATTTCTTTTCAGAATCAAATAAAGAAAATTTATCTTTTGTAATAGAGATATCAAAAAAACTTAAACTTAATAAAAGTTTATTTATAATTACAATACAAAAGTTTAAAGGATTAAAATATCGTCAACAAATAATTTTTAAAAATGATTTTTTGACAATTATTAACGATTCAAAATCTACTAGCTTTGCATCGAGTACAGATATATTAAAATCTAAATCTAATATTTTTTGGTTATTAGGAGGAATTTTTAAAAAAGGCGATAAACTAAATTTAAAAAAAGATGATTTTAAAAATGTAAAAGCTTTCGTATACGGAAAGAATAAAGATTTCTTTAATAATCAACTTAAAAATAAAATTCAATTTAAAAATTTTGATAATTTAAAAGATGCCTTAAAAGATATAATCAATTTAATTAAACACGAAAAATCAAAAAAAAATACAATTTTATTTAGTCCTTGTGCAGCATCATTTGATACTTTTAAAAATTTTGAAGATAGAGGTTCTTATTTCAACCAATTGATTAAACAACATTTTTATGGAAAGTAAAAATTTATTTTATGACTTGTATTATGGTTGGTGGAAGAATATTGATAAATTTTTATTTTCTCTAATAATTTTATTATTTTTAATTGGACTATTTTTTTCTTTAGTATCAACTTCATTAATTGTATCAGATAAGTTGAATACCAATGATTATTCATTTTTTTTTAAACATTTAGTTTTCATTACATTAGGAATAATTGTAATTTTTATTTTTTCTTCAATAGATCAAAATAAACTTTTTAATTACTCCATTATAGTTTTTGTAATTTCATTAATCTTTTTATTATTAGTCCCTTTAATTGGAGTAGAAGTTAAAGGATCTAAAAGATGGATAGATCTAAATTTTTTTCCAAGATTTCAGCCAATTGAATTAGTTAAACCTTTTTTAATAATTTTCATAAGTTTAATTTTAAGCAATCAAAAGTATGAAAATATTTTATTCAAATATTTTTTTTCTTTTATTATCACTTCGACTGTGGTTTTATTATTATCTTTCCAACCCGATATAGGACAATCACTTTTAATTTTATTTAGCTGGTCAATACTAATTTTCACTTCAGGTATTAGTTTAGTCTTTTTATTTTTTTTATTTTCATCTTTAATCATTATATTTTTTTACCTAATTTTTTTCGTACCAAAATTTGAGTATATTAAGAATAGACTAATATCTTTTTTTGACACTGAAAGTGGCACTTATAATTTTCAGTCAGATAAAGCTCTTGAGTCCATTACAAGTGGAGGGTTTTTTGGAAAAGGTATTGGTGAAGGTACGCTTAAAAATAGAGTGCCTGAAGCTCATACAGATTACATTATTTCTGTCATTTCCGAAGAGTTTGGTGTTATTGCCATAATTTTAATCCTATTATTGTTTTTAGTATTCATTTATTCAGTTTTTAAAAAAGTTTATTTAGAAAATGATGAAAGAGTAAAATTAATTTTAGTGGGATCGATAAGCCTAATTTTGATGCAAACGATGATACATATTGGGGTAAATATTAGATTGTTTCCAACCACTGGGATGACTTTACCCTTTATAAGCTATGGAGGATCTTCAATAATAAGTATCTCAATATTGTCTGGAGTAATTTTAAATTTGACTAAACGAAAAGTAAATTAGAATGAATAAAAATTATTTAATTTCTACTGGAGGATCTGGAGGACATGTTATACCTGCCACTATACTTTATGAACATCTAGCAAAGGAAGCAAATGTAATTATTTCAAGTGACATAAGAGGCCTGAAGTATTTTGAAAAAAATTATAAGTGTAAAATTATTAATACTCCAAAATTAAATAATATTTTTTTATTGCCATTCAATTGTATTATTCTTTTTGCATTAACTATAAAATCTATTTTTTTGCTAAAAACTAAAAAGATAGTAAAATTATTTTCAACTGGAGGTTATATGTCCTTACCATTAGTTTTAGCCGCCAGACTATTAAAATTAAATATTTATTTAATAGAGCCAAATCAAGTTTTAGGTAGAGCAAATAAATTTTATTTAAATTCATGTCAAAAAATTTTTTGTTATACAAAAAAAATTAAAAAATTTCCCTTAAAACATAAAAATAAATTAGAAATAATAAATCCATTGGTTAGAAAAAAAATTTATAAAATTAATCGTACATCCATTGATAATACAAAATTTAAAATATTAGTAGTCGGTGGTAGCCAAGGCGCCAATGTTTTTAACAATAGTTTAAAAAAAACATTTGTTAATATTTCAAAAAAATTTCCAATTATTGTTACTCATCAAACTAACAATAGTAATATTAAGGATTTAGAATATTTTTATCAAAAAAATGATATTGAGAGTTCTATTTTTACATATGATCCAAATTTTGAGAAAATATTAATAAATACTGATCTCTGTATAACAAGAGGTGGAGCCTCTACTTTAGCTGAGTTATCTTTTTTAAATATACCATTTATAACTGTGCCCTTGCCATCGTCAAAAGACAATCATCAGTTTGAAAATGCAAATTTTTATAGGGAAAAAGATTGTTGTTGGCTATTGGATCAAAAAATTTTTAAGGAAAATATAGAGGAACTTTTAAAAAATATTATTAAAAATAAAACTGATTTTTTGAAAAAAAAAGAGAACTTAAAAAAATTAAATTATCAAAATAACTGGATTAATGTTAATCAAAAATTATTGAATATTATAAATGAAAATTGAACTAGCAAAAACTGAAGTCGTCCATTTTATTGGAATCGGTGGAATAGGAATGAGTGGTTTATCCTTAATTATGAAAGGAAAAGGATTCAAAGTTCAAGGAAGCGATTTAACATTAAATAAAAATATTGATAGATTAAAAAAAGAAAGAATTAAAATTTTTATTGGACACAAAAAACAAAACTTAAAAAATGCAACAATAGTTGTTATTTCTTCGGCTATAAAGCAAAACAACCCTGAGATAAAGGAAGCTAAAAGAAAAAAATTACCCATCATAACAAGAGGTAAAATGCTAGCACACATTGTTTCTTTAATGAAAAATATTGTGGTAGTGGGATCACATGGTAAAACTACTACAACTTCTTTAGTAGCATCAATTTTTCAAAAAACTAAATTAGACCCCACAATTATCAATGGCGGTGTAATAAACTCTATTAAAAATACAGCTAGACTGGGAAAAAGTGACTGGTCGATTTTAGAGGCTGATGAGTCTGATGGAAGTTTTGTTCATATTCCTCCAGCATATTCAATTATTACAAATATCGATAGAGAGCACATGGATTTTTATCAATCAATGGAAGAACTAAAGAATTATTTTATAAGATTTATTGATAAAGTGCCCTCATTTGGAAAGTCATTTATTTGTTTAGATGATCAAATTAATAATGAAATTATTAAAAAATTAAAAAATCACAATTTTTATACTTATGGAGCAAATACTAAATCAAATTTTTGCATAAAAAATATAAATCAAAATAAAAAATTTACTAAGTTTGATATGTTGATAAATCTTCCAAGTAAAAAAAAATATATCATAAAGAATATAAAAGTTCCATTATTGGGTATTCACAATGTCAGAAATTCAGTTGCAGCTGCTGCTGTTGCTATCACGGTTGGTATATCAGTATCAAATATAAAAAAAGGATTATTAAATTTTAAAGGAGTCCAGAGAAGATTTAATAAAGTTTTCAGTTATAATAATATAGATTTTTATGATGATTATGCTCACCATCCTACGGAAATTGAAGGAGTTTTAGACGGTGTAAACGAAGTTTATGAGAGTTATGATAAAGTTTGTATTTTTCAACCACATAGAATTACTAGACTTAAGGATTTAAGGAAAGAATTTACTTTTGCTTTTAAAAAAGCTGATACTGTAATTTTATGTCCTGTTTACTCAGCAGGTGAAAAAATCAAGTTAGGTTTTAATTATCTAAATTTTGCAAAACAAATAATTAAAAATTCAAAAGTAAGATTATTTTTAATAAATAATAAAATTCAACTAGCTCAATTTTTAAAAAGAAATATGTATGGTAAAAAAATTGTAATTGGAATGGGAGCTGGTTCAATTTCAAATTGGATGAGGGAACTACCAGAATTGATAAAATGAAAATTAATGAATTAAAAAAGCTATTAAGTGATTTTGAGAACGATGTGAAATTTGAGTATGATCTAAAAAAAAAAAATTGGTTTAATATTGGTGGAAAAACAAAAGTTTTTTACAAAGCAAATGATTTAAGGGATTTAATAAAATTTTTAAAAAAATTGAATAATAATGAGAGAATTTTCATTCTTGGCGCAGGATCAAATACATTAATTCCAGATAGTATATTTGATGGAATAGTAATAAAATTAAGTAAAAACTTTAATAATATCTCACTTCTTGGAGATAATGTTGTTATAGCAGGAAGTGGAGCTTTAGATAAATCTTTGTCAGATTTTGCAATCGAAAATAATTTAAGTGGGTTTGAGTTTTTGTCATGTATACCTGGAACAGTCGGAGGAGGAATTAAAATGAACGCTGGTTGTTTTGGTAAAGAGTTTAAAGATATACTGTTATCTATTCAAGCAATAGATAAATTAGGTAATGTTCTAACTATTCCTAGTAAAGATATAAAATTTGAGTACAGAAATAATGATTTAGATGAAAATTTGATTTTTCTAAGCGCATCATTTAAAGGAGTAAAATCAAACTCATCCAAAATTGAAAATGAAACAAATAAACTTAAAAAAAAAAAGAAAAAACCCAACCAACTAAAATAAAAACTGGTGGAAGTACTTTTAAAAATCCAATTTCTCATACAAATAAAAAAGTTTGGGAACTTATTAGAGAGTCTGTACCTTTAGATAAATCGTTTGGAGACGCATGTATTTCAGATAAACACTGTAATTTTTTTGTAAATAAAGGTAATGCATCTTTTAAAGATATGAACAACTTGATTGAATTTGTATCAAAAAAAGTTTTAGAAAAGACTGGAATTAGTCTAGAAAAAGAAATTAAAATATTAGAATAAATTGAAAAAAAAAATATTAATAATCTCTGGCGGTATCTCTAAAGAGAGATTAATTAGTCTTGATACTGGCAATCAGGTAGCAAAAGAGTTAAAAAAAAACGGTTATCTTGTTAAAATATCAGAACCAAACTCTGAATTAAAAAAAACGGTAAGTTTATTTAAACCAAATATAATTTTTAATGCTTTACACGGTCAATTCGGAGAAGATGGATATATTCAAACAATCTTAGAGACTTTAAATATTCCTTATACTCATTCAGGAGTGATTTCATCTGCAATAGCGATGGATAAAGTTTTATCAAAAAAAATTTTTATTAAGAATAAAATACTTACACCTAAATTTTTTCTTTATTTATTTAATAAAAAAAAAAAAGACCTAATTACATTTATTGAAAAAAAATTAAAGTTTCCTGTTGTAATTAAACCAATTAATGAAGGCTCGAGTGTTAATGTTTTTATATGTAATAAAAAGAATATTATTAAAAATCTAAAAAAATTAGAAATCTACAAAAAAATAATTATAGAAGAGTTTATTCCTGGAAGAGAGATTCAGTCTGCAATAATTGGCAAAAATAAATTAGGAGCAATAGAATTGAAACCTAAAAGAAAATTTTATGATTATCAGGCAAAATATAATCCTAAAGCAAAAACAGAACACATAATTCCAATTAATTTACCTTCTAAAAAATATAATGAACTGATGAGCATATCTCTAAGAGTTCATAACTTGATTGGCTGCAGAGGTGTTACACGATCTGATTTTAAATACCACAAAGAGAAATTTTATCTTTTAGAGATAAATACTCAACCAGGTATGACAAAACTTTCTTTAGTACCGGAGATAGCAGCATTTTATGGTATAAGTTTTATTGAACTTATTGAATTAATTTTAAAAGATGCCTCAACAAATAAATAGAAAAATTTTATTATATCTTTTTTTATTTATAATCTTAGGTACTTTAAATAATAAACATTTAAATAAATTCTATTTCCCAAAAATAGACTCCATAAAGATTTATGGACTAGAAACTAATGATGAGTTAAGAAAAAAAATAGAATTATTAAAATTAAACAATATTTTTCTATTAAACAAAATTCAAATTAGTAAGTTATTTGATAATAATGATTTAATTGAGGAATATAAGGTTTTCAAAAAATATCCATCATCATTGGAAATTGAAATTACTAAAACAAGTTTTTTAGCAATTACAAATATAGATGGAAAATTTTTTTTTATAGGATCAAATGGTAAATTAATTGAGACAAAAAATAATTTGAAAGATTTACCTTATATTTTTGGGGATTTCAAAATTGATAGTTTTTTAAATTTAAAAAAAATAATAGATGATTCTAGTTTAGATTTTCAAGAAATTAAAAATCTTTTTTTTTTCCCAACTGGAAGATGGGATATTGAAACTAAATCAGAAATTTTGATTAAATTACCAAAGGGCTCGCTAAAAGAGTCTTTAGATTTATCTTTGAATATATTGATTGACCAAAAATATAATAATATTAAATTGATTGATGTCCGTCAAAAAAATCAGGTGATCCTAAATGAATAATCAAAATAATTTTGAAACTTATCTTTTTATAAATCAAAAAAAATTTATTTTACGTGTAATTCATAATACATCATTTGAAACAATTTATTCAGAAGAAATGTTGTTAAATGAAGATAGATTTAACTTTGAAATATTAGATAGATTTCTTGAAAAAAATATATTTAAAGTCGAAAAAACTTTAAAAAATTTTATTAAAAATATTTATATAATTTTAGATAGCGAAGATTTTTTTTCAGTTAAATTTTCTATAAAGAAAAATAATAATAATAATTACATAGATACAAATACTTTGATATATCCTTTAACTGATTTAAAGAATTCTTTCTATTCAAATTTTAGTGATAGGAAGATAATCCATATACTTATTGAAAATTATTTAATTGATAATAAAAAATATTCATCATTACCTAAAAACATAAAATGTAATTTTTTTTGTTTAGATGTAAATTTTATCAGTTTATCAAATAATTTTATAGATGATCTTGAGTATGTACTTAAAGGTTATCATATTTTAATAAATCGAATATTAAGTTCTGATTACATTGTAAATTTTAGTAATCAAATTCAAAAAAATATTTTTACAACTGCCAGCAGAGTTAAATCAGGATATAATGAAAATGAGGTATCGTTAGTTAACAAATCTTCAAAAAATAAAGGTTTTTTTGAGAGATTTTTCAATTTTTTTAATTAAATTTGTATTTTACAGTAATATTTGTTGTTTTTGAGAATTATCGATTAGGTATTAAAAGCTCCTTGTGTCTGCATTAAACCAAAAAACTGTTAAAAATACTGTAAACTTCAGTGGAGTTGGACTTCATAGTGGTAATAAAGTTGAAGTATTTATAAAGCCATCAGAGCCTAATTCAGGCATTGTTTTCAAAAGAATCGATTTAAAAACAAATAATTTAATCATTCCAAATTTTTCAAATGTAAGCAATACATCTTTAAACACAACTATATCAAACGAGTTTGGAGCTAAAGTTTCAACAATAGAGCACCTGATGGGAGCATTGTTTGGTTTAGGAATTGATAATGCACTTATTGAAATTAATAATGAAGAAGTACCAATATTAGATGGTTCAGCAAAAGAATTTATAGAAAAAATATTATTGACAGGTTTAAAGATAAGTAAAGAGCCAATTAAGATTATAAAAATTAATAATAAAGTAGAATATAGAGATGGAGAAAGATTTATATCTATTGCACCATCTAAATTAAGTCTGGATATAGATTTTAAACTAAAATACGAAAATCCTTTAATAGGAAATCAAAGAAATAAAATTAATGTATATGAAGATGATTTAGGGGATATATTTGATTCTAGAACTTTTTGTTTATACGAAGATATTGAGATAATTAAAAAAAATGGTTTAGCAAAAGGTGGAAGTCTTGATAATGCATTAGTCGTTAAAGAAAATGAAATTCTTAATGATGATGGCCTAAGAAATAAAAAAGAGTTTGTTAATCATAAAATTTTAGATTGTATAGGAGATTTATATACTTGTGGTTATAGGATGATTGCTAGTGTAACTTGCTCTCAAGGTGGACATTATTTAACAAATCAATTATTAAGAAAAATATTTAAAAATAAAGAAAATTTCTCAATCGTTGAAATAAAAGAAAGAAACCTTCCTCATACTGCTATTAATAGAAATCTTTTAAGATCTATTGCATAAATTAAAGATCTTTATAATCTTATACTAAGAATATATAAAACATAGATGAATCATAAAAAGTTTTTATTAATAATCTTTATAATTTTTTCTGTAAATTCTTGTGCTGATACTCAAAAAGAAGTTGATATTATCAAAGAAACAAATCAAGATTTAGAAATGTTAACAGCGTACAAAGAAGCTTATGAAGCTTTGGAGCAAAATGATCCATATTTTGCTGCTAAAAGATTTTTGGAGGCCGAACTTTTATTTCCTCAATCTATTTGGGCGCCACGTTCTGCGCTCATGGCATCGTATTCTTACTACATGCAAAATTACTACGCAGAAGCACTTTTAAATCTTGAAAGATATTTAAAGACTTATCCTACGCATAAAGAAATATCTTATGCACACTATTTAATAGCAATGTGTTATTACGAAACAATAGAAGATGAAAAAAGAGACACAGGTCCATTATTAAAAGCAAAAGAAAAATTTGAATTTATTGTACAAGAATTCCCAAGTACTGATTTTGCAATGGACTCAAAATTTAAATTAGGGTTAATTCAAGATATACTGGCTTCCAAAGAAATGTATTTAGGTCGACATTATATAAAAAAAGGTAAATGGATCGCTGCAATAAATAGATTCAAAAATGTAATTGAAAAATATGAACAAACAATATTCGTAGAAGAGGCGATACACAGATTGGTTGAATTAAATTATAAGTTGGGTTTATTAGACGAGTCTCAAAAGTATGCTAATTTACTAGGATATAATTATCAATCAAGTGAATGGTATAAAAAATCTTATAAAATTTTTAATAAAGATTATTTAGTTAAAATTGACAAAAATAATAAAATGAAAAAAGAAGGAGTAATAAAGAAATTTAAAAAACTTTTTGATTGATATGGAAAAGAATCTGATCAAAAAAAAATATAAAAAAAAATTAAAATTACTCAATTATCATAATAAAAAATATTACAATGATAATAAACCTGAAATTAATGACTCTGATTATGATCTTCTTAAGAAAGAAATACTCGATTTTGAAAAAAAATATTCATTTTTAAGCAGTAAAAATTCTCCAAATAATAAAATTGGATTTAAACCATCAAAAAATTTCGACAAAATCGTTCATAGAGTGCCAATGCTTTCACTTGCAAATGCATTTGATGAAAAAGATTTAAATAATTTCGAAAAAAGAATCTTAAATTATCTTAATGAAAATAATAATTTTGTTGTTGAATATAGTGCAGAACCAAAAATTGATGGTATTTCTGCATCATTGAATTTTAAAAATGGTAAATTTTTTAAAGGTCTTTCTAGAGGAGATGGAACAGAAGGAGAAGATATAACTGAAAATCTTAAAACAATTGATGATATACCAAAAAAAATTTTTGCTAGCGATTTTCCTACGGATATAGATATCAGAGGTGAGGTTTTTATTAAAAACAGTGATTTTGAAAATTTAAAAGATAAATTTGCAAATCCTAGAAATGCTGCATCTGGTTCTTTGAGGCAAAAAAATCCTGAAGATACAAAAAAAATACCATTAAAATTTATTGCATATACTTTTGGGTTCGAGAAAGGTTTAAAATTAGATAATCAATTTGATTTTCTTAAAAAATTAAGTGATTGGGGATTTAAAACAAATCCATTTAATCGATTAATAATAGGAATTAAAAATTTGATTAAAAATTACGAAGAAATTGAAAAGCAAAGGACAAATTTAGATTTTGATATAGATGGCATTGTTTATAAAATTAACAATTTCAAACTTCAGAAAAGATTAGGCAATGTTGCTAATGCACCAAGATGGGCAATTGCTCATAAGTTTTCATCAAACAAGGCAATTTCTCAAATTTTGGATATCGATATTCAAATTGGAAGAACAGGGGCTTTAACTCCAGTAGCCAAAATTAAGCCTATTAATATAGGTGGGGTTTTAGTGTCAAATGCAACTTTACATAATGAAGATGAGATAAATAGAAAAGACATTAGAATTGGAGATACTGTTACAGTAGAAAGGGCGGGCGATGTAATTCCTCATATACTCTCTGTAGATAAGGACAAAAGATTAAAAGAAAGTTCAAAATTTATATTTCCAAACAGATGTCCTTCATGTGGCTCAAAAACGATAAAAGAATTTAATACTATTACAAAAAAAAATGATGCAGTTAGAAGGTGTTCTAGTGAGGGATATTTTTGTGAAAAAATTTCAATTGAAAAATTAAAACATTTTGTATCTAAAGAAGCATTTAATATTGATGGATTAGGAAAAAAAATTATAGAAAATTTTTGGAAATTAAATTTAATAAAGTTTCCTCAAGATATTTTTTCTCTGAATTACAACAAAATTGAAAAATTAGATGGTTGGGGAAAACAATCAGTAGAAAATTTAAGATATTCGATAAATAATAAAAAGAATATATCATTGGAGAGATTTATCTACGCTTTGGGAATAAGACACATAGGTTTAGAAAATGCAAAATTATTATCAAAATATTTTACAATGTTTTCAAAATTTAAAGATTTATCTAAATCTGAAAAATATGTAGATTTATTAAATATTGATGGGATTGGAGAGACGCAGGTCAACTCTATAAAAAGTTTTTTTTTAAATAAAAAAAATTTAGAAATTCTTAATGCACTTGATAAAGTTTTGAATATACGTCATGCTTCTAATAACAAAAAGAATGGTTTATTAAAAAGTAAGACATTTTTGGTAACTGGAAAACTTGAGGGTATAAGTCGTGCGGAAATTAAATCTTTAATAGAAAAAAATTCAGGAACAACAGTGAGTAGTGTTTCAAAAAAATTAGATTATCTAATTTTTGGAGAAAAGCCAACAAAAAGAAAAATTGAAAATGCAAAAGAACTAAAAATAAAAATAATAAGCCAAAATCAGTTTTTGCAAATGTTAAAAAAAAGTACTTAACCACTTTTTTTCATTACTATTTAAATATTTTGAAATTTTTGAATAAACCTCAACATGGTATTTAAATAAATAATTTTTTTCAAAAGTTGTTAAAAGTTTGAAATTTATTAAATCTTTTTCAATAGGTGCTAATGTTAGATTTTCAAAAAATAATTTTTTGTGTTTTTTCTTAACATAGATTAAATTTTCAATTCTAATACCAAATTTGTTTTTTTTATAATACCCTGGTTCATTACTTAAAATCATACCTTCTTTTATTTTTACTTTATTAGCTCTCGAAATTGACTGTGGTCCTTCATGGACATTAAGAAAAAAACCAACACCATGCCCTGTTCCATGTGCATAATCTAAATTATTTTCTCTCAAAAATTTTCTTGCTCTTAGATCTATTTTTTGCCCAATATCAAACTTTTTAAGATTTGATGTAACAACTGCAATATGACCTTTTAAAACTTTAGTAAAAATATTTTTTATTTTTTTGCTTGGTTTAGAAAAACATAAAGTTCTTGTAACATCCGTAGTTCCATATTCATATTGACCACCTGAGTCACATAAAAAAATATCTTTTTTTCCAATTATTCTGCAGCTTTTTTTTTTTAGCTCTATAATGAACAATAGCTGCATTTTTTCCTGCACCTGCAATAGTATCAAAGCTTGGATAAAGATAATCTTTATTAAGTAATCTAAATTTCTCTAATTTATTCTGTGCCTCAAATTCATTAATCTTTTTTTTATTAACTTCTTTAATCCAATATATAAATTTAGTAAGAGCCACACCATCTTGTATATGTGCATTAATCATATTCTGAATTTCTGTTTTATTTTTAATAGCTTTTAAAGAATAAATGGGGTCTGCTTTATTTAGAATGTTAAATTTAGATTTAATTAAATTTTCATAAAATATTGAACATGAGCTATCATCAATAATAAAATTTTTACCTTTAAGCATTAAAATTTTTTTGGGTAAATCCTTATCATCTATTAGTTCTTTAAATCTAATAACTTTTTTATTAATTAGCTTCTTGCACTTATTAATTTTACTTATTAGAAATATTTTTTTATTTTTACAAACTATCAATCTAGAATTTGGAACAGGACTATTAGGAACATCTTTGCCTCTTATGTTGAGTGCCCATGCAACGTTTTCAGGAGCACTAATAAATATATAGTCTGCTTTATTTTTTTTCAGATATTTTGAAATTTTTTTTAATTTAGAGATTACACTTTCACCAGTTATATTTTTGTTTAAGGAAAAAAATTGAAAATCATTATCTGTTTTTTTTTTATCTATCTCATCGATCAAATTATTATTAATTAATTTAATTTTGTTATTTTTTAAAAAAAACTTTTTTATTTGCTTGTATGTAAAAATTTTTGGATCAATACCGAGAGTTAAGTTTTTAAATAAATTACAATTAATTAATTTTTTAATATCAAATATCTTAAAATTTTTTCCAGACTCTAAATGACTTTGAATATCGTATCTACCATCAGTAAATAAATAATTTCTATTTTTTAGGACGATTGCATAACCTGCAGAGCCACTAAAATTAGATATACTTTTTAATCTATTTTTTTTTGAGTATTCAGAAAAATATTCATCATTTTTAGGAATTACATATCCATCAATACTATATTTTTGAAATTTATCTCTTAAAATTTTAATTTTTTTATTTATTTTATGCGTTTCTGATATCTTATCCATCCTGGACTTCTAGCCTCCTCATCAATTTCATAATCTTGATTAAAATCAAAATCCTCAATCTCGTTCTCATCCTTTTCAAAAAATGAATTTTTTTCCAAGTACTTTTCTGGCAATTCTTCGATAAATCTTGAAGCCATACTATCCATCCAATCACCCTGATAAAATCGATACATAGAAAAAGATATTAAAGCTTTTTGCTTTGCCCTAGTAATTCCTACATATGCAAGGCGTCTTTCTTCCTCTAAACCATTTTGTCCTTTTTCTTCTATTGATTTTTGATGTGGGAATAATCCTTCTTCCCAACCAGGCAAAAATACAACTTCAAACTCTAAACCCTTTGCTGCATGCATTGTCATCATATTTATTTTTTCCCCATCCCACTCTTGATCTACAGAAGTTGCAAGCGATACATGTTCTAAGAAACTTTCCAAATTTTCAAATTCTTTCATAGCACTTAATAACTCTTTAATATTTTCTAATCTATTTTCATTTTCAAAATCTTTTTTATTTTTAAGCATTGAAGAATATCCAGACTCATCAAGAACTATTTGTAATAGTTTAATATGATTTGTTTTTTTAATAATCATATCACCCCTCCATTTGGTTAAAAAATTAAGAAAGGAATTTAGACCAATTTTTGCTTTTGGTTTTATCAAATTTTGTTCCAGCATTTTCATAGATGATCTTTCTAAAGAGAGATTATTATTTTTTGAAAATTCATGAATATTTTTGAGAGTACTATCGCCTATCGATCTTTTAGGATTATTTACAATTCTTTCAAAAGCTAAATCATCTTTTTCTTGATGGATTAATCTTAAATAAGCAATGCAATCTTTAATTTCAGCTCTTTCATAAAATTTTGTACCTCCTAAAATTCTATATGGCATTCCTATTTTAAGAAATCTTTCCTCAAATTCTCTTGTTTGAAAGATTGCTCTTACTAAAATTGCAATGTTATTATAGGAGAATTTTTTTTTTATTTTTTTTTTCTATTTCATCTGAAACACCAATGGCTTCATCTTTACCATTTTTGTAACAATTTAGTTGAACTAATTCTCCTTCATCCATATTTGAAATTAATGTTTTTCCCACTCTGTTTTGATTGTTTGATATTAGATTAGATGCTACTGACAAAATATTTTGTGATGATCTATAATTTTGTTCTAATCTAATTATTTTTGTATTATCATAAATTTGATCAAATTCTAAAAAATTTTTAATTTCAGCTCCTCGCCAACTATAAATTGATTGATCATCATCTCCAACACAACAAATATTTTTGTTTTCTTCAGCTAATAAATTTAACCATTTGCTTTGAATAAAATTAGTATCTTGATATTCATCTACGAGAATATATTGAAAATTTTTTGAGTAAATTTTTCTAATATCAGAATTTTTTTCTAAAATTTTAACAGTGTGTAAAATAAGGTCGCCAAAATCACATGAATTTAAACCAATTAATTTCTGTTGATAAACTTTGTAAATAGGAAGTATATTTTTTTCATAAATATCTTTTTTATTTATTATCACTTCAGATGGGTAATATCCTTTATTTTTCCATCGATCTATAATTGCTAATATAAATTTTGGTGATAATTGTTTAATATCAATATTTTCTGATTTACAAATATTTTTTATTAATCTTATTTGGTCATCAGTATCTATAATTGTAAAATTTGAATTTAAACCTGCAGCTGATGCATGTTTTCTTAATAGTTTTGCGCAAATTGAATGAAATGTTCCCAGCCAAGATAATCCAATTGCTGTAGAACCTAAAATTTTACTAACTCTATTTTGCATTTCTTTTGCAGCTTTATTGGTAAACGTTACTGCAAGGATTTGATTTGGGAATGCTTTTGTTTCTTTGATTATATGAGCAATTCTAGATGTTAAAACTTTTGTTTTTCCTGAACCAGCCCCTGCAACAATTAAAAGTGGTCCATCTAGATGTAATACTGCCTCTTTTTGAGATTTATTCAGATTTTTTAAATAATCACAGTTTACCATTTCAAAAATTTAATTATAAGTTGAAGAATCTGACATGAAACAAAATTTTTCATTTAAAAAATTTAATAAACAAATCTTATCTATAAATGATTTAATAGAAAGTTATTTTAATAAATTAAAATATTTTAAAACAAATTATAAAAAGATCTTATTAAATAAAGAAAATAGAGTTTTTTTAGGTTCAGCAACAGTTGTTATTTTGACACTTAGTTATCTTTTATTGCCTACTTTATATGACAAAGATTTAATTCAGTCAGAAATAAAGAATCAGTTAAAAAAAAATTATAATGTTGAAGTAAAATTTGATGAAAACATAAGTTATGGCTTATTACCTAAGCCTCATTTTTCAGCAAAAAATTTATCAATTTTGAGAGATAATAAAACAATCGGCATTGCTAAAAAATTTAAAATTTTTATTGATATAAAACATTTTTTTTCAATAGATCAAATTACGATTAAAAATTTAGTATTTTATAAAACTGATTTTAAAATTTATTTTAAAGATTTAAATTTTTTCATAAATTTACTTAAAACTGAACCAAATGAAAATAAAATTTTATTTAAAAATAGTAATATCTTTTTTAATAATAAAAATGATGAAGTTTTGTTTATAAATAAAATTTATAATAGTAAATTTTTTTATGATTCAAGAAATTTACAAAATATTTTAAGTTCGAAAAATGAAATCTTTAACATCCCATTTAAGCTTTTGATAAAAAATGATAAATTCAACAAAAAGATGATCTCAGAATTTAATTCGAGAAAGATTAGATTAAATGTTGAAAATGAAACAAATTACAATGAAAAAGATATTCTTGATGGTTTGATAGATATATTATTTATAAATAAATCAACGTCAATAAATTATGAAATTGGAAAAGATTCACTAAAATTTTTATCAAAAGAAAGAAATAATTTATATAATGGTGAAATTGAATTTAAGCCTTTTTATTTTTCAGCAAATTTTAATTATGATGGACTAAGTACAAAAAATTTATTTAATGATGATTCTATTTTTATAGATTTAATTAGATCAGAAATTTTAAATAATAAAAATTTAAATGCTAATATCAAATTAAATATAAAAGATATCACAAATATTTCTGAGCTTAAAAATTTAATTTTGAAGATTAAAATAGAAGAGGGCGATGTAGGTTTTGCAGAGTCTAATATTATGTGGAAAGATGATTTAAAAATTACTTTAGATGATAGTTTGTTATCAATAAGTGATGATGATGTAAATTTAGTTGGAACTTTAATTATAGACTTTATAAACTTAGAAAATTTTTTTAGATCTTTCCAAATAATTAAAGAAAAAAGAAAAAAAATAAAAAAAATACAAGTTAATTTTGTTTATAATATTAATAATTCAAATATGAGTTTTGACTATTTAAAGATTGATAATAAACAAAATAACAATGTAGAAGAATTTTTAAATGAGTTTAATTCAAAAAATGACAGGAGATTTAATAAAATTACTTTTAAGAATTTTATCCATAATTTTTTTAGTGTTTATGCTGGATAAATCATTTTTTTTGGATTAACTATCTTATCGTAATCTTTTTCATTTATTAAACCAGTTTTAAGAGCTTCAGTTTTTAAAGTAGTTTTATTTTTAAGAGCAGATTTTGCTATTTTAGCTGCATTATCATATCCTATTTTTGGTGCTAAAGCTGTTACAAGCATTAAAGAATTATCTAAATAACTTTTAATAATATCTTTATCAGCTTTTAAACCTCTTATGCAATACAAACCAAAATTTTTAGAACTATCAGCCAACAAATCTA
>MDTE01064942.1_pt1 | contig 24318 bp, 17 predicted proteins | sample 811231 | NCBI WGS metagenome assembly MDTE01 (sample SAMN05326651, study PRJNA326480) | marine metagenome | isolation source: seawater | place: Indian Ocean: Red Sea | collected 2010 | reverse complement strand
TCTATTGATTGGCCAGCTCACGTACACATGATGGCTGCAGCACAGCCATTCATATCGGGTGCAATCTCAAAAACTATCAATATGCCATCAAATTCAACAGTATCAGAAATTAAAGATGCTTATGATTTAAGCTTCTCTACTATGATTAAAGCATGTGCAGTGTACAGAGATTGCTCTAAATTGTCTCAGCCATTAATGAATCAACTTGTAGATTCAAGTGCAATGGAAGAAGATGAAGATGAAGAAGTCGTAGTTGTTCAGAAGATGGTTGAACAAGTAGTAGAATCACTACCTTTACCAACCTCAAAGGCTCAACCTCTTGCAGAAGCAATGGTGCATGATTATATTGCTACAAGAAGACCTTTGCCAGATACCTGTGAAGGAGGTAGAATGAAGGCAAGAGTTGGCGGACATACCGTTTATCTGAATCATAGTTCATATGAAGATGGTCGATTGGGAGAGATAATGCTAACCACATCAAAAGAAGGTGCTGCTTGGAGATCTATGCTAAACCAATTTGCAATTGCTGTATCTCTGGGGCTCCAACATGGCGTCCCATTGGAGGCTTTCGTTAACTCGTTTACATTCCAAAAGTTTGAACCAAGTGGGATGGTTATAGGAGGCAGTGGAAGAGTCAAAATGTCTTCTAGTATCGTTGACTATATATTCAGAGAACTAGCTATAAGATACCTAGATAGGCATGATTTAGCTCATGTTTCTCAAGAAGATTTAGATCCATATTCAATAAGTAGACCTGAAATTACAGATGATGGTATAGTTAGAAGCAAGGGGGAAGTGAGAGAAGTGCAACAAACTCTAGGCGCATTCGATAATGTTGAAGATGCAGCTGCAAAAACTAGAAGATTGGCCAGAGAAAATGGCTTTACTGGAGACATTTGTACAGACTGTGGAAGTAGTCAAATGGTTAGAAATGGGACTTGTTTGAAGTGCAATGCCTGTGGCTCTACTACTGGTTGTTCCTGATTGAATCACCTAATTTCTTATTTCTTAGAGTAATTCGATCTACTAAATCTCTATGCGAATCTAGATCTAAATGATTTATTTGGGAAGAAATTTTAAAGAAAGATTCCGGATTTACTTCAAAGATTCCAATCATCATTCCAGATAACTGAGATTTAGATTCTTGATTGCAAATTATCCATATCTTAGGTACCAAATTATCCGAATCATCAGTATCCAAAGAAAGATAATGTCTCAACCCAGAATCGATTAGTCTCTGAATCATACGAGCGTCTCCATATTCTGTAATTTCCTTTGCAAATTGACAAAATATCTTTTTATCCAATCGAGCCAAACTTCCAAGATAAGTTGTAGACAAAACTCTGGTATCTGAGTCTATATCTTTGATTAATTTCTCGAATAAAGAGATACAGAACTCTCTATCTTCTGAATCTATTCTAGATAAATTAGAAGCGAGATTTCTTCTCAATATATCTCTATCACTGTTACAAATCTGAAATAAAATTTCTTTTGCAGATTCGGGACTGTGAGACATTATAATTATCAATGACAAAACTAAGCTCTCACTATTTTTTTGATTACTATCAAGAATAATGCTTTGCACTCTCAAAGGTATATTTAGTACAGATGTTACATGCTTACTAACTGAAAGTCGTTCGAGCCAGTGAGGTAACACTGTTTCGTGATTGGTTTGGTAAAGTTGTAGAATATCTAAAACGGAATTTGCCGCCAAGACACCACTGGGATGCCCAATCTCTTCAACTGATTTGTTTGATTTACCATCCCAAGTAATATGGTGTCGACCAGATAATCGGATAGCTTTTTGTCCCGGTTTTCTTGCAAAAATTATACATTCAAATAAGTTAAAACATTCTGATTCTGTAATACTCGAGCCTTTCAAACTCAAACCTATAAGCACACTGATAGATAGATACCAGCGTTCTGTATCCGGTGATTCTTCATCTAATGCTGAATACAACCAATCTTTAATTTGTAAAATTAATATTCGTTCTGAAATATTTTCAATATTTTTCGAAAGCCAATTTTCTCTTTCTGTTTCAGGATCAATATGTCGCTTGATATAACTGGGCTCATATAAATCACAAATTATATTCAATCTATACAAAAAACCTGCATTATCGATTGATGATATACCTAATGCTTGCTGTGTCAACGAGGATAAGCTATTCGGAGGACGAGCGGGAAAATCTGGAACTTCCAATGGGGGATTAGGTAATGGAAGGAAATCAAATGATAATGATATGCATTCTTTCATTAAGTTATCACAAGACTGCCGAAGGAGCGCTTTAGTCTCCCTTTTTGGCATCGTTTCACCAGATTAAATCTCTAGTTCGATATTCAAATTTTGGATTAATTCCTTATATCTATTCCTAATTGTAACTTCAGTAACTCCTGCTACTTCAGCAACTTCTCTCTGAGTTCTTCTCTTACCGCACAATACACTTGCAATGTAAATAATTGATGCTGCTATTCCAGTTGGTCCGCGACCGCTTGTAAGCTCTTTTTCCTGTGCTGCTGAGATCAACTCATATGCTTTAGATTGGACTTCAGCATCGAGATCCAAACCCGAACAAAATCGAGGGATATAATCTTCTGGCTTAGTGGGAGGGATTTTCATTTTTAATTCGCGAACCATAAATCGATAAGTTCGGCCAATTTCTTTTCTGCCAGTACGGCTAGCTTCACCAATTTCATCTAGAGTTCTTGGATTTTGACATTGCCTACAAGCCGCATACAAGGATGCTGCAGCAACACCTTCAATTGAACGACCGCGAATTAATCGAGCTTCAAATGCTTTCTTATAATTCACAGCTGCTGATTCTCTAATTGATTTCGGTAAGTCTAGTCGACTGGCCATTCTATCGAGTTCGGCTAAAGCCATCGCAAGGTTTCTCTCAGTTGCATTACTAACACGAGATCTCTTTTGCCACTTTCTCATTCTATAAAATTGAGATCTATAACGTGAAGAAATGGATTTACCAGAGTAATCCTTGTTCTGCCAATCTATATCTGTCGAGAGACCTTTATCATGTAACATTACAGTCATAGGAGCTCCGGTACGGGCTCTCTGATCTCCTTGCTCAGGACTGAAAACACGCCATTCAGCGCCTTGATCGATTACTTTGTCTTCTAATACCAACCCACAGTCTTCACAAACGACCTCACCACGAGTTTCGTCTCGATTTAGATTTCGGCTTCCACATTCATCACATTTTACGGTGTCTTCTACAAGATAATCTGCCATCCCATCACGCCCTCTTTCCTAGGAAAGGTAAAATACCCCGAATGACGATGTTATTTAAGGTTAACATATAATTGGAAAATTACAATCGTTTGTAATTATATTTTTATCTAAACAAAAAATTGAGAATGGTGATATACAACCCAACCATGGCAAGGTATAGCGAGGGTTGAGACGATGAGTGATAAATTGTGGCCTCCTTCAAAAATTTCGTTAAATCCTAATAAGAGAATACTATTCTTAACAAAAGATTTGGACCTGATAAAAAAACAATTATACGAAGGATTGAATCTTAGAATGGAAGATCTGACTGTTGAAGATTTATTGGATGACATCAACACTGACGTAATGACTCCTGCATGGGTTTGTTTCGATTATGATCCTTCTAAAATTGCTGAAAATGCTTATGCTGGTCTTTTACACGATGGTCGGCGCGTATTTGATTCGCATGCTCTAAAAGATGGGAATTTTGAAGTTATTGTATCAGGTCACAGAAAAGGAACTGGTTCCAGTAGAGAAACTGCCCCTCAATGTGAAAAATGGTCTGGCATAAGAATCGTAATTGCTGCTTCATTTGCTCCAATACATGAAAGAAATAATATAAATTTAGGGCAATTGATGGGGGATCATTCAATGCTTGAAAGATTGCAGAATGGAGAAAGTATTGATTTGGATGAGTTTACAAACAAATATGATCCAGTAACAAAACTAATTCTAGAAAATGGAGGAATCTTCCCTTTCGCAAAAGAGCTTGCAGCAGGAAATATCGAGCTCCCCCCTGTCAATAAAGAGCCTCGCCCGATGACAATGGTGGAGAAAATAATATCTAAAAAATTAATTTCAAAAGATTCTGAAAAAGGATTTGTTAAACCTGGGGACGCTGTACTGGCGTCTGTCGATGGTGGTTATTCTCATGAGTTTACTACTGCTCAAGTTCATGAGTTCTTAAAATCTGAATATGGAGAGGAGTATCAAATTCCCAACCCACCAAAATTTGCCGTTTTTGAGGACCATTTGCTGTATGCGACCGGTGTGCCGAGATTTGGAAAGTTTAAAGAAAAAATTCAAACCTTAAGAAATATGCAAAATGATTTTCAAAGACATACTGGTGTAAGAGATTACTCAGCGGTCAATGGAATTTCTCCAGGAATATGCCATCAAGTTGCAAGAGAAGAATTTATTGATGTTGGAGACTTTATCCAAGCTACTGATAGTCATACCTGTATGGGAGGGGCTAGCAATGCTTTGACATACGGCGTCGGTTCCACCGAATATGCAAATTTAATTCACAATCAATTTGCATTTGTGAAGGTTCCAGAAAGTATTAGATTCAATCTTATCGGAAATCTCCACCCTGGTTGTACTGCAAAAGATGTCATCTTACATATCTTATGGAAGTATGCAGCAAAATCGGAAACTCTCGATAGAAGCATGGAATTCGGTGGACCCGGCCTCGCGAGTCTATCCATGGATGAAAGGGCAACATTATGCAATATGGCTACCGAATGTAGTGCGAAGACAGGTATATGTGATCCAGATGAATTAACAGTCGAATGGTTGATGGAAAGAAGATTGGAATTGGATAGAAAAGAAATAGTAGAATCCTTTGTTACGGCGGATGAAGGAGCAATATATCATGGTGGTATTCATACAATAAATCTAGATGAAATCAAACCAATGGTAGCCCATCCAGGAGATCCGGACAAAGGAATACCATCAGATCCAACAAATGGTGCATATATTGATGACTTGGGTATTGTAAATATTGACATTGCATACGCGGGGTCATGTACAGCAGGGAAAGATGATGATTTTGCATATTATGCAGAAGTAACAAAGGCTGCTTTAGATGCGGGGTTGAAAATAGCAGAAGGGGTGGATTGCTACATTCAATTTGGTTCTAAGACAGTCAAAGAATTATCGGAAAAAAATGGATGGACAGAAATGTTCGAAAAGGCCGGTGTAAAATTGATTGATCCTGGTTGCGGAGCCTGTATTGGAGCAGGCCCTGGAGTTAGCCATAATGATGAACAAATTTCTATTTCTGCTATAAACAGGAACTTTCAGGGAAGATCAGGGCCTGGGAAATTATACTTGGCGAGTCCGCTTACAGTAATGGCTAGTGCTTTTACTGGGAAAATTACAGCTTGGAGGCCAGATCTTTTTTCGTAAAAAATTCCCATGCTCCCCAAATTGCTGCTAGGAACCAGGCTATTTCTAAAATTAAAAAAGCCCATTCGTCAATAAAATATGCTCTCACTGCCAATAATCCAGAGCCCGCTGCCATTAACCCCAAATATGCTATTTCCTTACTTTTGAGAACGCCCCTCGTTTCTAAGAAAAATGCTGTTAAAATCAAAATCATTCCAATATAAGCAACGAATTCACCTTGAATCACATCAACTACTACATTAATCATGACTTCTCTACAATCATTGAAAATATATACTTTCTTCATTTGAACAAGCGCATGTTTCAATAGCCTATCGAGTTCCCATGCATCTAACACAAGTTGGCCCCAAGTCATTAGGACATGGGAGGACCAAGTGGAGGGAAAATTATGGTGGATGCACGCGAGATATCTGGAAAACAAAAACAAATTGCTGTTAGTGAGTTCTTTGAGAAAAATAAGCACTTTTTAGGGTTTGATTCTCTACAAAGATCATTAATTACTGCAGTCAAAGAAGCAGTGGATAATTCGCTAGATGCTTGTGAAGAAGCTAGAATACTACCGAATATTACAGTTGAAATAAATAGATTAAAGGGCGAAGATATTGAATTAATTTCTCAAGATAATGGTCCGGGAATTCCAAGAGATGCCATAGAAAATGTATTTGGTAAATTTCTATTAGGTTCAAGATTTCATGCTATAAGACAAACTAGAGGTCAACAAGGTATTGGAATTACTGGAGTTGTGATGTATGCGCAATTGACAACAGGGGCAAAAACTCGTGTTGTATCAAAAATAGCTGCTGATTCATCAGCAGTATTTGTAGAATTAGGATTAGATACAAGAAAAAATAAAGCAATAAAAACAAAAGAAAGGAGAGAAATTTGGATTGATCAGAACACTGGGGAAGAGATCGAACATGGGCTTAAAATTTCCACAATAATGAAAGCAAAATATCAACGAGGAAAACAATCAGTATATCAATATCTCAGGATGACTTCGATAGTAAATCCACATGCGACTATCAGTTTGATAGTTAGAGGTAAAGATGGAGAAATTATAGAAGAAGGTAAATGGGTAAGAACTAGTGAGAGATTACCAAGAGTTGTTGAAGAAATAAAACCCCATCCACATGGTATACAACTAGGTACTTTACAACGAATGTTGAGAGAATCTGAGCAAAGAAAAATGACCTCTTTTCTTAGACATAATTTTTCAGGAGTAAGTGTCAGAGCGGCAAAAGAGGTTTTATCGAATTCTGAGATTGAAGAGAGTAGGGTTCCGAAAAGAATTAATTCTGAAGATGCAAAAAAACTGATTGCATCTTTTCAAAAAGTCAAATTACTGCCTCCTCCAACAGATTGTCTATCTCCAATTGATGATTTATTAATCAAAAAAGGACTGTCAAAAGCCATTGATTCAAGGTTTGCATCAACGGTTACCAGGCTCCCAACAGTGAGCCAAGGCAATCCATTCCAAATAGAAGTTGGACTTGTTTTTGGAGGAGATATAGCTGCTGATGGCCCTATAGAAGTGTTAAGATTTGCAAATAGAGTCCCTCTAATGTATCAACAAGGAGGTTGTGCACTAACAAAGGCTATTGAATCAATTGATTGGAAAAGATATGGTTTAGAACATCCAGGAGGTAAGGGGTTGCCAAAGGGTGCGGCAGCTGTATTAATTCATCTTGCTTCAACCAATGTTCAATTTACAAGTGAGGCAAAAGAAGCTGTAGCAGATAATGAGGAAGTTTTCGATGAGATTAGAAAAGGACTTTTAGAAGTAGGTAGAGGGTTGAAAAATCATCTAAAGAAAAAGGAGCAAAGAAAGAAAGCAAAAGAAAAATTCGAACTAGTGAATGTTATTCTTCCAGAAATTGCAAAAAAAACATCGAAGATTCTGGGCAGGAATGAGCCAGATTTAGCTCCAGTAATTACTCAAATAATGAATGCAGTATTCTGCGAAGAAGAGTTGGGTTGGGATAAAGAAAGAAAATTAGCGACATGTTCGATTAAAATTTTCAATTATACGGCAAGAGCTCGTGCGTATACAATTCTTCTGAAATGGCCTGAAAGTAATGAGGTGACTATGATCGAAAACCCTAACGGAGGGAGGAAAGAAGCTCGAGGAATTTGGGCTTGGAGACTCGACACGCTGAATCCTGGAACTTCAACAACGATTAATGTCGCTCTTTCTGGACTCAGTAAAGGAGATTGGACTGATACTGATATTTTCTTTAGAGGTAATGGAGATATAATTGGTGCTACTAAAATTGATGAGAAAATCCTTGAGGAAATACGTAAAAGCGAAGCTTTAACCGCAATTAGGAACGAAATTTCTGAGACAGAAATACAAATAGATAATACTAATACTCAATCATTTTCAAACAATAATGAAGAGAAGATCACTGAAGAAATAAATATTTTTGAAAAATATGAGGAGGGTTTTGAATGAGCGCTGTAGGACAAAGAAAAACAAAAGACGAAGTTAAAGAAGCGTTAAAGGGAATAGCTGCAGAAATGCATAACAAAATGGAAAAAGGTGTTCCTCCGGCTATGACTCTACCAGTTAGATCAAAAACAAATATTGGTTTTGATAATAGACTAGGAGTTTACAAATATGGTAAAAAGAAGAGTACCAGAGATGCAACCAGCCTTGGTTCTGCGAGACAATTATTGCGTTCTTTGCATGTGACTGAATTCATTGAGCAAATGATTGATTCCGGAAAATCTTCAACATTAAGAGAAATGTACTATATCAGCGAGGCTTGGGGACATGGTAAATTTGGTTCACAAAATGAGAGTAACAATCTGGCTGAAGACCTAGAAATCGTAACTAAATGTCTGCGAGAAGATTTCAAATTACGCCCTGAAGAAGATGGAGCGAGAATAATTGGGAATGTTACCTTTGAAGAAAGAAACAGAAAGGGCGATTGGATGAGAATAAACTGTAGAGATGATGTAGGAGATTCCGGCTATGGAGTACCATACAATGTAGAAGCAGAAAAATTAAGCTTGGTAGATGAGGATGTCGATTTTATTATGGCAATTGAAACCGGTGGTATGTTCGATAGACTTGTAGAAAATGGTTTTGACGAAGAAGCAAGATGTGCATTAATTCATCTAAAAGGTCAACCCGCTAGATCAACTAGAAGAATAATGAAGAGGATGAGTCAAGAATGGAATAAACCGATCATTGTTTTCGCTGACTGTGACCCATGGTCGTTTAGAATATATGCAAGTATAGCCTATGGAGCAATTAAAACCGCTCATATTTCTGAATATTTAGCTACCAAAGGAGCTCAATATCTCGGCATTACGGCTGATGATATTTTGGCTTATGATTTACCAAGTGATGAACTTACTAAGCAAGATATCAGTGCTTTAGATTCTGAATTGACTGACCCTCGATTTAACTCTGGGTATTGGAAAGACCAGATTAACTTAATGAAAGAAATCGGTAAAAAGGCTGAGCAGCAATCTCTAGCGAAATACGGTTTAGATTTCGTTACTGATACTTATCTTCCTGAAAAATTAGCCCACATTGGTTTAGGTTATTGATTGCCAAATCTGAAATGTAAGGGCTACTGGCTAGATTCATGAAGGAAGGCGCTAAGTTATGGCTCAAGCGTCTGACAGGTGTATCAATAGTCCTAATTTTGATTTTTGTTGGCACTTACAGTGAATCTACAGATAGAATTATTCAACGAATGAACGTTGAAGAAAATAATTTATTACAACTGGAAGGTGGTGAAAATGGGGTTGTTGAATTAGACAAAGTTCGCCTCTATACCGTAGTTAGATTAAGTGACAATGAATTGGATGTCAAATTAACAAATGAAAATGGAGAAGAAATAAATGGATATGAGCCGAATGTATTTGAAAAATTGAATAAAAAACCTAATTCAGATGGAGATATGGTGTATTTTCCAGTGATGATCTTTGAAGTTTCAGAAAATTCAGAATATAACTTGATTAACGAAGGTAATACAACGTTATGGCTAATAGATGATTTTGAAATTCAATCTGGTTTATTCTCAGATAACATAATTATGTTATCAATGATTAGTTGTTGCTTAGGATTCCCATTAGGATTATTTACTTTAATTATGGGTTTATTTTTCTGGTTAAGAAAAGATAAACACCCACAAAAATTAATCATTAGAGAGGAAATAATGACTACGGATGAAGTTTTCAAGAAATACAACTCTACAAATGAGGCGGGTGTTCCAGATCCATTCTTAGAAATTGAAAAAACTCTATCTGATGGAGAGATTATTAACGAAAAGGTTGAAAATTTAGAGCAAAAAAATATAGAACAAGTTTCTGAAAATTGGAAAAATTGGGATGATGGAGAATAATTTATTTTTAATCATAAATCATTAAATGGGTTTTTAGATGACCCTGACTACCCAACTACTGGTTGGTAAGTGGCATGGACTTCGATGAAGCTGTGACAATTCTTGAAAATCGAGCAAGGAGAAGCATATTACAACATCTAGTAAAAGAACCTCATTATCCCTTACAACTTTCTGAATTATTAGATATTAGTCAACAGGCTGTGATGAAACATATCAAAGTTTTAGAAAAGGCCGGTTTCATAGAAGCTGAAATAGTCCCTTCAGAAAAGGGTGGACCTCCTAAAAAGATGTATAAAGTTAATCAGTCATTTTCTTTGAGATTGGACTTGGGGCCGGAATTATTCAAAGCAGAACATAGAACTATTCCATCAGGTGGCCCTATGAGGTTATCAAACAAACTACCAAACGAATTAAATTCGGTGATAGATCGTTTAGGTACGAGAAGGGAATTGTCTATGTCTGAGGCAATGAATTTGCTATCAGATATCGATTCTGCTCTCGAAAAAATCGATCAGCAAAGAGACGCAATAATCGCTCTACATCAACAAATAATGATTAAAACTTCGAAAGAAGTTTCAGAATATGCCGAATCATATGAAGAACGAATCATGGCAAGAGAAATGATGACTCAGCCGAGAAGACCTTTGGATCTAGATATATTTTCACAAAATCTAAGAATTCAAGAATCTCAAGCCGAAGACATCATGGAGAATATAAGAGATAGGCTGATGAAAGATTTCGTAGCAAATAATAATGATAATTTCATTTCGGCCGATAAGGATACTCCTCTACCCTGGTGGCTTGCACGTTAATCGAATTAAATCACATCTTCTTCTGTATCTTTTTCCGACTCATCTTCTTCTGGAATTAAGATTTCATCATCGTTTTTTGGATTAGTTGGTTTATCTTGCTCCGTTATTTTTGATTCGTGATTAGATGACGACCTATTTCTTCTCATCATCATGATTTCTATTAAAAAAGCAGCCAGGAATAACCCAATAAATGCTGTTGAAATTATCTGTCCGTTTTGAAATAATAATTCATTGTTAGTTCCGGATTCATATCTTACCTCCAATTGAGTACTATTGAATAGCCCCAAACCAGAAATAAATATACAAACCATATAATTGAATAATTTTTTAAAACCTATTCTTCAAACTCCTTTACTAAAATTGCGTTTCCGAATCGTCATCAAGATTTGCTAACATGCTACTCTTCTCCGCAAATCTGTCTAGTGCTTCCATTCTTCTACCATACATAACAACTCCTGCGACAGCAATCAATGCAAATGTCGCTCCAAGTATGATTGCTGGAACTGAATATCTGGCTATGATTTCAACACCTACGTCCAATATACCATTGTTCGATCCCATTTTACCTGCTGACTTGTAATTATTTTTCTCATCGGTTTCAACGATAATATTCTCTGGATCTACAACAACAACCACTTCATGAGTTCCTGCTTCAACTAGATAAAGTAAAGTAATTAGAGGAGGCTCATCATCAGATGATGTGGGCATTATTGCTTCTATTAATTGTCTGTAAGCTACATTTTCTTCATCACAGCCATTTCTCTTGATTGAACTGACGGATTGGTCTACACACAAAATCACATTGACATCGGTTGCATGAGAATTACCATCATTCAATATTGAGACTGTAACTGAAAGCATATCTCCTATTTCGCCTTTCGTTTTCCCTACATCAACACTCAAAATCTGTAAATCCGGTGCTCTAAGTCTTAGTTCCAGAACTTGTTCATTAGTATCACAATTTGGACGATAGTTGTCTGGGAAGCCATCTCCATTCATATCGATAGTACAGGAATCTTCCCAAATTGCTGTTTCATCGAAATCTCCCCCTGATGTTGAATCACCAAAGCTTGATTTTAATTTTATTCCAATTTCTCTATCTGCTAAAGCCGCAGTTGGATCTATCGTAACTATTGCAACTAACTGTAACGTAGTGTAAGAAGGCATCACAGGAAGCGTTACGCGTTGGGTCTTCCAATCAATGAAACAGCCATCTGTTGGTTCTGGATCGTTGGCCATCAAAACTACACAGGGACGTTCGATTGGATATTCAGAGCCGAAACCTTCCAGTAAAGCATAATCAACTCTCCACGAGCTGAGAGCATTCATTCCAGGAACCGTATCCCATCCTGCACCATCCACAGTATGGTTGTGAACGGTAGGTTGGTCAGCTACATTACCAAAGTTTGTTACATTCATAGTAAATCTAACTACTCTTCCCGGCGCAGTTGTTTTAATCCTACTTTCAACTGTTGGGTCTACTGTTATTCTCATGTCATGGAACTCAATAACTTCTACTTGTAATGTAACTAAATCCCTTAATTTCGTACCTTCAAAACTTTCTTCACTGTATATTTCTATAACAATTGTATACTGTCCTGCCAATGTTTCTTCTGGAACATTTATCATTATTGGAATTTCTTGTAATTCATCTCTGTCTAATTCTTGGAATAAAATTCTTGGTATGACAATATCCCAAACGTCAGAATTTCCATCCTGATCTGTGATTGAGCCCACAGCCATGTCATATCTATCGGCTCCATTACCTGTATTCTCGATTATCGTATCAAGTTGGTACTCTTGACCAGGGTATAGGGAGAGGATTGTTTCTGTAGTTGCTTCCAAATCATACCTTTGGATTACATTAGTTACTAGAACCACTGAATCTCTAACCTTAGGTGCGCCATCTAAAGATGCTTTGACAGTTACAGAATCTCCAATTCCTGCAGTTGCATTGTAAGGTGCACACATTTCAGCAGTAACGGTTCTTGGCGTATCTACTGTCCAATATCTGGGGGTCTCTTGTGGTACGCTATTTCCGCCAGGAGCTTCTGAGAAATCAAGATTTACTGTCCAATGGTCGAATCTCCAAGTTTGATCTGAAACTCCTTCGGGCTTCTCTTCAGGCCCCCCTGGTGTTGTAAAGACTAAATGTCCGGGTGTGAAATTTTTAGTAACCTCTATGTCAAATTCGGAACATTCACCGGGTAAAACATGCATTGTGGTTTCACCTAATTCGAATACAATATTTCCTGTACTCTTAATTGAAACATTCACCCAGAGTTCAAGAATATCAAATGTTCCTTTATCTACTGACAATACTGGTTCTCCAGTAGACCATCCTTTCAAATATATCACAAAAGTTCCAGGTTCCTGAGAAGTTGGTACATCAATTTGTAAGTTTCTAGTCATGGATTGTCCTGGATCCAGTGATAAGGAAGTAGGGAAAGTAACCCCCCAACCGAAAGGAAGTGCCCATTCAGTTTGACCTTCAAGCGTAGTGGGATCATAAAATGCAAATGTATCATATACATTCCCAGTATTAGTTACTGATATCGAAAATGTTGCTTGTTGTCCTTGTTCAACATCTGCTTGATAGTGGCTTGTATCTAATTCAATACCGTGAACAACATCCATCAGTGTCAGAGTAATTGCTTCATCACGGATAGCTGGATCTTTGTAAGAAACCGCTACTACTTTGATTGTGGCTAATTCATCATGATGTGCCTGATATATCGTAGGTGCTCTGACTCTCATATACAAGTTAAGGCTCTCGCCCCCCTGTAAAGAAACAGGAGTTGAGTCAAAAATTGGCGTATGGTTGCTAGCAAAGAAAATACTAGCACTCCAATTTGTCATTACTCCTTCCACTGTTAGAGAAAATATATCTGAAACTAAATCAGCAGGACCAGGTGTAGGATTAGAGATAGACATATTGTAAGTTGTTTGCTCACTTGGTTCAATTGTATGATAAAATGTTTCATCTTCAGCTAATGAGACATCAACTAATCCTGTGAGAATGTGTACATAGCAAAGTGTGTAAACTCCACCATTGTTCTCATCACTACATTTGTTTGTATCTGACCATGCTACATGAGCTCCGCTTCCCATGTCATTAGCAAAGGCAGGAGGCTGTCCTAGTTCAGGTAATGCAGGGGAATTGGGTCCTAATTTATCCGATTGCCACTCTGTAATTGGAAGTAATTCCCAAGGATCAAAGATAGAAGATGCTATTGAATTCAATGGGAATCCTGTAGGATAGTCATTGTTAGTATGATTCAAGCGAGTGTACATCAGTGTCTCTCCTTGAGAACCATTGTAATTATCCAACCAAGTTAGATGAACATTATCGAATGAATCAGTCAAAATTGATGGCATATGTGAATTGCCACCATATGGCCTATCTGGAGGTAATCCTTCATATCCTTCAACATTAGATATTGCGGCATCAGATATTTGCTTGATTGCATATGATGGCAATCCTTCGCTAACTCCATCCCATGCACCAGCAGAACTTAAACGTAAACGGGTATAATAAATCTCATAATTGACATCGATATCAAATCCATACGCTCTTCCATCCATCCAAGTAATATGAGTATTGCCTGAATTATCAATTGCAATTGCGGGGTGTAAGCTGTAAGCATCATTCAGTGTAACTCTTGTATCGTTGACTACAACTAAATGGCCGTATCCAAGAGCGTCAGGTGAAGCGCCCAAATCTTCGATATATCGGTCTGCAGCAGTATCAACGAAGGTCCCAGAATCACCTTTCTGCCAACCTGGCCATGGAGACTCAAGTAACCCCAATGGATCCAAAACTGTCAAGAATATCTCTCTAGAATTATTCGTTGATAGATAGACCAATGCTTCAACCATCAATTGCATTTCCGCTTGATTACCGGCCCCTGTCGGGAAGCTGTACATCATTCCTTCAGCATTGGTTAGGGCTAAAGTTGCTCCATTACATGTTCGAGCATTGAGGCTTGTAAATCCGTTTGGACACTGTGCTAAGTCCATCATGTGTGATCCAACGTCAGTGGAGCCGCTACCGAATCCGGCTGCTAAAAGAGGGATTGGAATTATACCCGCTGTAACACATGCGTTATGTGCTTCTAGAATTGATTGTGTGTCTTCTGCGTCAGTAGCAGGATCTCCTCCGTATGGCCCTTCATCTGAAATAGGGATTACTATTTTTGTTGCGTTCGGATTCCATTTATGATCGAGAACAGTTGGAGGGTTTCCTGGAACGTTTCCTTGAGCATCATGCCAAGACAAACAAGCCCAAGTTGAGGCAGGGCCCCAAAACTCACTGTAATATCCTCCATCTTGTGGCAAGTCTATAGCACCATTAGCATATACAACTTCGGTCAGTTCTCTAATTCCGCCGGAATCATCATTTGGACCGAGTCCCAATGCTGTTGTACGCGGTCCTTGATTTCCACTTCCACCAGTTGCATATGCAGTAGCACAATTACCACTGGTAGCGGCAGATGGCCAGTTTCCACTGAGTGCATAAAGTGTTTCATAAACCGTCATGTTCGCTCTTTCTAACATTGGTTTCAATCCTTCAAAGTTGTATCCACTGGCGAAGGACCCACCATAGAATACTGCACACATATCTGCCCATTCGGCATTCATTGATCCAGATGTATCAATAGGAACTACCATCTCTACTTTACCACCACGAGTATCGTCCCATACAACTTGAACGAAGTCATCTAAATCAACGGCTACATCTGGATGTCCTTTGTGACCAATTATTGGGGTTAACAATGTTTCATCCACTGCTACTATGGCAGTCCTTGCAACTACATCAGCTTCAATCATTGCATAATAAATCTGAGGTTGCTGATAATATTTGTCAAGTGGTTCATATGAGTCTTCCCAAACAATGTGTGCATTAGCTTCGGAATCTACATCTATTGCAGGCCAATCTCTATTTTGCGTATGTCTTGATACTTCGAAATCATCAATGACAGATATCGATGCATCGATTGCTACTCCTCCATCAAGATCGTCTTGAGTAGGGTCTATGACCGTGTATTTAATTGCCCAGTTTCCTGTTCTATCCGCCCAAACGATATGTGCTCTATCATTGTCATCAATTGCGATGTCGGGATGCCATGCTCTGCTTTGACCGGCATTAGATATCTGAGTTTCATCGATTAGGGTCTCTCCTCTAGCATCGATTAACTTGTAGTAGAGGTGTTGAGTGTTTCTACTCCAAACGATATGTACATTACCCTCTGAATCTGAGTCTAGCGCTACCATTCTATCATTTTGACTTCCACCATTTACAATTTGAACGGCATCTGTAAGTACTACTTCGCTAGCTGTCACTTGCGGAGCAACCATGGAAACAAAAACTCCCATAACCATCAATGTAACCATCATCACGCTACTTCTCATCTTCTTTCTATCCATGAAACTCACCTCAGCAAATGCTGTAACAATTGAATTTGAACATTCTCTATACTTAACCTCGACCCTTACAGGTCATTTTGAAAAATATGATTATGCCCACTCATCTCTATCAAAACTGCGGCCAAAACCGCCAGTTTCGTCGAAATTTATGTCCATTCTTTCTTCCTGTATCTTTTTCCCCCTCGGATTTACATTTGACTTTTTATTTGGCCAATCATCAACTGGTCCGGGTTTTCCTGTACCTTGACCATATCCAAATTTTATTTTATGAATTAGAGATAATTTTGTTAGCCAAACACTCCTCATTGTATGCATGAATTCATTTTGAGTTAACCCGTCAAACCAAATTGGACGTGAGAGATTGAATGCCTGTAAGGGCCCAGGTTGTTGATCATCTTTTTTTCCTATATGGAGGACCCAATCTAAATTTGCTTGAGTCAATAATAATCTCGTATCATGAAGCCACGATTCCCATTCAAAGGGTTCCGTAGAATAGTGATTTTTCATTTCTATTTGTTGTCCTTCATCTACTCGAGTGACAGAATAGATAAGTACCAAATTTCTATTTTTTGGTATAACGACATTGAATAAATGCGCTGCTTTAGTTGGAGGATATCGGACATGAAGGTGGAGAAAGTTTTGCTTATCTTCCACCTCCCGAGTTTCTAACTTCTCGCTAGCAAGCCAATTCCTAATGAGGTTCGCGGCCTCTGTCGCATCCATGGTCATTGTTTACAGCCTCCCTATTTGAGTAGTACTAATTGATTATTCAATTTTTCAATTAAACTTTCAAAAATTTGACCTTCGAAAGATTTGGAAAATTTATCTATCTGGAGTCTTTGCCTGTATTCTGACCAAATGTCATAACCCATTAAGAATAGTAGAGATGATAGATAAAATCCAATCATTAGTGATATGAATAAGGATATTCCTGGTATTGAAAGAATGTTTGCCTCAATTACAATAATTATTACTAAAGAAATAATGGGCCAGAATATCACAGGGGAAAACATACCAGCTAGGAAAAAATATGTTGTTCTTGCATCCAAACCCTCATCGCTCTTTTCGGCCATATAACGCGCAAGAATAGATTGGATTCCTGAACCAACAATTGTTGGAATGCTAAGACTTAGCATAATCAGTAAACCGAGTAAACCTTTGACATGTGTCAATAAATTTATTTCCTTCAATTTCTGATTTACGTCTATTGAATTAGAATCGAGTTCGTGTGATTCTAATATTTCAGCGGCTTTAATTGCCTCCGGAATTAAGGCTTCATATTGTTTGTTATTATTTATTTCATCTCTTATTGTTCTGGTAGAATGTACTTCTTGTCTGAGAGAGGTTAAAGGATTTGAATTGTTATTGGCTTTTAGATGGGCTATCAATTTCCAAGCCCTGTACGTCTTCCAGTCAGGCGCTTCGGGTGTCAAAGGAGATAATTTAAGATATATTTCTTCCTTTAATTCATTAACAGCCTGAGGGGGGGGCTCTATCCATTCTCCAGACGCTAAACGAGATGTTTCTTCAGGTCCAAAAACTTGTTTTATTTCGATTGGATCGATGTATTCGACGTAACTATTAGTCCTAAACCAATAATGTCGTTCCCAATGAAGCCCTGTGGGCTGAATTACAGGTGCAGGGCGTTTTCTTTCTTTTGCTATTGCGGCGGCGACTAAAGCCGCTCTTGCTGCTCCTGTTCTGAGAGCATGTAATTTTGAGTCTTGATGGGATTTACCTTCAGGCATGATAACTACACCATGGCCACCTGCCAAACAATTAGCAACTGTTAACATACTTCTATCATTTATTTTTCTAGCAAAATCAGTATCTGTAACTCCTGCCTCTATCTCTGCTTTTCTTAACACTGGTTGTGCGCCATTCCTTCTAGCCCACCAACCAATTACAGGGCCTGTGATTAAGTCATGTCGACCTAAGGAGATAATTCTTTTTTTCTGTGTTATAATCATTAAACTTGGATCAACCAGACCATTGATATGTGTAGCTACAGAAATTCTTCCACCTTTGTTATGCGGTATCTTATCAGTATCAAAATTCCGAAATATAATCGATTTGCCAACATTAATCATCAGCCTTAGTAAATAATTAAAGGATTTGTTTCCGGGATGGTTACCAGTATGATCATAAGGAGCTTTTTCTAATTTCCTAGTATTAATTTTATGCGCTGCTGCAGATAGTTCTGGCATAATTTCGGGAGCACTATCCGACTCGGGCACAACTCTCCGGACTGGTCTAAGGTTGAGAATACATCGGTTAAATCAATAAGACTAATTTATTATTCTAATTCTTGTAAAATTAATTTTGATAACTTAGTAGCGTCTGAATGATCTATTGGATTTGGATTCCAAAGAAATGAATGTTTTGAATCAGAATAACGGGGAATGATATGGAAATGAAGGTGAGGGACCGTTTGACCCGCGCTTTCACCATTGTTCTGAATAATATTGTAGTCTTTCGCATCTGTAGCTTTCATAATTGCTCTACAAATTTTTGGCAATACAGAACCTAGAGATGATGCTGCGCTTACAGATAGTGTGTCCATTGTCGGTGAATTCTCTTTGGGAATTACTAATGTGTGGCCGCGAGAAAGAGGGTTAATATCTAAGAAAGCATAAACAAAATCGTCCTCATATACTTTATGAGATGGTATTTCTCCTGATAATATTAAACTGAAAATAGTACTATTTCCGTCCATTATATCATTAACCTGATTTAGATATTGCCTCAACTATTGGTAGCATTGATTTGATCTGTATGGCGTTAAGAAGTTCTGTATTCATAACCCTTGATTTATCGTTCAATGATATTTTGACATCCTTTAAATCATTAATTTTAGACTGATTATTATTATGAATATTATTAACGATATTGGTGAGTTGAGTGGTTGTCTCTCCAATTGATTGGCCGCCCTCTAAGAAGTAGTTCTCTATAGACTTTGAAACTTTAGAAACTTCCTTTTCTATCTTATTGCTCCCGGCGAAATTGATATTTTGCACCCATGTTCCTGCGTGGTTACCCGCTGCCTCTCCAGTAACCAAATCCTCGAGTTGTAAATTTCCTGGCAAATAGCCTGAACCGTGCATACCACTATTCGCCGATCTTCCAGCCGCATAAAGACCGGTATACCACATTGATTGTGACTTGAATGTGATTCTCCCACAATCGTCAATCGGCGCCCCCCCTAGAGTGTATGCTACAGAAGAAGCCACAGGTATTACTTCAGAATCAATATCTAAACCTGTTCTTTCTTCAATTCTTCTAATTGTTTGGGAATACCAAATTTTGGCATCAGAGTTAAGATTTCTTAAGTCAAGAACATAATTCTCACCATTCACTTCTTCACCGAGTTCTAAATCTTCCCCTGTCTCCTTTCTATACCTGCCACCTACACTTAAAATATCTACAGGTAAAGTTAGATTAGTTCCCACAATTGTCAACTGATGTTTTTGGATATTTGACATTCCTTCAAGTTTAATTCCTGAAGATGCTGCCAATGATACTCCAGTTCCAGAACCTTCTGAAATATTACTCCAAAGCCCCTGATACCCGTCTGTGGCTAAAATAATCGCCTTGGCTTGTATTCCAAATACATTTCCAGATTGTATATCAAGTACTGTAATTCCACGAATCTGTTTACTATCCATAACCAAAGATAATGTCTGTAAATCTGATCTTCTAACAATTTCTCTTTTGATTACTTGTTCCTCAAGAATTCTTGTGATTTCCCGAGTAGTAGCATCTCCACAACCAACAAGACGTGGGTTACTATGTCCTTGAGTGGTCGCTGCAAATGGTAAACCTCCATCCCTCCTTTGCAGAACTAATCCCCAATTCTCTAACTTTGCTAAGACATTCATTGCTTCGCCACAAATTCTAGCTGCTGCGGATTTATTGGTATTTTCACCACCTGCTAAAATTGTATCATCACGATGCACCGTAGAATCTACTTCATCAAAAGACACAGCAAAACCACTTACTGGTGCTATTCCGGAACCTGAACCTATACTTTTACTATCAATTATTATTGGTTTTGTCCCCGCATCTGAAGATGCTATAGCTGCTCGAAGTGCTGCTGGACCGCTGCCAATAACTACAACATCCCAAGATTCCATGTTCTCTCGGGCACTTCGAAAAGATTCCTTCTCAAGAAGATGACGCAGCGAGTGTTATCTAATTTTGAATTATTCTGATACTGAAAGTGCTAATTTTCTTGCTGCTTCTGCTGCATCAGTCATTCTGACACCCGCACTCTCAGGATGGAGGCTGGATGTTAATGTAGTATGCATGACTGTAGAAGACAAAGTGATTCCATCGTCTCCATTTATTGTAACTTGAACCGGATGAGGTCCGGAAACCGTACTGGGCCATGCAACGCCAATCCACAATACTAGTGCTGCATCTAAAAGTCCATCAAGAGTAATTATTTGTTTTGTTTCTGTTCTTCTGCAAGGTACTCTTAATGTTTGAATTTCTGGTTCACCGTGAGCGGTTACAACTTCGATCTCAATTGTCATGTCAGATTTACTTCCATTATGCACCATTACAAAAAGATCTGATTGCCCATCCGAAGACCTGGGTGGAAGATCTAGGTCCATTCTCCAATTATTTTCACTTAGACTCAATTCACCATTTTTTGATGCATCATGTAATCTATCGATTAACCTGAATAATCCTGGTTGCCATGCCCTAGTATGAGCCAATAGTCTTTGAATTGTTTTGATATTTATTTTTACATCAGGATCAGTCAAAAAATCCATTGCAGATATCTTGTATACCTCTTTGATAGATTGCATCATTTCTTCTTCCGTCAATAAATTCCTTGCATTCAGATGTAATGCTGCCAACATGTGTTCTAGAGCAGCAGCGGGTTCGTGACCATCCCTTACTTTACCCGATAATTCATTTGACCAATCGTCCCAGCTACCTGCAGTTTCTGGATCCAAATGTGCCACCAAAACATCTGTCAGAACTCGTTCTAGTATGCTATCATGTAATGTAGGCGCATGTAAAGAAAGAAGTGGGAAGCGTCTAGAACGCATAGGTATTGAACCTTCCAAATAGAATGTATTTAGCCAAGAAATAAATCCTAATATTACAGCAAAACTAATTAGAATTTGGCCTAAGATATATCCTGTTTCAAGTTCCCAAACAGTAAATAATGACATTGCAGCAATCAATGAAGAGAACATTCTCACTCTTTCTCTGAGAACTCTTTCGTGCAGCGTATTAAGAATTCTTTCAACTCCGGGATATGCTTCTTTAGACTTTAAGCCACCAATTCTCAGTTGTAGTCTGTGTCTAGCAGACATCCTAGCAAAAATAGACGAGAGATGAGGGGGTATCAAAAGAAAGAAATTTATTGAGAATATCGCTATTGCTAATTCTAATGAAGAATATTCCCAATTAGTTAGAATTACTCCGGCAGATGAGGGGGCTGCTATTGAAAACCAAAAACGGATTGAGGGAGTGTACCTGATTGTTGATACCCATGTCCAGAATCTTCTTTGCGAATCTATTCTTTCGACTCTTTTTGAAAAAGCCTTATCTTCACCTGAAATAGATTCCGCATAGGGAGTGGGGAGTGGTTCCTTAGATGAAGGCACGCCTCTACGAGGCAGTTATCGTCCTTGATGCCATCGGAAGAAATAATAGAAAAATTACATTTTATTCATCAACACATTTCTTGAGTCATGTGCTCTCGCACGGACGGGCGATTAGTGTAGTCTGGATATCACCTTGGCCTCCTAAGCCGAGAACCCGGGTTCAAATCCTGGATCGCCCGCCATTAAGTAAATGCAAGTCCGTGCTTTCTTCCAGCCTTTGCAACTTTATGCAGGAAATGCTCTAATGGGATGCGTCCATGCATAGAATTTTTGAGATTTTTGTCACAATCTGCTAGTGCATCTAGTATTTCACATCTTAATTCGTCAGAAATTGATATTCTTCTTCCTATTACTACTTCATGAATCTGTGATATCACATCTTCAGAATCTAATCCGTGTTCATTCATTAATTTGTCAACTTCTGCTATTGCGCCGAATAGTACTTTCTTATTTCGGCCGTTTCTCTTCTCCCATCTCCATTCTACTACCTTCCCTCTGAGTGCGAGTTCCAGGAGATGTCTTCCAGCTTGGAGTGTAGTTGCTTGAACTAATTTATGGACTGCAGCTCTATCTGCAGCCAAACCTCTAGATTCGAGCATTTCTAAAGTAAAAATTGACTTTCGAAGATTTCCTTTACATACATACGCTATATCTCCAATTACTCCTTCATTATTAGAAATGTTTTCTTTCTCACAAATTAAATTTAAAGTCGATATTAACTGTTCTTTTGTTGTAGATGGAATTCGTATCATCTGTGTTCTAGATCTTAATGCATCAATAATTCTACTTGGCGCTCTTGCAACTAAAATGAATCTAGAAGCATTACCTACTGTTTCCATCATTCTACGGAGATATGCTTGACGAATATGTCCTAAATGATCTGCATCCTCTAAAACAATGATTCTACTGACAGGAATTTGATCATCTTGAATTTCTAGTTCGCGTCCGGCAGGGGGTAAATCTGATGTTGTTGATGGCATAATTTGTCTGTCGAATGCATCTAAGGACATTCTACCAGCTAGTGTATCTGATGAGTCTGTACCTCCTGGTCTAAGAAAATTCTCAAATTTTGACATCGCTCCACTTGATTTCGCTAAATCTCGACACTGGAGTACGTGAGTGGTGGAATGCCACCCCGGGCCCAGTATTTGTCTAGCAATTAATTTCCAAGATGCTGTTTTTCCGACGCCCGCTGGCCCCGTAATCAGAAAATTAGGAGGATTTGGTGATAGGCTAGCTAAAGTCAGTGTATGACGTAGATTTACTGGGATAGCCAGTTCCTCGAAAGTTCGAGGTGAATGTTCACTAAGCCAGCTCGCCACAATGAAGCGTTACAGAGGGGGGTCTTGAATTGAACGATTCTCATTCTGCCTTCAAAATCTTATGTCGGCCACCTTTGCGAGGTTTGACAAAAATTCTGTATCCACAAGATCTACAGGATTTTCCAGTTGAGCCAGCTTCCGACCATGCTAAATGGCCACACCTAAGACATTTATATCGAATTTCCAAAGGATCCATAGTAGATTCACAATGATTACATCGAGGTAGTTCTGTTTCGCTCCATGGTCTTCTGTCAGTACGGTTACACTGACGGCATTTGTGAAGAATTAGTTTCTCGGCGCTCTTTGCCATTAAACCCGCCGACCAGCGCACCCTTCTTCAATCTGTGGTTGAATTATTGACCATTTCGAGCCTTGAAACAGATATCTACGAAGTTCTCGAAAATCTCAGTTCCATACTCGGAGTCATTCACTTCGGGGTGAAATTGGAGACCAAAACGGTCTTTTGCATCGTTCTCCATAGCTTGGACTGCGCAATTTTCGCTGATTGCGGTAATTTTGAAGCCTTCTGGGACACTAACGACTTCATCATTGTGGCTCTCCCACACCCCTTGAATCTCTGGAGTTCCAACAAATAACTCACCGCCTCCGTCTATCAATTCTATTGAGGCGGCTCCAAACTCAGGATGAGGTGCTTCCTGAGATTTACCTCCATAATAACCCGCCATAAATTGGTGTCCAGCACATATGCCCAAGATAGGGACTTCTAACGTTAGATATTCCGCACAATTGCCCAATTCTCCTGTCAATCCTACTCTAGCTGCACCGCCAGAAAGAATAAGTCCATCTACCCTTCTTAATTCAGAAAGAGGTGTTTTATTAGAAAGTATTTGAGTATCCACTCCTAAATATCTCAGCATTCGCCACTCTCTATGTGTCCACTGCCCTCCGTTGTCAATCACGTCTATGACTAGTTTCTCTTCAGACATGATTTAATCGAACGACAAGAGGGTCATGAATTATACCCTGAATTGGGTTCAAAATTGAAACCTTGGTTAGGGTGCGTTTGAAATACACAACCTTAGTCGTAACACTACTGCCCCGATGGTGTAGTGGCCTATCATGCAGCCCTGTCGAGGCTGCGACCCGGGTTCAAATCCCGGTCGGGGCGCCACTGAAATGGATTTTATTTTCTGACGAGTTAGTTCAGAGAAGATGTAAAGAATTGATTTAATTTCAATTGATATTCTTCTGAGTTGCCCCACAATGCGTCCACGTGCCCTCTTTCATTAACATACCAAGTGGTAACATTAGCTCCATTGGAAATCATCTTTTCCTCAAATATTTGTGAATGTTCTATTGATACTCGTGGATCTTCTTTACCATGCGTCAAAAATACAG
>MDTE01133560.1_pt1 | contig 24319 bp, 20 predicted proteins | sample 811231 | NCBI WGS metagenome assembly MDTE01 (sample SAMN05326651, study PRJNA326480) | marine metagenome | isolation source: seawater | place: Indian Ocean: Red Sea | collected 2010 | reverse complement strand
GCTAGCCTCTGTATCGCCGTCGCACTGGCCGCGTGCGTCCTGGCTTACGACGCATGGCTGAAATCGCCCCCCCTGGGACCAGTCGCCATGGGAGCCTGCCGCAGCCTCAATGTCCTGCTGGGCGCCACGATCGCCGGTTCGTTCCAGTCGCTCGGCCAGGGACCACCACTGCACGTCTCCGTCGGAATGGGCCTCTACATCGCGGGCGTCACCTGGTTCGCGAGAAATGAGGCCGGGACGAGCAATCAACGGCAACTGACGGCTGCGGTATTGCTGATCAACACTGGACTGGCCACCCTGATCACGTTTGCCGGACTGGCCACCACCGACATCGATCAAAATGCCACCACTTCGGTGCTGATGCTGATGGCGCTGATCGTCGTCTCGATCAACCGGAGATTGATCGCGGCAATCCGGGATCCTCGACCGGAACGGGTGCAATCCGGTGTGGGAATCCTGTTGCTCTCGCTCGTCATGATCGACGCCACTCTTGCCCTGGCTGCTTCCGGCGAAACCGCTCCGGCGCTGGTCATCGCCGCGCTTTTGATCCCCGCCCTGGTGCTGCGACGATGGATTCCAATGACCTGAGCCGGGTTCACCTCCCGACCAAATGACAAACAGCCCTCATCCCACCATTTTGCCGGAAGGACGAGAGCTGATCGAAGTGACCCCGAGGGGATTTGAACCCCTGTTGCCGGAGCGAAAGTCCGGAGTCCTAAGCCTGACTAGACGACGGGGCCTCGGTAGTTTTGGGCCACACTCTAGGTACATCGACGGGAATGTCAAGCCGTCTTGGCCGACCACATTCTCCACGCCGCTCCCACAACCGAATCGCGAAACGACATCAACAGCCGTCTTCGCGTCTCAGCCTTCCGGAGTTGTGACCGTCTCAGCATCCGCGTCCGACTCTTCAACAGCAGACTGCTCGATGCGAATCGCATCATGCACCTCACTGCGGTGAATCGGAATTTCCTGCGGAGCCTCGATCCCAAGACGCACCTTGTCACCGCGGACCTCGACCACGGTGATCACGATGTTCTCGTCGATCACAATGCTCTCGTTCCGCTTGCGGGACAGAACCAGCATCAGCAGGTCTCTCGTGAGGATGCGGACAAACCGACTGCCAAACAGTCTGTTTGACCACCTGGGTGATTACATGCCCCTCGTGGCCCCTCTCCCCACATCCCAATCGACCCACAAAACAGGGCCATTCGCTTGATCAGACAGTAGAATGAGGCCCCAACTCGAGGCGCAAATATTCTAAGGAGCCGGGATACGTCGGTCAACTACCTGACAACCCGACACTGGATGCAATTGGCGCAGCACACCTGGACCGGAACGATATGCTGCAGGACAGCAATTGACCTAACTGAAGCCAGAAAAGCAACTTACGTTGTTTCACTTACAGCGGCTAGTCCGGAAGACGTCAAACGTCCGCGCGCACAGCGAAATCGGCAAAAAATTACCCAAGGGCGGATCGGCCGAGTAGTCTCGACCGTCCGCCCAGTCCATCACTGGACTCTCTAAGCTGGGGGCGCCACAGAATCCTTGAGTCCCTTCAGCGGGCGTACCTTGACGATGGTCTGAGCCGGCTTGGCTTCGCCCATCTTCGTCTCGCCCGTGAACGGGTTGGTCCGTGGACCAGCCGGAACGGCCGCCTTGACTCGGGTAGTGACCTTCATCAAGCCAGGCACATTGAACGGGTTCCCGGCATTGAGCTCGCTTCCGATCAATGCTCCGAGCGCCTCAATAAAATCACTGACCTGACCTTTGGACAGGCCCGTTGATTCGGCCAAGCTCGACAGAACTTGGGTTTTAGTCATCGCCTTACCAGCCATGTGTGAGCTCCTCTCTCATTGTCTCGACATCCGTGTGGGCTGCCAACGCACCCCACATGGTGGCGTAGTAAACTCACGAAGCCCGATGTTGTCAACGAATTCTCGACGTTTTTCCACGACTTTAATTCGGTTGGCTCCATATTCGGCCATTTCAGCCACGCAACACCTCTCGTGCTGAGGCTCCTGAATTCGCCTCATTTTTCACGCCCGACGGACTTGCCCAGCGCGTCGACTCCCGTCACCTTGGAGTATTCAGCACCCCGACAGCAGGAGAAACAGCATTGAGAATCGTGGCCGGACAGTATCGACGCCGGAAGATTCTCTCGCCACCGGGCAATACCACCCGGCCGATTCCTGACCTGCTCAAGGAGATCCTCTTCCAGCGACTCGGTGACCTGGATCTGGTCGCCGGCCGCAAGGTGGCCGACCTGTTTGCAGGGACCGGAACGATCGGCCTGGAGGCTCTCAGCCGGGGAGCTCGTTCGGTCGTTTTTGTGGAAGCTGAACGGCGGGTCCATGAGGTGCTCAAGAAAAATGTCGAACGCATCGGCGTCGTCGACGACTGCCTGTGCTGGAAGACCGATATGCTCCGTTGTTCATTCCGGCCAAAAAACGTTGACCACCTGCTGCCCTTTGACCTGGTCTTTTGTGACCCCCCTTTCGCAATGATTCCCCGCCTCATCGATCGCTCACCACTATTCCGCTCGCTGCAACGACTCGCTCGCAAGGACACCACCAGCGACGAGGCGATCCTGGTTCTCAGAACACCGACCGAATCATCCTTCGACATACCCGATGACTGGAACAAGATGGACTGCTGGACAATCCAGGATATGGACGTGCACCTTTATGCCCGATCCACATCACCGGCCGATCCAGCGAACCGCTTTCCTCCCCCTGATGAAGACATCCCCGACAACCAAGGTGACTCACAATGAACGTACTGGATCGATTTCGACTTGATGGCAAACGCCTGTTCATCACGGGGGGCAGCCGTGGACTCGGACGCGAGATGTCGCTGGCGTGTGCGGAGGCCGGGGCTGACGTGATCCTGGTCGGTCGCGACTCCGAGAGTCTTGAAGCGACTGCCGAGGACATTCGCGAACGGGGACAGCAGGCGATCACCATCAACTCCGACATCGGACAACTCGACCAGTGCGAGGCCGCCTGCCAGTCGGCGCTGCAGGAACACGGTCCCATCGACATTCTGATCAACAATGTCGGCGGCCGCCGGATCGACATCCCCACCACCGAGATGCCGCTTGACGAATGGCTGAGAATCCTCGATCTCAATCTCAACAGCACCTTCCTGTGCACCAAGCTGATTGGCGGGGCGATGGTGGCGAGGGAAGGCGCGGGCCGAGTGATCAACATCGCGTCGATCTCGGGCATGGTCGTCAACCGTGACATTGGCGGCCGTAGCTACGAGACTTCCAAGGCGGCAGTGATCCACTTCACCCGGGCGACAGCCGCCGACTGGGCTCCTCACGGCGTCACAGTCAACGCCATCTGTCCGGGCGGTTTCATGACCGAGCCGAACGTCAAATGGGCTGCCCAAAATCCGCCCATCATCGAGACATTCAAACAACAGGTGCCCGCCGGCGACTTCGGACAACCCGAGGATCTCGGACCGCTGGCCGTCTACCTGGCCAGTGACGCCTCCCGCTATATCACCGGTGCCTCGATCGTCATCGACGGAGGTTACACGCTCTGGTAAACCCCGTCCGGGAAACGCTCTTGGTGTCTCTGGCCAGCTTCGACTAAGCTGCCGCGGCGTGCTGCCCCCGTTCGCGATCCGTTTCGGCCGCCCCGATGCCAACCGTTCCCGTTTCCGATGGCAAAACACTGCGTGCCACTGGCCCCGTGGCGTTTCTGGCGTCGGCGTTGCTCGTCCTGGGCTGTGGCTGCGACCACCCGGTCGCCCAGGCACTGCACCCTGCCAACGTCGCCCATGAATTGCGACCACACCGACTCTGGAGAAAAAACCAGAATCGCCCGTTGAGCGAAAACGCCTACTTCTCGGTTCCGCCGTCAGCCGAAATCAACTCGGCGGCTCCGGCAACCAGCAATTCATCGGCAACCGCAACACCAAGTGACTCGGCGGCATCGCCGGTCCCGGCTTCCATCTCGGAGCAAGATTCCACTCGCTGAGTGCCACCGGGATCCAGCACAACACCGTGTAGCCACAGGCGGCCGTCGGTCTCTCCACTTCGCACACCAACCGGAGCGTGACAACCGGCACGCAACCGGGCCAGCATCGCACGCTCAGCCAGCGTTGCCCGTCGGGCCGTCGGGTCACTTATCGCCTCCAGGCGACCAATTGTCGCCGGATCATTGTCACGGCACTCCAGCCCCAGGGCCCCCTGCCCAACCGCGGGCAAGACAATCTCGGGATCCAACACCGCCGTGATCCGGTCGGACAATTCCAACCGGTCGAGTCCAGCGACGGCCAGCACCACCGCGTCAAACTCCCCCTCGTCGAGTTTCCGCAACCGGGTTTCCACATTGCCACGAATCCCGGCCACCTCGAGATCTGGTCGACGGTGACGAATCTGCGCCTGTCGTCTCGGGCTGCCAGTCCCAACACGGGCGCCGACCCCGATCGTCTCCAGGCCTCCATCAAGAGCCTCGGGCGAGGCGACCGGTTGCGAGACAACCACCGCATCACCGGACTCCGCTCGCCCGGGAACACCTGCCAGCACCAGCCCGTCGATGGCCACCGTCGGCAGGTCCTTCAGGCTGTGCACAGCCAGGTCGGCTTCACCGTCGAGAACCGCCTGTTGCACTTCCCGCGTGAACACGCCCGTCCCCCCCATGGCATCCAACCGGCGAACCCGGTCACGATCCCCCTCGGTGCTGACCTCGACCAACTCGACGATCACACCAGGCTCGGAGAGCCGCAGCAGTTCAGCAACGTGATGAGCCTGCCAGAGCGCCAGGCGACTCGCTCTTGTGGCGATCCGCACCACCACGGTGCCATCAGGCTCCGAATCAGTCACGCCGATTCTCCTTCGGCAAACTCGCCATCGTCAGAATCGACGTCGGCTGCACTCTCACCCATTTCCACCGGGGGAACATCCTCCGATGGCCGTGTCACCACCGACTGTTCTCCATCTCCGGTCAACCGGAGAGCCAGGGCCTTCTGCAATGATTCGGGGGTCACTTTCTGGTTGTCGGGCACCAGGACACCACAGGAAATGCAGAACTGAAAGGCCTGGTCGATCGTGATGTTCAAGTCGACAATTTCATTCTTGGGAACGTTGAGCGTGTAACCGGTCACCGGCATCGGCGACGTGGGAACCAGGATCGTGACCAGCGGTTCTCCAGCCGCGGTGGTCATCTCCAACATGCTCTCGCCGGTCACAAAACCCAGCGACCAGATCCCCCGGCGAGGATACTCGATCGCCACGATCCGGTTGTACTCGATCGTCCGCTCGGTGAAGAGAAAATCGGTGACCTGCTTGACTGACGAATAGACGTTGCTCACCAGCGGCACCCGTCCGACCAGTGCCGACTCGAACTTCCGCACACCCCACGCTCCCAGTCGATTCGTGACCAGTTGCCCGAGAAAATACAGGACGATGACCAAAATCGAGACGGCAAATGCACTCAGCAGCAACTGCCCACGGAAGTGCCGGAAACGGGCAATCACCATGTAGATCCCAACGGCACTTCGGGGCATCTCGCCGGCGGTGGTGTTCCGAACGACAAACTGGTGATCAGCATACGGAATGGCCCGCTCGACATTGATCACGACATAGACCTGGTCCATCTCGGTCAACAGCCACTCGGGCACAACAGCATCCACTCCCTCCTCGCGCCGCCGCTTGGCGAGCGTATCGAACAACTCGCTGTTGACTCGATAATTGGTCCCACATCCCTGCAACGGCGGGGCCCCCTCCACGACGTGGAGGTCCTTCACCGGCTTCGACGAATCGATCACTTTTGCGATGGCCCACTCCACGCCCACGCTGGTTGGATGGATGATGTAGGTGTTGACCCCTTCGGCCAGCCACAGCACGATAACCACGGTCAAGATCGGCGGCAGGCTGATCGAAAGTCCCCGGAGGAAGAACCTCGTGGCTGCCGATCGCTTGCCCGACCTGGTCGAGGGGCCGGTGGCAGGGACATCATCGGTGGAATTGTGAGCCATCGCCGGATTGCCAGAATTTGAGTCAATCAACCGGTGAACAGGTGGGACGATTGGCAGCCACCGGCACCACGGCCAGGACAGCCACGCTGACCCGACCGACGCCTCCCTGCTTCAGTGCCCGGGCCGCCTGGTGGACCGTTGTGCCAGTTGTCAGGACATCGTCCACCAGCAACACGTGAAGCCCTTCAAGCCTGGCACGCCGCCGGACGCGAAACGCACCGTTGAGATTCGCTCGGCGACTGGAGGCCGACAGGCTCGACTGGTCGGGCGTCCGACGCGTCTTGCGGAGTATATGCCTGCCCAGCGGCACACGCAAGTAGCGGCCCAGCACCACCGCCAGCGTCTCGGCCTGGTTGTGCCCCGCGGTGATCCGCTTCGTCCAGTGCTGTGGAACCGGCACCACCAGACGGGTCCCCAGGGCTGCCAGCGACTCACCCCGACACTCTCCGAACCACTCGCCCAATGCCCAGGTCAACGGCTGGGCGATGGCCCCCTTGCCCCGGACACACGCCTCCCGCAACCCACCCTCGTAGAGCCCCAATCGTTCCACTCTCTGAAAAGCCTGGGGGAGGTGCTGGCAGTGTGAACACCCCGTCTCGACATCAGCCTCCACGTGCGGCCCGGCCGGCTGACCGCAACGGAGGCAACGGTTTCGCTGGTCGCAGCCCACCCGTCCTCGACAGCCGGTGCACAACCCGCCCCGCCCATCCATTCCGCACAACGGACAATGACGCGGATAGACCAGGTCGGTCAGTAGCGACACCGCGTGCGCCGCACGGCGCGTCCAAGAGCGTTCCATCGGGGCCCCTCCAGTCGGCCCCGTGCTTCACCCACCCCATGGTATTCTAACCACGGTCAATCGACACCGCACACACGGTAACTTGGTGATTTTCACTCCCAGGTCGCTACAGTGGTCGCCGTGACTCCCTCTTCGCCTCCTCCCGCAAAGCCAGTTCCTTCCCGCACGGTCATCGTCGGTGGAGGTCTGGCGGGCCTGTCGGCCGCCGTCGGACTGGCAACCGCCGGACAACCGGCAATTTTGCTCGAATCGAGGCCCCGGCTGGGCGGCCGTGCCGGTTCATTTCGCGACAGTGGCACCGACGAGTGGATTGACCACTGCCAGCACGTCGGGATGGGCTGTTGCACCAGCCTGCTGTGGCTGATCCAGACGGTCGGACTGCAGGAGTACTTTCGACGGGACACGACGTTGCACTTCGTCTCGCCACCACATCCGGACCAGCCCCCGACCATTCACCCGCTACGAGCCTCTTGCCTGCCAGCCCCGTTTCATCTGCTGCCAGGACTCTCCCGGCTGAATTACCTCGACAGACGATCACGGCGAGAAATCCGCCGCGGACTGCTGGCACTGGCCCGCACCACCGACCACAACCTGGACCAGCCATTCGACCGGTGGCTGGGCCATCACGGACAATCTCCCGAATCAATCAGCAACTTCTGGGAGGTGATTCTCGTCAGCGCTCTCTCGGAATCACTCGATCGCATCTCCGTGGCACACGCTCGTCACGTCTTTGTCACAGGATTCCTTGCACACCGACGCGGCTGGGAACCGGTCATCCCCCGTGCGCCACTCGAACAGATTTATGGACAACGACTCTCTCTGTGGCTCGCCGAACGCGGTATCGAGGTCCGCACCGGAAGTGGTGTCGACCGTGTCGAGATCCACGACGACAAGGTCACGGGTGTTCAACTGAGAGATGGAACGCCCGTCACGACCGACCAGGTCATCCTGTCCGTCCCACACCACCGGGTGGCCAATCTGCTGCCCGAATCGCTGGCCCGCCATCCGCAGATTGCCGCCCTCGAGCAACTCGACACGGCCCCGATCGCCGCGGTCCATCTCTGGCTCGATCGTCCCCTCACGGACCTGCCGCACGCCGTCCTCGTCGGACGACTGGGGCAGTGGTTGTTCCGCAGGGAATCACCGACAGCAAACGGCGACTACGTGCAGGTGGTCATCAGTGCCGCGCGGCACGTGACACAGCAAGACCGGCAGGACGTCATCGACGAGGTCACCGAAGAACTTCGTGGCGTCTGGCCGAAATCTGCCGGGTTCCGGGTCCTTCGCAGCCGGCTGGTGATCGAACACCGCGCCGTGCTGTCACCTCGCCCGGGCAGCGAGTCCTCCCGTCCCGGGGCAATCACACCCTGGCCCGGACTGTTCCTAGCCGGTGACTGGACGCAGACTGGCTGGCCCAGCACGATGGAGGGTGCGGTCCGAAGTGGACTGACCGCGGTTGAAAGCCTGCTGGCGGTCCGAGGGACGCCCATTCAACTGCAACCTCCGGCATTGCCAGCAGGACGACTCGCCCGATTCCTCCTGCCGATAGACAGCAGAACCACCCCGCAACCGACCGCCCCATGAAACGAATCCTTCCGATCATCGGCCTGATCGCGGTCCTGCTGATCGTCGGCACCGTCGGGTTTGGGGTGATCACCGGCAAAGGGCCAATCGAGTGTCTCTACCTGTCGGTCATCACGCTGATGACGGTGGGCTACCGCGAGCCGGAACCGATCGAAGAGGGTGGCATGATCTTCGTGATCGTCTACCTGTTGAGCGGGGCCGGCACTTTCATGTTCCTGATCACCTCGATCGGACGATGGATCGTCTCCGATCAAGTCCGCCACGCGCTGGAGTACAGAAGAATGCAGCAGACCATCAACAATATGTCCGGGCACCTGATCGTTTGCGGATGTGGACAAATGGGCGAGATCATCTGCCGGCAACTGGTCAATCAGAAACGGCAGTTCGTCGTCATTGAGAACAGCCTCGACAGGATCCAGGAACTGTGCATCCCCGAGAGCTGGGCGTACCTGCACGGCGATGCCACCGATGACGGGATGCTCCAGCGAGCCGGCCTGGCCCGGGCCGGTGGACTGGCCGCCGTGCTCTCCTCCGACGCCGACAACCTCTACGTTGTCCTGTCGGCGAATATGGACAACCAGCCGCTGGCGATCGTCGCCCGGGCGGCCGAGGAATCCGCCGCCCGCAAGCTTCGACAGGCTGGTGCCCGCCACGTGATCAACCCCTACCAGGCCGGCGCGGTTCGCATGGCCAGGCTGATGCTCCACTCCGGGCTCGAGAATCTCATGGAAATCGTCGATGGGCACCATGCCGACCTGGAACTGGCCGAATTGCCCGTCACCGAAGACGGGCCGCTGGCCGGACGGGAGATCAGCCAGAGTCCCCTGCCGGAACGCGGTCTGACGGTGATCGCCATCCGGCATCCCGACGGGTCCCGGCAAATGCCTGTCGGCGGCACCGACCGGATGACCACCGGAGATTCGATCCTGGTGGTGGGCCAACAGGCCGCGATCCAGCAATTCCTGGCCGAGCCCTCGTCATCCAATCCCTGAGGCCCTGCAGCCGCCTCAGGCCAAACTGTCCAGGCAATCCGGGTCGGTGTGGTCCAACTGCGGCAAATCACCGGGCGGATACAGGTGATTGTATTTCAGCCCACTGCCAGTATTGAACAACACAATTCGTTCATCGGCTCCGAGCCAACCACTCTCATGCAACGTCTTGGCGGCCGCCCACACCGCCCCGGCCTCCGGACACAGGAACAGGCCCTGCCCGGTCGACATCTCGCGGACCCCCTGCAGCAACTCCTCGTCGCTGACTGAAATCGCCGTGCCGTTACTCTCGGCCAGCACCCGCAACATCAGAAAATCACCGATCGCCGCCGGCACCCGGAGCCCCGAAGCCACCGTGCGAGCGTTCTCGAACAGTTCGGCCGAATCGGCACCCGCCTCGAATGCGCGAACGACCGGAGCACAATGCTCGGCCTGCACAACCACCATCCTCGGCCGCTGCGAGCCAATCCAACCCAACCTCTCCATCTCATCGAACGCCTTCCACATTCCGATCAGCCCGGTGCCCCCCCCGGTGGGATAGAAGATCACATCGGGCAATTGCAGGCTTCCATCTCCGGCTGCCGCAGCCAGGTCGAACGCCAACTCGTAGCCCATCGTCTTCTTGCCCTCGATCCGGAAAGGTTCCTTGAGTGTCGAGAGATCAAACCAGCCAAAACGATCCTTGCCCATGCCAACCAACTTGCCACAGTCACCGATCAGGCCATTGACCAGGTGCACCCGGGCGCCTCCGACAGCCGACTCGATAATATTGGCCGGTGGAGTGTCGTCGGGCATGAACAGCACACAGTCCATTCCCGCCGCCGCCGCGTAGTAGGTCGCCGCCCCGGCGGCATTGCCAGCCGAGGGAAGTGCGACGGCGGTGGCTCCCAGGGCCTTGGCGCGGGTCACCGCCGCTGACATCCCGCGTGCCTTGAAACTGCCGGTGGGATTGAACGACTCGTCCTTGACCCAGAGGTTCGAGAAACCTTCGAAAACACCGTCCGCCCGGCAACGCAACAATGGTGTCTGCCCCTCACCCAGGGACACCACCTCGCCCTGGTCGGCTGCCGGCATCACCTCCAGGAATCGCCACATCGATCGGGTCGACCGCTCGTGGACCACGTCTGGAGTGAATGACCCAGCCAGGCTCTCCAGGTCGTAACCGACCAGCAATGGCTTGCCGCACGAGGTGCACAGGTTCTGCAAACAGTCAATCGCGTGGTCGGCACCGCAGGCGGCGCAATTCAGGCTGGTGTGCACGGCGGGTTCGGCTTTCTTCGAGGAGGACCAGGTCGGTCAATTCGATCAGGCCATCCAGCCTATCGAGCGAACCAATCAACGGCGAGTGAACAAGATCACGTTGCGGGATCAGGAACCGGCTGCCGCGACCAGTTCCGAGATCCAGTCACCCACCCGTTCCAGAACCACCTGGCGGTCTTCAGCATCAACGGCGATCGACTCCAGTTGACTCACCAGCGCCGATCCGACAATCGCTCCGTCAGCGATCCCCTTCAACGACCGCACGTGCTCGGCCTGGCTGACACCAAAACCAACCGCCAGGGGCAGGTCGGTCCGGGTTCTCAGATCCTCCAGCTGCGCCGAAAGTTCCGACGGCACCGCTTCACGAACTCCTGTCGTCCCGGCAACCGAGATGCAATACAGGAAACCGGTGGCCATCGCGAGAATCGCGTCCAGGCGGGACGGGGGCGTGGTCGGAGCCACCAACTGGATCAGGTCCAGGCCACCGTCGGCAACCACCGCGGCCAATTCCGATGCCTCGTCACCGGGCAAATCGGGAACGATCATTCCGCTGAATCCCGCAGCGGCCGCCTGCGAGACAAACTCGGTCGGATCCCTGCGGAACACGATCGCGTACGAGACCATCGCCACCAGGGGGGGCGTCGACTCGCGATCCAGTTCCCCGAACCGCAGGAAAATCTCATCGACCGTGAGACCACTCTCCAGGGCTCTCTGGTAGGACGCCTGGATCACCGGGCCATCGGCAATCGGATCACTGTAGGGAAACCCCACCTCGATCAGGTCAACGCCGCGACGCGACAATTCCCCGATCACAGCCAGGGTGGTGTCCAGGTCCGGATCACCAGCAGTGACGAACGGCATGAACGCCATCCGGTTCTCCGTACGGACCGATGCAAAGCGGGCAGCGATGGGGGACGGGTTGCTCATGCTGATGGCTCCTCGCAATCCGGGTCGGACCGCTCGAGCAGCCGGGACACCTCGGCAACGTCCTTGTCCCCGCGTCCCGACAGGCAAACAACCACCACCTGTTCCGGGTCCATCTCGGCGGCAACCCGGCAGGCATGTGCCACCGCGTGAGAACTCTCCACGGCCGGAATGATTCCCTCGGCCTGTACCAGCCGTTCGAAGGACGCCAGGGCATCGCTGTCGATGACGTTGGTGTAATGCACCCGTCCGGTGTCTTTCCAGTAACTGTGCTCGGGACCAACACCAGGATAATCCAGTCCGGCCGAAACGCTGTGCACGTCCTGGGTCTGCCCGTCATCGTCCTGCAACACGTAGCTGAAGCTCCCGTGCAGGACACCCGGGCGGCCAAAACTCAACGGGCTGGCATTCTCTCCGGCATCGGGGCCGCGGCCGCCGGCCTCGACCCCCTCCAACCGCACTGCCTCGTCATCGATGAACGGGTAGAACATCCCGGCGGCGTTGGATCCTCCCCCGACGCAGGCCACCACGACGTCGGGCAGCCTGTCAAAATTCTCCAGGCACTGGCGCCGTGTTTCTCGGCCAATCACCGACTGGAAGTCGCGGACCATCATCGGAAACGGATGCGGCCCAACAACGCTGCCGATGACATAGTGAGTCGTCTTGACACTGCCCATCCAGTCCCGCATCGCTTCGTTGATCGCATCCCGCAACGTGCACGATCCGCTCGAAACACCCCGCACCTCCGCACCCAGCAAACGCATGTTGTAGACGTTGGGCTGTTGGCGACGGATGTCCTCGGTGCCCATGTAAACGACACACTCCAGCCCGAATCGGGCACAAGCCGTCGCCGTCGCGACCCCGTGCTGCCCAGCCCCGGTCTCGGCAATCACCCGGGTCTTGCCCATCCTGCGGGTCAACAACAACTGGCCGACCGTGTTGTTGATCTTGTGGGCGCCGGTGTGGTTGAGATCCTCCCGCTTCAGGTAAATCCGGGCCCCCCCCGCCTCGGCCGTCAGTCTCTCTGCAAAATACAACGGGCTCGGACGACCAACGTAGCTGCCCAGCAGATGTTCGAACTCTGCAGCAAATTCCGGATCTTCCTTCGCCCTCAGGTATTCATCGGTCAACTCCTCCAGTGCACGCATCAGCGTTTCGGGAACGAACCGCCGACCGAATGGTCCAAACCGACCAGATTCGTCGGGGACGTGGCTGCTAGCGGTGGTCATCGAAAGCTCCGCGGCTCGGGAACGAGCAAACCCCCATTATTCTGGTCGACACCGAAACGGTCAACGGCCTCGAACCCAAGTCGCTTGGCCGGTTTGACACGCAGCCACACGGCTCACATCATGGCCGCCTACCTTCTCACGAGTTCCATCACGGTTCGATCGTCTCATGTTCCAGATGCAGATCCCCTCCGACGACAACGCGGTCGCACAACTTTTCCAACGTGGCGAGGCAGCAATCCCCGGTGGCGTGTGCTCAAGCACAAGGAGGAACAAGGCCTGGAACTCGCCGGTCTACGCCCAGAAAGCCGCCGGCAGTCGGTTCTGGGATGTCGCCGGTCGTGAGTTCCTGGACTTCTCCATGAGCCACGGAGCGACACTGTTGGGCCACGCTCCCGAGTGCCTCCGCGAGGCGTTCCAGACCTCCTGGGAACACGGTGTGCTGTGCAGCATGGACACCCCGTTTCATGTCGATCTCGCCGAAGAGCTCTGCCGAATTGTCCCCTGCGCCGAACGGGTCCGTTTCACCAACTCGGGATCCGAAGCCACCCTGCACGCATTGCGTTTGTGCCGGGCCGCCAGCGGACGCGACAAGATCATCCGCTTCTTCGGCCATTTCCATGGCTACCACGAATTCACCTACATCGCCGGGCACCCTCCGGCCGATCAACTGGATGCCCGGCCGCCCTACCGCGAGAGCGCGGGGATTCCCGAGTCGATGGCCGAGTTGATCATTCCGGTCGAGTACAACAATCTCGAGGCGCTGGAAGCGGCCGTGACAGCTCATGCCGGAGAAGCCGGCACGCTGCTCATCGAACCAGTCGATTACAACTGCGGCTGCATCACCCCGGCTCCCGGTTTTTTGCAGGCGGCTCGCGAACTTGCTGACCAGCATGACCTGGTGCTGTTCTTCGACGAGGTGCAGTCGTTCGCCAAGGCCAGCCCCGGCGGAGCCCAGCAGGATTTCGAGGTGACACCCGACATCTGCACCATCGGCAAGTCACTCGGAGGAGGCCTGCCGCTCTCGGCAATCGGCGGCAAAGCCGAGTTGATGGAACTCTACGCTCCCAGCGGCCCGGTCGCACATTCGGGAACGTTCAATGCCCCACTCCCTTCAATCCTCGGCGGCCTCGCCTTTGTCGATCACATCAAGCGACCCGGATTCTGGAAGACCATAGGGGGACTGGGAGACGTCCTGTTTGCCGAACTCAACGAGATCGCCCGCCGCAGCCCGCTTCCGGTTCGCTTCCAGCACCACGGCAGTCGTTTCGGAATCATTTTCGGCACCCGGGACCCGGTCACCAACTACACGCAGGCACTGGTCCACGACCCCGAGACGATGATCGAATTCTGTCGGCAAACCACCGCCCGTGGAGTCTACTTCCACGATTACGGCGGTGGCCCCTGTCACCACGGGTACTCGCTGGCACACTCCCTGGAAGATATTCACCAGGCACTCGGCGTAATCGACGACTCGTTGCAAGCCATGGGCTGATCAGACGTTCCGCGGATCAGGCTAATTTTTGCCACGAACCTGCTACATTGGTTCCATGCCAGTCAAGGTCCGTTGCCGCCAGTGTGAGAAGGTCTTCGCCGCGCCCGATCGGGCCCGTGGAAAGGCAATTCGTTGTCCCGGTTGCCAAGAACCGGTCAAGGTTCCCGCCGGCAAAGAGAAAGCCCCGGTCGATTCCGCAGCGGACGGGGACACCGTTTTCTCGTCGTTGGATCTCAGCAAGGCCGAGGACACCACGGCCCGACTCTGTCCCAAGTGTGCCTCGGAAGTCAGCGCCGATGACCGGACCTGTCCCAACTGCCACGTCGACCTCCAGACCGGGGCCGTTAGTGCCCGGATGCAGAAGCGACTCAAGCGGAAAGGCCCCAACCCGGCCCTGTTCTACAAGGCCGCCTGGGTCGACTCGTGGCACTTCATGCTCGCCAACCAGCGACTGGCCATCCAGACCTGGATCGTCAACATCGGTGTGGCGCTGATCCAGTGCCTGATGGTCTTTGTCGCGTTCTGGATCGTGGTCACCTTTCTGCCGGCTCCGCCCAACGAAATGGCCCAGGCGGATGTCGCCGAGGACAAGGCATACAAGGTCCCCCTGCTCTCGGAACTGCTGAAGGAGGACGGCTTCCAGATCATGAGCGTGTTGACCGTCATGATCTACATGATCGTCACCGGTTGGATCTGGACGATGGCGGTGCAGATCACCCGGACCACGTTGGCCCGCAAGGGCCGGGCCAAACGACTCTCATTCCAGGTCGTCGATTCACTGGCCAATGGATTCAAGATGTATTTCTGGGGAGTGATCTTCCCGTTACCGGTGATGATCTTCGCCGGGCCGGTGATCCTGCTGTTGGCGGGCGGTGCCGCTGCACTCACGGCTGGCAATATGCCCGGGGGAGCCGCCCTGATGGCCATTCCCGTACTGGTGATCGTCGGGTTGATTCAACTCCTGGTCCTGCTGTCGATCCCTTCGGCCCTGGCTCACATGGCCCAGAAACACACCTACAAGGCGTGGTCATTCCCGCTGATGGCATTCACGGCTGTCCGAAACATCGTTCCCAACCTCTACCTCCTGCTGGTCGGGCTGGTGTGTATCATTTTGCCCGCTGCCGTTGTCGGAGGTGGAATTGCCATCGTCCAACTGGTCCTCAAGGAGAGTTTTGGACCACCACATCTGCTGGCCTGGACAAAACTGATCGACTTCAACGGGGCGTCGGAAGGAACAACAGCCAGCGTTCCCTTTCCCTGGAAACCGGTCGGTTGTTACCTCGGGACAATCGTTGTGGGATCGCTGGTTGGTGCCTACGGGCTGATTTTCTGGATGAGAGCCGTCGGACTCTACGCCTATTACTTCCAGCAAAGACTCAGCCTGGTTCAGCGGACCCATCCGGGACAATTGGCCGGTTTCTGGGCTCGCTACATCGCCGCCCTGGTCGACATGGTGATCATCGCCTCGGTGGGCGTTGTCTTCGAGCCCATCGAGTTGTGGAAAATGAACGAGAAGGGCAAGCTGGCCGCGGTCCTCCTGGGTGGGCTGGCCGTGTTCTTCGTCAGCAAGTTCGGCTTTGGTCCCGGCCTCGGGTTTGCCTACCTCGCCCTGTTGCCCGTCTGTGGATTCAGCTACTTCGCCCGCTCGGAATCCTCCAAGGAACAAGCGACTCTTGGCAAGGAAGCGGTCGGCATCAAGGTGACCGGTCCCAACGGCGAACGGCTGACCTTCGCCAAGGCAGGGATGCGAGCCTTCCTGAAGCTGATCCTCGGAGGTGGCGTGGCCTCTTTACTCGCCGGGTTCACTCCAAAAAAACAGGCCTTGCACGACATGATCGCCGGGACGCTGGTCGTCTTCCGCGGTGATCTCGATTGCGAATAAGCCAATCTCACCTGTCGGTGTGGGGCACCGTTGACACCCCTCCGGAGCGATCTACAATTGTGGAACAAGCCGCGCCAAAGGCCTGATGGGTTGCCCGTCGGGTGCTCCGCGCGGCTCGCCGGGTGGCCGGGCTGGCCGCCGCCTGACCGGGTTCCGTGCTGACGGATCCAGTCGAGTTCCTGGTGACGTTCCCAGGAGCTTGCACACCCCCGTCAAAACCCCCGTCAAAACCCCCTCAACTAGCCTCAACACGCCAACAAAAGCCATGGCCGCCAGAAACTCCAAGGACCTTTTCGACGAAAGCACGATGAGCTTCGGGGATCACCTCGAGGTTCTCAGGCTGCACCTGCTGAAGGCCATCTTCGGGCTGATCATCGGCGTGGTCGTCACGCTGGTCTTTGGTGACCGACTGGTTGGAGTGATCCGTGCCCCGATCGACAACGCGTTGCGTGCGCAGGGGATCTCCAGCCAGGACGACATCGCCGGCTTCAACTTCTGGGACCAGATCCAGGCGTGGGCCACCGGCGAACCGATCTACGATGGAAAATCCCGGATCACAGGCGAGGGCGTCCGGGCGTTGGCCTCTTTCCCGTCGCTCCGGGAAGTCGAGTTGTCCGGCACCACCGCCGCAACCGTGGACCTGCAGGCCCTCGACAAGGCCCGTCCCGATCTCCTCATCCAGGCCAACGCGGTCTCGGTCGCCGGCCTGGCCGACCTCGTCGAATACGGCGTCCGGTGCCAGCTCAACGCACAACACCAGGTCGTCTCCGTCGCCCTCAGCGGGCCGGAGATCAACGACGACCACCTCGAACGACTCGACCCCAAGCGGCTCGACGTCCTGACCACACTCGACCTCCGAGACGCCAGTATCACCGACGATGGGCTGCAACACGTCATTCGCCTCGAGGGGCTGCGGCAACTCAATCTCACCGGCACCACAATCACCGACGACGGGATCGAGACGATCACCGCACTGGGTGGTCTCAAGACGCTCCTGGTCTCCAGCCCCGAAGTGACCGATGACGGTCTGGAAACAATCTCCGGCTTCGATCAACTCGAAGAACTCAACCTGGTCGGCACCTCGATCACCGACCTGGGACTCCAGCACCTCGAGGGCATGGATTCGCTCACCTCGCTGGCAATCTCCGGCGAGGGGATCACCGACGTGGGCCTGGCGGCTGTCGTGTCTGGGTGTCCGAACCTGGTCCGACTCGAACTCGCCGGCACCCGCATCTCCGACACCGGCCTCGCATCACTCAAGGCACTCAAGGCACTCGAGACGCTCAACCTCAACATCGACACCGACTCGGGCAGCCAGACCGGAGGCGAGTCCTTCGTCTCGGCCAGTGAACAGTCCAGCGTCATCGTCTACGTCCGCCCCACTCAACTCGCCGACGTGCTGCACCGGTCCGATCCCGATCGATTCCCCAAGCTCGAGACCGCGCCCAACGAGAGACCCGTGCCCCTGCAACTGGTCGCTGACGAGTTTGCAATATTCCGCACCACCGCCGACCGCATGAACAAGCCGATCACGCTCAACGTGCAGGAAGCTTTCATGACCTACCTCAAGGTCGCGTTGATCGGCGGCGTGGTCCTGACCAGCCCGTGGATCTTCTACCAGGTCTGGCTGTTCGTCGCCGCCGGGCTGTATCCCCACGAACAACGCTACGTCTTTGTCTTCCTCCCCTTTTCGCTCGTGCTGTTCCTTGGTGGCATCCTGTTCTGCTTCTTCCTGGTCTTCCCCTTTGTGCTCACCTTCCTGCTGGGATTCAATGACTGGCTTGGAGTCAGCCCACAAATCCGGCTCTCCGAATGGATCTCATTCGCCGTGATGCTGCCACTGCTGTTTGGTGTCAGTTTCCAACTGCCATTGGTGATGCTCTTCCTCAACCGGCTCTCGATTGCCGACACCGAGGTCTACCGCAGCAAACGCCGCGTCGCCATCCTCGTCATCTCGATCCTCTCGATGATGCTCACACCCGCCGATCCAGCCAGCATGGTGCTGATGATGCTCCCCCTGATCGTGCTCTACGAACTGGGCATCTGGCTTTGCCAGTACATGACCAACCGGAATCCATTCCAGCCGGCCACGATCTGAAACACGACCAATCAACCCCGCCCCCGCGAAGGACATCACCCATGACGATCCCGAACCAGGCTCCCCGTTTGGCTTCTCTCGCCGTGGCCGGATTGATCGGAGCAGTCACCGGGACCATGGTCCTTGGAACCGGTGCAAATGCCAGGGACACCGACCGGAAATCCACGCGGGTGTACGAGTTGAGAACCTACACCACCGCGCCGGGAAAACTCGACGACCTCCACAAGCGATTTGCCGATCACACGATGAAACTCTTCACCCGCCACGGCATGAAGAACATCGCCTACTGGACTCCCGACGACCCGAAGCTCAAGAGCAACACGCTGGTCTATGTGCTGGCCCACAAGAACCGCAAGACGGCAGCAAAGAGCTGGAGTGCATTCATCAAGGATCCCGAATGGAAGAAGGCGTTCGCCGAATCGCGAAAAAACGGTCCCATCGTCACCAAGGTTGTCTCGCGATTCCTCAACCCGACCGACTACTCGCCAGTCAAGTGATCTCCCGATGACCCCTCCCACCCTGGCCTGGCGCGGTGACGCGGCCACCGGTCACCTGGAATTGCTCGACCAAACTCTGTTGCCCCTGGACGTCCAGCAGCGTCCCTGTCGGCAACTCGAGGACGTGGTCGAGTCGATCAAGAGCCTGAGGGTCCGCGGGGCCCCGGCCATCGGAGTCGCCGCGGCCTACGGCGTGGTGATCGGACTGCAATCGCAACGAGAGAATTCTCGGGGTGAGTTCGACCGGCAGCTGGCCCGGGTCACCGCCACCCTGGCCGACAGCCGACCCACCGCAATCAACCTCAACTGGGCGTTGTCCCGTCTGGCCGACACGGCCGCGGCCGACCAGTCGCTCCAGCCCGGCCCACTGCACGACCTGTTGCTCGAGGAGGCCAGGGCGATCCAGGACGAGGACCGCCACATGTGCGAATCCATCGGGCAACACGGGGCCGGCTTGCTGCCCGAAGGGAGTGGGGTGCTCACGCATTGCAATGCCGGCGGGCTGGCCACAGCCGGTTCAGGCACCGCACTGGCAGTGCTGTTCGCCGCCGCCGACCAGGATCGGGCGATCCACGTCTACGTCGACGAGACGCGTCCGCTGCTACAGGGAGCCAGGTTGACCACCTGGGAACTCACCCGCCACGGAATCCCCACCACGCTGATCTGTGATTCGATGGCCGCCTGGGCCATGCAACAGGGCCGGGTCCAGGCGGTGATCACCGGAGCCGACCGCATCGCTGCCAATGGAGACGCGGCCAACAAGATCGGGACCTACGCACTGGCTGTCCTGGCGAAACAACACCAGGTGCCCTTCTATATCGCTGCGCCACGAAGCACCTTCGATTTTTCCATTGAAAGCGGGAACGAGATCCCGATCGAGGAGAGAGCGGGAACGGAGATCACCCAGGGATTCGGACGCCAGACCGCGCCAGACGACGTCGACACCTGGAACCCCGCATTTGACGTCACTCCAGCCGAATTGATCACCGCGTTGATCACCGAGCGAGGAGTGATCCAGCCGGTCAACCGGACATCAATCCAACAGATGTTGGGCAACGACGGGGCCTGATCATGACGATCCGTTCGGTCCTGGTGCTCGGCGACTCACCGCACGCGTCCGGGCTGCTCGATCGCATCGATCGCGACCCTCTCAGTCGCATCCAGACCGACACCGGTGAACTTCCCGACCTGGTGATCCTCGCCGGCCCCGGCGAGGACCACCTGGCAGTCGCGTTGTCGCTGCTGGAAAGTCAACGGCCCCTGGTCATCGTGGTCGGACCACACCTGGACACGGCCGTTGTCCACCGCATCGCTCTCGTCGCCGCCGACACGAACTCCCAGGTCCGCTGCTGGCTGCCCGCGATTGCCGGACACCCTCGCAGCGAAGATCCTCCGGGGGAGACCTCTCCGATCAGAATCGATCGAGCCGACAATCGACCGGCCGAGCCCCTGCTCTTTGCCGACCTCGCACTCCTGGGACGGCTCGCCGGCCGATTCGACCAGGTCACCGCCACTCTTGCCGCAACGGCCACAGTCACTCTCGGTGCCGACAACGGAACGACCGCCACCTGGACGCACCGGACCACCTCCGACTCGCCGACCGCATCGTTGCACCGGGGCGACACCCCACTCGAATTGACCGGCCTGTCAACGGCCGATCCGGTGACCCAGAACGAGTGGACCCGGATCGCCACCGGATCAACTCACCTGGAACTTGACGAACTCGTCGACCTGGTCGAGACCTTCGCCGCGATCCTGGAATCCGCACGGCGGCGGCGTGCCATCGACCTGCACCACGAACCGACATCCGAACGAACGGTCTTCAAGAGCCAGATGGCAGCCGTTGGCTGCTTGCTGCTACTTCTCACATTGCTGGGCCTGGTGGTCCTGCTGGTGCTGGGGGCAGTACTCGACCCCACCGGGACCCGGGGTGGACGGGCCGAGCAGGTCGGATTTTTGCTCAAAGACGATGCATTCCAGTCCGGAGCACGTGCTCTCTCACAGGACGGGGCTCGACAACTCAAACAAATCGCCGGACGCATCCGCGACGTCCGCGTGCCCATCGTCGTGGCCACCACTTCCAACGCGGCACTCGATGAGGGCCGCCGATCCGAGATACACAGCCAACTCGAGCAACAGGGAATCCAGGTCACCCCGGGACGAATCGTCATCGACACCCCACCGGCCGCCTGGGTGCAGACGTTGCTCGGTATCGCCCGGATTGCCTGGATCGCACCACTGGTCGTGTTCCTGGTCCTCCAGGGACTGATCCTGGCCACCCGCGGCAAACCGGTGCCCGGAACCACCCGGGTGGACTGATCAACACCTGGCGAGGTGAGAGCTGATCCCAATCGTCAATTGGGTCTCGACAGCCCGCACTCGCCTGTCTTATAACCTCGCGGTTCGAAACGGCACGGGGTTTCTCACCCAACGGCGTGCCATTCCGTCTACACGCTCGATCCGGGAAGTTTCTGATGAACCGTGCCGTTTTTTGCACCGGTGGGTTGATAATGCTGCTGGTACTGGCCGGATGCCGGTCCTCCATATTTCAGCCCGACGTTGGATCCTCCTTCCACTTGCCCGGCTGGGCCGGCGGCAAACCGCAGGTTCCCAGTCCCCCAGATTCACTCGATGGTCCTGACGCTGGCCGTGCCGCTGTCGACACACGGATCGACGAGCAACTCTCCCCACAATCCACAGCAACCCGGCTCACCGCCGGTCGTGATGCCTTTCACAAGGGACGACTCACCGAGGCCGCTGGCCATCTGCAGGCTGTCCTGCAGAAACAGCAAAAACACGTCGAAGCCCACCACCTGATGGCCATCATCACCGAGCGACAACACAACTACGAGGCCAGCGACCAACACTTCGAAACAGCGATCGCAGCCTCACCGGACAACTCCAACCTGCTCAGTGATTTCGGCTACTCAAAACTGCGACGCTTTGACCTCGAGGCGGCCGAATCGCTACTGAATCGTGCTCTCACAATCGATCCCAAGAACTCCTTCGCACTCAACAATCTTGGCACCGTCCAGGCCCGACAGGGCCGGTTCGATGATGCCCTCACCACTCTCAGGCGGGCTGGCTCCGAAGCCGAAGCACAGGCAAAGATGGCCCAACTCTTCCCCAAAGGCCGCCCCGCCATTCAGAGTTCTCCGGCGACCACCGCGGCAGTCAACACTGCCGCAATCACCCCGGTCACAGCGGACTCACCCCGGTCACTTCCCGAACCACTCTCGGACCCACTTCCCGCCCGTCGGAACATCCAGGCTCCATCCAAGCTCACGTCTCGATCCGAAATCCCCCTCGTCCCTGAGGTCATCACCGAGCCTCCAACCGAGTCCACTCCAGCCAGTCCATTGACGGCCAAGACCGCCGCTCACGAACTGATTCCGGCTCCGGCTGCCGACCTGCCGTCCCGACCCATTCCCTGGAACACCGCCGCCGAACCAGTCGAATCAGGCACCGGACCAATCACCCCTGTCGGGGCCACTTCACCCAGCCGCAGAATTCCTCTCGAGTTTTCTCGGAGTGCCGCCAGGCTGGGTCTCGGTATCGGCCCCGGTTCGCTGGTGCCCGGCGACTCGACCACGCCCACCACCACGGCACTTCCCCCTCAACCGGTCACAAGCCCACCTGTCCTGGAACCAACCCCCAACCGACAGGCTCCGGCACCTCTCTCCAGCGACCCGCTCTCGGACTTCGAAAAAGAGCTCGGCAACAGTCCGTCAACCAACCGTGATGCCGTGCGACGATTGCTGAACCCACCGTCCCAGGCGATCCCCTGACCGTCTCGCCTCAGCTGGCCAACAGCTGCTGCTCGATCGAATCCACGACGTCCTGGATCGACCAGGAATCCGCGCTCACCATCACGGGCGCATCGGTCGCCAGCCAGTCCTCGACCTTCGCCACGGCCGACATCACGGTGCTGTGATTCCGGCCGCCAAAAAACTCGCCAATCTCGCTGTAGGCGGCCTGGGTGTGTTTGCGAGACAGGAACATGGCCAGCATCCGCGGCTGCACCAGGCTCCGGGTCCTGCGCGAGGACTTCAATTCGTCGGCTCGAACACCAAACAACGAGCAAACGGCACGCTCCACATCGCCCAATGCGATGATACGAATACAGTCGCGTTCCAGCTCCGACAGGACCCGCCGCGCCACCGGAGCAGAGACCCGCTGTCGCCCCGCGGCGATCGACCAGTTCTGCAAACAGTGCAAGGCCCCTTTCAACTCGCGGACATTGTGAACAAATCGCCGCGACACCACCGACAAGGACTCGGGGGTGAAACTCACCGACATCCGCTCGGCCATGCGACCGACGATCTCACGACGAGTCCCGTTTTCGGGGGGCTCGATCCGACACACCAGCCCGGCCATCAAACGCGAGCTGAGTTCTTCACCGAACTTGGGCAACAATCTCGGATGCTGATTGGCGGTCAACGCCACCTGGCTGCCATGAGACTCGAGTTGCTTGATCGTGTGCAGAAACTCCTCCTGCACCACCCGTTTGCCGTCCAGAAAATCGACATCGTCGACCAGCAAGACATCGATGCTCCGAAATCTCTGGCGGAATCCCGGTGTCGACCGATCTCGCAGCGCCGCGGTGAAGTAATTCGTGAAGGTCTCAGCCGTCAGGTACGTCACTCGCAACGATGGATACAGCCGCCGGATGCGACGATAGATCCCCTCGAGCAAGTGCGTCTTCCCCACCCCGACGTGGCCGTGAATGTAGAGCGGACTGAGTCCCTCGGCCGGCGCATCACAGATCCGCGATGCGGCCGTCCAGGCCAACCTGTTGCAGTCGCCGACGACAAAGTCGCCCAGGTCGGCAAAACGCCGTCTCGCCCCCTGCCGCGTATCGCCTCCCACAGTGCCACGATCGGGCGACGACGACAGCCCAGAATTCCTGGCCTGTGGATCGCTGCTGCCCACCACCTCGGGCATGACCCGCGGATCCACGTCCAATCGGATTCGAGCCGATGGTCCCAGGACATCTGTGGCTGCCGACTGCAATGCCTCGCGGAATTGACGCTGCATCCAGCTGACCACGAATGGACTGCCGACCCCGAAACACACCTCGTCATCTTCAATGGTGACCGTGCAACGGCCCAGGAACCAATTCTCGTAGTTCTTGGGACCAACCCCCTCGGCAAGACGCTCGAGAATCCTGGCGGAATCTGGCGAGCGTTGCGGCGGTGTCGAATTGTCTTTGGGCTGCATCGTGCACCCCCCCGGGGTCGACCGCGCGTACAATTCGCGCTCCTGTCAGCGACGCACTTCCCCGGGCGAGAGTCTATGGCACTCCGTTGCCTGGGCGCGTGACGCGGTGGAACTTTCCGTTGTTCGCGGGGTCGTTTGGACGTGGTCTGGAAGAGCTGCCGGAGACGAAGTTTGAGTAAGAGAGGTCCGCCGCCGCCATTTTGCTCTGTCGAATACTCAATCAGTGAGGCTGATCCTACCGACAGCCAATCGAGTGTCAAACGTGCCGAATGACAATTTCAGAACAAACTCAAAAATAACCACCGGTGGACAACTGCCAGCCTCAAAACGCGGAAAACACCCCTCCCAAACCGG
>MDTE01078021.1_pt1 | contig 24323 bp, 28 predicted proteins | sample 811231 | NCBI WGS metagenome assembly MDTE01 (sample SAMN05326651, study PRJNA326480) | marine metagenome | isolation source: seawater | place: Indian Ocean: Red Sea | collected 2010 | reverse complement strand
ATTTTGGAGCGGGAGAAGGGAATTGAACCCTCGGCCTAAACGTTGGCAACGTTTCGCTCTACCACTGAGCTACTCCCGCAAAATTAAATTATTATAGAGTAAGGATTTCTGAGAAGCAAGACAAGATGAAGTTTCTCCTTTTAATTATTTATAATTCCCTTGTCTGCAATTTTTAATCCGATTTTTTTAATATAATTGGACCTTCCGATATCTTTTAACAGCCTAGTTTTGATTGGGTCATATAATTTATTATATTTAAAAAATTTTTGGGTGAAATTTATTCCTAATCCATAAAGTAAGTTCTCAGGTTTCCTTTTTTGAAATAAATCATTAAAGATTTGAGAGTTTTTTAGTTGTAATCCTAAGAAAATATTTTTTTTAATTTTTTTGTACAATTCTTCAATGTCTCTTAATACTAAATTAAAACCCTGACCGGCGACTGGATGAACGCTGTAAATACTTTCTCCAAGAGCCAATACATTTTTGTTGAAAAAATTTTTGTTAAATTTAAAATATATAGGGAATCTATTCACCGAACCTAAATTGATTATTGATTTTTTAGGGAAAATAATCTTAAGTTTTGAGGTTATCTTATTTTTAATTTCATCGTCAGTGTAACTTTTGTAAGCATTATTCATGCTCCAAATTAATGAAAAATTTTTTTTATTTATGGGTAGTATTGCCATTGGACCTTCTTTTAAAAAGAATTGTTTTGAGTCTGAAAACTTTAAATTATGATTAACGATACTAGTAAATGCTACTTCATCCATGTCTTCTTTGATTAGTCTTTTGCCAATTAATTTATCAATTATTTTGTAATTTTTTCCTACACACAAAATAACCATATCATAATTAGATTTCTTTCTTTTAATAGTAATACTTGTTTCATCAACATTAATCTCACTTATATCACTTTTTATAATATTAATTTTTTTGTTTTTTTTTAAATGTGAAGTTAAGATTGATTTCAACTTCTTGTTTTCAGCGATATACATTAATCCGGTGTTTGGGTTTTCAAAATTCATAAAGTTGAATAAAGAATTATTTTCTTTTTCTTGATAAAGTTTTATTTTTTTACATTTAAAAAAAAGCTTTGAGTTTTTTTTAAATAAATTTTTTGATAGAAATGTATGATTGCTTGGAGATATTGCGGTTGTTCTATTATCTTTTTTTTTTTTCAATTTACTAGATATCAAATCTATTTGGAGATCTAATTTTCCCAGTAATAGCGTTGTGATTAACCCGCTTAGACCATCGCCAATAATACAGATTTTCTGTTTTTTCATAATTTTTTTTATAACTTTATCAATTTCATATAAATGGTACAAAGTAAATGAGGTGATTCGCTAAATGAAGATAGATAGCAGAATATTTAATAATAGTTTAAGTTTTTTAAAAAGGAGAATAGCTGAACTTGCTGGATTTATATTAATTATAATATCTGGACTTTTCATTTTTTCTCTATCTAAGCATTCACCTGAGAGTCCTAGCTTTATTCTCAATTCTGATAAAATTCATATAACACAATTTTTTGGTTCTTTTTCAAATGCTATATCTGATATTTTTTTACAAAGTTTTGGTTTGGTATCATTTTGTATAGGAATAAGTGTTTTGTTCTGGGGCTTTAATCTAGTATTAGAAAAAAAAATAAATAAAATTATTAATAAGTTTTTTTATACAATTCTTTATATTGCTAGTGGTTGTTTATTAATATATATAGTTAATAATAATTCTTTCTGGCTTATACATCACGGAAATGCTGGTTTTGTTGGAGAAAAAGGTTTTAATCTTATTTACAAATATCTTCCAATAATAGAAAGTGATTTTTCAAAATTAAGCTTAATAATATTTTTTTTAGTATTTTTTATTTTAAGCTCTGGAATTAATATTAAAAAAATTTTTCCTAGTTTTTTTTCACTTTTTAAGAAAATTATTCCAAATAAAAAAGTTAATGACGATAAAGTGTTAGAGCAAGATAAAGAAATAAATTTGAATGAAGAAATAAGTTATACAAATAGACAGCAGTCTTTCTCTTTTCAAAAAATTAATGAAGGTAAAAAAGAAAATTATAAACTGCCATCATTGAGTCTTCTTGCAAAAAAAATTAATGTAATTAATGAAACTGCAAACTACAAGCTGCCTAGCAAAGATTTTATTGAAAAAATTCTTTTAGACTTTGGGATTAAAGGCAAGATAAAAAAAGTTAATAATGGCCCTGTTGTAAGTTTATATGAATTTGAACCTGCGCCAGGAGTTAAGGTTTCCAAAATAGTTAATTTATCAGACGATATAGCAAGAAACACAAGTTCGGTTTCGGCGAGGGTCTCTGTGATGCCTGGAAAAAATACTATTGGAATAGAATTGCCGAATCCTAAAAGAGAAAGTGTAACTTTATCAGAGATAATATCTTGTGAGAGTTTTCAAAATAAAGAATCAAGTCTTCCTGTTGCACTTGGTAAAAGTATTTCTGGTGTACCAATTGTAGCGGACTTGGCATCAATGCCTCATCTTTTAGTTGCGGGAACAACTGGTTCGGGTAAATCTGTTTGTATTAATACCATAATACTATCTTTGCTTTACAAACACAGTCCTGACACTTGTAAATTAATTTTAATAGATCCAAAAATGTTAGAGCTTTCCTCTTATGAAGGTATACCACATTTGCTTACGCCAGTAATAACGGAGGCAAGCAAAGCTACTTCAGCTTTGAGTTGGACAGTAAAAGAAATGGAAAATAGGTATAAATTAATGAGCTCTGAGGGAGTTAGAAATATAGATGGATACAATCAAAAGCATAAATTAAAAATGCCTTATATAGTTGTTGCTGTTGACGAGATGTCCGACCTAATGCTTGTCTCAGGAAAGGAGATAGAAGGGTACGTACAAAAACTTTCTGCAATGGCAAGAGCTGCGGGCATACATATTTTAATGGCAACCCAAAGGCCAAGTGTAGATGTAATAACTGGTACAATTAAAGCTAATTTTCCAACTCGAGTATCATTTCAGGTTAGCTCTAAAATTGATAGCAAAACCATTCTTGGAGAACAAGGTGCGGAGCAACTTTTAGGAAAAGGTGATATGCTTTTTATGTCTTCAGCAAATAAAATTTTTAGAATTCACGGTCCCTACGTTTCCGAGAGTGAAATTGAAAAAGTTACAAGTTTTATAAGAGCACAAGGTATTCCTGATTATATTGAGGAAATTATTTCAAAAAAAAATGATAGTTCGGAAGATTTAGTTTCGAGCGGAGATCAAGATGAACTTTATCAAACTGCACTTAAAATAATAAAAACCGAAAAAAAGGCATCAACTAGTTTTCTACAGAGAAAACTTCAAATTGGTTACAATAGAGCTGCCAGAATAATTGATAAAATGGAAGAAAATGGTTTGGTAAGTAAAGCTAATCATGTAGGAAAAAGAGAGGTTTTGTAATTTTTGAAAATTATAAAATTTATAAGAATTTTATCTATTTTCTTATTAATTATTAATTTTTCTATTTTAAAAGCGGACACTAAAAAAAATATTATTAGTAATATTAATAATTCGGAGTCATTAAAATTTGATTTTATTCAAATTTCAGATGGCAAAGAAGAAACTGGAATTTGTTATTTAAAAAGACCCCATTATTTAAAATGTCAATATAATGATAAAAACCAAAAAGAACTAATTGTAAATAAAAACAAGTTGGTTATTCATCAAAAAAGATATAAAAAAATTTACAATTACCCTTTGTCAAAATCATTTTTTAGTGAAATTTTAGATAGGCAAAGATTTAGTGAAATGATATCTAAAGGAAAAATTAATAAAGTAGATGATAACTTTTTAGTCAATTGTTTTCTTAAAGAAAAAGGGGAAATAATTTTCTATTTTAACAGTACAAATTTTAATTTAGAAGGTTGGAATTTAATAAGTTTAAATAATAAAAAAATTATATTTCAAGTATTGAATAGTGTTAATAATTTAGAGATTAAAAATTCTTTCTTTGATATTCCTAAAATAAATTAGGAAACCATTTTACCAACTTTTTCACCTCCAAAAACATGGAAGTGAAGATGTGGAACTTCTTGCCCACCGTTATTGCCAATATTTGATAAGGTTCTATAGCCACCATCTACATTTGACACTTTAAGCAACTTCGCTACATTCGACACTGCTTTGAACAGTTCTACAATTTCTTTTTCTTTGGCATTTTGTATGAAATCATCCAGATCTACATATGATCCTTTTGGTATAACCAAAGCGTGAATTTTTCTTTGTGGATTTATATCATGAAAGGAAAGAACATATTCATTTTCGTAAATTTTCTTACAAGGAATTTCGCCTCTTAAAATTTTAGCAAAAATATTATTTTTATCATAACTCATCAGCTTTTTTGCCTTTTTTTTAATTCATCCATAATATCTTCAATTTTTATACCGTTGCTCTCTAAAAACACCATCAAATGATACAAAACATCTGTCGCCTCATGTACTTTGTTTGTATCTTTTTCAACAGCCTCGATGAGTTCCTCAACCTCCTCTTTTATCTTTTCTATATTTAGTTTTTTATTTTTTAATAATTTGCTTGTATAAGATTTTTCAGGAAGCGACTCTTTCCTTTGACGAATAATAGCTATTAGTTCTTCTAAATTTTTTAACATTTTTTAAATTCTTACAGCAATTCCCTTCGAGTCTAAATATTTTTTTGCATCTTGTATTGAAAATTCGCCGAAGTGAAATATTGAAGCTGCCAAAACTGCGCTCGCTTTGCCTATTTTTAGTCCTTCATAAAGATGGTCTAGTTTTCCAACCCCACCTGACGCTATAACTGGTATACTTACCAATCTAGAAACTTTTTTAGTTAAATCCAGGTCATAACCTTTCTTGGTACCGTCTCTATCCATTGAGGTTAAAAGTACTTCTCCAGCCCCAAGTTTTTCCACTTCTTTGACATAATCCATAACATTTTTTCCAGTGGGATTTCTTCCTCCATGAGTAAAAACTTCCCATTTTTCTTTGTCTACTTTTTTTGCATCAACTGCCGCAACAATACATTGTGATCCAAACTTTTGAGCACCTTCTTTAATAATATTCGAATCATTTACTGCAGCGGTATTTATTGAAACTTTGTCTGCCCCTGAGTTTAAAAGATCTGAAATATCTTTTAAAGTCCTTACTCCTCCACCAACTGTCAAAGGAACAAAACAATTTTGAGAGGTTTTTTTGACAACATCTAAAATAATGTCTCTTTTTTCATTTGATGCTGTTATATCTAAAAAACAGATTTCATCTGCTCCATTTTCACTATAAATTTTAGCCTGTTCAGAAGGATCTCCTGCATCAACTAAATTTACAAAGTTAATACCTTTTACTACCCTGCCATTTTTAATGTCTAGACATGGAATAATTCTCTTTTTATACATTAGCTTCCTTTGCTAACTCATCGAGTTTAATATCTCCATCATAAATTGCTTTGCCAACTATTATACCCTCGATATTTTTGTTAATTATTTGTTTCGTTTTTTTAATATCATTTATTGAAGAAACACCACCAGAAATAACCGTAGGACAAGTAGAGATTGATGCAACTTTAATAGCTTCATGGAAATTTGGACCAGCTTTAGTTCCATCTCTATTTATGTCTGTATAAATTAATCTACTTATACCAAAATCTTTAACATCATTTAAAAAATCTAAAGTTTTAATATTTAGATTTTCTTTCCAGCCTGAAACCGAAAGTTTACCAAGTTTATCGTCTAAACCCAAAGCAATTTTATTTTTAAATTTCGAACACGCTTCTTTTAAAAATTCTTTATTTTTAACTGCAGCACTACCTAAAATTACTTTTTCTACACCCACATCAACATACTTCTTAATATTTTCCAAAGTCCTGACTCCTCCACCTATTTCAACGTTTAAATCATATTTTTTTACTATTTCATAAATAATATCTAAGTTGACCGTTTTACCGGTTAAAGCACCATCAAGATCAATTAGGTGTAAATTATTGAAACCGTTATCTTTATATTTTCCTGCTTGATCAATAGGTGAGGTTTCATATTCTGTTTTATTTTCAAAGTCTCCTTTGATTAATCTTACACACTTTTTATCTTTAATATCTATAGCCGGAAATATTTTCACTAATTTTAAATAGAACCCTTTGTGGATGGTATAGAATTTTTAATTCTTTTATCAATTTCTAGTGCTTCTTTGAGTGATCTTGCCAAAGCTTTAAAACAAGACTCGATCTTGTGATGGCTATTCTCACCGTAAATATTTTCTACATGCAAAGTAATACCTGCGGACTGTGAAAAGGCCTGAAACCATTCTTTGAAAAGTTCAGTGTCCATTTCACCAAGTTTTTCTACTTTTAAATTTACATTCCAAATCAAATAAGGTCTATTTGATACATCTAGTGAAACACGTGTTAAAGTTTCGTCCATAGGAATGTTTGTAGTGGCATATCTTTTTATTCCCTTCCGATTTCCAGCTGCTTTTTTAATCGCCTCTCCTAAGGCTATGCCGGTATCTTCGGTCGTGTGATGAAGATCTATATGAGTATCTCCCTTTGCGCTGACTTTCATATCTATTAGCGAATGCTTTGAAAGCTGCTCTAGCATATGATCTAAAAAACCTATTTTGGTATTTATTTGATATTTACCTTTTCCATCCAAATTTACTTCAACGGAAATATTCGTCTCTTTGGTTTTTCTCTGAATTTTAGCTTTTCTGCTCATAAATTTAAAATCTTATAAGATATATAGTTAAATTTATGATTTATCAATAAATCCGCACAGGGCCTTGAAGATTCAAATTCAATGTTTACATAGATTAGTATGAATACAAACCAAAATTGGCATGGAACGACAATTGTCCTTATTAGAAAGGGAAATCAAACTATTGTGGCAGGTGATGGCCAGGTAAGTTTGGGTAATACTGTCTTAAAAAGCAAAGCAAAAAAAGTTAGAAAGATTGAGAAAAGAAATGTGATTGCAGGTTTTGCTGGTTCTACAGCTGATGCGTTAACTCTTTTTGAAAGACTTGAAGCCAAGTTAGAAAAACACGCTGGAAATTTAACAAGAGCTGCTGTTGAGCTCGCAAAAGATTGGCGTACTGATAAATACCTAAGAAGATTAGAGGCACTGATGGCAGTTGCTGACAAAGAAAAAAGCTTTATCATTTCTGGTACTGGGGACGTTCTAGAACCTGAAGATGGAATTATAGGCATAGGTTCAGGTGGCAACTACGCTTTGGCTGCTGCTAAGGTTTTAGTGGGCACTGACATGTCAGCAGAAGAAATTGCAAAAAAATCATTGAAAGTCGCCTCAGAAATTTGCGTATTTACTAATAACAATATCACTATTGAAAAAGTTTAATCGATGCCACAGAAAACACCAAATTTGAAAATTGTAAAAGCAGGATCAAAAAAAGATAGTTCAAAGGTCAGTGCTCTTTCACCCAGAGAAATTGTTTCTGAGCTGGACAGATATGTTATTGGCCAAGGGGCAGCAAAAAAAGCAGTAGCTGTTGCATTAAGAAATCGTTGGAGAAGACAGGCTTTATCTGATGAAATGAAAGATGAAGTTTTGCCGAAAAATATATTGATGATAGGTCCTACTGGAGTTGGCAAAACAGAAATATCTAGAAGACTTTCAAAATTAGCACAAGCACCTTTTATAAAGGTCGAAGCTACAAGATTTACAGAGGTTGGTTATGTAGGCAGAGATGTTGAGCAAATAATAAGAGATTTAATTGAAATAGCAATTGCTATGGAAAGAGAAAAAAGAAGAAAAGAGGTCCATGCAAAAGCACAGCTATCTGCTGAAGAAAAAGTTTTAGATGCGCTTGTAGGTAAAAAGGCTAGTCTAGCAACAAGAGAAAGTTTTAGAAAAAGGTTAAGATCGGGTGATCTAGACACAAATGAAATAGAAATTGAAGTAAGCGAAGCTTCATCTGGTATGCCTTCTTTTGAAATACCAGGTATGCCTGGTGCAAATGTCGGAATGGTTAATCTGAGTGAAATGTTAGGAAAATCTATGGGATCAAAAGGCAAAAAAAAGAAAATGACTGTTAAAGAATCTCATGAAATTCTAATAGCACAAGAGTCTGATAAGATGATTGAACAAGATAAAATTATTAAAGAAGCAAAAATTTCTACTGAGAATAATGGAATTGTATTCTTAGATGAAATAGATAAAGTTTCTGCGAGAAGTGATAGGGTAGGTGGTGATGTTTCAAGGGAAGGTGTACAAAGAGATTTGCTCCCACTAATAGAAGGAACGACTGTTAACACAAAATATGGTCCAGTAAAAACTGATCATATATTGTTTATTGCATCTGGAGCATTTCAGTTAGCAAAACCTTCAGATTTACTTCCTGAATTACAGGGTCGATTACCTATCAGAGTTGAATTGAGCGCTTTGACTGAGCAAGATTTTAAGAGAATTTTGAAAGAACCAGATAACAGTTTAATAAAACAATATAAAGCGTTATTAAAAACAGAAGATGTTGATCTGGAATTTACTGATGATGGTATCGATATGCTTGCAAAACTTTCAACAGAGATAAACTCGACAGTGGAGAACATCGGAGCCAGAAGATTACATACAATTATAGAAAAAGTTTTAGATGAAATAAGTTTCACAGCATCTGACAAGGCGGGACAGAAGGTCAAAATCGATAAAGCCTATGTTGTGAAAAATCTTGGTGATCTTGTCAAAGATACTGATTTATCAAAATTTATTTTATAATTTTTTTTAATTTAATTAAAAGAGCTCCTGATCCACCAAAATTTCTTCCTGCCTCACTTATATTTAGAATCTTTGTTTTTAAATCAGGATGGTTAGTTATATACTCGGGTATACTGTGCCTCAATTTACTAAGATTTTCTGATACATAAACATTTTCTGCTGTATTGGAGTGCATTCCTTTACCTGTAATTATTAAAATTTCGTTAATATCGTTATCAGAACATTTTTCTATTATTTCATGCATTTTTTTGTTCGCATTTTCAATTGTGTAGCCATGAAAGTCATATTTAAATTTTTTATTATTTTTATTTTCATTTGCAGCAATTTGATCTTTGTTAGGAATAGTAGATAAATTGTCTAGATATTCTAACCAATCTTTTTGGTCTTTTTCTGATAGATCTTTTTTAATCAAGTATTTTTAATTTCTGCAAGATACCAGTTTGGATTTTGGCTTGATATTTTTTTTGTAAATTTCCAGTGATCAATTACAGTTTTAATTTTATCAGGATCACCCTCTATGATTTTATTATTACTATCTTTTTTTGTAGAAATAATCTCGCTTACAAACTTTACCGTAAAAAAAAGTGCTTCGGTAGTTTTATCGAATTTTTCAATTGTAGAGGATTTGATGCCTACGAAAGTTAAATCAGATTTAATTTTTTTAGCGTTTCTTTCTTCTATAGCCGAGTAAAAGTTATCTGCCATATTTTTTGTTAACAAATCTTTTAAACTTTTTTTATCTCCTTTAGAAAAAGCAGTTATTATAGTCTCGTATGCTATTTCAGCACCCTTCAAAAACTGTTTTTTTTGGGAAGTATCAAAGTCGGTAGTTTTTTTATTCTGATTTTGTTGTATTTCCTCTTTAAATTTTTCAAATTTTTTTTCATTAAAGTTTGTAAAAACTTTATCTTGGTGACCTGTTTTTCTCCCAAGAATATTTCTTAATCTGAGGATGATAAAACCAGCTATCATTGCCAGAAGTATAATATCTAAATATCCAAAATTATTACTCATTATTTGCTAAATATAGCTTATTAATATAACTTTCAAAATGACAAATGAACACAATATTAATATTTTTAGTACTAATACCTGCGGTAGAGATATTTGTAATGATTAAAATTGGTCAAAATATTGGTGCATTTACAACAGTATTCCTAATTTTTGCCACAGCCTTCATAGGCATATATTTAGCAAAGATTGAGGGAATAAACACATTGAGATCAGGTGTTTACAACTTATACAAAAACAAAATCCCAATTTACGAGATGATTTCTGGGGCGTCAATTGCCTTTGCTGCTGTGATGCTAATTATACCAGGGTTTATAACTGACTTATTAGGTTTCGTTTTATTAATGCCACCGACAAGAAAAATAATAGTAAATTATTTTTTAAAGAGAAAGCCTGTAAAAGGGGATCGCGAAAACTTTATAGAAGGTAAAATTTTAGAGAAAGACAGAAAAGATAAAGATGAATTATAGTATTGTTGCCAAATACATTAAAGATATAAATTTTAATATTCCAGATGCTAAATCATTTTTTCTAATAGAAAAAAATATTGGTAAATACAGAATTAACTTTGATATTAAAAGTCAAAAGTTAAAAGATGGCGTTGTAGAGATAGATACAAATTTAAAACTTCTTTCTGATGGTGAAGATGAAAATAAAATTACAGTTTCAATTTTATACTCTTCATTAATAAATCTTAAACAAGATGTTAAAGATAAAAAGGAACTAGAAAAAATAATATTGGTAGATGTGCCTAAATCTATTTATCCAGATATAAGAGATTTGATAATTTTTTTGTTTAAAAAATCAGGCTTTAAAAAAATAAATATTGAAGAAAATATAGACTTCCAAAAATTATATGAAAAGAGAAATTAAAAAAAATTCTTTTTTATTTCATCCTTTAAAAATTTTTTGTGATCTACGAACTCTCTCTCTTTTGGCTTTATAATTATTTGAGAGCTTTTTGTAACTCTAGTACCCTTTGTAAGACTGTTTTTTTTTTCTTCATTTTCGCTAAGAGACAAAGTGGGTTCTCTTGCATCAATTAGATTAATATATACTTCTCTCAATAACTCGCAATCTAACAAAGCATTATGTTTTGTTCGCTTTGAAAGATCAATATTAAATCTTTTGCAAAGACTATCTAGGGAATTTGAAACACCAGGAAATTTTGATCTAGCCAGCTCAAGAGTATCAATCACATTGGTGACATCGACAGGTTCTTTTTGTAGTTTTTTTAATTCATAATTTATAAAAGATAGATCAAATGGCGCATTATGAATTATCAATTTCTTTCCTTCGATAAAGTTTAAAAATTCATCTGCTATTTCTTTGAATATTTTTTCATTTTTAAGAGTTTCATAACTATATCCATGTATTTTAAAAGCATCTTCTGATACTTCTTTTTCTGGATTAATTAATTTATAAAATATGTTTTTAGTTGGTATTAAATCTTTTGTTTCAATACATGCGATCTCTATAATTCTGTCATTTTTTAGAACTGAGAGACCGGTTGTTTCTGTATCTAAAATTATTTCATTCATATTTTTCTTTTTAGAATTTTAACATTTTTTTTTAAAATATTTAAAGAACTATTGTTGTTAATAACATAATCACAAAATTTGATTTTTTTTACAGGTGATAGTTGTCTTTTGTCTAAATAGTTGAAAATTCTTATATTTTTTTTCTTCTTGGCAAACCTTCTTTTTCTCAAATTTTTTCTTGCATTTACAAAAATTATTTTATCGTAGTTTTTCATAAGCTTACTTTCTATTAAAAGTGGTATTTCGAAAATTACCATTTTTTTGTTTTTATTTTTTTTTGAAAATTTTCTAATTTCTTTTCTTACAAGAGGATGAATTATTTTTTCTAAATCTATTATAGTTTTTTTATTATTTGATAAAATTTTTTTTATTTTATTTTTGATATTTTTTTTATCTTTAAATTTAAACTTTTTGCAGATTTTTCTTTTGAATGATTCTTGCTGATAAATTTTATTTACTTCTTTATCCGCATCAAATAAAGGATATTTTGTTCCCGACAAAATTCTAGCTACAGTCGTTTTTCCTGACGCGATTGATCCGGTTACACCTATCTTAATCATTTTCTAAAGTTTTAATTATATTATCATCAACACTCGGCTCAACACCGTGCCAGATTTTAAATGCTAAACGAGCCTGATGAACAAACATCATCAGCCCGTTTTCTACAATATGATCAAATTTCTTGGCATTTAAAAGAAATTTAGTTTTAGCTGGATTATAAACAACATCGTAAAACAGTTTGTTTTTACCTATTTTAGCAAAATCTACTCTTATCTCTTCATCTTTAAGACCAAGACTTGTTGCATTTATTATTATATCACAAGAAACGGTTTCCCCCCAGTTGACAAGATTTAAGTCAGGGTATTTTTTTTTTAATGCTTTCGATTTTTCTTTTGTTCTATTTGAAACGGTAATTTCAGAAATTCCCATTTCTTTTAAACCCAGAATAATTGATGGTACAACACCCCCCGCTCCTAGTATAAACGCTTTTTGGCCACGAACATTATATTTAGTATTCTCAAGTGCTTTTTTAAAACCTCCTACGTCAGTATTATCTCCAACAATTTTGTTGTTTTTTTTATATACAGTATTAACCGACTCTGTTTTCTTGGCGATTGGTGTTAGCTCACTTAAAAATGGAATAATTGATTTTTTAAATGGAACTGTGATATTTATGCCTGAAATTTTATCTTCTTCAATTTCATTAATTATTTGCTTTAATCCCTCTTCATGTAAAAGCTTTTTTTCGTAACTTGCTTTTAATTTATTTTGTTCAATCCAATAGTTATGCAACTTTGGTGAAAGTGAGTGATCGACAGGATTGCCTATAACTAAATACTTTTTCATTTAATATTTTTTAAATATTCTTTAATTTGTTTTATTGGCAGGCCCATTATTGTATCTTCGTTACCTTGTATTTTGGAAAATAACAACCTACCTCCTGCTTCAATTTGGTAAACTCCATAAGCATATAGTTCTTTATCTCTTATGTTAGTTAAATAACTTTTAATTTCGTCCAAATTAAGTTGCTTCATAGTAAGAGTAGAAGCATCTGAAAAATTCCAAATCATAGACCCATTCTTTGATATACATACAGAGCTTATTAATTGGTGTTCATTACCATTTAATCTTTTAAGAATGTTTAAAGCATCATCCCTATTTTTTGGTTTGGATATTAATTCTCCTTTTAGATCTATGACACTATCGGCTCCAAGGACTAATTGGTCAGGTCTCTTCGAACTTACCTTGTTTGCTTTAAGCTCTGCTAAGTTTTTTGATATAATCAATGGGTTTGCTCCTGATGATAATAAAGAGCTTTTAACTTCATCTTCATCAACATTTGAAGGAACAACCTCACAGTCTTTTTTATTATTAGTTAAAATATTTTTTCTTACTCCACTTTTGGATGCTAAAACAATTTTCATTTTGATTTTTTAATCTCATGAATCTTAATTATAGATGCAGCAGTTTCCTCAACAGATCTTCTAGTAACATCTATGGACGGCCAATTATATTTTTTAAACATTTTTCTTGAATTTTCAACTTCATTTCTTATTTTTTCAACATCGGTATAAGTTTTCAAATCAATTGATGTATTAACATTTACTCTTGTTTTTCTTACTTCGGCAAGTCTTTCGGCATCAGCGAACAAACCAACTACACATATATCTTTATTTTCTTTTTCTAAAATTGGTGGAATTGTTTGATCTAGAACCAAAGGTATATTTAAGGTTTTGATGCCTCTATTAGCCAAGTATATTGAAGTTGGGGTTTTACTTGTTCTGCTAACACCCAACAACACCACATCTGCCTCAAGGATATCTTCATTTCTTTTTCCATCGTCATGAGACATTGTAAATTGAATTGCCTCTATCCTTTTATAATAATCTTCGTCTAAAACATGCTGCGCACTTGCTTTGTGTGTCGCTTTTTGGTTAAGAAGTTTTGAAAAACTTAAAATTAAATTTCCCAAAACGCCAAAACAAGGAATAGTATTTTTTTTTGTCTCTATATCTAAAAATTTAGCTAATTTTGTATCAACAATAGTGTACAATATTATTGGATTTTCTTTTTCTTTGCACTCCTTAATTATTTTTTCAATTTGTTGTTGTGTTCTTGTAAATACATATTCTTTTTTCTCGTAGTTAAAATTTGCAAACTGAGATTGCAATGCCAAAAATGTTCTGTCTAAAGTTTCCCCTGTAGAGTCTGATATTAAAAATATTTGATATTTGTTTGTCATTAAATCTGTGAATTAATCTGGTATAACTAAATAATATAAATACAAAATCATATATAAGATTTATTACTCACCTTTACTAACAATTTTTCAACATCTTACACAATGTATATAATTTTATATTCAATAATTAACATTGTTAATAATTAAAGAAAATGTAGGTATATATATATTTTTAATACATGATATCTGTATATAAAGTTAATATTATCCCATTTTCACTAACTAACATGACCTATTACAACAATAAGAATTTAAACTTATACTATTAATTAATGAATAAAATATCTGATTGTATAATTAACAAGAAATCTTCTTTAAATCCTGTATGGTTTATGAGACAAGCAGGGAGATACTTACCAGAGTTTAGAAAGATAAGAGAAAAAAATCCAAATTTTATAAAACTATGTCTTAATACAAGATTAGCAACAGAAATAACTATACAACCAATAAGCAGGTTTGATCTTGATGCTGCTATCATCTTTTCAGATATCTTAATGATACCGCATGGCCTAGGTCAAACAGTTGAATTTAAAAAAGGTATTGGACCAACCTTAAAGGAATTTGATTTGAACAATATAATTAATAGTGATGAAAAAAACTTCGTAGAAAAAATGCAACCGGTCTATAACTCTATAAGTGAAGTTAAAAAAATTATAAAAAATAAAAGTTGCATAGGATTTGTCGGCGCCCCATGGACATTACTAGTTTACATGTTAAATAAAAAATCCCCAAAAAAAGATTTTAATTTCACGAATATAGTAAAAGATAAAATTCTGGTAAAAAAACTGATTAAAAAACTAGAAGACACTATCTGTCTACATATCGACAAACAAATTGAAGCGGGAGCGGACGTAATACAAATTTTTGACTCTTGGGCAGGCTTAATACCCAGCACACATATAGATGAATATTGTTTTAGGCCAACCTTAAACATTATAACTCACATTAAGAAAACACAGATCCCTGCTATTTGCTTTCCAAGGGGAATAAAAAATCATTACTCTAATTTTTGTCAAACCGTAAATCCACATTGCATAAGCATCGATTATGAAATTGATCCTAGGTGGGCAAAAGAAATGTTCAATGGAATTCCAATTCAGGGAGGTTTAGACCCACAAATTTTATTAAAAGATAAAGAAACTATAAAAGAAAAAGTTATAAATCTTGTCGATATTTTTTCAGACTATCCTTATATTTTTAATTTAGGTCACGGTGTTTTACCAGAGACAAAACCTGAAACAATAGAATATGTTACGAATTTAGTAAAAGGAAGATAATGAAAGAAGATCATCCAAAAGTAAACTTTGGCAAAACTGGTATGCTCCTTATAAATCTGGGAACACCGGATACGACAAGTTGGTGGGATATTAGAAGGTACTTAAAAGAATTTCTTTCTGACAAAAGAGTGATTGAAGTAAATCCTTTTTTATGGAAAATAATATTAAACGTATTCATACTAACCTTTCGACCATCCAAAACCGCTAAAGCTTACAAGGAAATTTGGATGAAAAAGGAAGATATGTCTCCACTTAGATATTACACAATAATGCAAACAAAAAAACTAAACGAAAAAATTAAAAATAAAAATATAGTTGTAGATTATGCCATGAGGTATGGAAACCCAAGCATTAGAAGTAAAATAGAAAAACTACACTCAGAAGGATGTGAAAATCTGATAGTTTTGCCCCTTTACCCTCAGTATGCTGCAGCAACTACAGCAACCGTTTGCGATGAGGTATTTAGAACTTTGATAAAAATGAGATGGCAACCGAGTTTGCAAATTATTTCTCATTATGAGTCCGAACCTCTTTATATTGAGGCGTTAAAAAATAGTCTTGAAAAAAAGATCAAAGAGATCAGCTGGGATCCAGATGTTATTATTGCATCATATCATGGTATACCGAAAAAATATTTTGAAAAAGGAGATCCATATCACTGTTATTGTCAAAAAACATCTAGACTTCTATCTGAGAAATTTAAAAAAATTCCAATCAAAACTACTTTTCAATCTCGATTTGGTCCACAAGAGTGGCTACAACCTTATACCGATAAAACTTTAGAAAGCTTACCCAAAGAAGGAAAAAAAAGTGTACTTGTAATTTGCCCAGGCTTTTCGTCAGATTGTGTTGAAACTTTAGAGGAAATATCTCTTCAAGGAAAAGAAAGCTTTATTAAAAGTGGCGGCAAAAATTTCGATGTTGTGCCATGTCTAAACGAAACAGATGATCATATAAATTTACTCGAGAATTTGTTTAACAAATATTTTATCAAATGAATACATATCTAATATATAAATCACTACATTTGATCGCTATTATTTCTTGGATGGCAGGGCTGTTATATCTCCCAAGAATATTTGTCTATCACTCAGAAACGGACAAGAATGAGGTTAAAGAAATCTTTAAAATAATGGAAAGAAGATTGTTTTTATACATAATGAACCCCGCCATGATCGTGTCATGGTTATTTGGTTTTCTTTTGCTACATTCAATTGGAATTCAATCACTTAAAGAAATATGGATGATTTCGAAATTAATCCTTGTTCTTTCATTAACATTCTACCATTTTTTCTTATTCAACTGTTTGAGAAACTTCGCAATGAATAACAATGAGTATTCTTCCAGGTTTTTTAGAATAATCAACGAAGTCCCAACTATCTTGCTTATTGTTATCATATTCTTAGTAGTTTTTAAGCCTATTTAAGCTTGAAAATTAATTTTAATTAACTATATTAATAATACTTACCTTAAAAAAACAATCATATGAATTTACAAGAATTAAAGAAAAAGGCACCTGCGGAGCTAATATTAGAAGCTGAAAAGCTGGGCATCGAAAACCCAAGTACACTTCGAAAACAAGAAATATTATTTTCTATTTTAAAAAAATTAGCAGAGAAAAATGAGCAAATAACCGGTGGAGGTGTTTTAGAAGTATTACAGGATGGATTTGGTTTTCTTAGAGCAATAGAGTCAAACTATTTGCCAGGACCTGATGATATATATGTAAGCCCGAGCCAAATAAGAAGATTTGGTTTAAGAACAGGAGATTCAGTGGAAGGTGAAATAAGAGCACCAAAAGATGCTGAAAGATATTTTGCCTTATTAAAAGTTAATCAAATAAATTTTGAAAATCCTGAGAAGGGTAGAAACAAAATCGCATTTGATAATTTAACCCCGCTTTATCCTGACCATCAATTAAAAATGGAAGTTGAAAAAAACAGCACTGAAAAAAGACCTGACCAGACTGCAAGATTAATAGACCTAGTAAGTCCAATAGGAAAAGGCCAAAGATCTTTAATAATTTCACCACCAAAAGCAGGGAAGACAATTATTCTGCAAAATATTGCTAACTCTTTAGCGGTAAACCACCCTGAATGTTATTTGATGGTCTTACTAATTGATGAGAGACCAGAGGAGGTAACTGACATGCAAAGAACCGTAAAGGGAGAGGTTATAAGTTCTACATTTGACGAACCTGCAGCTAGACACGTGGCTGTAGCAGAAATGGTCATAGAAAAAGCCAAGAGACTAGTGGAACATAAAAAAGATGTTGTAATATTATTGGATTCTATAACTAGATTGGGTAGGGCTTACAATGCTGTTGTTCCAAGTTCTGGTAAGGTTTTAACAGGAGGTGTAGATGCCAATGCACTTCAGCGACCCAAAAGATTTTTTGGAGCCGCAAGAAACGTAGAACAAGGTGGTTCACTAACAATTATATCTACAGCTTTAATTGACACAGGCAGCAGAATGGACGAAGTAATTTTTGAAGAATTTAAGGGCACAGGTAACTCGGAACTAATTCTTGATAGGAAAATAGCGGATAAAAGAATTTATCCCGCTATAGATATAACTCGTTCAGGAACAAGAAGAGAAGAATTGATATTTAAAAAAGAAGATCTAACAAAAGTAAATGTTTTAAGAAGAATAATAAGTCCAATGGGAACGATGGACGGGATAGAATTTCTGATGTCCAAGCTTAAGAACACAAAAAATAACGCAGATTTTTTTGTTTCTATGAATAAGCCCAGTTAATGATTAAAGTGTCTTAAACCAGTAAATATCATTTTTACTTTAGCCTTATTAGCAATTCGAACAGACTCTTTATCTCTAATTGATCCCCCTGGTTGAATAATCAATTTAACTCCTGCATTAATTAATTTTTTAACACCATCAGGGAAAGGAAAGAAAGCATCAGAAGCAGCAATCGAATTTTTAAGTTTGTTAGGTTGAAACTTTTTTGCTTTTCCTGTCGCAATTCTACAGCTATCTAGCCTGCTTGGTTGTCCAGCACCTATGCCAATTGTTGAAAAATTATTTGAAATTACTATTGAATTTGATTTAACAAATTTACAAATATTAAAAGCAAATTCGGCGTACCTTAATTCTTTTTTTGTTGGTTTGAGATTTGTTACAAAGTTAAGATTTTTAAAGTCTATAAGTTTCTCATTCTTATCTTGAGCTAAAAACGAATTATTGAAATATTTTATTTGCTGACTTTTTCTATTTTTAAACTTGCTAATATCAATTAATATAGGATTTTTTTTAGTTCCAAATATCCTAAGGGCCTCCTTGTCAAAACCTTTAGCTAAAACTATTTCAAAAAAAATAGAAGAAATTCTTTTTGCAATTTTTTTATTTATTTTATAATTACATACAACTACGCCACCGAAAGCACTTATTGGATCACAATTAAAAGACTCTTCGAATGATTTTAATTTAGAACTATTTGATGATACACCTGATGGATTAGCGTGTTTTATTATTACAGTGCTTGGTTTTTTAAGGGAGTCCAAAATATCTAAACCAGTAAATATATCGTTATAATTATTATAACTTAATGGTTTCCCTTTTATTTTCTTCAAACCTATATTTGTCTCCTCTGTGTAAATACTGCCTTTTTGATGAGGATTCTCCCCATACCTTAATTGAGCAAATTTTTTTCCATGAAAAGTTTTCGTATCAGGGAACTTTATATTAAGTTTTCTGTTAAACCAATTCGATACCATGGAGTCGTAATATGCAGTAAGACCAAAAGCTTTACTTGCCATAAGTTCTCTAAATTTTAGACTTGTTGAACCTTTATATTTTCTTAGCTCATTAATCAAAAAATTGTAATCATTTGTATTTGTAATAATGGCAACATCATTAAAATTTTTCGCCGCAGCTCTAACCATAGTTGGACCGCCTATATCAATATTCTCTATAATTTTTTTTAAGCTGCCATTTTTTTCTATTGTTTGTTGAAATGGATAAAAATTAACTATAACTAAATCAATATTAACAAATCTTTTTTTTGACATCTCTTTGTTATGTTTTTTATTTGATCTATTATTTAATATCCCAGCGTGGATTTTTGGATGAAGTGTTTTTACGCGACCACCTAACATTTCATTAAACTTTGTGAATTTAGAAATTTCCTGACATTTATAACCAAGTTTGTTTATTTCCCTAAAAGTTCCCCCAGAACTAATTATGTTAATTTTAAACTTTTTTAAAACCAAAAGTAATTTTTCTAGATTACTTTTATCTGATAATGACACTAGAGCATTTATAATTTTTTTATTTTTTTGCATTTAACCAGTCTTTTTAAGTTCCCATTCTATATTTGTATTTTCATTTTGAGTGTTTCCATAAATAACTATACAGTTATTATTTAATATTTTATTTCTCCCCATAAATAAACTTTTTTCTATTTGTGCATTTCTTTTTTTTGATGAAAATATTAAAGAATTGTTTTTATTTATTTGTAATAGAATTTCATTGCCACCTACCGTTTGAACAGCTTCAATTCCTGGATAAATATGAAATCTTACACTAAAAGCAGCATTAATATTTTTATCACTTTTTTTTAATAGTGAATCGGTCCCTTTTATGAGGTACTCCTTTTTAAAAAAAACAATCTCTCTTTTATGAAGATACCCAAATTTTTTTAAATAAGCATCGTGTGTTGCTGAAATAGTAACTTTTATTTTATCCTCACTTCTTTTGACCTCGTTGATTTTAAAACTTTCATCAATAGTTGAACCATATGCCTTGTTGATTAAATAATTTTTTTTGAACTTAACAACAGAAACGTTATTTAAGCATAGAGTAGATTGAGCAGATGTATGCTTGCTGATTAAACGAATTTTTTTTGAAATTTTTCTTCCATAGCCGCAGTTAGTTATAATTTTATTATTTTCACTAAAGTATTCAAATGATAAAGGCCCAGACTGATAGTCTCTTGAAAATTTATAATTTGGAGGATTTCCGTAATCAAAAAAGAGAGTAGATTTTCTGTTTTTTATTATATATATTTTTCCTACAGAAGAGAGCTGTTTCTCCGAACGATAATTTAATTTATCTAAATATTTCAAAAATGTAGTCAAATTTCTTTCTGTAGAGCCATTAAATAAAGGTATTTTTTCATTTGAATTATTAAAAGAATTTAAACAAATTAAAGTTTTGTTAATTATGTCATCTAAAAATTCAGGAATTTTTTCCTGCGCATTCTTTGTCCATTCTTTTATTAAAATAAAATACTGAAGAAATATTACAAGGTTTTCTAAATTTCTATTTTTTGGAAAACCATCTTCGTCAAAAAAATTTTCAACCAATTTTCTCAAATCCTTGATTCCATTTGTATAGTTTGAATAATACTCTTTAAAAACAAGCCCAGAGAGTATTATGGCACTTAAAGAGGAAATTTTATTAGTTTCATAAACAGTATACTCAAAATTTTTCTTAAGAAAATTTACTTGTTTTATTAAGCTCTGCAAAAATTTTTTTTCAAAATCTTTCTTAGTATTATCAAGAATTATATCAGAATTCGACAACCACGATATTAATCTTTTTGCAATTATATTTTCCCGCCAAGTATTTTTATTATAAACATTAAAATTTTTTATCCAATCATGAATTATTGATTGAATAATTTCTTTATCATTTTTTCTGTCGATTAAATTCAGCCACAAAAAGTTATGAATATTATTGTCTTGTTCTTTTGCAAAATTTTTATCCCAAAAATTATAAATATTATCTTTTGAAATTTTAAATTTAAAACTTTCGTGGTTAAATAAAGGTGACAATAAATATGGATTAGGTTGAAAAAAAAATCTAGATGGTGTCTCTGAATTAAGTGTATTATTATAAAATTTAGTTCGGAAAAAAATTTCTTTAAGTGATTTTATTAGTATTTTTTTTATTGATAGAAAATAAAGATAAACGTTTTTTAAACCCAACATTAATTAGAGCGAAGTAAGCTAATATTCTTTTTTAGATTTCCACTATTTTGTTGAAAAACTGTTGAGCCTGAAACTAAAATATTGGCACCAGCATCTTTAACTAATTTAGAATTTTCAAAATTAATTCCACCATCTATCTCTAGGTCTATATTTAGTTTCCTTTTAGAGATTATTTTTTTTATATCTTTAACTTTATCTATAACCTCAGGCATAAATTTTTGGCCACCAAACCCAGGTTCAACGCTCATAATTAAAACCAGATCAATATTATCCAAATGATTCTCTATTAAATCAATACTTGATTTAGGTTTTAAAGATATCCCAACTTTCTTTTTTTGTTTTTTTATCTGATTGATTGTTTCAGAAATATCTTTTGTAGCTTCTGGATGAAAAGTAATAATATCCGCACCAGCCTTTGAAAATTCCTCTATGTACTTGTCAACAGGCGATATCATTAAATGAACATCAAATATTTTTTTTGTAAAAGGCCTTAGCTTCTTTATTATTTCAGGACCAATAGTTATATTGGGAACAAAATGCCCATCCATCACGTCAATATGGATATAATCTGCTCCAGCTTTATCTAAAGATACAATCTCTTCACCTAATTTACTAAAATCTGCAGATAGAATTGAAGGTGAGATTTTTACTAAATTTTTCATTTTAATTTCCAAGTATATCTTCAGTCTGGGATATAATGTTTTTATTTGGGGAAGTAGACATTTCCATTTTCGAAGCAAGAAACCATACGATAAAAACTCCTATAATCCAAAAAATAATTTGCCATACCCATAAAGACGGCATACCAAAAGACCAGCTTTCAACACGTTGTGGCGTGCCAAAAAAGGTGTTTCCTAAAATAACACCAGGTCCTACAGCAAAAAATATCCACATAATTGTTACAATCCAAGCACTAGGCTTTAAACTTCTTCTGATTATAGAAGAAGCTTTATAGTCATTTATAAAATCGTGAAATTTATGTCTAAAGTTTGTTTCCTTTGTATCCTGGGTTATGAACGATATTATCATTGTAACGGCAAGATTAAAAAATGCCCCCCAAAAAGAAGAGTGAATTGTTAGTGGCCATTTGCCCCAAGGCAATACATTTCCTAAAATTATTTGTCCAATATTCTCTGTTAAAATGACAACAAAAATCCCAACTCCTAAACCAAGTGCTACACCGTGCTTAGTAAACCACGGAAAATAACATATAGCCAAAAGAGGAATCAACATTTGACAACCAATACTTAAAGCAAAACTTCCCAAGCTAAAAATATTTCCAGTTGAACTAATACTTATCGATAATGAAATTAAAAAAATTAAAAGTATCACAATTCGAGAGGTAAAAATTTGTTCATTATTTTTCATGTTTTTAAAAAAGAATCTTTTTATTATATCTCTAGTTACTATAGCGCTTGAGCTCAAATAGAAATTACTAGTTGATTGAAAGCATGCAATCGCACAAATTACCAACAAGGAGCAAAAAATTGGAGAATACTCTCCTATTAAGTTTATAATATGTGGTACCAGCGTTTCTAATTCATTAGGGTATATATTTCAGGGCAAAACATTTGAAATATTATTTCCACTCTGATTTATAATATCATTTGCTCCTAGAAAAACAGAACCCACTCCAATTGCTAAAGTAAAAAAAATTAATAGAAATCCTATAAGTAGTCCTGAAAACCATACTTGTTGTGAAGCAAAAGGAGCTACTTCTTTACTTGAAAAAGTTAGCATTGAGAAATTTGGAGATAGTACGATTCCAGTAAGCCCAAAAGTAAAAGTTAGAATCATCGAAGATGTCCATGTTCCTCCATAAAGAGTATCTTTATCTAATAATTCTACAGACTTTAGCGTTCCAGGAGAGGATAAGTAAGAAGAATAATTTAAATTTAAGTTATGCATCTTTTCTTTTACAGTCGATACTCTCGATAAACTTTCATTTAAAAGATCCCAGCCACCAACTAAGTCATATGCAACAAATCCTAGGGCAATTATTCCAAATATAAAAAGAAAAAATTGCAATGTATCTATGTATGTAACTGATCTTATACCTATTAGACCAATGTAGGTGACAATTACAGTCCCCATCAATAATGACCCTGAGACTGGACCAATAAAATCATCCGTAACTATGCTAATAACTTTTCCTGCAAAAGATAGCTGCATTGATAAAAATGGTACAGCAAATAATAGTGTTACCAATACAATTAAAATTCTAATTATTTCACTACGAAAGTATGTAGAAATCATTTCACTTGGTGTTACAAAGCCGTATTTCTTAGATAACATCCATTGTCTTTTCATTAAGAATACCCCTACCAAAGGTATTGCTATTACAGACAGAGAAGTCATGGTAAATGGCAAACCATTCATCAAAATTAATGAGGGGTGTGCAATAAAAATCCAACCGGAAAAAATTGTGCTTGTTGCTATAATGGTGAACATCCAACCTGGCATTTGTCTTCCAAATAAGAAGAACTCTACAGGTGTATCAACTTTTTTTTGTTTTTTCATTGGCCAATATAGGCAATATGTCCAAAATAAAAACAAAAAGAACATTAAGAAGTAAATTTTAGTTTGCATATATTTTAATTAAATAATTGATAAATTTCTTTCGCAATATCACTTTCTAATGGAAAAGAAAGCATGCCCATCACATCATATCCTAATATATATGGCATAGCATAAAATCTGAACATATAAAAAAACCATGCAACATATAAAGGCACAAATAATGGAATTATAAAACTCGGGGTGATAAATCTAAAAACTTTTAAAATAGGATTTGTTAACTTTACAAAAGCTTTCATGAAGAAAAAATTAGAGTCTTCTCTTTGAAAAATATTCATTGCCGACCTTCCTATTAATGTCCACATAATAATTCCAAGTACATAATCTAAGACTAAAATCCAAATTGGCATAATTTAAAGTAACATGTGAATTTTATCGTTAAAACAAAAAAAAGGGGCGAATAAATCGCCCCTTTTATTAAATAAAAATAATTTATTTAGTGTTGTTTTCCAAGAATAGCTCTTCCGCTAGGAACCCTAACGTCATCAACCATCTTCT
>MDTE01102833.1_pt1 | contig 24332 bp, 17 predicted proteins | sample 811231 | NCBI WGS metagenome assembly MDTE01 (sample SAMN05326651, study PRJNA326480) | marine metagenome | isolation source: seawater | place: Indian Ocean: Red Sea | collected 2010 | reverse complement strand
TACTGAGACTCATCAAACCAACCTGGTACGCGACGCGCTGCCTTCTGATAGATCTCCTCGAATGGTGTGAAGGTCGCGAGCTTCTCGTCCCTGAGCACATCTGTGTTTGTGAAATAGTAGTTCTCTGCCCAAGGCCCACCGTACGTAACTACTATGGTTGGCGTGGTTGCCGTATTCGATTGGGCAAACAACTGCGTGACATCGTTGTAGAGAGGAACCGACGGCAGATTGTGTTCAACTCCAGAGTAGCCGTCCTGGGCCATCGTGAGATTCAATTGTAGATCGAGACTTCCTTCGGTAGTGGGCATGAGGCCGAGTTCGTGTGCGGCCTGAATGATCCACTGCCGGACCTCACGGTTACCTGCGCCATACATCTTGATGGTCTTGGTATCGAAGTAGTCCGAGTAGCGCTTCAGAACATCTCTGGCCTCATTGAGACTGCTGATGCCTTCACCTGAGAAAACGCCCTGGCTCGTGCTATAGATGCGTGGGCCGAGCATTCTTCCGGCGCGCGTGAAATCTTCGTAGCTGAGCACATCGCTCGAACCAGTCTGCGGATCGCGAGCGGTTGTGACCCCGTAGGCCAGGTTCGCGGCATACGACCACGGCTGGGCACGGTGTACGTTGAACGAAGCTCGCAGGTGAGCGTGCGTATCGACAAAGCCAGGCACGATGGTCGTACCTGACGCATCAATCTGCTCTGCACCCCCCGGTATGTTGAGTGAACCACTCGGGCCTACGGCAGCAATCCGATTGTCACGGATCAAGATGTCACCACGCTCGAGCACTTCGTCACCGTTCATTGTGATGATTCGTGCACCGGTCAGCGCGACCTCACCTGACGGCATATCCCGATCAACCTCGATCCGGATCCGAGTCTCCGTAGGTTGATACGTAGCCTCGTCTTCTTCGTCCTCCTCATCCTCTTCGTCTTCATCCGCAGAATCTTCTAGTGCCTCAATGCTGTCCGCGAATGCTTGGGCTGCATCCAGGTTGTAGGCGAAGTGTGCGTTACCAAGCGCCCAATGCACTTCTTCTGCGTTTGGACCCCAAGCCGGGAACTGTGAACCGATATCAGTGAGCTGTGAGGCTGGGAACGAGGCATTATCAGGATTCGCGACCGAGATTGTTGGAGCTTCAGCGCCAACACCGGTTGGGACGGTGACGACGTAGAGCTGGTTACCAACTTGTGCGAGTGCCTGATCACCACTCGGTGCCATAAGAATCAATCCAGCTGCGGTACCTTGGCCTCCACCACCACCGCTTGAGCCACGCACTTGAACGTGCTCACGGCGATCCGTTCCGTCCCAACGCATCGATATCAAGCCAGTACCACCCTGGAAGGCATAGATCCGATCAGATCCTTCAGTGAAATGTGGCCTTCTGAGTCCTGAAATCGGAGCGATGACCGTCGCGTCACCACCTGTGCTTGGCAGCCATACCAGTTCCACCGCACCCCTCGGCACACTTTGACTGATCGCCTCTTCGTATGCGCGTCTAGGTCCGCGGACTGCTAGGACACGATCTCCGTCCGGCGACCAGACTGGCTCCGCGTAAAACGCACTCTCAGTCGTGATCCTTTCGAGATCATCACCATCACTGCCCACGGAATACAGATGGCCTCCATCTGCGTCGGAGTAGGTCACAAACGCGATGTGTTCTCCATCTGGTGACCAAGCAGGCATCGATGCATTCGCATCCATTTCCGCGATATGAGATGGCTCACCATCCGGGTAATCCGTCACATAGAGTTCGCTCATCACCGTGAACGCCAAACGCTCCCCGTCAGGTGATGGTGCAATGTCCCTAATCTGCTTCGCTACGAAAGTCGGTGTATCCTCGATCGGATAATCAAAATCGACCTCGGGCCCCATCGGTACTTCTGCGTTGACCACAAAAGGAATCTGGATCGGCGAAGATCCATCTAGTGGCCCCCTCCAGAGTTTGCCGCCATAAAAAGCTACGACCTCCCTTGAGTCAGGCGTGAAAGACATCCCAGGATAGGCATCCCTAGATGCCCTACTCTCTTGGTCATCTCTTTGGATTGGGTATGCGAGCCAACGTTCCTCTCCGTTGGATAGGTCACGAATACGTAGTCCAGTCTCCGAGACGTGACGACTCGCGTACACAAGCCAGCGTCCGTCAGGGGACAGCGTAGGCCGGAATGCACCACCGTAACGTCCGCTGCGGTTAGTACTTTCACCCGTTTCACGGTCGTAAACCCAAAGTTGGTAGTCACTGCCACCGGAGTTGTACTGCCAGCTTCCCGTCCGCCTGCCGTGCCAGATATAGCGATCATCGTCTCCGAAAGCCGCTCCGGTTGTGCGAGCATTGTCCGGGGCGTCGATGAGTTGTGCACCGCTTCCACCATTTTTGTGGTGCATCCAAAGCTTGCCCTGACCCGGGCCCTGTCGGGTCACGACGATATAATCACCGTCCGGTGTCCACTCAGGAGACTGATAAGAACTGTCTTCGCCTCTCGTGATACGAGTGGTGTCGGCTTTATCCACCGAAATCGTCCAAACGCCTTGTCCACCGCTTCGATCTGAGACGAAGACTACATGGTTGCCATCTGGGCTGAAGCGTGGTTGACCGTCGAATGCCATGCCCTGTGTAAGTGGCTCGGCCGTGCCCCCTGAAAATGGCATCGTATAGATGTCCCCCAAGAGATCGAACACAATCGTCCCACCGTCCGGGCTGATGTCCAAGGATATCCACGAGCCTTCCGTAAATGATTCCGTGAGCATCCGGGTTGGGGTGAGCGGGAGGCCTTCTTTAAGAAGCTTAGTCTCTTCGTCGACCTCTTCCTCATCTTGAGCAAACACCGTCACGGGTGCGGGCATCGCCACACACATGATGAAGAGGGTGAGGACCATCCATGCACGCTTCGCCATCAGTCTTCTCCTAGGCAGTGATGTTACAGCTATCCCGAGGCAAAACCGGGGCGAAGAAGATCGTTAGATGTGGCTTAACTCGCGAGGAGTCGACTATTTATTTTTTGGGTCCCAGATAAACCCGAGTGCATCGAGCTGATCAATCCGATCCTGCGGGAGCTTGCCTCTCTTGTAGTCCCGACGGCGATTGCTCACCCAGATACCTAGCTTGTAACCGTCTTTGGTTTTGAACTTGTAGGGCACCTTACAGTCACCGAGTTTGGCCCTGTAGGTCTTGAGGTGTCCCAATCCTTCCCAGAAGTGATCGGTTGAGGATTCGAGTACCTTGAGTCGTAGTGTATTACCGAACTTAGCGTTTATGGAACGTGGTAAATCCAGAGTCAACTTGGGTAGGCGAATTCTGCTGCCTTTCCCTTTTTTCTGCCCCAGCTTCATTCGAAGCTCATCCAATGATTTTACTAGCCTATCATCATGAGCACGTAGTCCCTCCAACACGCGCCAAACCATCTGGAAAGCAGAAGACTCAATCGTCGCCTTCGGACTCCTTTTGTTCAGGATCGGGAGAGGAAGGATAATCGTACTTCTACCTTCTTTCTTCTTGGATTTGCGAACGGCTCGGCCGACCGCCTGTACGATGTCAATCAGATTGTGTTTCGGCTGAACGAACGAGATGCCATCTATGGTCGGCACATCGACGGCTTCCCCGAGGCATTTTGCATTGGATACGATGCCGCATTCCGCCTCATCCAAGGTATTGAGCCGAGCGAGGATCTCTTCCCTTTGAGTAAGGGGCATGTCACCCCATACCGCATGACCCCAGACCTGGGAAGGTCGCCTACGATTCTTCCTTAAGAATTCTCTCACAATAGGAACGTTTTTGCTGAACTTCTTGGCGTGCTTAACCCCGTTGTGGAATGAGATCAATCGACGGACACCGTTCTTTTTCATCCCCCTATGGATCACGGTGTGAGCCGCCAATTCTCCTGCATCAATCTCTGAACCCGCAATCTTCAAGGCCTTACCACCCCGAATGGCCCTGGTGATGGCTGTGTCATCCACACCGACTACGAGCACCTCATAATCAGTCACCAGGTTCTTCTCGAGAGCCTCGGAAAACGGGAGTTTGTAGACGATCTCACCATAGACTTCAGTGTCGTTCATCGAGTGGACCTGATAGTTCTCTTCGTTGCCATGCTTATGACTGCGCTTCGACATGATCTTCGGTGTCGCTGTAAGAAAGAGTCTGCGTCTAGCCAGGATGTTCTCATCATCCAAAGGACGAGCGAATGCCGGGAGTCCGGCTGATGTTGTGTTATGAGCGTCATCGGCGATCATGAGATCAAAAGACCATTTCGTCTTCTTAATAGCTTCTTCGATCACCTCTGCCGCATCGTATGTAGCGAAAACAACGATCGGGCCCCTAACGCCCAATGCATCGGCAATTACATCGGGATTGGTTGTCGGCGGCAGGCCCGCACCGGATGGACCGCTGACAAGGCTGTCCCTACCACGACTCTCTGAGCAAACCGCAACGGAATAGAATTCCTTAGAGGAGTGTTTGGTCCAATGCGACCAGGTCTGCCTTAGGAGTGCGATGGACGGGACGAACACAACCGTCCGCTTGACGTTCAGCTCTTCCCGGGCCCAGAGCCCAATAAGTGTTTTACCAGTACCACTCGGCATGAGAACTTGGCCACGCTTATGAACTCTAAGATGAGCGACTGCTTTAGTTGCCGCTGTCTTCTGGTGGCGCTTAGGTCGGAATTTCGTGGCAGCGGGGCGAAGAGATGAGGCCAGGGTGTCTAAGCTCGTCCTCGGAGAGATACCAAGATTTTCCAGATCAGAGCGCGCCCAAATCGCACAAGGTTTCTTCGCTTGTTCTAGCTGCTTCTTGGCGGTACTTGAAACCTTGTCTGTGGTCGTGATAAGCATGAGTTGATCGATCTCTGCTCGACCCAATGCATCATCATGGAAGCCGCTTATATCCGGCCAATTCAGCCTTTTGTCTGGATCATAGGATTTAGCCTGAATGGCAACTCGCTCACCCTGCTTATTTTCAGCAACGAGGTCTATGTCAAGGTCGGCACCCCTTCGATCAGGATACTTATTCCAGAGCCACACATTCTTGAAATTCGATCGGAACTCGGGCGCCGTCTCTAAGATGCGCTTTACCGCGAATTCGAATCGTTCACCCCGTTCCTGGGGACTCTCGATCGCACTGAGTTCAGCAAGGATCTTCTTCATGCGTTAAGGCGTAGTAAGCGGCCTAAGCCTACTCTCGCAGTTCAGCCAGACGGCCTTGCGCTCTGTCTACATAAGCAAGGAAAGGACCGTCTCCATCCGAATATCGAGCAACCAGGCGCTCGAGGATCTCAACTGATCGTTCCACGTCGCCTTGCTCTGCGTATAACCCAGCGAGTCTCTCCATGACAGTGGGCGTCCAGGGAGTGAAGGCGACATGCCAAAAAAGCGGCCCCTCTGAGAGATGGGCTTCATATCGGTCGATAGCCTCTTCTGTACGCCCAGCACCTTCGAGTGCAATGCCCCAGGACGCTAGATCGATACAAAATGAGCCACAGGACCGGACCTCACTCTGCAGAATGTCGAACGCTTCTGCCGCCACCGCGTAATCCTCTTGGCCAAGGGCCTGAACTGCATCCAGTAGCGTAGTCCATCCGCGATATTGCAATCCTCGTTCTTCAGGTGCTACACCCTGATCATAGATCCCAAACATCTCCTCAGCTCGCTCAACATCGCCAAGGAGAGCATGGAAGACCGTCAATTGCCTCCATCCGTTGCCCCTAGGGCTCAGAGAATCTACTACCACAGTTTCTTCGATAGTCTGAAGGACGTCACGTGCATCCTCTTCAGAACCCTCTAGGGCATATGCGAGGTCGAATCGCATCTTTCCCGGCCTACCGATGTAGAATTCGTCCGATCCTGCTGCGATGGCAGCTCGCTCCGAACGCTCTAGAAGCGATAGGGCTTGAGCATAGCGCCCGGTGCCAAGCAATGCGCCAGCCATCCACGTCACACTTCCAATCTGGGAAGTCAACTGCCCTGGGTTCACAGACACATCCTGCTCCAGGGCATCGAAAGCTTCGTCCCAGCGACGTTCACCGGCGAGGAGCGCCGACCGGTAAAGAAATCTACCTGAGGCATCAGGTATGCCCTCGGCCATCTGTTCTAGTGTCCTCCAGGCGTTCTCGCGTTGTCCAACATTCCACTGAGCGTTAAGGAGATTTCCGTAGAGGACCTGAGCGGGGTTCATCACTTCTGAGTACGCTCGCGTGAGAATTTCGAGCGCCTCCTGATTCCGACCCAAATCCAAGAGGTTAAGACCAGCGTTGTTCATCGCAGTCCACTCATCAGGATAGCGATCCAGAAGGCGATAATACGCATCAATCGCCCCTTCTGCGTTGTCCTCTACCACCGAGCGGTAAAATGCTTCAGCTAGCCCTGCCTCCCGTGCAGTAAGACGTCTACGGAGATCAAACGCTTTCGTAGATGCCTCACGCATTCTCTCCGGATCCAGGCCAGTATTGCTCAGGACTACGGCGATCTTTCTCCATGCCATAGCAAAATCGGGATCTAGTTCGACTGCCTCCTCAAGCAACGGAAGAGCAGACAGTGCGGAGCGATCAAAAATGATATTGGCTTCCGAATAGAGGCGTAGGGCTTCCAAGGAAGCCGTAGTAGCCTGGGCCAGAGGGGTTCCTCGCTTGATGGTGCCTAAGGATTCCCCAGATTTTTCACGTATGTCCTGTGAAAGCTTGTCGATCCCAGTGAGCAGATCGTCTTCCGAGTCGACGGGAACACGGAATGCCTTGAGAATATCACCAGATTCACCTGCTACTAAAGCAGCGGTAAGGAGATATCCCCCCCCTACTGCCGCCACCTCACCTTGGATGTAGGCTTTATAGCCATCACGCACAGATAGTTCCTGGGCAGCGTCAGCTGAAAAGACCGCATCACTCGGACGACCCATTCGCGCCATAGCATCAGATATAGCGGATGGAGCAAGAAGGTTTACTACCGCAGATTCTTGGAGATCAACCCGAAGTGCCTCTGTGACGACATCGCCGAGACCGCTCTCTGATTGGTCTTCGAAGCTTGAGAGCAAAATCATCTCACCCTCTTCAAAGACTCCTTGGGCGACGAGATTCCCCATGGGCCCAATACCACTACTCCAGAGAACGAAATATCCAAAGATTGAGAAGCCTAAAAGCGTGAAGCTCCCAACGGTCCCGAGGAGCACATTCCTCCACGTAAACAAGCCACCCAACCTAGATCGACTGCGGGTAGAGACGGCATTGGATATCCCCGGGTCCCGCTGCTGCTGAGTGGAGTCGACAGTCGGAGTATCTAAAGAAATTTCAGTGGTTGTTTCAGGAGCGTCAGCTTCTGGCGCCGGAGCTTGTACCTCTCTTTTCCTTAAGCCTCCTTGGATATAGGCCGTGGCCACAACGATCGGCAATCCAATGGAAAGGACTACTATGACCATGGCTGTGGTCCAATCAGGTAACCCAACTCGATCGGTGAGCACGTCTGCAATCTCGATGCTCACTGCGGAAAACATCAGGAATGAGAGCAATACCTGCCACAGAGATCTGTGGTGGATCTCACGAACAAAGATTCTTAGACCATTCATATCGCTTCTGTCCTGAAAAACCTTCTCTCAGCTTTGGTTATCGCCGACTCTAGCCTGAAGTGTATCTATAACTCACGCAAGGATATCCAGCCCTACGCCTATTCCAGGTATTTCAATCCGAGCTGCCGAAAACTAGGCCAGCGCGCATAAGCGGCCTACCTGCAAGCCCGGTTGTAATCTCACCATCCCTAATCGAGACCACTCCATTCACCAGCACATGTACCGTGCCTTCTGAGTATTGGTGTGGTGCCTCATAGGTGGCCATGTCCTGAACCTCGGATAAGTCTAGTACAGTGATATCGGCGACCATGCCTTCACGTAGATAACCCCGATCGGTCCATCCAAGAAAGTCGGCAGCCAGCCCTGTCATCGACCGTACTGCGAATGGCAGAGATATAAGTCCGTCATCGATCACGAGTTCCTTCAGCTTTTTCGTGAATGACCCGAACGCTCTTGGATGTGTGATCGGTCGGGTGGGACCAGGGTCACGCCCGTCCGTGCAGGTCATCATCCAATCGATTTGGGCGAGGTGGCGCGTGTTCTCATCGTCGTACAGCCTGAGGTTCATCACACTAGCGTTTCCGTCACGAAGAACCTCGCGTGCGGCCTCAGGCGCTGATAAGCCTCGTTCATCTGCCACCTGCATAAGTGTTTTGCCATTCAAGTCAGGTCGTTGGTCGACAAACAGGATGTTGCCTGCCCCTCCCCGGATCTCGAGCATTTCGCGGGTCTGAAGGTCGATGATGGGAAGCGTGTCCGGATCATTGAAGCGCCGAACCATCGCCGTATCGCCACCAGCTACTACCCAACCGGGGATCGTGTACGACCGCAGGTTCGATTGAGTTGCTGTATAGGAGTGATGTGCACCCGCGACATCAATGCCCCGTTCTCTTGCCTCTTGGATCAAGGCTGCACCTTCAGGGGCGCGCCCGTAGTTGTGGGCGCCTTGAGCATTGAAATGACTGAAGATGACTTTGGTGCCGGCCTCCTCACCTATACGAATTCCTTCCGCGATTGAATTGAGGTATCCGAAGGAGGGGTACGCTGCGCCTAAATCCCGGTCGTGAGTGTCGTAGATCGCTCCTGGATAAGCGGCGGCTACGCGATTGAGTTCCATCACCTCTTCTGCTTCGGCATAGTTACCTGGCAGATAGAAAAGGCCAGAAGAAAGACCGTACGCACCTTCATCCATGCCCTTCCGAACGAACGAACGCATCTCGTCCAACTCTTCGTCCGTAGGACTCCGGTCTTCCATACCAATCACGGAACGTCGAGCGGCGTTGTGCCCTACGAACAAGAACGCGTTTACACCGATCCCGTCGCGAAGCCAGCCCTCCAACCTGGAGGCGACATCCGATCCACCGCCCCCGTCTACACCGAGTGCCACTGTCGTAATGCCTTGATGCAAAAACGCACGTGCGTCCCGACCGTGATCGGAATCAAGCTCAGCGTGCGAGTGCATGTCGATGAAGCCAGGTGTAACTACCAGACCCTCAACCTGCACGGTATCCGTTGCCTGCATACCAGAAGATGCCGCATCACCTAGAAACGAAATATGTTCTCCAGTGACTGCGAGATCAGCCAGAACTGGTTCGGACCCTGACCCGTCGATGACCTGGCCCCCAATCAGCAGCAGATCGGCAACCGCCGCTTCATCCGTAGCGCAAGCTGTGCTGATCAGACACAAAACAAGCGCATTCTTGAGATTTAGGTTCATACTTAGAGATACCACCTCAATTGAGCTACTGAAAAGGAGTGCGGAGCCAGGGCACTTCCGAGGGTGATATATCCCCGGTCATGCAGGCGAAAAAGTGATATCACCTTAACACAGGGCAGGTTTTCCTGCCTTAGGGTAGGACCCTAAGGCATTTCTGCCCAAAACAGTCCCATTACCCTAATGAAAAAAGTGGCCTCCCACAGTCTTTCCGTAGGAGGCCACTTCTCACTTCTGAAGCCAAATTACAGCAATAAAATCAGCTTCAGCTTCCTGGAACGTCGAAGTTCGCTGTTGGCATCATCAGATGCGCAAACGGTGTATCCTGGAACATGACATAAGGCTCATTAGTCATGTGATCAGTACTCATACCTGCTAATGAAGTAGCATCGACTGGGAAGATCATGACGTGTGGACCTGTGACGATCCCATCCGCTGGATTCTCAGGCGGCCCTGCAAAGGGATCGGTATTGCTGTTGTCGTAGGAGCCCATCAGCATATACGAAAGACCCATCGAACTCATCTGCGGCGGCTCACCAGACATCCAGTAGCCTACCCATTCCATCCCGGGACCATCAAAACACATGGGGTCCAGGCCAGGTGTGAAAAAGCGATCAGGGAAACACGTCCAGCCGTTATCACCTTCTCTAAGCAACCCTGGATCCTCACCATCAGCAGCTGGCCAGTCGAGTACCATCGCACCGGAAGAAACTATGTCGGGCGCGGCGCTCAATGCGCTTGCGATCTTTTCTTCAGCGGATGATTCGGCAGTGATCATCGGTGAAGCCACCTCTGCCATTTCCTCATCCCCTCCCACCTGCAGCTGAACGCTGTTGCCGCATCCGATCAAAGTCATCGAAATGAAAGCAATCGGGAGTGATTTGGATAATTTCATGAAAAATCTCCTGGTTTTGTAACACTCTCTACTTCTTTTAATGCAAAAGGCGCCACCCGGACTCACCGGGAATAGAGGATTTGTAGTCCTCTACCTCTACTTTGGCTCCTTTCGTATAAATAATTACACCCGTTGAAGTTACCAACCCCTAGGCTCGTATGATTTCTAGGGGTGGCCCCATTTGTGGCCCCACTCCAGTAAATCACTAGTTCTCCCACTCTCCTTATCTACGCATGGGCTGGAACCTCAGATAGGACAATGACCGCCACAGCCACTCGAAAGGACCAAAGCGGAAACGCTCTAACCACCAGAGTGAGAACGGGATCTGGAACAACCAAACGCCGAGAACAATTATGATCTGTCCAACTCGGTCAACTTCCCCGAAATATCCGAGCCCGTGACCGTAAAAGATCGTCGTACAAATGATTGTTTGGGCCAAATAGTTCGTCAGCGCCATGCGCCCGACAGCCGCAAAGCTGCGCTGTAGGAATACCCACGTTCCTCGACGACACATGAGCATAATCGCGCTCGCATACGCTAGGCTTACTGGTAAGCTTCCGAAGTAGTTATAGAGAGACCCTAGGAAAAAGCGCGAAACATCCCAGTTCGCAGCAAAATTTTGCTGTATGCCAAAAGCGATAAGGGGCAATCCAAAGACTAGCCCTCCCAAAAGAAGGCGACGATAAAGTCCATCCGATAGCCCTGCTCGAAGAAATCCAACCTTGAATAACGCCATTCCGAGCAGCATTAGGCCACTCGCTCGCCAGAATCCCCAGAATGGCAGGGCTTCTAGCTGTAAACCGAGTGCGAGCTGTACCCGACTCTCCATTTGTTGGCCCCAACTCCCTTGGAAGTTCCCCACTTCCCGTGTGACTGCTTCATACCCCGGAGCCCAAGACTCTGTAAGGGCAATCAGATCCTGAGTTGGCCAGCTCGGCATAGTAGAGCCTGCGGCAAGGTACAGCACGGGAGAGACCATCAGGACCAAAGATCCTACGATGGTGAGCACCTTGGGCGAAGCCCTTCTAAGCCAGTAGACCCATGATGCACAGATGGAGTAAAGGAAAAGAATATCTCCGGACCATAGCAGATATGCATGGACCAAACCGAAGACCAAAAGCCATAGGGTGCGGCGATAGTGCAAACCCGTCGACTTTCGCCCGGTAGCCTCAGCTCGCTCCCACATCATGACAATCCCTGCTCCGAACAGGACCGAGAACAGCGTCATAAATTTCTGGTCGGCAAACAGATGGCTCAGAACCCACACCCACCAGTTGGCACCACTCAAATCTCCATAGGCCGCGGGGTTCAGGTATGCAGCCCCAATCATTGAAAACCCCTGGATGTTCATCACGAGAATCCCTAGGAGTGCGAACCCTCGCAGCACATCGATGGACTCGATCCTTCCGGATTCGGTGACTGGACCTTCTGTTGGCGAGAGTAATTGTTCTGTACTTGCCATGCCCTAATTCTGCTTCTGTGCGAACAATCGAAACACCTCAAACCCTTCTTTCATGAATGCAGGGATGTCTTCTGGTTCGACAGTCTTTTTGGGCTGATACCAGATCAGTTGATCGTCGCTTCCCTCTACACAGACCTTGTCTGGGTGGGCAGCGAAGAAGGTAAGGACCGGGTCCGTGAATAGCGCTCGAATCGTTTGTTCGTCCTCTCCTCTAAGCAGATACTTCTTCGAGAACTCAACAGCCGTTGGGTGCGACTCAAAGTCTATGTCCTGATAGCCCAGCTTACTGCGCAGTTTGTGGTGCCACTCTTCTCGACGCATAGAGAAGTCAGGAAGACTCAACTGTGGTGAGTGAAAACAAATCACGGTCTGAACGATGGTCTTGGTGCTGTCCTCCCCTGAGGCTACCACATAACTGCACTCAAGTACCGTGACTTCGAACTCCTCACCGTATCCAAGTTGCTCAGAATCACCAGACAGCACATTGGTGATATCCGCCTCCCAGAACAGATCAAACGCCGACAAGCTCGCACCGATATCCCATTCATCTTCAACTGAGAACTCCATTCCCATTTGCTCAGCTAAGTTCTTGAACTTTTTTGAGCGCTGCTCGGATAGTTTCACCTGCCGATAGATGAATAAACCGCCAAGTATCAAGGCGATTATCACTAAGGGGATCGCCCAGAATACATCTACACCAAGAATGGACTCGTTATTTCGAACGATGAATACGACGGCAACCATTATTCCAGTGATAAACCACTGGTACTTTTTCATCTGACTAATCAGATCCATTTTCATGCCCTAATTCTAACTGGCCTCCCCCAGGGACGCCGCAAACACCTCATCCGTAGGAGCAAGTGGTATGAGTTCCAACTCTGATGGCAGCACCCAACGCACTTCTTCGTGCTCCAAAGCCCTTGGGTCGCCTTCGGCGAATACCTCTACGAATTCAATCTGAAAAGGTGAGCCAGGGTCCATTTGAATAAGCAGGGTACGTCCAATACCTGTAACCTCAAGCGCTAGTTCTTCCTTCAGTTCACGCTCTGCTGCCGCTTTAATAGTCTCACTCAGCTCTATCTTCCCTCCTGGAAATTCCCAAAGCCCTCCATGGCGTTTTAGGTGAGAGCGCTGACACACAAGAAAGTGGCCATCCCGCTGGATTACTGCCGCGACTACCCGAATTCTATCCTTGGGAGCCGACATAGATTCAGTGTGAGCCATCAGCTAGTTCCCATCTTCTAGGTCGGGTGGACAGGGTGGGAAGGTGAGGGTCTCACCATCCTCGAACCACTCTCCGCACTCCTCACCCATGTTGTACGTACCCCTCCCATACAACTGACCATTCTTGGAGTACGCCTCAAACGGTCCGTGTGGCTCCCCGTCCTTGTAGATCACCTTCTCACTCAACTGACCGTTCTTGTAGTACTCCTCGCACAGTCCCTCCAACTCCCCGTCCCTGTAGGTGCCCTTTTCCTTTAGCTGGCCACTCCTGTAGTACGACTCAAACGGCCCATCCTTTTTTCCAGACAAGACGTCGGACAAGAGACTAATCAGGAAGACACTCACAAGGATGAAGGCAAGGATTACTCCAGGTTCAATTTCACTCATGCCCTAATTCTGCTTGGGCACCCTGTACGACCGCAACTTAGACGGGAGCGAATTAGGAGGAACTCGTCGAGCTGCGTCATCGGGGGGTGGCACCGTTGAGGGCACCGTTGGGGGTCATAAAACGGACGAATAAACCCCATTTTCGTCGATCAACATGACGAGCCCCGGTTTCGTAAGGAGACCATAAGGCATTGTATCGTAATGCTCTACAAAAGAGGCGCCGCCCGGATTCGAACCGGGGATAAAGGATTTGCAGTCCTCTGCCTTACCGCTTGGCCACGGCGCCGATGCTAAAAATACAACACGCACACCCATTCTTTGGGGGTAAAAGCTAATCCTTAACCCGTGTGCGACAATATAGACCCAAGCTCACTAATTCAGTGATTGGTTGGACCCATATCCCACGGAATCAGTGGTGAGCGCCGGAAATTGATCCCGAGTACCATCCAACGCGCAGATTGAGCGCCCAACCGCATTCGATACTCCGCCCAGTCTCTGAGCGAAGCCGATGTCCAACCGAGTTCTGCGACTCCAGCAAGACGCGGGAATGCCATGTACTCGAAATCCTCTAGTGTTCCGAGTGTTTCCGACCAAAGCGGTGCTTCTACCCCAGCGATCGCATCCTCGGGTAGTGAGCTGAACTTGTCCGCGATTTTCCAGTCGTAGGACATACGCTCATCGGGTATACCGGCCCAGGTCAGTCCCAATACCGTAGAAGTATCGTATTTCATGTCTAGATAGAGTCGGTCCGCTGGGGACAGAACTACAGTAGCACCGGCATCAACCGCACCGAGGATACCGGCCTCAAATTCAACCCTGAGTGCTACCTGAGCAGAATCCATATTTTCCGTTTGATCCGTCGGCCAGTAGGGTCTCCAGAGTTGCACCACAGATCCCGGATCAAGGTTCGCCAACGCGATCTCGTCCCAGCCGATCATGCGTTTACCGTGCGAACCCACCATCGACTGCACCCGTTCGATGAAAGTGACGTACTCCTCTTCACTTAACTCTTCGACTTCATCACCACCTACGTGGAAGTACGGACCCGGAGTACGTGAGGAGATCTCTCGTATGACGTCATCCAAAAATTCGTAGGTGATGTCTTTATCCACACACAGCGCACTAAAGCCGACGTTAGTGCCTATATAAAGATCCCGCGCGATGCCGTCGCAGTTTAGGTCAGCATACGAAGCGAGTGCAGCATTCGTATGGCCGGGTATATCAATCTCAGGGACGACAGTGATAAAGCGATCTTGAGCATACTCTGCGAGTTCGGTGTATTCGTCTGTGCTGTAGTAACCTCCGACTCCTCCACCAACCTCCGTTGACCCACCGTACTCCGTAAGGTTAGGCCATCCCGGAATTTCAACCCGCCATCCTTGATCGTCAGATAGGTGTAGATGCAGTCGGTTTAACTTGTAGAGGGCGGCAAGGTCGATGAAGCGTTTCACATCGTGAAGTGGCAAGAAATGACGCGCTACATCGAGCATCATCCCGCGCCATCCAAATCGTGGCTGATCGGTAATGTGCACACCAGGCAAGGACAACGGCCGAGGATATGCCGCCGTATACTCGACCACTGGAGGCAGCAAATGCCGAATTGTCTGAACACCGTAGAACAGTCCAGCAGAATTCATAGCTCGCACAGTCACCTGTGATGCAGTCACTGTCAGCTCATACCCTTCAGATCCAAGTGAAGAACTCGCCCCTTCCCTTGTCAGGTAGACAGTGCCGTCTGTGACATCACCCGACCTCGCCTCTACCGGTGGCATAGTCTCCGTACTGTTTCCGATTAGACTTGAGAGAAGGTCTCCAACTCGCTCCGCTTCTGTGTCAGTAGGATCGAACAGAATTCGTGTTTCTTCTGTAAAGTGAAACGTATCCGACGGCATCCATTCTACAGATGCCGGAAGGGGAATGATTGTGTGCTCCACCTTATCGGGCCCTGTTCCGCATCCAGCCGCGAACACTGAGAAGAGCACCACACCAGAGTGGGCCAGGACCGCTAGCCCTGGCACTCTTAAGACAAACCGATTCTGCGACTGCACTATGAATTCTTTATTCATAAATCCATTTGCTACAATGGACGTGAAAAACCCGGCAAGACCACACAAGGCCTTACCGGGCTTTCCTCGTGTACAGAGCGGGAGACCGGACTCGAACCGGCGACAACCACGTTGGCAACGTGGAGCTCTACCAACTGAGCTACTCCCGCGTCTATAATCGTGACGAAGCTAGAATATACAATTTTGTGGTCAATGCTCACATACCCTTCCAACATGAGTTCCTCGATTCCTCATAAACCCTTATGTTTTGCGGTCAATCGGGGCCTTGCTGCCTTCTGGCGCTCGCGCCCACTAACACGGACTTGCATGCGCCGGACCCTAGCTTTCTTACCTGTTCTTCTCGCTCTCATTACGGGTGACCTGCACTCTCAAGCCCCTACGCATGTGCTCGTACCAAAGGGCTATGTGAGCGTGCTCTTTAATCCTTCTTTCGACAACTGGAACAGTCGATTTGGGAAGCGACTAGAGGGCGGAATACTGGTGGAGGAAGAGGAACCGCTTGGCCTAGATCTTACAGATCAAGCGGGGACTTCTCTCTTCCCTTCGATCGGAAAACTTGAGGAACAGATCCGTGCGCTGACTGGTGACCCGAGCTATTCAGGGATCCTCGGTGCGGCTGATGGCTTGGTGGTACATGACGTCACACGCATCGATATGGGAGCCCATGTGGGTGTGCTCGATTGGCTCACCCTTGGTGTGGTCGCTCCGTTAGTTAAGAACCGCACGGTGTTTGAGATGAACTTTCGCCCGGACAGTTTGAACAGTGACTTGGGCCTAAACCCAAGGATCTCAAACGGTGCACAAGTGACTGGCTTCCTGGATGCTCTTGAATCAGCATACAATTCGGTACAAGCCCATGCTAACGCTGTTTGTACCGACTCTTCGGGTAGCGCTGCTTGCGCACACGCCGAGTCTCTTGCTGAAAGACTACAGACTTTTCGCTCGGCTACTGAGGAAGCGTACTCTTCATCCAGTTTCTTCCCACTGCACGGATCAGCGATTGCCACCTCTCTATCAAACGCATTGGCTGCACTCGACTACGAGATGGTCAGCATTGGACTCAACTCAATCGGCTCCAACCTCGTCTTCGCGACAGATTGGCTCACTGAGGCAGCACTTATTGCACTACCCACAACAAATGGGATCGGGATCGAAGGAAGTCCGCTACAGGACATCCCCGGAATATGGGAACTCGGTGATATCGAGGTGTCAGCACTTGTTCGTCTACTAGACGGTGGAAGACCAAGTTTGGGTGAACCCCCACCCTTTCTAAGGTATGGGCTAATGGGGAGCCTCTTAGTACGGCTCGGTACAGGGAAGGTCGATGCTCACAATATCTTCTTAGATTTAGCGACGGGTGATGGGCAAACAGATATCGAGGCAGGCATTTCAGGGTTCTTGGGGATCGGGTCCCGTATGGGTATTCGGAGTTCAGCTCGGTATGGGCTACAGATGCCCACCACACTCATGAGAAGGGTCGCCCCACCGGAAATAGTGATGCCATTGGCAGCTACCTTGCGTGAAGTACAATGGAGTCCGGCATCGTATATGAGACTAGAAGTCGAACCCTCTTGGAATTTCTCACCACAGCTTTATGGGTTCGGTACCTACCATTTCTACTCCAAAGCTATGGATAGCTACGAACTTACCGGTAACCAAAACCAAAACATCGCCACACAAGTAGCTTCAGTCTTCGTCGAAGACCTACAGGACGAAAGCAGTAGAACCTTTCATCAGCTTGGAGTCGGTCTCAGGTACTCGACACTGAACGCTCTCGGATCAGCCAGTGAACAGCGCCCTGCCGAACTACATGGCAGAGTTATCTACACTCTTGCAGGAAGCGGCGGGCACACGCCTATCACTACTAGAGTAGAGTTCGGGATCCGTCTCTTCCAACGATTTTGGGGCGGAGTCAGCTGAACGATTAAGCTCGTTCCGGAGGTCTGGCTGCCCAGTTTAGTTTTCGGCGCATGGTATCAAGAAACGTCTGACCTTGAAGCTGCACTAGTGAGACTTCGTGCTCTCCCCTAGAAACCACAACGGTATCCTGCGAACCTAGCTCAGCTTCAACCTGGCCATCGATGGTAAGCTGCAAATTGTGTCCAGGATCCAACCCGGTAACAGCCACCTTCTCGTGAGATCCAACAACCAGTGGACGAACAGAAAGTGAGTGCGGGCAGATCGGTGTAACAACCATACACTCAACGTCTGGAGCTACGATCGGCCCACCTGCTGAAAGAGAGTATGCTGTTGATCCAGTCGGTGACGCCAAGATCACTCCATCACCCGTGAAGCTGCCGATCTCTTCCTCACCTTCTGGCCGCTCTACTGTTAACCTAATCGGTGTCACACGGGCTGCACCCGAATGGTGAACAACTACGTCATTCAATGCATTGAATGGGCCCAGACTTTCACCTTCCAACACGTTTACAGCTGCAGTTAGGGTGTAGCGCCGTTCCACGAGTGCCTGTCCATCCAAAACTGCTGTAACCCCTGCTTCGAGTTCATTTTCCGGGGTTGTTGTTAAGAAACCCAAACGACCAGTATTCACGCCGAGAACAGGAAGTTTTGATCCTATAGCAAGTCGCGACGCACGGAGCATGGTACCGTCACCGCCTAGAGCTAGGATTAGATCGACCGGTGACCCGTCTAAATCAAGTATATCTACTCCCTCAGGTAGGCTTGGACTCCTAGACTCGAATGCCAGTGACACGCTCCTTGCCTCACACAAATCGATCAGACGATTGAGGGCGGTTGAGCCTTCACGAGTCCTGCCACTCAGCACGACTCCGATACGTCTAATCGGGCTCGTGAGGGGGGAACTCTGGGAGGACCTCACGCGGTCTCCATAAGACTCGCAGATTTCACACCCACAAGTCTCCTGACGCGTGTGACCATTCCCTTTGCATCAAGACCGATATCAGCCAGAAGATCCTTTCGAGCTCCATGCTCGATGAACGAGTCAGGTAGTCCCATAGCACTCATCTGTGGTGCAGTCTTGAGATTCAATTCATTGAGTTCCTTCGCCATAAATGCGCCGAAACCATTAACCACCTGACCTTCCTCGATGGTTAACACCGTCGGATGATTATGCATGACCTCATTGAAAACTGAGCGGTCATACGGCTTGAGGAACCTGCAGTTCACCACGGTACATTTCACTCCTTCTGCGCCTAGCACGTCAGCAGCCTCAAGAGCAGGGAGCACCATGCTGCCTACGGCGAGAATAGCACAATCAGAGCCCTTCCTCAGAACCTCCCACGTATGGGGCTCAACACTTTCAATTTCATTTAGGTGAGGGACCTCTGACGGTACGGCATCTCTCGGCCAGCGTACGCACCAGGGACCATCATGTTTTTCAGTTGCAAGACGAACGAGAGCAAGCATTTCTGCTCCGTCTTTGGGAGCAGTCACAGTCATACCCTGAACAGCTAACATATAGGCGATATCAAGCGCACCATGGTGGGTAGGTCCATCTTCACCAGCCACACCGGCTCGGTCCATACAAAAGACGACTGGTAGATCTTGGAGCGCTACGTCATGCACGATGTTGTCGTATGCACGTTGCAGGAATGTTGAGTAGATCGCTACAACTGGTTTCACACCTTGGGTGGCCAGGCCTGCCGCAAACGTCACCCCATGCCCTTCTGCGATTCCAACATCGAAGAACCGGTCCGGAAATCCTTCATCAAACATGTCAGTAGACGTACCATCCGGCATAGCGGCCGTTATAGCCACAATCAAGGGATCTGTTTCCGCAAGTTGCAGCAAACCTTTACCGAATACTTTTTGATACCGCGGAAGTCCCCCTGGTTTCTTTATACCGCTCCCGGTCGTTTTGTCGAACGGGCCTGATGCGTGCCATGTATAGGGATCGTTTTCTGCTTTCGAAAATCCCTTCCCTTTCTGTGTAAGTGCATGGACTAGTATTGGCCCCTTCATTTTACGTACCCTGGAGAAGGTGTCGGCCAAGGCTTCCACATCGTGACCATCTACCGGACCAACATATCGGAATCCTAGCTCCTCAAAAATCAGCCCCGGAGTTAGTAGATGCTTTACGCTTTCATCTAGACGACCAGCAAGTTCCTCCATCACATCTCCGTACCCACCCGGAGTCCGGTGTAATACTTCCTTCACCACCCCTCTCACTTTGTTGTAGGCCGGATTGGTGATCATTCTGGTGAGATATTTGTTCATCGCCCCCACAGCAGGTGCGATGGACATGTCGTTGTCATTCAAGACGACTACGAAATCCCGGTCGGTATGGCCTGCGTTATTCAACGCTTCATATGCCAGGCCACACCCCATGGCACCGTCCCCTATAACAGCAACCACACTGAAATCCTGCTGAGTCAAATCACGTCCAACTGCCATACCCCAAGCCGCTGAAATCGAAGTCGCAGCATGCCCAGCCCCGAAGGTATCGTACTCCGATTCATCTCTTCTACAGAACGGGGCTAACCCGCCCTGAGTTCGGATGGTCGGTAATTCCTCGTTGCGACCTGTTAAGATCTTATGGATATAGGCCTGGTGCCCGGTATCCCAAACAATCTGGTCGCGGGGGGTATCAAAGGCATAGTGAAGCGCAACTGTCAGCTCTGCGACACCGAGGCTTGCACCGAAATGGCCACCTTTTTGCGATACAACATCGATATGACGTGCACGCACCTCATCAACTAGAGCGGCTAAGTCATCTCGCTCAAGACGTCTCAGATCTCTTGGATAAGTGATTTCATCCAGTAGGGCCACCGAATTGACTCCTTCTCTTAGATACTTTCTAGGCCAACGTCAAAGATAGTTGCACAGACCGTGCCGCACAGGTCAAATGTGTTCGAGTTATCTCTCTCGTTCGACTACATAACGAGCTAAAATACTCAATATAGGAGCATCTATAGGGATGCTCTCAAGCGCGCTCAACGCCTCCACAATGCGCTCGCGAGCGTGTTCTTTCGCCTGATCGAGTCCGTGCAGTCCAACGTATGTGGATTTATCCAGATCAACGTCACTCGGATTCTTTCCTAGTAAATCCGCTGATTGTGTGGCATCTAGCACGTCGTCCGTAATCTGAAATGCAAGACCGACTGAACGTCCATAGCTTGCCAACGCAGATACAGTCTCTTTGTCCACCGCAGCAGAAAGAGCACCCATCACCAGTGACGCAGTGAGTAAGGCCCCTGTTTTCTTCCGATGTAACTCATCTAACTCTTTCGGATTTAGAGTTTGACCCTCACCCAATAGATCCAGCCACTGTCCTCCCACCATACCTCCTGCTCCAGCAGCCTCAAGAAGTTCCTGCACAACTTCTGTTGCACCAAGGGCTCCACATTCCAGATTTCGTGCGGAGTTTAGGGCCTGACGAGCAGCAGCGGGTATCAGAGCAGCTGCAGCCCGCATCGTGACATCTTCCCCGAATACGCTGTGCGTTGTGGGCTGGCCCCTTCTGAGCTCTGCATCATCCATGCACGGTAGGTCGTCGTGCATAAGGGAATACGCATGAATCATCTCAAGAGAAGCTGCTAGATCATACGCATTATTTTCAGCTTGCCCCCCACATTCTCGGTACGCTGTGGAACAGAGAATCGGCCTAAGCCTCTTTCCGCCACTCATCACTCCATGACGGATTGCGCTTGCGATATCAGGCTCCAATTCTGATTCGATGAGTGTCACAGCTTGATCCAGAGCCTTATCGACACAGAGTCTCTCAGCCCGGAGGTACTCCTTCAGCTCGATGTAGTCCAAGCTTAATCGAGCTCCATATCCTGAACGTCCCCATTCTCAAGCAGCTCCTGGACCTTAAGCTCGGTTTGAGCAAGAACACGCTCAGCGTCTCGAACATGACCTACACCTTCTTCGAATAGTTGCAGAGCTTCCTCTAAGGGAACATCGTCGTCCTCGAGCCGTGACAATATCTCCTCCAAACGCCGCAAACGCTCCTCAAGTGACTGACTTTCGACCTTTGACTCATCCAACTTATCGGGTTTCTTCTCTGGTTCGCTCATTATTCTCCAGGCTGTAGTCCTTTTGTCTCTGCTATGACTTCCCCGTCACTGACACGCAGTACGAAGCTGTCTCCTTCTACAAAGTCATGCACTGACCTAAGAATCTGATCCTCCCCCGTGCGTGCAACAGAATATCCTCTTCTCAGCGTGGCCAGAGGCGAAAGCGCATCTAATTTTCCCTCCACACCTATGAGGCGCTGCCTCCGAAGATCCAAGACACTTCGGAGCCCAGCTTGCAGTCTAGCAAAATCATTATCCAGCCCCTGGTGTACCGGTTGCATCTTCCGATCTATACCTAACCCTAAGTGACTCAAGGTATGTTCTATCACACTTCTTCTGCGTTGAAGCATGCCTTGCAGGCCCTTTGCTAACTCACCGGGTACCGCGCTCAAATTTTCTCTTATGCCGGTCCCGTCCGGTACAACTTCCTCTGCAGCAGCAGACGGCGTAGGTGCTCTAAGATCAGCTACAAGATCCGAGATGGTTACGTCTATTTCATGTCCCACAGCTGAAACTACCGGAATGGTAGATTCCGAGATTGCTCTCGCCACCGGTTCTTCATTGAACGCCCAAAGATCCTCTATTGAGCCCCCACCTCGACCGACGATGATTACTTCGGGTTTTCCAGTTGCTACCAAACCTCTAATCGCCTGAGAGATTTCACTCGCCGCGCCCTCACCTTGTACTCGCGTCCCGCGGACAAGAACACGAACCCAAGGGGCCCTTCTACTCAAGACTGAGATGATATCCCTAAGAGCAGCGCCAGTCGTTGATGTCACTATCCCAACCACCGCTGGATGCTTCGGCAAGGGTTGCTTACGTGCCAGATCGAGCAACCCCTCTACTTCGAGTTGGCTCCTCAACTTCTCGAAAGCGATACGCCACAGCCCTTCCGCACCCTCACTTTCGAGCCGCCTCACCGACATTTGGTAGGCACCTTTTTTTTCGTACAGAGTCAGCTTTCCAAAAATCCGGATCTCCATCCCATCGTCCGGATCTGTCGGAAGAGTAGAAGCGTCCCGTGCAAACATGACACAACGGAGTTCTGACCGGTCATCCTTGACCGAGAAGTAACAGTGGCCGGATGGATAACGCTTCCAATTCCCGACCTCACCTCGGATCCAAAGAGTGTCAGCGCTGCCCTCGATCAGCTTTCGTATCGTACTGTTTACTTCTGAGACCGACCAAATACGGTCAGGAGTAGGATCTATGGGATCCATAAATGGCTCTTCATCCAGACCACTGAACAAGCCCGGCATCGACTCCTTAGGCACAAGGAATCAGACCTTACCCTGAGGTCGCTCTGAGACTGGCTGCCTTCACGGTATTAGCGAGAAGCATCGTGATCGTCATAGGTCCGACCCCTCCTGGTACAGGAGAAATCGCTCCAGCAACCGTTGTGACATCATCAAACAGCACGTCACCACACACTCTGTAACCTTTATCACGAGAAGGGTCGTCGACCCGGTTTGTGCCTACATCAATCACCACTGCTCCTGGAGCAACCATTTCAGCCGTGATCATCTCTGGTCTTCCCATAGCGACAATTAGGATCTCAGCACCTCGCGTCACTGACCCCAGATCAGCCGTACGAGAATGACAGACTGTTACCGTAGCATTTCCGCCGACGGCCTTCCTTAATAGAAGCGCGGCTAATGGACGACCGACAATGTTCGAGCGACCCACAACAACAACGTTCTTACCGCTTGGATCATGCCCACTGCGGGTAAGCATTTCAATCACACCTGCGGGTGTACAAGGTGCGAAAAAGTCTCCTGAGTCCGTCGCCAATCGTCCAACATTGATCGGATGGAAACCGTCCACATCTTTCGATGGATGTATAGCCTCTAGGACCTTCCCTTCGTCGATATGATCTGGAAGCGGAAGCTGCACTAGGATCCCATGGATCCCGGGGTCAGCGTTCAATCCAGCAACTACGCCAAGGAGTTCGTCTTCTGAGGTATCAACCGCAAGTGTAATCTGCCGAGAGTTTATCCCCAGATCCGCGGCCGCCTTATTCTTCATTCCCACATACATCTGCGAGGCAGGGTTTTCACCCACTAATACCGTCGCGAGACCAGGTGTCACATCTGATCCTTCCTTCAGGCGCTTAACGCTCTCCTTGATCTCTGCTCGGATTTCATCGGCAATGTCACTACCGGATATGATCTGCGCACCCATGCACTAACCGTATTAAGAAGTAAGTAAGTAGCGGACTGGAAAAGTAACACCTCTGAAGCCCCGTTGTTTCTTACTTGGCTAGATCAGTCGCGCGCGTCTCCCTAATCACAACAACCTTGATCTGTCCCGGGTACTGGAGTTCAGCTTCGATACGCCTTGCAACAGCCTCAGAAATCTTAGCCATTTGATCATCCCCTACCTCGTCAGGCTCTACCATGACCCGTAACTCACGACCTGCCTGGATTGCAAAGCATCTCTCTACTCCCGGGTGTTCCATCGCGAGTTCTTCGAGCTTCTCTAAACGTTTCACATAACCTTCGAACATTTCACGCCGAGCCCCAGGGCGTGATCCACTAATCGCATCCGCGGCTGAAACCAGGAAGGTTTCAGCAAAGTGATGGGGTTCTTCGTCATGATGCGCTTTGATCGCATTAAGCACGATGGGTTGCTCATCATGCTTCTTACATAACCGGTAACCCAATTCGACGTGTGTCCCTTCATGGTCATGTGTCATGCCCTTGCCCACATCATGCAGTAAACCTGCACGTTTGGTAGCCTGGATATCGAGCCCAAGTTCTGAAGCCATATTTCCAGCAAGTTGTGCGACTTCCTTAGCATGCCGGAGTTGGTTTTGACCATAAGAGGTGCGAAACCTGAGGCGACCAAGTGTCTTGACGATCTCAGGATGCACCCCATGGATGCCAAGTTCGTAGAGTGCTTCCTCCGCGGCATCCAACATTTCCTGATCAATTTCCTTCGTTGCCTTTCCAACGATCTCCTCAATGCGGCCAGGATGAATTCTTCCGTCCTCAACCAGGCGCTGGAGAGCAATACGAGCAACTTCACGTCGGACCGGATC